>Ga0315275_10008044_pt1 | contig 10246 bp, 12 predicted proteins | sample YL17G03_0_MG_FD_205557 | JGI IMG/M metagenome (GOLD analysis project Ga0315275, IMG submission 205557) | Sediment microbial communities from Yellowstone Lake, YNP, Wyoming, USA - YL17G03_0 | ecosystem: Environmental > Aquatic > Freshwater > Lake > Sediment | place: USA: Wyoming | collected...
TAATAGCGGAACGAAGACGCTCTATTTGCACGGGTTGAGCGATTTCCCGATCATGGTCAAGACAAGCGACGGAACGGAGTATGCGTACGTGTATGGGCCGACGGGATTGTTTGCGATGCGTGTGAATTCGGCCTGGTATTATGTTTTAAGAGATCATCTTGGGTCGACGAAGCTGCTGGTGAACTCCTCGGGGACGGCTGTCAGCCGATATGAGTATGATCCGTATGGGAAGATTGTTGATTCCTTCGTCAGCGCCGATGGAAAGTATCTCTTTACGGGACAAGAACTCGAGACAAGTTTCAGCTCCACATCGTTCTGGAATTTCCGTGCCAGAGGATACGACAGCGAGATTGGGCTATTCCATGCTGTGGACCCGGCACATCAGACGTTTTCTGCGTTGGGTTACGTAGGTGGCAACCCAATAAGCTTCGTGGATCCGACTGGGAGAGAGGCAAGCGTTCTCAACGGACCCCAATATGACGACGGTCGAACGAATTGGGGGCGCTCAGACTATCGCGGCGTGCCAGAGATGTGCGGGGCAGACGGTTTGATGTTTGTTGAGGGCGGAGGAGGTGGAGGGAGTGTGGGTGTAGGTGGCGAATCGAGTGACGATTGGGATACTGAATGGATAATGCTGCAGAAAGCCAAAATTGGCACGCTCGCATTCTTGCTTGAGTTTTCTCAGAGAGAGTTTGGTATGTATGGTCGAGTTTTGGAATTGGGCCTCAACAGCCTGCTCATCGCCACAACAACGAATTTGCCTGAAGGATGGTCACTGGACAAAAACGGAGCTATTGTTGACGCTTGGGGATATCTTGCGGGGGGCCTCACCAAATCAAATGGAAAGTGGAGTGACGTTTGGATTTCTCCACGTGCATTTAAAGATCTCCGGGATCTTTTCATAGTTGTTGGACACGAACTTCTTCATGTCAGTTACACTTATCGAGGATTGACAAACGGACGGCCTGGTGATGACTTTCAGGAAAGAAATGCTCAAAAATGGGAGCTCGGGATCATAGCGAGCCGAGGTTGGTACGACTTGATCGATAGATATGAATGGAAGACAGCTACCGGCAATTATCCCCACTATCTTGTGCCGCCAAATTTTCCTACAAAGTAAACTCCAATGTTGTGAGAACTCCTATGGGAACAGTAATCTTCCGGGAATTGAAACGATTTGCGATCGTCACGCTTGCGTGGTCTTCTGTCGTGGCAATCTTCGTGCTCCTATTGATGACTTTTGCGCATGTCGAGATTGCTCCGAATTGGGAAATTGTGTTTCGGCAGATTTATTCATACGACCCCTTCAGCATTCTGACTTTGCTCTGTCCGTATCTCGTTTGGAAAGTCGATTCCGTCGCTCGGTGGCTTGCCAGCAGAATGAAGGTCTCTCTCTTTGGATCACGATTTGTCCTTACTGCTGTGGGGATCGGGGCCATTTGCATATCTCTTCACGTAAGCTACCTGGCAGATCAGAAGATACTCATGGGCTTTTTGCACTATGAATTTCATGGCTTTGGAAGCGAAAAACACCCCGATCCGGAAATTGAACGTAGAAGGCAGAAACGCTGGATCTGCTTTCTTCATGTTTGGTCCCCTTGGTGGAGGCTTGGAACGCCGTCAAACGCATTACTGAATGAGTTAAACCGTCGTTATGGGTCACCAAAAATCTTCTTTCGTGAAGGATCAAGAGGAAAGATCGGAGAGTACACATCCGACGGCACAATAACATATCCGGCCGTCGCAGATACCTTGACCGGTGAGAGAGGGTTCATCTTCAGTATCGAGGGTGTACAACGCATTGGATTATTTCGGGCAATCGTATATCGGTCTTCGTGGGCGAGCCTCGGCGACCATCTCCATGGTGCCCGAGTGGGCAATCTGAAGGAAGGCCGCTGGAACTTCGACTACGTAGAAGATGAATAGCCGAAGCCGAAGGCAAAAAAGGGATTTTTCCATCGTGTCGCCACCTGAAGTCAAAAGATGATTTGACTGCCGGATTCAAAGAGGCGACAGTTTGCAATAGCTCTCGGGCAAGGATGTACGATGCCAAGATAGGAGTGTCCCGGCGGAGCCATCCCGTCGGGATACGCTCTCGACGCCGCACGACGAGGCTTCTCGGCGATGGGATACGTTGCGTCGTCAATACAACAAAAAGAAGACGCAATCCGCCAATCATAATGGGGGATGCCCGGCAACCCAATAAGCTTCGTGGATCCGACTGGGAGAGAGGCAAGCGTTCTCAACGGACCCCAATATGACGACGGTCGAACGAATTGGGGGCGCTCAGACTATCGCGGCCTACCAGAGTTGTTTCGTGCGGACAATTTGATGTTTGTTGAGAGCGGAGGGGGTGGAGGGGCTTACGATGGCAGCGGATCGAGTGACGAAGAAGATCCGCAGGAAAAGAGAGGCGGGAACGCAACTCAAGCATCTGACAATCGCAGGACACCCTTCATTATAGACTTTAGCCTCTCATCTTCTCTTGCTGCTTTACCAAGTGGTTTCAATTCCAGTATGGGTATCGCCATTGATTTTTGGAATGGCCAGTTCAAGTTTTACATGAACAAAGGTACATCCTTGGCATATACTAGCACTTGGGGAATAGCCATGCAAGTCTTCGCAAAAACTGATTTGGGTCAATATCAGAGTCAGCGGTCACCGGGTGCTTTCAATCAATTCACTATTACTGGTACGTGGCTAGGAGGCACCGTCACATTGTCCTCACAAAGAATTGGAGGTGGGATAACGATAGGCCCGGGTGTCGGCGGTGGTTTCAGCAGAACCGATCAGATGTGGGTGTCGCCTGCGTTTCCGTTGCAACTGTTGCCGTATTTCCGTTTCTAGATTTCTGGATCACGAAAAAGCACGTCAGTGGAGGGAATCATGTATGTCGGAGTAGCTGTATTCATTATCTGTATGTTAGCAAGTAGCTATTATGCAGTCAAAGCTCGCTTCCACCTATCTGAGGAAGGGAAGAAGCACCTCTGGCTTGCAATATTCGGTGGTGTCTTAGTCAGAAAAGAGCTTTTCACTGAAATGGGATGGGCGTTCTTCAAACGCGCAATGTACATTTTGTTGCTGGGATTCCTATTCATGATCTTAGGCGCATTTTCTGAAATATGGATAAAATGACCGAAATGCGATTGCTATCTAACTGTAGGAATTGGGCTAGGATTTTACATCAATCGTATGTTGATCAATGCAACTTTCAAGAACACTGAATCGGCTAGTGAGGCATTCTGTTTCAGACGATATGAGATCGATTTTACAGAGAGGTGAACATGTTCGTGCGACTAAAGCGGATTCTAGAGGATAGATTTTATGACTATTATGCTTTCATATCTAGATTCAAATCCAATAAGACACTCGAAGAATCCGCAATGCTGATCCTAGCCTCCCTTGTTGTTGGAAATCTAGGCACTATTTTTCTGGCGTTGCAGATATTTCTTGGCCATTTCGATTTCCTTCAGCGAAGCAACCGTTCAATGCATCTCGCTATAGGAATGGGTATCTGCATTGTTGTTGCCTTCATATTGCGGAGTATCTTAGTAAGTAGAGATAAGTGGCGGGGGATTGTCAAAGAGCACGAGCAAGATAAGGCGGAAAAGATCAGACACAGTCGGCTCATCGGAGCTTTGTACTTTTTCGTGACCTGGCTCCTTTTCTTTTCGGTGGCTGTCCTATTGGGTATCAGATTGAGCATTCCCTTCTTCTAAGGTGAACATATTTTCTACTTTCGAAAATACCTGAAGAGTTGCCACTCAATGGATCGACTCGTTGCCGATCCATCGTGTGTATCATGAAACGTCTGTAATCCAACTCCTAGATGATTGGAGGAACTGCTAGGGGAAAGGGAAGACCACATTGTCGAATGAGAGTGTGCCTGTTCAACCCGGCTCAAGTGTTTCGATTCACTTGTGACAGCCTATGGCAAGGACTGGACCGACGGGACGAATTGCCTACCGCGAGGACGGAGTGTGGTGTTATGTTCAGAAGGATCACCTTGAATCAACGCCATTGGTCTTCAGAGGGAGCGGAGTTGCCCAGACAACCTGCGACCACGACATGTACGGTACTCTGGGGAGAAGCACTGTTAGCGTCCGTCCGCGCTATCATATCACGTGGCAGGAGTATGACGCTGAAGTGAGGATGATGTATCTTCGTGCTCGACGACATGACCATCAGCTTGGGTTGTTCTGGCAAAACCATCCCGTTGGGATACGCTGTCACCGCTTTCTTCACAAAATAGAACAATATCGAAAACCAACAAAGCGATTAACAATTCAACTTCATTGCGGCGGAGGCTCGTTGTGCTAAAACATCTCTTGTGGTTTTACCACTGTAATCTTGTGAACTATCATAGATGGCAGTATATGTTGGGGGAATCGAATCCCAAATTTGGGGGGATCGTTGCCCTCTCGGCGTCAATGTTGTTGAATATTCTGACCTTGACTTCCATACTCTCAAGAGCAGAGGTGACGTTCGTTTCTACTCACTTAACTTCATTCTGGGCGACACTCATCGCCTTGGTCGTTCTTGCAGTTAACTATATCTATGCAAAGGTATCGGGAGGAATCGAACGGTTAAAAGAAAATTGGGAGGCTCAACCGGAGTTGGTTATCAAGCGGGGGAGATTTGTGAGCATCGCGTATTTCTACGGAACGATTGCAGCGTTCTTCTTGACGTTATGATGCCTACAGAGTGCTGCATCTGCTGGTCGAATGAACATTCTTGGTCATGTTCAACCGTTCGATGAAGCTATGCATACCCGGCGGGAGTCTGGCCCGTGGCGATGCTGAACGACAGTTGTTGGAAAGAAGATGAATAGGCGAAGCCGAAGCTTCATCGCTTTGCAACAAACCCCGAAGATCATCCGCTAGGCCGATTCAGAGTGAAGACGCCTTGAAACAAATCCCGCACGAAGTCATAATGCGAGATCGGGCTATTCTGGCGAAGCCACCCCGTTGGGACATGCTGCGGACTCCGCACGACAATGCTTCTCGGCTATGAGATACGTTGAGTCGTCAATACAACAAAAAGGACGACGAAATCCGCCAATCTTCATGGAGGATGCTCGGCAACCCAATAAGCTTCGTGGATCCGACGGGAGAGGACTATGAGCAGCCTCCGGTATATGTTTATGGTCACAGGTTTGATCCATACAATGATTGGGGTTCAGCGGACTATTATGCACGCCTATACTTTCATGGAGGGGGTGGAGGAGGTTATGGAGGCCCTATTGGCGCTGGAGGCGGTGACGGAGGAGGAGGTGGAGGTGGAGCGGGGAGCTGGGGTGGGACGGGAGGCTACTCAAACAATTCCGATTTCTCATCTCCAGTCAAACTGGACTCAAATCTACCTCCTTACGGCTTTCAAGATAGATACTGGAATGTGGAGTACTTGCGCGTGGCATCACCGAGGGACGCGCTTCCTCCGCTGCCGCAATTTGTGGACAACATAAAGACCGTGGAAATCGATGAAGTGGGAATGGCGTTTTACGACCTTGATGTTTTGACCGCTTGCTATGGGGTTTGGAAACGCAGCGGGTTTGGATTGTACCTAGGGGAAGCGACTTCATATGTAGCGATTACAAATACTGGGAAATATCAAGTTGGACCAGTTGAATGGCACCCTGGAGAGATCGTCAATGGTAGTATGCGAATTTCATATTCTGTCCCCCCCAGCACTAACATTCTTGTTCATTCCCATTGGACAAGGCTTGGGGCAGATCCTTACCCAAGTTGGCGGGGAGACCCAAGTGATCGTAGTCTCTCAATGGCAGATGGAATATGGCGTGTCGTAGTGTCAAACGAAGGTATCATAGGCGTCGGTAGGGATGGCAGGTCAAGAAAATTCCGCGGACCAAATTGGATTGAATGGTTTACCAGATAAAGGAGTTAAAATATGAAATTATCGAATTCACAGATCTTTCTCTTTGTCATTTTGCTCTTTTCGTCAAACGCTCTGATTGCGCAAGTTCATAGAGATTCGCTGCGAATCGCCTATTTGAAAGCATTCGCAGGAATGTCGAATGAGTTTGGTTTCTATTCTACATTGAGAATTGATTACACACCGACTTTCTCACAGCAGTTCGGTGCACGGAAATTGTATTTCACGGCAACGTGCGAAACAACCCCCCCACCCATCGAACCGGACTTTCAATTCTCAGTGACCGAATACGACTCTGCGGTTGTTCTGAAGTTGGTGGAATGTGAGGACATGCAGTCAGGCAAAAAGATGTCTACCTTGGCATTCAAATTCCCAGATTCTTCGGATGAAGCGCTTTCAAAAATGATTCGTTGGAAAGCTGATACTTTGGTCTTGAGGGGAAAAGACAATCTCGCAAGGAAACTGGTGCAAGACATCTGGAACCTCAAGAGTGGTGTCGTTCCTCCTGATAATCAAATTCAGATGGGACCACATTATGTAGTGTTCTGTTCTACAGATGACGGAATGTCTTATCTCCAGTTCTCAGAGGGAACCAACGATTGCCAGGGGCGGGCACTTGCCGTTTGGATTCGCACAACTTACAAAGATATAAAGGGATATATTCGACAACATTAGCGATAGCATGTTGGCACAACAAGAGCCGTTTACACTTCAAGCGGAACAATCACCTCGAGTTATGACTACGATCTATCCGGAGCCTTGATACGTTCGACACAGAACGTGGATGCGAAATACGGGTTCACCGGTCAAGAATGGGACGATGAGACGTTCCTGAATAACTTCCGGACAAGGATGTACGATGCGAAGATAGGAGTGTCCCGGCGGAGCCATCCCGTCGGGATACGCTCTCGACGCCGCACGGCAAGGCTTCTCGCCAATGGGGTATGTGCTCGGCAACCCAATAAGCTTCGTGGACCCGACGGGGAGAGAGGCAGACTGGCAAACGAGACCGCTTGATGATAACCGATGGTTGGAGGCATGGCACGCTGAACAGCACTATGCATTTTTGGAAAGTTATGAGGGTGGAGGGGGAGGAGGAGGTTTTGTTGATGCGAGTGGATCATCGAATCCTTTCGAAACTTATTTGGACGAAGTGGTGAGAAAACTTGGTGACTGGGGCATGGTGATCATCTATAAAATGTACAAGGATGACATTCTCCGATCTTTGATGGCAGACAATGGTACCGGAGGCGTAGGCGAAGGCGGAATAGATGTAGAGGAAGGTGATTTCGATTCATTCTCGATGGAGATGGGAGGTTTCAGTGAAATGGACGATGCTGCCCGTGCCGCGCTGACGATTTTATTCCATTTGACTCAGAAGGACAAGGTGGAACATGGTGGATGGATCTACAAAAAGGGCCAGAAATACCATTTCACAAGTCCGATAAGGGGAACCGATGAAGCCATAGTTACTGGCATGCTAGAATCTCGCCCCAGCCGCTATAGGGCATTCTACCATTCTCATGTGCGGAGTGAGTGGTTCAGTACTTATGATGAAGAGTCCCCGTGGCAGTGGGGTTCAGACTTCAGGTTCGCATATGAAAATGGAAGTGGGAGGGCTTATTTGGTGACAGCATCGGGAATCATGCTTAGCTTCTACGTTCAACGGATTGTAGGTGATGACTGGAATACGGGTGTTACGCGAATTGGGAGAGTCAGATGACAAATACGAAAAGGAAGAAAGTTGCTTATTCAGTATCAGCAGTCATAGTCGTTATTGTCGCTATATTCTTGTTTATAGTTCCATTCGACGGCAGGAGATTTGTATCAATCGAAAAAAGGTCCACAATTACGCCTGATGAGGCATTGGTCCGCGCGAGCGTCCATCTGAGCAAGAACGGCTATCACACGGATAATATGGTGGTTGGGGTAAGACCGGGTGTTTTCGTGGTTGATAGTCTGAGGCGTTTTGGAGTCTACAGAGCTGACAACTTCAGGCACCTTCATGAAGTGGCCACATATCTGCAAGGAAAACAGTTCTATGCGGTAGTGTTCTACATCAAGGAGTCGGTGGGTGGTATAATCAATGTGTTTGTGGATGCCAGCAACGGTAGTATTCTGTACGTCGATAATTTGGGATAGCCGGTGTGTCACTTCTCTGCAGAGAAGCCGGATGGACGAGGATTGGATATAGCATACGGCAATGAGAATCCAGTCATCGCTCTGGAATTTCCGAGCGAGAGGATACGACAGCGAGATTGGGTTGTTCCATGCTGTGGACCCTTCAGGGCAAGGCTGGAGCCCAATGGGGTATGTGCTCGGCAACCCAATAAGCTTCGTGGACCCGACGGGAGAGGACTATGAGCTGCCTCCTGAATATGTTTATGGTCGCAGGTTTGATCCCTACAATGATTGGGGTTCAGCGGACTATTATGCGCGCCTATACTATCACGGAGGTGGTGGAGGAGGATTCGCCATTGGCGCTGGAGGCGGTGATGGAGGTGGAGGTGGAGGTGGAGGTGGAGCGGGGAGCTGGGGTGGGACGGGAGGCTACTCAAACAATTCCGATTTCTCATCTCCAGTGTCACTGCACTCGAATCTACCTCCCTTCGGCTTTCAAGATAGATACTGGAATGTGGAGTACTTGCGCGTCGGATCACCAAGGGACGTGCTTCCTCCGCTGCCGCAATTTGTGGACAATATAAACACCGTGGAAATTGATGAAGTGGGAATGGCGTTCTATGACCTCAATGTTTTGTATGCCGCCTATGGTGTCTGGGACCTGAGCGGATTTGGAACGAGACCTGATGGTGAAGCATATAGTTACGTTACTTTTACTGGAGGAGGAAGATTCTCTGCAAGTCAGCCAAAATGGGTACCGGGTATCTTCGACAGGCAGGGTAAAATGATAATTCCTGTGGAAATCAATGGAGGTGCACAGATCATAATACACTCTCATTCGTATAGAATTCCAAATAACCCTCCAGACTATGGACCCAGCGTAACTGTAGACCCGCCATCTGATTTTCATACCGCAACAAAAATGAATAAATGGATTGTAACAGTTTCGCATTATGGCATCTTTGGCATCGGTCCCAAGGGCCAAAGAAGAACATTCCGCGGCCCTGGATGGGTAGACTATTTTAGGTAAACAAGCACGGTAGAAATGTCTATGGAGAACGCCATGGGAAATAGAAGCTTTGGTCGATTTTTGATTTTTTTTGTTTCATTTTCATGCATTCTGACAGCAGCATCAACTGCGCAAGAATATGAAGCCCGGTATGCCATAAGAAACCTTTGGAATTGGGCGAACATACAAGATGGCCTTGGAAGTTCGCGTTCGCCGCTCAGACTGGACTTCTTTCCGGAGAAAATAGGAGGCGCAGGGAGTCGGAAATGGTACTTTGCCGCTCGAAGAATCAATGGCTTTACAGCAAATCCATCTCCTGATTTTCAGTTAACAGTTGCGGTATATGATTCAGCGATCGTAATTAAGCTTATCGAAGCAAAAGAGAAAACTATCGGAGAGCTATTGAGATTACGTTACGAAAAGCATCCTGAATTATGGGAAAGTGATACTGATTCCCTAATCGCTCGTTTGCTAACTTGGAAAGTTGACAGTCTGCAGGTCAAAAAAGGACCGGAACTTGATCGAATCCTTGGGGAACTCGAATCCAAGTTAACCCTCGTAAATCCGCAGCAAACCCATTCAACAGAAGGACTCTCATATCAGGTGTTTTCTTCCGCCGGGTATAATGTAAACTTCTTCTATTTTAACATAGGTGCAAACGGACCAGACGGCAAGCCTTTGGATTCTTGGATTGACGAACTCTATGTCACACTGAGGGCATACGTTGACCGGCATAAGATGTGAGGCAAGGCAGCAATGAGCCTTTCTTGACTCTCTAGATGAGTTGTGGGGCGACTCGCTACACTCGGACTCCCGTCAAATGTCTTGCTCTGCCGTCGACATTCACAAGAGGCCTGAGAACTCACTACCAGTGCACAGGGATCGGTGTGACAAATGAAAACTGAAGTTTTAAATGTAATCGACAACATGCAGACGCGGTATAGAAACTAGCCCTACGAGTATACTTATGATCAGTCTATGAACTTGGATTCAAAATCCCTGGTAACGGGGCAAAAGGCGGAGATTGAGGCAAACACAGGATTGTACAGTTCTAGACCAAAGAGGTAGAAAAACGAGCTTGGGATGTTCTGGCGAAACCATCCCGTTGGGACATGCTGTGGACCCACTCATGACAACATAGGCCCCCATGGGGTATGTTGAGTCGTCAATAAGATAAGAAAGACGACGAAATCCTCCAATCTTACTTGTCCGCCATCTCTTTGG
>Ga0315275_10008045_pt1 | contig 10245 bp, 5 predicted proteins | sample YL17G03_0_MG_FD_205557 | JGI IMG/M metagenome (GOLD analysis project Ga0315275, IMG submission 205557) | Sediment microbial communities from Yellowstone Lake, YNP, Wyoming, USA - YL17G03_0 | ecosystem: Environmental > Aquatic > Freshwater > Lake > Sediment | place: USA: Wyoming | collected...
CCAATAACCATGTTCTCTTATGTCCCTGAATGTTCCATCCAAATATCTACATCCCCCAGGAAGAGCTGTAAATCCAGTCTCATTTGTTGTACCCTGACTTTCGCTAATCCAATGAGTTGTTCCAGTCTCTTTTAATTTGCCCCCAGCGTAAAAATATCCTCCTAAATATGCGACCATTTCTTGCCATTCGGAGGCAGTCGGAACATGCCATCCATCTGGACAGAGAAAACTGGATAGTTTTGCCGCATAACTATTATACAGAGCCCCATAAACATCTTTATTTTTAATGTCGTTATCATACCAACAGAAGGCTCCCCGATTAAAATTAGACCAGGTGGTATTGTCGGTAACTAAAGCGATTGGATCACCATTGATATATTTCGTGGTTTTCAGATTCTCGGTTAACCAGGTTTGTGTACCGATAACTACTGTATCATATTCGTTTCCATCACCATCGACTGGTAATCCACTACCCCTTTTCTCACAACTGGTAAGGCATGATATTCCTAATATTAATATTGGAACAAATATGAATTGAGCTATCTTTTTCATGAAGTCCCTTCCCCTATTCAATATATGGGTGTCTGAATATACGATTTTTTTGAGATTTTGTTACCGAAAGTTATCTCTAAAATGGTGCTTTTTCTCCAAAACCTGGCACCAAACTGGCACCAAACAAAAAACACCTAAAAATTGTCTCTATAAGTGTTTGATTTTCTTCAAAATCCGTCCAACTCTGACCACTTCAAAAGAAGGTCTGAAAAGACTTAACATACATTAGGAAGCGACCAGGATTTAATCCTATGTTAGGGATTTAAAAGGATTAATTGTTCATTTTAAAGTTGCCCCGTTTCCTCAAGCCATTTCCTTACCCTTTCATGCTCTGCCTGGTATTTTGCTTCAACATCCCTGGCGATCTGCTGAAACTCTGGTTCATTCCTAATCCTGCTAAATAGCGGATCGGTTTTTATTAATGAAATCATCCAGAAGGACATTATTGGTTTCTTCTTAAAGATTCTCAAATTCTCATATGCCTTAACCTTATCTCCTCTGAAAGCATATACGCCTGCAAGATCATAATATGCATAAAACATATGTGCATATTGTCGTCCTAATTCAATGCTCCTATCACATAAATTTATTTGTTTATTGAAATAGTAATTAGCAGCTTCCCTATTCCCATTTTGCGAGTAAATATATCCAATACGATGTGAAGAACCTGCAAACCATTCATCTCCCTGATTTTCTGATCTTTTAATCCATTTATTATAATATTTTAATGATTCTTCATATTGGCCAAGTTCTGCATAGCTGTCTCCCAAATTTATCAAGGTAGTTGAATTAGTTGAATCTATTGCATAACCCTTTATCCCAAATTCTATAGATTTATTGAAATTTTTAAGCCAGTTTTCATACCTGGTTAATTCAGCATAATAATTAGCTGAATCGCCATCCAATTTCAATTTGTCCTGATAACATTGTTTACCTTTCTCAGGAAATCCTGCACTATAATACGCATAACCAATTAGCGATAATAATTCAGGTAATTCTTCTCCGCGATTTATAGAAGCAGCTTTTTGGAGATAATAAATATAATTAGCCCAGTCGGTTTCAAAATAGAATTTTCCTTTCCAACGGTAAGCCATCCAATCATTGGGATTTAATTTTATGGCTTTGTCAAATTTTTTAACAGCTTGTTCTGGTTTACCAGTTTCAATGTAACACCCTCCCTTTAAAGTATATGCTTCAGCAAGTTGATTATCATAAGAAAGAGCAATATCACACAGTGTGAGAACAGAATCCATAAAATTCTTTAACAGATAATCCTGAAAATAACGTTTGTCCCAATATACCCTGGCTAATCCTGTATATGCCAGGGCATAGGTTGAATCGTATTGCAAGGCTTGATGATACATATATTCAGCTTTTTGCAGCACCTCTCTGTCTTTGTCGTCAATCCAATATTTTATATGTTCTTCTCTCCCCTTCTGGTAAAAATCATATGCCGTGAGGTTTGCTGTAGGTATTTTTTCAATGAGCTTCTTTTCTTCTGGTGTAATTGAAGCATACAGTTCCTTTGCAACAGTTTGTGCTACTTCACTTTGAACCTTTAGAACGTCATTCCAGTTCCGATCATAATCTTTTGCCCATACATGACCCTCCTTTCCAGCCTTGATTAATTGAACTATCAGTCTGGCGTTATCTCCATACTTCTGAAAACTACCTTCTAAAAGATATCCGACATCAAGTTCTTTACATATGGTAGTAGTTGTTTTATCTGTTTTACGGTATTGTTCAACTGATGTACGGGGTATAACCCGTAAATCTCTTATTTTGGATAAATGAAGCAGGATTGCATCCATCACACCATCTGCAAGATACTGTTTCTCACGATCATCACTCATGGAAGTGAATGGAATGACCGCTATCGATTTATCAGTTTCTTGTGCTTGTTTGCCACCGCCAATGATATTTGAAAAGTACAAAACTGCAAACACAGACGCAATAATTCCTATTAATCCTCCGAGTATGCCAGCCAGCCTTTTCCTTGAGATAGTTGTACTCTTTCTTACATCTTCATCTCTTTTGATTTCCTGCCTGATCTCTTCAGTAGGCTTTGCTTTAATACCTTTACTCGTCTCCTTATATTCCAAATACCACTTGATGATTATATCAAGATTAACAAGAACTGGTTTTACCTGCTCAAGGTCAAAATCCTTTGGATGTGCACCATATGTGGATAATTCATTCAGCCCATGCATGGAACTAATAATGTGTGACGGGACTTTCTCTTCCTTATGCAGTTTGTCTATGATCCCTTTTAGAGGTTCAGTCTTTCTTGGTCTTTTTAGTTCACATTCACACAGGTCAGTTATTATAACTTCCAGACATCTTCTTGAATACAGAAGAATCATGTTCTCATCATCAGCTTTAATCAATCGTTCCAGTTCTTTTACCAGATCAGGTAACCGACCCTTGATGGATTCATAAAGTTTTTCAAGTTCTTTTATTTCGGATGACCAGATTGCCATTTGAGTTATTAAGTATGATGCATTTATTCAAACTATAGCATTCCCTTTTCTTCAAGCCATTTCTTTACTCTTTCATATTCAACTTGGAATTACTCTTTCTTTCCATATTCTGATAATCCCATTCTCCCCATTAATTTTTGAAATCTTGGCTCTGAATGTAGGTTGTAAAAATCAGGATCATTATTGATCTGCGCAATTTTAGACCGATTTTCTATACTCTTTTCAAGCCAATCTAATGCTTTATCTTTTTTATCCAACATCGCAAACCACTTTGCCACATAAAAGGCTGAATCTGCAACATAAAAAAAGTGAGCATTCATTTTAAGATTTAATTCAATTAACCAATCAATTAATCCGTTCATTTGAGACTTTTTGTACACACCTTTCACTTCATATGCATGTTTTGCAATTAATGGATCTAATGAAATCATCTTTTGAAGGGACTCAACAGCTTTTATATCCTCTCCCTTTCTTATATAAATATTGAAGGACCACAAATATGCAAGACTATAAGTGGAATCAAGTTCCTGAATTTCAAGGCATTCTTCCAATGATTTATTTAAGTTGCCTGCATGGTAATAATTTTGTGCACTTATAAAATGAAACAACAAGTTATATGGGTCGAGTTCGAGTGCCAGATTAATTTGTAAACGAGCTTCCTCGTTTTGTCCGATAACATCCAATAATTCAGAATAATACTGATGAGCTGTGGCATATTTCGGATTTAATTTAATTGCATAAAGTAATTCCCTTTTTGCTTCCTCCCATTTCCATTCACCATAACAAAGAATATTTCCCAACGTTGCATGTGCTTCAGCAAGTTTATAATCCATATTTATTGCCTTTTCTGCTAAGTCTTTAGCTTCGGCATATCCTTGCTCTGCTGGAGACCATCCCCAGAATGCCTGAACATTGTAAGCATCAGCCAAGCCTGCAATGGCCAATGCATAATTTTGATCTAATGCAATGGCTTTCTCAAAGTACTCAATGCTTTTTCTTAGTCCTTCCTTTGTTCTTTTGTTCCAGAAAAAACGTCCCTGCAAGTAAAGGTTAAATGCTTCTGTATTTTGTGTCTGACTCATTTTGATTTTTTCCTTTTCTTCAGATGTCAATTTCGCTTTCAATTCACTAGCAACATTCTGGGCAACTTTAGTTTGAATTGAGAAAATATCTGAAAGGTCTTCATTGTATGTTTCTGACCATAATTGCAAATTAGTTTCTGCTTCAATAAGTCGAACAGTTATCCGTACATCGTTTCCTATTTTTTGGACACTACCTAACAGAATTGAAGTAACACCTAATTCTTTGGCAATTTCTTTAGAGGAAAGCTCATTATCCCTGTATTTCCTTGTTGATGCTATAAATTTCACTTTTAGTTCACCTATCTTGAAAAGGTTATCCAGAATTGCCTCCACAATACCCTCACAAAAATATTCCTGTTCAGTATCAATACTTAGATTAGTAAATGGAAGCACTGCAATTGATTTATCAAGCCTTGAGATGTCTGTATTAGAGGTTCTTCTGCTGATAAAGTTTAATGCTACCGATGCAACGATAATAACACCACTGATATAAGTAGCAATTTTCCATCCAATTGAAATTTGAGTAGTCGTATGATCAGTATGCTTAACTGCATTCACAGGCTTAGTTTTCTTGACACCTGCTGGTGTAATATCGTAAATCCATGATAGAAATACGGCAATGACAAATCCGATGCAAAGCAGAACGATTACCAAAGCTGTTGTCCAGTCAGGTAATCGTAATGGTTGTTCAACTATATCAACCAGCTGAAGGGTTACGAACGAAACAGCGGCATAGACAGTTATTACATGAACAACTCTACGTCTTTTCAGCTCCTTCCAGAACTTTTCAAAGCTATTGAGTTTCTGGGTCATCAGGAAGAATTATAATGAAGGATATGTAAAATTACGTAATCCTAATATCAAATTCAAGTACTTACCAGTTTTAGAAGGATATTGAGTATGTTGTTTAGAAAAGAATGGTGTTAAATACCAACAGCCATTGTGCAAATTTGAACTGATAATCTTAAAATCCTAACAACCCAGCAATAGAGCTCAATACTGTAATATGCCAGAGGTCACCAGACTAATTCTGGTTGATTCTGGTGGAGTTTCTGAAGAAGGCAGGGAATGAGGCTTAGTAAAGTATCATCTATCCACTGATACCTTAAAAAGAAGCCACAATGATAAATAATACCTAAAAAATCCGTCCTTTTTTGACCACTTCAAAAGAAGGTCTGGATACATTTGTTAAAATTATGTTGACATTGATTTTCTATATACCCTATTCCATGATCCAAAGAATTATTAATCAGAAATTTTCTAATTTGATATAAATATATTAGGGGTAGTTGATTACTTATCCATACTCTGATAAGTGTGCATTTGGATTGTTATAGAAGGAACGTACTCATTGGCTTCCACTGACTTCTCCAAATAATAGGTACAAGGACTTTTTTGGCAATCCAGGGAATTGGCTTCATAAACGCCTCTCTATCCTTCCCTTCAAGGTTATAAAACAAGAAAGGAAGCGCAAGGGGCCCAGGCCCAGCGTTTTTGGTGCTGTGTTCGCCAAGCTTTTCTGCAAGGGCCGCCTGTTCTTTCATTCCTATGACTCCCTGCAATTTTTCAGCGGTGAAATTCTCCTCCTCGATTTTAATGTGGGGTCCCCACAGCTTGTCGAACTCGTCCAGAACCTTTCGAAGCTTACCAATTCCGCCAGAAGATACCTCCAAAATACGCTGGTCAAGCGCGTCCAGTATGCGGGCCATGTCATTGTGGTCATCTTTTAAACGATTGTAGGGTGCATCTATAAAATCTTTAAAATAGGGGAAGGCTATATCATCCTCGCTGAGATGATGCGAATGCGTTACCCATTTCAGGGTTGATAAGTACATGGAAAAACCTATCGCTTCCTCGGATGGTATACCTTGGTTCCCGAGGTACTCGTCACACTTCCGAATGGATATATTTAGGCCCCTCGAGATAATTTTGTGGATCCTTAAAAGACCACTCACTACAGGACTCATTTCTGTTATAGGATTATCCCTTTTCATATTTAAAGAAAATTTATATTTCAGTACCATTAGCATCAAAGCAGAAATCCTATTGCAAGTTATTCAATTTTTAAAAAGGAGGATTAAGAATAGGGTTGTTTTGGATTAAGAATAATTAGGAGTAAACTGGACATTAGAAGTGTCCATCACTTTATCATCTTATTAAACCTCGCAAGAAGATTAAATAACGGTAATTGGGTGCAAAATATTTCCAACTCATTTTTTCTTTCAAAAATTACTAATTTCTTTAAAACCAATCTCCAAACTGGTACCAAATAAAGGACATTACAATCTGGGTTTATATTTTTTTGATTTTCTTCAAAATCCGTCCTTCTCTGACCACTTCAAAAGAAGGTCTGGAAACACTTAACAATTCAGAAAACCAAATCATCCAATTTCAGACGTACTGTTTAGTAATTATGTGGGGAAAATAAATTTGACTTTAGTTTTTAGCTGGTTTAACTTTGATTACAACATTGTTATGCAATAAAGAATTATTATGATCACAAAAAAGACATGGGATCGAATGCTTAACGCAGGAATATTATTGATTGTTTTTGTCATAATTATTTTAGCACTGTATGATATACCTGCCGCGAAGGCTGGTACTAACCAGCTCTCAGTAACTGGTTTATGGATTTTTATAGCCCTTCATTTGATTGTCTTGGCAGAACTGGTCTACAGCAGGATTTTCAGCTTTAAGGATGGACATTTCGAGAACGGGTTCCTGGTGGCTGCGGGTTTTCTTGCGTTATTCCTGGTTTATGCGGGTTCTGATGCGGCATTTTCACGAGGCTCAATTATACTTTTCGTCTTACCTGGGTGCGACCTGGTTACTGCTATTCTTGCTTTTCTTGCAAGATATTTCAGAGGACGTCTTAAAACAGGTGCAGAGGTTTAGTTGATCAATCATATCACTGTCATTCCCGCCTGAAGGTTTTCAACTCTATTCCACAGGTAGTAATTTTACTGGGAATAAGCTCTTATTTTCCCAAACATAGAAATTCAGATGATGCTCTTATCTGCGGTGAAATATTTCCAACTCATTTTTTCGGTCAAAAAAATCCGTCCTTCTTTGACCACTTTAAAAGAAGGTCTGATAACACTTAACATACAAGAGTAGACCACAAGGATTTAACGGCGGAGTTAGGGTAGTCTACTTATTTCGATAACATTTCAGGAAGATCGCTGGCTTTCACAGATTCATAGGTGTAGTTCAATTATTCATTTACCTGTTAACAGTCTTATTTCATGCTATGTAATGAATATTGATTCATTAGTTATAAGGCATACCCTGTTCTTCAAGCCATTTCCTTACCCTTTCATGCTCTGCCTGATATTTTGATTCAACATTTTTCAGGATTTTTTGAAATCGTTCTTCGTTACGAATGTTGACAAACAATGGATCATGTTTTAAAAGAATTACTCGTGTCAAAGGATAAAAATCTGATTTATTAAATTCATCAAGGTAATTGTACGCCATATCTTCGTTACCTGTAAAAGAATAAGTAGCTGCTAAATTATATTGAGCCACTCTCGTTTGTGCTATATTCCTGCTGAGTTTTATACTTTCTTCATCATATTTGATTTGTTGATCGAAATAGCTTTTTGCCTCTTTATGTTTACCAACCTGCCAGAAAGCATATCCAATTCGATGTGATTCTGCAATGTTTAATATTCCAGATTTGTTAAAATATTCAATAAGTTTATTTGCAAACAAATAGGCTTCTTTATCATGCCCAGAAATAAAATTATATATTGGGATAAGACCTTCAGCATAATTTGCGGAATCAATTTTTTCCCTCTCTTTGACTGATTTATAAGCCCCCTCAAAATTCTCATTGCAGAATTCGATCCATGCCAAAAAATAATAGTTATATAATTTATTGTCATCCAAATCTAATGCTTCCTGATAATAAGACTTTGCTTGTTCAAGAAATCCGACATCCCGATATGTATTACCTACTTGTCTTAGTAAAGGTGGGCGTTCCTCTCCTCGAATAAGAGTCAATGCTTTATTATAATTGTCTAAGCCCTTGATATAATCGTGTTGAAAAGATGTTAGGATAGAACCTTTTAAAGCAATAGCCGAATAAAAATTTGGATTTATTTTTAGTGTCTTATCAATATTATCCAAAGCCTCGTCCATGTGTCCATTTGCATAATAATATCTACTTATCATAAAATATGCCTCATCCAATTTATCATCGAGGGAAAGAGCTTTTTTAGCCAGAATAAGACAGGAATCAAGAAAGTTTTCTTTGAGATAAGTTTCTTTATAATATCTGTTATAATTAGCTCTTGCTAAACCTGTATAAGCCTTTGCAAAAGTAGAATCTATTTCAAGAGCAGCTTTATAATAAGTAGCAGCTTTTTGATAAGAATTTAAATCAATGGTTTTCTCATATTCCTTCTCATATTCCTTCGCTCTCAGGTATAAATCCCATGCTGTCATATTAAAAGTAGGGATATTCTCAATTATTTGTTTTTCTTCAGGCGTTAATATTGCTTCCAAATTTGTTGCGATTGCTTGTGCAATCTGACTTTGTAGTTTAAAAATATTATCTGCCACTCCTTCATAAGGAGAAGACCAAATATGCTTATCATTTACTGCATCAATCAATTGTACAGTTAAACGAATATCGTTTCCATATTTCTGTCCGCTTCCTTCAAGTATATAATTAACATTCAACAGTTTTGCTATTTCACGAATAGGCTTGGCAGTACTTCTGAATTGTTCAACTGATGTTCGGGATATTACTGTGAGATCAGCAATCTTACACAGGTTGTCAAGGATAGCTTCCATTGTTCCATCTATAAAATACTTGTTCGTGGAATCAGGGCTATCATTTCTAAAGGGCAAGACAGCAATTGATTTCTCAATTTCTTTTGTTTGTTTGCCACTGCCAATAATATTTGAAAAGTACAAAACTGCAAACACAGACACAATAATTCCTATTGATCCTCCAAGTATGCCTGCCAATCTTTTTCTTGAGATAGTTATATCCTTTTTTACATTATCAGTGCTTTTTATTTCCTGCCTGATCTCTTCAGCTGGTTTTGGTTTGACATCGGACCTCGGCTCCTTATATTTAAAATACCATTTTATGATTGTTGAAAGGTTATTAAGAACTGGTTTTACCTGTTCTGGATCAAAATCTTTTGGATGCGCACCATAAGCTGACAGGCTGTTCAGGTGATCCATTGAGGTGATAATATTTGAAGGAACTTTTTCTTCCTTATGCAGTTTGTCTATGATTCCTTTAAGTGGTTCGGTCTTTCGAGGTCTTTTTAATTCACATTCACACAGGTCAGTAATGATAACTTCCAGACATCTTCTTGAGTAGAGCATGATAACATTTGCATCTTCAGTTTTTATCAGTTGTCCTAATTCCTTCTCAAGTTCAGGTAACTGACCTTTTAGTGATTCATAAAGTCTCTCAAGCTCTTTTATTTCAGTTGACCAGATTGACATAAAGCTAATAAATGGTTATCAGTATATACAGGTAAAGTTAAACCATCCTGATACTAAAGTCAAGTAGTTATCAGATTTAAAAGTAGATTGAGTATGTTGTTAGGAAAAGAGTGGTGTTAACTACCACCGACCCTGAAATAATTATGGACCAATAATCATAAAATCCACAAAAACCTGGCAAAAACCTGGCAACAATTAAAAACCACTTATCTTGTTTCCATGATAAGTGGTTGATATTGAGGTTGCTCTGTCAGGGCTCGAACCTGAACTTTTCTGATCCAGAGTCAGACGTGTTGCCAATTACACCACAGAGCAAAATGGAGGGTGCAAATATAAAAAAACTTTGGAAAAAAGACAAACCCCCCTCTCCCCGCCAGCAAGCGGGGATCTCCCCCAGTGGGGGAGAAACATCCTGCTGTTAATTAAAAGTTCATTAATGTCCACTATGTTTTCCCCCTTTAAGGGGGAACCAAAGGGGGTGCCAGATCTAGATTGTGTAATAAATGGTCAGTTTCGGCCTCATAGTCGCATCTGCGAAATCAGACGATGCAAACCTGAATCCGGGGAACCTTTCAACCGGCCACAACTTGAAGAACATACCATAATTGGGGGCAGCAACCTCCATTAACGGGATAAAAAGTCTGGTAACATCAACCGTAATA
>Ga0315275_10008046_pt1 | contig 10245 bp, 10 predicted proteins | sample YL17G03_0_MG_FD_205557 | JGI IMG/M metagenome (GOLD analysis project Ga0315275, IMG submission 205557) | Sediment microbial communities from Yellowstone Lake, YNP, Wyoming, USA - YL17G03_0 | ecosystem: Environmental > Aquatic > Freshwater > Lake > Sediment | place: USA: Wyoming | collected...
AACGCAGTCCCAATCCTTCAGCATCTCGACCAGTCGGGGAATTTCCGCGGGATCATTCTGCAAATCTCCATCCAGCGTGACGACGGCCTTACCTCGCGCCAGGCGAAATCCGGCAGCCATCGCCACGGTTTGACCGAGATTTTTCCGGAAGTGCGCAATGCGGACACGCGCGTCGGTTTCCTGAGCGCGCTTGAGCAGCTCGAGCGTCGAATCCGTGCTGCCATCGTCGACGCATATGAATTCCACGCCCCCAGGCCAGCCCCCCAGAGCGGTCTGAACCCGCTCGACCAGCGGCTCCACGTTTTCCGCCTCGTTGTAAACGGGAATGACGACGCTCAGTGAGACGCTCTCCACGCGGTGTGTTTTCCTGCCTCGCCGCGGTCGCGATCGCCGGAGAGGATTTCCGGCTCCCCCGCAGCCCGGAAGAAACTACCCAACCGTGCCATTTTAGCACGCCCGTTGGCTCCGCTGGAAAATTCGCAACGGGCTGCAAGTCGCGGGACTTGCGGGGCTTCCCACCAGAAGAGTTTCGGGATAAACTCGTGGAAGGCGACGTGCATCTCGTGACGGCGGAGTAGAATCTAATGACGGGAGAACGGCGTTTTACTAAACAATCGGGAGGCAGGAATGAATAGAATTACGTCGAGACTTGCCCTTGTCGTGTTCACCAGCACACTCCTGCTCAGCTCGTGCAACTTGAGCGACGTGTTCCAGACGCCGAATGACCAGGCCATCACTTCCGAGATCCAGGCAAAGGTGTTCGCCGATTCGGTGCTGAAGACGCGCGATGTTCGCGTGACCTCCACGAATGGCGCGGTCGCGCTGGCAGGAAGCGTCAACACGGAACTGGAGAAGGCCGCGGTCGAGAACCTGGCCAAACAGGTCAAAGGCGTCAAGCAGGTCACGAACGAGCTTATCGTTGCGCCGACGGCCAGCGCTCCGGCCGCGGCACCAGCGGAAACCGCGGCTGCCGCGCCGCCCGCTCCTGAACCGGTTGGCGCCGCCGAACGGCCGAAACAGCGGCGGTCGACACGTCGATCCGAACGTGCTCCGGCTGCGGCAATGGCCTCGCAGCCTGCAGCCCCGACGGAGAGCGCCGCCGCGCCAGCCGCCACAGCGCCGGCCCCAGCGGCCGCGCCCGTCGCTGCGCCGGCCCCCGCACCACCCCCGGCTCGCCAACCCGAGCACATCACGATCCCTGCCGGCACTACCATCACCGTGCGCATGATTGACGGGATCGACTCATCGCAGAACCACCCGGGCGAAGAGTTCTCGGCCACCATCGATGCACCGGTCGTCGTGGACGAACGCGTCATCATTCGCCGCGGGGCGGACGCGCGCGTCAGGCTCCGGCAATCCGCCAGCGCTGGACACATGACGGGCCGCTCGGAACTGGAAGTCGAGCTGGTCGGGCTGGCCGCGGGCGATCAAACCTACGCGGTGGAGACTTCCGTGGTTGAGAAGGCCGGAGCCTCGCGCGGCAAGCGCACAGCCGCCACCGTCGGCGGCGGCGCGGCGCTCGGAGGCCTGATCGGCGCCATCGCCGGACGCGGCAAGGGTGCAGCCATCGGCGCGGCGGTGGGCGCGGGCGCGGGCACCGCCGTGCAAGCTGCCACCAAGGGCGAGCAGGTCCAGATACCGCCCGAGACCAAACTCGACTTCACCCTCAAGGTGCCGCTCACCGTAACCATGTAGGCCAGCGAATTCCGTGATGGGTCGTTCCCCTCGAAACGCTCTTTGGGGGGGGAACTATCCTCGCAGACCCTGGGACTATATGTCCGAAGCTTCATCGCCCAACTCGCTTAGCCACAACAACTTACAATTCTCCTCCGCGCTCCAAAACAATCTCCGGGTCGCCCGTCGTGGCGGGAGGTAACCGGGGCGAGGGAGAGATCGCGACACACTCCCGCCCTGCGGGGAGCGCCGCTGTTATATATCGAGTTAATACCCACCGCATGAGAGTATTTCCCCGCGGCAAGAATCTGCTAATCTAACAGGGGGATTGTGCGCTTCCGGCCCAAGAGGACGAAGGGCAATCGCAATTTCATGCCGGGGCGAGTAGAATTGGAATTTCTTTCGAAATCGGCATCGAACCCCGGGGATTTCGCCATGAGGACTATTCAATCCTTCAAACCGATCGTAGTGGCTCTTCTGCTTGCCGCGCTTTTCGCTGGCTGTTCGCGCGACCCCAACGTGCGCAAGCAGAGATATTTCGACAGTGGCATGCGCAGTTTTAACGCGCAGAAGTACCGCGAAGCCGTGATCCAGTTCCAAAACGCCCTGCAGGTCGACCCGCGATATGCCGACGCGCACTTGCAGTTGGCGCGTTGTTACCTCAAGCTGGAGATTTACAGCGGGGCCTACAACGCCCTGCTCCGCGCCACCGATCTGCAGCCGAACAACCTGCCGGCCCAGCTCGAGCTGGGCCACTTGCTGCTTCGGGCGCGAGAGTTCAAGCGTGCGCAGGAGCGCGCGGACATCGTTCTGAGGCAAAACATCCGGAATGCCGAGGCCCGCGTTCTGATGGCCGATGCCTATGCGGGGATGGGCGACTACACGGCTGCGCTGCGCGACATGCAGGAAGCCATTGAGCTGGATCCGAAGCGCGCCCAGTCCTACCTGGCGAACGCCCGGATTCAGGCGGCGGCCAGGCAGATCGAAGCCGCCGAAGCGAGTTTCAAGCAGGCCGCGCAACTCGATCCCAAATCCGTGGACGTGCGGCTGGATATGGGAAACTTCTACGCGCAGCAACATCTTTGGCAGGAGTCGGAGGACCAGATCCGTCGCGCCATCGAGCTCGACCCCCAAAGCCCGCAAACGCGCGCCGTGCTGTCTCGGCTCTTCATCGTTCAGGGCCGCAAGGCGGACGCCGAGCAGGTCCTCCGGGAAGCCAAGAAGGCGCTCCCCGACAACTCCGAGGGCTATCGCCTGCTGGGGGACTTCTACTTCAGCACCGGAGATCTGGACAAGGCGCTTGCCGAGTATGTATCGCTCTATCAAGAACATCCCAAGGACCTGCGAGTGAAGAAGAACTACATCCAGTTGCTGATCGTGCGCGACCGGCTGGACGAGGCAACCCGGTTGAACGATGAAATCCTGAAGGCGAGCGCGAAGGACGTTGATGGACTGATCTATCAGGGGCAAATCCTGAACCACCGGAAACGGCCCGAGGAGGCCATTCGGGCACTACAGTCGGCGCTGCGAACCGAGCCGGACAATGCCCTGGGGCACTACGAGTTGGGATCGGCATTCAGCCAGACCGGCAACATGGGGCGGGCGGAGAGCGAGTGGCGAGACGCCGTGCGCTTGCGACCCTCTCTGATTTTGGCCCAAAAGGCCCTGGCCAACCTGGCTTTGATCAAAGGGGACAATGATCTGCTCCACAGCAGCGCCGAGCAAATCATCACGTTCGAACCATTCCTCCCCGAGGGATTCATTTTCCGCGCGGCGGCACGGTTGGGGCGAAAAGACGTGACCGGCGCGGAGGCCGACCTGAAGAAAGCCATCGAGCTGGCTCCGCAGAGTCCGGTGGGCTACGCCCGCATGGGGGGGCTGCGCGCCTCGCAGAAGCAGTTGGGTCAAGCCGAGAAATTCTTCGAGCAGGCATTGGAGCACGATCCGAACTATGTAGAGGCGCTCCAAGGGTTGGTCATCATCATGATGCAGCAGAAACAGCCCGCCCAAGCCCTGGCTCGCGTCAATACTCAGATTGCGAAAAGCCCCAATAACAGTGCCTACTACTTCTTGCAGGCAAGGGTTTTCCTCAGCAGCAAGGATCTTGAAAAAGCCGAGGCCGCGCTGCAGAAAACGACCGAGTTGGACAAGAACAACCTCAACGCCATGCTGCTCCTTGGACAAGTTCAAGGAGCCCGGGGTTCCCCGGAAAAGGCGCTGGCAAACTACCAGCGGGCCGTCCAGGAGAACCCGCGCGATGCTCGCAGCTTTATTTTGATGGGGATCCTGGAGGACGGGCGCGGGAACTGGCAGAAAGCCCAGGAAGCCTATCAGAAGGCGTTGCAGGCGCAGCCCGACAACCCCCTGGCGGCCAACAACCTGGCCTACTCGATGCTGGAGCACGGGGGCAACACGGACGTTGCTCTCTCCCACGCGCAGGTGGCCCGGAGGGGCATGCCCGAGATGACCGGGTTCGCCGATACGCTGGCCTGGGCTTACTGTCAAAAAGGGAGTTATGCCTCGGCCATCAGCCTTCTTGAGGAGGTGATCAAAAAGGAGCCTCAAAACTCCCTGTACCACTACCATCTGGGGGTCGCCTACCAGAAGTCCGGAGACAAAGCGCGCGCCCGAGAGCATCTCCAACGTGCTCTGCAACTCGATCCCAAGTCCCCCAAAGCCAATGAGGCCCGGAACGCCTTATCGGCATTACCCGCGGGCTAACCCGTCCGGCCAAAGAACGCATTTCGCCGCGTGGCAGCGGTCGGTGGCCCAAGTCAGCCATCTCCTTACTTGTTGACAGCGTAGCCCGAATTCCTCGCCTTCCAATTGCCATGAGGAGTCCCCCCGGCCGAACCCATGGGGTGGCAGGGCATTTCCGGACTGCCGGGCGCGAAGGCGGTGGACACGAGTGTGTGTCCTTCTATGGTAAGGATGGACTTAGAGTTGACGCGGAACGAGCGTGCCTGAAGACACCAAGCCCCGCCTGCGAAGGCGGGGCTTGGTCATGGCAAGGAGGGTGAGAATCTTTGGGTTCGTGTGCCCAGCTTCCCCTAAGAAAACAGTTTTCGACGCAGCACGCCGGCCAAGCCGAGGAGTCCCGTGCCAAGAAGCGTAAGTGACGCGGGCTCTGGGACTTGAGAGGTCTCATTCACGACCGCGGACAGGGCCGCCGTGCCTCCGAAGAGCGCACTCACTGTGATGTCTTTGGTGATCGTCAGTGACGCCACGGGGGTGAAGATTGCCGAATCGCTGACCCCGCACGGGGGAATGTCGTTGGGTTTTGTGGGGTAGCAAACATACAGGTTAGTCCCGTTGGAAGCATTCTCAGCCACGGTAACGAACCCATTCCCGGAGTAGCCATAACCACTGATGGACAGCACCAAGTCTGAAATCACGGGGGATTCGGCCGTGACCGTGTAAGAGAGCAACGAGTCGATGGCGAAGCCCGATGGGACGGACCACGGGCCACTGAACAAGAAACCCGTTTCTCCCCCTCCAGTTACGGGCTCCACAGCAACGTTGCTACCGTCGAGTATCGCTGAGAGGTAACTGAAGTCGGAAAACGTCAGGTCGCCGATCGTGCAACTGAAACCCGACGCACCATAACTCGAATCGCCGAAGTTACCGACCGCGCACGTGTCGGCGTAACCGGAACCGGTCACCGCCAACGTTAACGCCACTAAAAGTAACAGTCTCTTCATTTCCCCTCCTGTGCCGCAAACCGGACAGAGCTCGCAATGTCCGCTCCACAGCCCGGCCTTGTGCTGTTTTGTCGCCTGCGCGCCTTTTACGAGCAATCCCCATGCCATACCTATTCTGTGCTATCTTGTTGATTCCAAATGCCACTCTCGTTCCTTCAATTCGGACGAGAGGCGCAACGTGCAAACTATTCGGCATTAAGAAAATTCTTTTTCATCTTAGTTTTTTGGAAGTTACCGATCTAGTTAGCTGTCAAGACGAGCGGAGGATTGCCATTAAGGGGATACCTCTGGCGCGTTTCAATCTGACTTGTGCCGGAATTTGTCGCAGCGGCCCTCGCGGAACTGCAATTCTAGCGACCAACAGGCATTGAGAACTGAACCCTGAAAATTGCAAGGCAGGCATCGGGAAGCTACGCTTTACAGGCTGCCTTTTCAAATTGCGTTTAACGGAATCCCAGCTCCCAACCGACTATCTCCAAATCATCCATGGTGATGCTGGCAGGAGGCATTTTCCCCGGCTCAGGGAAGTGCTACATGGTGGGAGCCGGGCGGGGGGCAAGATCCGTCACAGCGCCGGCAGACGCGACCGCCGGCGAGCACGCTCTCGCCCGCAAGGGCTCGGAACGAGCCTATTCAGACCCGACTCGGGGAAAAGGAGACAACCAAGTATGAAGCGTCCATCACCGTCCATAGAAGCCATGATGCGCAATGCTTTCGGGCTGCTGCTGGAAATCCGCAGCCAGCCCGGGGCGCAGAATCTGCTGGGCCAGGCGATCGCCTTCCTGAAGATGCTGGCCGAGGAGCCGGCGGCGCAGGCCAATCCCATGGTGATCTCCGTGCAAGCCGTGCGCATCCGCGACAGCTAGTGCCGTTCCAACTTTTTGGGACTAATCCGCGTAAGCCCGATGGCGAGCCGATACTGTGCAAGGTAGACGCCTAACGCGTAGCCTTATTAAGTTGGAACGGCACTAGAGCCCGCCACAATCCGAGGCTACGCTGAGGTGGGCGGGCCCGCCGGCGCCGCGATCTTTTCAGTGGCGGCAGCCGCCACCGCCCCCTTCTCGCGCTGGTAATCCCGGACGAGATCTTCCAGGATGCGCAACTGTTCGTTGCGGCGCTGGATGGTGCTTTCCATCTTCGCCACCTGGCGCCGCAGGCTGGCATTCTGCCGGCGCAGCAGCACGAGGTTCTCGTTGGGGAAGGTCGGGGGCAGCGTGGGGGCGCGCCCGCCCGCTCCGCCTACTTTCTTCCCCAGCCCCGGCTGACCCGTCGACAGGGGAGCAATGGTCGCCTGCACCTGCTTGATGAGGGCGTCGAGTTCCTTGCGCTCCGCCCCGGGCGGACAGAGCTGGCGCAGCGCGATCAAGCGCGCCAGGTCGGGATTGTTCCGGCCGCGCTCCCAGTGCTGGATGGCGCCCTTGGTGGCATTGAGAAGGCGCGACAGCGCCTCCTGGCTTACCTCCAGCCGCTGACGAACCCGGCGGATGACTTTCGCAGCAGTTAATTCAGCCATGATGTCGACCCTCTCTTTTTTTGACTTGACAAACACTACGAGTATAGCCTATATTGATGGCTCATGCAAACCGGAGCGCCGCTCGCCGGCCGAGATTCCCGTAGCCCCGCCCTCACCCGCACGACCCTTCCGCCCCTGAACCCGGGACGGAGCGTCGGGGTGGCGACGGAGGCTTGCGGAATTCCGGCAAGTTGATCGGAAAGTTGCACGGCAGACTCCGGTAGCCGTCTTCCTGCGCATTCTGCGCGCTTCCCCGGCCCTTTGTCAACACCCCCGGGAGACGGTGTGGGGCAGGCGATTACTCATTATGGACTACCCTCCCTTGACAACCCCTCGCCCATCCGCCCTTCCGCCTTCGCCTTTTTATCGGCGCCCCCGCCGCCCGCCGTTAGGGAAATCTGCATACAACCCAAGCCTAAAGTTGCAGCCTAGCAAGCGGGCGGCAGCGTCCCCTTCGGCGCCTTCCACGGGCCGGGCATTAGACCACAGTGCTGGCCCCAGCCGCCCGAGCGGCGCCGGGGGGAGGGGCGGAGGATGTCGGGCCGATCCCTCGACCCTTCTCTTGCGCGTCTTGAGATTCTATCCCTCGAAAGGAGCCATTCTATGGACCGAATCATCCCACCCCGGGCGACGATAGAATCCCGGCCGGGGCCCTCCCCTCCAGATACCGAGAGCCAGAAGAATCCCTCGCCGGACCCGTTGGGCAGTCCCGCCACCGGCCGACCGATCTCCCGCCCGGTCCGCACGCTTCCAGGCCTTCGCGCCGCGCCGCGTTGTGATGAAAAGGGCTGTGTGTTTCCGGCGGCGGGGTCCGGCAAACGGAAGTGCCTGGTCCACGGCCTGGAGGAGCGCGAACCCAAACACTTCGGCTCATTTCAGCCGACCATGCTGCTTCTGGATCGGGCCAAGTACGGCTTGCCCGATCCGGACGCCGAACCCGACGACTCCCGAGCACAGGACCGGCACCGCCTGGCGGCGGAGCGTGAGGCCTTCTTCGAGGAAATCCCCTAGCCGGCTGGCGCGCCGGCCAGTGGCCGAAAGATCTCGAGGCCGGCTCGTTTCGACTGCCGCGACCGCCTCGCCGCCCTGCGCCACCCTTCCCGCGCAGGCCATTCTTTGCGGGGACACGGCCCCTCGCGCCATGCCCCGCCCTGGAGAATAGAACATGGAAACTTCGCGACGAATTCCCGGCTCCGCTCTCATCTCCTCGATGCCGCCACCGCCCGGTGTGGGTGAACCCCTCATGCTTTCCCCGCAAACCGCCCTTCGCATTCTCCGCCGCCGAACGGGCGGGAAACTCTCGCGGCCAACGATCTACCGTTGGATCAGCAGCGGGAAAATAGTTTCCATCCGCGTGGGGTACCACATCTTCGTCCCCTGGTACGCGCTAGAGGAGTGCATCGAGAAGTGCCTGAACGGCGAGCAGGTTTGAGACGGCCGCCCGTCCGGCCAGAACCTCGCCGCACTTCCCTTCCTCGAAGCCGCCGTGCAACAATGGGGGCCGGGCGCGAAATGGGCCCGACTTGAAACGCGCCTAAGGAATATGCGGAGGCGGGACGGCGCGTCGGGTGTGAGCCGGGACGAGGCAGGTCATGGCACGCAAGCGATCCAGAAGCTCAGGGCATCCGTGGCGGGAGCGCGCGCGCCGCTGGGGCCGCTACATCTACTTGCGCTTGGTGCGCCAGAATGATGAGCCGGAGAAAGTGGCGAAGGGCGTGGGCCTGGGAGTCTTTATAGGGATTTTCCCGACGTTTGGAGTGGGCACGATCCTCGCGATCTTCGTCGCTTCCTGGGCAAAGTGGAACCGCGCTTCGGCCGTGCTGGGAACCTTCATTATGAACCCGCTCTTCAATCCCTTCTTCGTCTCGCTAAGCGTGGTAACCGGGAACCTGTTCGTGCCGGCGGGATCGCGCATCACGGTGGAGATGTTCCGCAATGGCAAGCTGTGGCACGGTGTCCTGCATGCCATCCCGACGTATTTGCTGGGGAATTTTCTGGTTTCGACCTTCTTCGCGACGCTGGCTTACTGGCTGACCCTGGGAGCGATCAAGGAATATCGTCGGAGGCGGACCGCCCGCACGGCCGCTGCGGGTTCCGCGCCGCTCTCCCCGAGCGACTCGCGGAGCGAACCTCATTAGCCAGGCTGGGGAGACGAAATCGCGGGCCGCGAGGCGAGTTCAGCGCGTCATGGGCGGGACGGAGGCTGCGGGACAACCTTGAAGCCCGAGTCGGCGATATGCTTTTCAAAGCGGGATGCGTCCACGAGGGCGGGATCGTAATCCACAACCGCTTGTTTGTCCTGGAAGCTCACGTCCGCGCGACGCACGCCCGGAATCGCTCGCAGATTGTTTTGCAGGCCCGCCGCGCACATCACGCAGTCCATACCATCGATCTTCAGCGCCACGTGGGCCTCGGGGCGTTTCCAGAGCACCTGCGCAGACCTCGGGCGCAGGACACCAAGCTTGTAGACCGCAGCGCCAACAGGCACGGCCAGGCAAATGAAGACGATTAAGATGCGGTAGTGCCGCATACACCGGTTGACCCTCCGATCCCCGAAATCGTCCGACGGGGCAATTGTAACTCGAAGTCAAGCTCAGGTACGGAAGATACGCAGCTCAAGGCGCGTTGCCCCCGCCACTTGCAATCCGAGAAGAGAGGGTTCAGCCCACCCGGGTCAGCAGCCCATCTCATGGCCCAAGGGCATAAACTCGTGGAGTGTGCGAAATGTCGCTCATCTCACCCGTCCTGTTGTGTAATTATTCGACTCTCAAGTCAATACCCTCATTTCAAACCGCTGTGTCCTTTCTGGCTGCCCATAAATTACCTAACAGATTCGGTGGGTTTGCCGATAGTGGGACTTCGGTTGGGAGGCCTAATCCAAGCTCGGAAGAGACTTCTTGTCCAGAAAAGCCGGGAAAATGCTGGCATCCTCGAACGCTGAAGGGCTGCCGAGAGGGATGATCCTCGCTGGGCAGGCAGACCTTCTATAATCGGACAGAATGGAGCGCGGCGTGCAATGCTGTGACGTGGGCATAATGGCTCAAGGTTCCAATCTTCTGCCGCGGGAGATAGTCCTATGACGCAATTAAACGGGAAGGACAGAATACTGTGGCGGCTGGCGTTCGCATCCGCACTCCTCATCTTCGGAATCAGCTTCGCTCTGGCCCAGAAACAGCCGGCCGCGCATGAGCCATCGTCGGTGGCGTGGCGAGCGCCGACCCAGGGCACTGCCGCCGACTACGTCGGCGAGGAGACGTGCGCGGGATGTCACGCCGACCAAGCCAAACAGTTCGCCAAGACCGTCCATGCGAACGCTGCCGTTGGGGGCGCGAAATACGGGACGGGGTGCGAATCCTG
>Ga0315275_10008047_pt1 | contig 10245 bp, 9 predicted proteins | sample YL17G03_0_MG_FD_205557 | JGI IMG/M metagenome (GOLD analysis project Ga0315275, IMG submission 205557) | Sediment microbial communities from Yellowstone Lake, YNP, Wyoming, USA - YL17G03_0 | ecosystem: Environmental > Aquatic > Freshwater > Lake > Sediment | place: USA: Wyoming | collected...
AGAAAGATGGATAAATACCTCAAGATGGCGGGACTCGACCCAACAATCAGTCCGCATACGTTAAGACACAGCTTTGCAACTCACATGCTTAACAACGGGGCTGATTTGCGGAGTGTTCAGGAACTCTTAGGCCATCAGTCGCTGTCAACAACCCAGATTTATACACATCTTACTACGAAGAAACTCAAAGAGGTCTATGACAGCGCCCATCCTCGTGATGAACAAAAACAAAATTCATAACAAAACCCGAACAACAAAAAACCCGCTTTTCAAGAGCGGGTTTTTTTATGCGCTTTTTTCTACAGGCTTGTCAGTTATTACCGCACACAATTGAGCAAAACTCAATTGAGAGAAAATAAAAACAGATAAAAGCACACAAAAAATTTTCTTCTTCATACCTGTTCCTCCTTGAGTCTCTCGAATGTAAATTTATAACCTCGTTATTTTTGTTTTCTTAATTTATCCGCTGCAGGCGGACTGCTAACAAACCAAAACCGAAGAGCAATAAACTTATTGGCTCTGGTATTAGATTGAACCTTGTATATTCTGATGCGTCCACGCCTTTGATTATAAATGGGTTGTTATCCAATAAATGCCCTGTCAATATTCTGGTGTAGGAATCGTAATTAAAGTCATGGCCATAAACATTAATAGATGCTTGATCGTTGCCCCATCCACCAATCCAAGAGTCATTAACATCTAATAACCCACGATAGATATTTACTTCTCCATGAATATCAAAAATATTAAAATTTAGGCTTCCGCCATTAATATCGACAACCGATGCAGGGGTAACAGGGTTAAATGCAGCAGGATATGTTTTCAAACGACCGGCAGTTATATTACCGCCAGATATGTTGGCGGAACCATATACAACAAAATCTGAAGATACAGTAATGGTCCCGCCAGAAACATTAAAGCTACTCAAATAATCGATGTTGATAAATCCCGAAATCAAGCCGCCTGACATATTAAAAATACTAGTATCACGAGTGCCCAACCAATTTGTTATTTGTCCGCCGGACATATCTACGATAGTACCGTCATTTTGGACATAAACGCTGCCGTAGACATTCCCATCTACAATTGTGCCGCTCGTCGTGAAAGTTTTATCTGTTGCATTAGCGCATACCGGCAACAAGAACAAAATTGCAAAAATCGTTTTCCATAACCTCTTTTTCATAACTTCTTCTCCATTCCAAAATTTCTTTTGCTTTCGCAGCCGGTGTATCTCTAATCCTCAAGCTGTTATCTATTGAATTATACCATATTTTAAGCCCTGAAAAAAAAAAAAATCAAGGAAAATTTGGTAAGATTGCTAAAAAATTTTCAACCCCGCCAGATTTGCCTCTGCAACGCTTTTCGTAAATCCATTGCTGTCGGGGAATTACAGATTTTAAAATGCCGGCCAAAAACAATTGTAATGTATGATATTTTTTACACAATAGTAAGAATAAAGGGCTTGTGAAATCTCTTGTCACCCATCAATTTTTATTAATTTTATCTCCTATGTATTCCGGCACAATCTGTTTTATGGTTGCGACAATATCTTTATAATCCCGAGTATCGACCATAGCAACGAGATTATCTATAAGATGGCAAAGCTGCTGTCTGTTGTAAGGAATACTATTCTCCCAGATTCCAATTTTGACATGCCGGGTGGGCATCATATTTTCACCCTTGATTGACAGCTCTTCGAAGAGTTTTTCTCCGGGCCTGACGCCGGTAAAGACTATTTCTATATCTTCGCCGGGCCGAAAACCGCTGAGCGTAATAAGTTCCTTGGCGAGGTCGACTATTTTAACAGGTTCCCCCATATCGAGCACAAATATTTCTCCGCCTTTTCCCATAGCCGCAGCCTGAAGAACAAGCTGGGACGCCTCCGGTATCGTCATAAAGTATCTTTTCATTTCCGGATGCGTTACGGTTACAGGTCCGCCGACAGCAATCTGACTTTTAAATATCGGCACAACAGAACCGTTTGAGCCCAGAACATTGCCGAACCTGACGGTCACAAAACGCGTATTGCTGGTTTTGTTAAGGTCCTGAATATACATCTCAGCAATGCGTTTGGAAGAGCCCATAATACTTGTCGGATTTACGGCCTTGTCAGTGCTTATCATTACAAAGTTGCCCGCACCATATTTATCCGCTGCATCGGCAACTACCTTCGTTCCGACAATATTATTCTTTATTGCCTCGCCGGGATTGATTTCCATCAACGGCACATGTTTATGAGCAGCGGCATGGATGACAACCTGAGGTTTGTATTTTTCAAAAATCTGCTCAACTCTTTTTCCATCGGTGATATCGCATATAAGAGTTTCCATAGCAACTTTCGGGAAACTTTTGCGCAGCTCTCTTTCGACGTAAAACAATGCATTTTCCGCCTGTTCGAGAAGGAGCAAATATTTCGGCTCGAAATTACAGACCTGTCTGCTCATTTCCGAACCGATTGAACCGCCGGCTCCCGTAACAAGAATAACCTTGTCTTTGATATACTGTTCGATGATATCAAGGTCAAGTTTCACGGCTTCCCGTCCCAGCAAGTCGTTGATGTCGACATCACGAATCTGTGAAACGCGGTATCTTCCGCTCGCAATGTCGGCAACTGACGGAACTGTTCTGAATCTGACCTTTGCACCTTCACAAATCTGAACCACCCATCTAAGCTGTTTCGCCGTGGCGCTCGGCATAGCAATGGCAATTTCCTCGATATCCTGTTTTTTGCAGATTTGCGGAAGCTGGTCAACCTTTCCAAGAACAGGAATACCGTGAATGTTCATACCCTGCTTTGCGGGGTCGTCATCAATAAAACCTACCACATCATACTGTCCGACCGGCATACGGTGAAGCTCACGGAGCAGGGCTTCGCCGGCATTGCCTGCACCTACAATCAGGAATCTCTTCAGTTTGCCGCCTGCCTCGGTAAGAAACTCTTCATGATAGAGCCGCACAGCCATACGCAGACTGCCAAGAAGCACAATCGTTGCGAACATATCGAGAATGAAAATGGCCTGGCTGATAGTAGTAACTTCGCGCAATTTCATCCTGACCGGTTCGGACATCAGGAGACCGTACCACAAAACGACCAGAATCAGTGTGCTGACAAGAGAAGCCTTGACTATCGACAGGAGGTCCGAAATGCCCACGAACCGCCACCAGCCCTGATATTGCTTGAAATAGCCGAATACAATCAGTTTCAATATAATGAAAAATACCAGAAGCCTGAGATACTGAGTAACAAACCATTCCTGCTGAAACTGCATGTTGTTGACGAGCAGAAAAGCCATCATCAGGCTTGCAGCAAACATCAAAATATGCGCAAGCATTATTATCTGCTTTCGAAATCGCAGTAATCCTGAAGGCAGTGTCTCTATATCTCTTTTTTCATCAGGTTCTTTTGGACTTTGAATATTTTGATTTTCTTCGACCATGTTTACTTTCGCAAAATCCGGTTAAAAATTACTTCGGCTGCCGGGTGTCCTGAGCCTCTTCGGGCTGGACCGACTGCCGGGCTTCGATGAAGACATTGTCAAGAGCAGTATTGTCAATTTTATTTCTCAGCAGACAATAGATAATGGTACCGGCTGAAAAATAGAAACTTACGGCAAAGGCAATAACCATTCCTGCAATCACAAGTATGGCCAGATAAACAATAAACGCTGCGATGGATTCGGTTGCGTTTTTCGAAACTTCCAGACCGCCGCCCAGCAGATTGAAGAACTCCGGTTTCGGCCAGATTGCGACAAGTTTATTAAGCTGCTGGGCTTTGCCGCCGCTTGTCCAGACGCCAAGCGACAGAAACCATCTGCTTATACCGAGCAGGATAAAGGCAAAAAATCTTACGAATAAATAACTGATTGAGCCGTAGACGGCGGCAAGCAAGGTATAAAATGTCAGCCGCCAGGGTTTTGCATAAGCATAGCTGAACGACCTGCTTACGGCATCGAAGGCGTCGGAGTTCTCATACGCAATTGCGCCGAACATAAGATTGATGCCTGCACCGAGGCCGATAATCGTAAAGGTCATCAGGAGTCCGGCAACAAGGACCACGATAATAAATAAGGCCATAATAAGTTCCCCCGCCCACGGGATGTTCGTTATCAGGCCAAGCAGAAAGATGCCTATTCCGAAAATAGTAATCAGTATTACCGGTGCCAGCGGAGCGAGAAAAAGTGAAATAAATTTTTTAAGAGCAAATTTCAAACATTGAGTCATACCGGGTCTTTCATCCTTTGAGAACTGCAGAGCTGCACCTCTGCAGATTGCCCCGCCGGCCGCGGAAACAAGTGCCAGTGCAATTAAAAGGAAAATAATGCTGTAAACAGTGTGGTATTTCAAAGCCCATATACAGGCAGCAACACATTCCGTTACACAAACGACAAAATTACCGAAATTCAGCAGTACAATAGAAGCGGCAGCCTGATTGAACCTCGCCAGGCAGAAATTCGACCAGACCCTGAAAACGCCCTGTCCTTCTGTTTTACCTTTGTAGTTCTTGATGAAATCATCGATGCGCTGCGAATCGCCGACAAAACAGTGCAGTTCGGTCGGCCAGCCAACCGAACCGGTCAATGCCGAAGTCCTTAGCTGACGCCCGGTAAGTTGACCTGAAACTACAACGGTTTTGCTGAAGTCCATCAGCCAGCCGACAATAAAAATAATAGCCAGTGCCAGAAAGGCCGTCAGAAACCTTGGGGGCTGAATTGCTATCCGAAACGTTTTGAAGATGTTTAAAAACAGAAGACCGCTGCAACATTCAGCCAAGTTCTTTTGCTCTGCCATCTTATAATCCTTTCAAAACAATCGAAATAACATTATCTCTCTTTAAGTGTTTATTTCAACATATTTTCCGACTCGCCCGGCTTATCTTTTTTCTGCTCTTCGACGGGGGCGGAAATAATATATTCACTCTCAAACCAGGCATTGAGGTCGACCATTTTGCATCTTTCTGAGCAGAAGGGAAAGAATTTTGTAATTTGGGCAGTCTGTTTTTTATCTTTCGAAGGTTTTGAGACCCTTTTTCCGCATATGGGACATCGCTTTTTCATGGCCCGCTGCTATAAAATACAAAAAATCATCTGCAAAATTTGAGCAAACTTTCAAAATCTTATGCAAAACGCGTAACGACAAAAATGAAAACCGTTCCTAAGACAGTAAGTCCTACAAGTTTAAGCGAACTGTGTTTGCTATGTGCCTGAGGCAAAATATCCGAAGCTCCAATGTAAAGCAGAAAGCCCGCAAAAAATCCCAGGTATAGAACCAAAAAATGCGGAGAAACTTTAAAAAATAAAGTTGAAATTGCCCCAATAATGGGGCTTAAGGAATCCATCAACAAAAACACTTTGGCCCTCGCCGGACTGTTTTTATAAACCAGCATTAGAGTTACAGTGTTCATTCCATCTGTAAAATCATGTGAGATTACAGCAACGGCAACCAGCAAACCCACTGAGGCATTAATCTGAAAACCAAGCCCAATGCTTATGCCATCCATAAAACTGTGGCCTATCAGCGCCAGTGCAGAAAGAATACCGACATACTGATGTTTATGCTCTGCATAGTCATCTTCGTGAGCGCGGTGTATGAGAATAACCTTTTCCAGAATATGGAAAAGCAGGAATCCCAAAACCAGGGCAATCATAATCTCAATTGGCTCAAAATTATTGGTTTTTATCTGCTCAATAATTTCGGGAAAAATTTCGAAACTTACGACTCCCAGCAGAACCCCTGCCGCAAACGCCATAATTAAATGGAGTCTTTCTTTGAACCTTATGGCAAACAATCCGCCGAAAAAGGTCGAAAAAAAAGCCGCAACGGAAAGGATTATCGGCTCCATTGACATAAGCGCATTTTACCCTTAAAAGCTTTGATACGCAACAGGTGACATACAAAATAAAATTTTGTTTTATTTAGAAAAGGTATGGCAATTTTGCTGATATGCCTAATGACCAACATTTAATCCAGTTCGATGCCTTCGGGTACAGGTTCGCCTTCCCTGACGATTCCTTTTTCGAGGAGCTTGGCGTATTCAATGCAATATTTCGCCCACGGTCTGGCCTCGAGCCGTTCTTTTGAAATTGCTCTGCTGGTAACCTCACATATACCATAAGTAGCATCTTCGATTCGCTGCAGAGCATCAATAATCTCACGAAGCAATTTTCTCTCACTATCGAGCAGATTCAGGGTAAATTCCTGCTCATAATTATCGGTGCCGATATCAGCCATATGTATGGGCATACTCGAAAGGTCGCCGGTGGCATCGAGCCTGGATTTTTTCAGTGTTTCATCCTCGATTGAATTGACATCGCCGACGATTTCCTGCATCTTGTTAAGCAAAAGCTGTTTGTAATGTTCGACTTCCTGGTCGCTGAGATATTCGCTCGTCTTTGTATATGTCGGCGCAGGTTTCTTTTTCCCAGCTGCTTTCTTTGGACCCTCCCGTTGTGCCTCAGTCGCTGCGCGACGAGCGCTTTGGGTTGATTTCTTCTTTATGTCATCTTTCTTTTTCATTACCTGTTTTTGCCAGTTAATAATTTTTCTAAGCATAAGCAAATCTCACAAGCCTTTGGCATTTATCGGCTGAAATGCCCTGCATTTTAAGAGCCAATAATATATTAAGGGCACAATTAGTTTGCAAGCTATTTTAGGTTTATTCTTAAATTTATACGTAAAAAGGACTTATCAGGTTCTTTTGAATTGTTTTTCCAGTTCTGCAAGGCTGAACTTTATGGCGGTTGGTCTTCCGTGCGGGCAACGACTGACCCGTTCAATGGCGTTTTTATCGGACAGCAATTTATCGATTTCAGCGGGGTTTAACTTCTGTCCTGCTTTTACAGCCGCTTTGCATGCCGCCAAATCAAGAATTTTATGCAGAAGTCTTTCGGAATCGATTCTGCCTGCACTGTCGGCGAGCACATCCAGCATATCTATGAGAAACTCAACAGGTTTAATGCCGCTTAAAAGACTCGAAAATGACTGCACTGCCCAGATTCCCGGCCCAAATGGTTCGAGTTCGATGCCGAGGCGGTCGAGCAAATCCTTGTTCGCTTCAAGTATCTGCACTTGAGCAGGGGTCAGTTCAAAACTTTCAGGTATGAGCAGTTTCTGAGATTCGAGTCTGGCGGCACTATCGGAGGCAAGACGCCTGCACAGGTCTTCATATATTATCCTCTCGTGCAGGGCATGCTGGTCGACGATTAAAAATCCATCTTCAGTCTGAGCTATTATGTAACTGTCGTGAATTTGAAGATATTGCTGCGGTGCAGGCGCAGTCTGTAAAGCATTCTTCTCATAAAAACGGTCTCTCTGCTCGACAGCGGCAAAATCGCTTTTTTTCGCAATTTTTGAGAAGTCAAAATGTCTCTGTGGAGCTTCACCCTGCCTGTTTTGGCTGAAAAACTCCACCATCGCGCCGGTAATCGACTGTTTTATATCCTGACTTTCCTGCGATGCCGGCATTTGGCCGCTCTTAGGCAGTTTTGCCTGCACATCCAGGTCTATTGACAGCAGTTTCTCCCGCACAAGAGCAAGAATCTGTGAATATACAAGATTTGAATCGTCGAATCTGACTTCTATCTTTGTCGGATGAACGTTGACATCAAAGTTTTGAGGCGGCATTTGAAGAAATAGGAAAACCATCGGGTATTTATCCGGCTCGATGAGTCCGCGATATGCCTCTCTGACGGCAGCGGAGAGAAATTTATCGCGGATATATCTGCCATTCAGGAAAAAATACTGAAATTTTGCGTTCGCCCGACCGTTTTGGGGCCTGCAAAGCAAAGCGGAAAGTTTAAGATTTCGTTCGGTGCTTTGCAATTCAAGCAGAGACTGGGCCAAGTCGGCAGAAAACAAACTTCCAATCCGCTCTCTTGCCCCCTCGCCAACAGGCAATCTGTAAAGCTGTCTGTCATTATGAAACAAAGTCATACTAATATCGGTATGAGCAAGAGCGATTCTCGTGAACTGCTCGATGATATGAGTCATCTCCGTGTTTGCAGTTCGAAGAAATTTTTTTCTGGCAGGCATCTTGTAAAAGAGATTTCGCACCTCGATTGTTGTGCCCGTATCGCCGCTGCAGGGACGGACATCATCCTTAATACCGCAATCAATTTCGTATCTGGCGGCTTCAATCGAATCTGTGCATCCGCTGATTACGGTGACCTTGGCCACGGCAGCAATACTTGCAAGGGCTTCGCCGCGAAAACCCATAGTAGAGATGTTGAGCAAATCGGCGCTGGTTTTAAGTTTGCTTGTTGCGTGCGGTTCGAATGCAAGAGCGAGGTCTTCGCCGTCCATCCCGCAGCCGTTATCGACCACACGGATAAGTTTTATCCCCCCATCCTCTGCGTAAACATTTATTTCAGTTGCGCCGGCATCGATGCTGTTTTCGACAAGCTCCTTGACTACGCTGGCGGGCCTTTCAATAACCTCACCGGCGGCAATCATATTTACCGTATTCTGGTCGAGAATCTTTATTCGGCCCATTTTGACTCCGCCTCGGCAGGCCAAATATTTTAATGTACGAACAAACTTTTCCCTGTCATTTCCGCAGGCTGCGGCAATTCCATCATTTCCAGCAGCGTAGGCATAACATCAGCAAGTCGGCCGCCGCTGCGAAGTTTCCTGTTTTTATTAAGCTCATCGAAAATAATCAAAGGCACATCGCCGATTGTATGAGCGGTATGCGGCCCGCCGTTTTCGTCACGCATCTTCTCAAAATTGCCGTGGTCTGCGGTGATAATTGCTGCTCCGCCGAGCTGTTTTACCTTATCAAGAATCCTGCCGACGCACTGGTCAACCGTCTCGGCTGCCTTGACTGCAGCCTCAAGAATGCCGGTATGGCCAACCATATCCGGATTGGCAAAATTAACAACGACAACGTCGTATTTTCCGGTATCGAGTCTGGCCAGCACAACATCACAGACTTCATAAGCGCTCATCTCCGGCTTTAAATCATAAGTCCGGACTCTTGGCGATGGAACAATCTGTCTGTCTTCGCCGGGGAAAGGGGTCTCCGTATAATCATTAAAGAAAAATGTAACATGTGCGTATTTTTCGGTCTCGGCACATCGGAACTGATTCAGTCCCAGCTCGCTGAAATAAGCTGCCGAGATATTTTTCATCTTCGGCGGTTTGATAAAGACAACCGGCGCAGGAATCGTCGCGTCATATTCCGTCATACACAAATAATAAACCTTCGGCTTTGCAATCCTGACAAATCCTGTGAACGCATCATCGACAAAGGCACGCGTGATTTCTCTGGGCCTGTCGCCGCGGAAATTGAAAAAGATTACGCCGTCGCCGTCTTCAATTTTCGCAAGAGGCATACCTTCTTCATCAGTGATACAGACCGGCTCAATAAATTCATCGGTTATTTTCTTTTGATAACTTTGTTCGATAGCTTCTGCCGCGTTTTTTGCCTTGTTGCCTTTGCCCAGCGTCATACAGTCATAGGCCCTTTGCACCCTCTCCCATCGGCTGTCTCTGTCCATTGCGTAGAATCGCCCCATAACGGTGGCGATTTTGCCGATGCCGATTTGCGCCATTTTATCTTCTATTTTCTGCAGGTAACCCTTGCCGCTGTCCGGCGGTGAATCCCTGCCGTCGGTAAAAGCGTGAAGATAAACCCTGGTAATATTATTTCTCTTCGCAAGTTCGAGCAGGCCGTAAAGATGTTCCAGAAACGAGTGCACGCCAATATCGCTGCACAGGCCAAGAAGGTGCAGTTTATTATTATGCTCCCTTATATAGTTTATCAAACTGATGAATTCCTGATTTTCAAAGAAAGAGCCGTCGCGAACAGCATTGCTGATTCTGACGGATTCCTGGTCGACGATTCTTCCCGCTCCGAGGTTTTGATGTCCAACCTCGCTGTTTCCCATAGTTCCTTTAGGCAAACCGACGTCTTCGCCACTGGTATGAATAATGCAATTAGAATACTGGCTCATCAGCATATCATCCGTGGGCGTATTTGCCTGCTTTATCGCGTTATATGGGTCCTCAGCAGGATTCGGATTATATCCCCAGCCGTCACGAATAATTAATACAAACGGCCGCCGTTTGAGATTTACTTTTTCTTTAGCCATAACATCTCTGCAAAATCATAAATATTGGATACAAGAGGGATATGTTAAGAAAAACCGGTGCAGAAGTCAAATATTAAAGAAATTTAAAACCGTGGAATCTTATCACTGATAGTATACGAATCTCACATCAGCCTTCCATGCGTCTTTTTCGCCTTTG
>Ga0315275_10008048_pt1 | contig 10244 bp, 8 predicted proteins | sample YL17G03_0_MG_FD_205557 | JGI IMG/M metagenome (GOLD analysis project Ga0315275, IMG submission 205557) | Sediment microbial communities from Yellowstone Lake, YNP, Wyoming, USA - YL17G03_0 | ecosystem: Environmental > Aquatic > Freshwater > Lake > Sediment | place: USA: Wyoming | collected...
TCATGTCGAAGTACTTCTCGAACAGCGCCGGGTCGATCCGCTTGACGATCTCCTGCCACATCCAGAGCTCCGGGCGCGACTCGCCGACCGGCGGGATCGCCGCCTGCTGGATCTGCAGGAAGGGATGCAAGGGCGTGGCCGTGAGGTCGGTCTTCTCGTACCAGGTGGCGGCCGGCAGCACGATATCGGCCCACTTGACGGTGTCGGTCATCTGGTGGTCGACAACCACGACGAGCTCGCAGCCATCGAGCGTCTCGTGGAGGCGGTTCACGTCCATGGCCTGCAGGAACATGTTGGCGAAGGTGCAGATGAGCGCCTTGAAGCCGTTCTTGGGATACGGGACGGTCTCGTTCATGGTCTCGGTCCGCCCGCGCACGAAGTACACGCTGGGGACGATCTTCGCCTTGACGTCGCCGAGAGCCCACCACGGCGAGGTGTCGACGCGCACCTTGTACTGCCCGACGTACACGGAGAAGCCGCCGCCCGAACGGCCGACGTTGCCGGTGAGGGCGGCGAGCAGCGCGAAGGCACGCCCGTTCAGGTCGCCGTGGAACCAGTGGTTGCTGCCCCCACCCATGATGATCGCCGCCGGGCGTTCCGCGGCGTATCCCCTCGCCACAGCGACGATCGTCTCGGCCGGGACGCCCGTGACCTCGGCGGCGCGCTCGGGCGTCCACTCGTCCAGCGTCACGCGCACGAGCGCGAACCCCGGGGTCACCTTGACCGGCGAGCCGTCCGCGAGCCGCACCGTGTACTCGCCGTCGAGCGCGACCTCCACTCCGGCAGGGATCCCCAGACGGTCGGTGCCGATGATCAGCGGTGCGCCGCGCTGGGAGTCCCAGGCGACGTAGCGGTCGTCGGGGATCGGCGGCAGGCCGTGCGCCGCCGGGTCAAGAGGCGGCGCCGGCGCCGTCCCGACCGGCGGCGCCTTCTTCCCGTACTCGCCGAGGCCGACGCCCGCGGCCGGGCCCGGGTCCCGGGCCTCGCCGCGGGCCAGCTCGTGCGCCCGCAGCCGCCTGCCGGTGTCCACGCGCACGAGCAGCGGCGCGTCTGTGTACGTGCGCATGAAGTCCCAGTCGGCCGTGCCGTCCGTCACGACCTGCCGGCAGAGGGCGAGGCCGAGGGCGGCGTCGGTCCCGGGCTTGATCTGCACCCAGGCGTCCGCCTTCGCCGCGGTCGACGAGAACGTGGGGTCGACGACGACCAGGCGGGCGCCCTTCTCCACGGCGTCGTGGACGAAGTGCACGTCGGGGATGCGCGTCTCGAGCGGATTCGCGCCGATCAGGAGGATGAAGCGGCTGTTGGCCCAGTCCTTCGACTCGTGCTCGGCGTTCTGGACGCCGAAGGTGATGGGCATCCCCATGGGCAGGTCGCCGTTGAAGTCGAAGCTGGTGCCGTGGATCATCCCCAGGGCCGCGCAGGCGCGGTAGGCGGCGCCCTTCTGAATGTAGCCGGAGCCGGGCACCTGGCTGAAGACGTGGACGGCGTCCCAGCCCCACTCCTCTCCGATGCGCGTGAGCTCGGCGGCGATGCGCTCGAGGACCTCGTCCCAGGTCGCCTCGCGGAAACTCCCCGAGCCACGCTCGCCGTCTCGGATGAGCGGTGTCTGGATGCGGTCCGGACCGTGGATGAGGAGGTGATACGAGAGGCCCTTCATGCAGCCCCGCGGGTTGTAGACCTCGTCGGGGTAGTCGGCCGCCTGCTGGACCTTCACGACCTTGCCGTCACGCACGAAGGCGAGCTGCCCGCACGAGCCGGTGCAGTTCGGGGAACAGGTCGTGCGGACCACACGGTCGACCGGCAGGGAGAGCTGCGGGTCATCGCGGCCGGTGAACGCGGCGCTCCCGGTCACCCCGAGAACGGTCCCGGCGGCGGCCGTCCCGGCGGCGGCGCCGGCGCCCTTGAGAAGCTGACGCCGCGTGACCTTCATGAGCCGGGCCTCCGCGCGGCGCTTGCACGGCGCCGCGCCGCGGATTGCAGAGCGACTCTCGTCTCGAGACCCCCCGGGCAGGATGGGTCGAGGGTCCCGTGATCCCGGGCGCCACACCGCGCGCAGAGCCCGGCGCTCGAGCCACGCGCAGCCGGGCGCAGCGCGGGGGCCACGGCGGCCGCGGCCGGCTCCAGCTTGCGCGCCGCCGCCGCCGCGAGCCCTGCCAGCGAGACGAGTCCCGCTGCGAGAACGAATCTCCGACGAGTCGTAGCCACGACTTTCCTCCCTGGTTCGCACCCGCCCCGCCACAAGCCGACCACGTGGCGGTCGCAGGCGACAGATCGTTACCTGGCCGCCACCATAACAAACACTAAGTAACTCTGCAATTATTTACGCAGCCGGCAACAGCCCTCGCCCGCCCCCCATTGCGGGCGCCGGGCTAGCGCATCGATCGACCAGTCTGGCTTCGCCCAGAGGGGGCAGCAGCGGGTAGGCCGGTCAGCTTGGCCCCTCCTCTGTGCCCTCAACACTTGCATTCCGCGGCGGCCGCACTATGATGCACGTGTTCCACCTTTCGGATAGTCGTTCCACATAGCGGAACGCAGGGAGGGCGCATGGCGGGTCCGTACCGCGACGAGCGACTGGCCGAGCTGGCCAATGGACTGCGGAGACTGGTCGTCGAGACGCTCTGCCACACGCAGGCGGGTCATCCCGGCGGCTCGCTGAGCGCCGCCGAGATCGTCGCCGCGCTCTTCTTCTCGGTCATGCGCGTCGACCCCCAGGATCCCGAGTGGGAGGAGCGTGACCGGTTCATCCTGTCCAAGGGTCACGCGGCGCCCGTCTACTACGCCGCCCTGGCGCGGCGCGGCTACTTCCCCGAGGAGATGCTGCAGACCTACGACGAGCTCGACTCCCTGCTGCAGGCACACCCCGATATGCACTGCCCCGGCGTCGACATGAGCTCAGGCTCGCTCGGCCAGGGCCTCTCGGTGGGCGTGGGCATGGCGCTCGGCATGCGGCTCAAGGCGATCGACGCCAGGGTCTTCGTGGTCCTCGGCGACGGCGAGCTGCAGGAGGGCCAGATCTGGGAGGCAGCCATGGCGGCGCCCAAGTTCGGCCTCGACAACCTCGTCGCCATCGTCGACGACAACCGCATCCAGCTCATGGGCGACACGCAGGCCATCATGCCGGTCGAGCCCATCTCCGAAAAGTGGCGCGCCTTCAACTGGAACGTCCTCGAGGTCGACGGCCACGACCCCGCGGCCATCGTCGACGCCTGCGCGGCAGCCGCGCGGGCCAAGGGTCGCCCCACGGTCATCCTCGCGCACACGGTAAAGGGCAAGGGCGTCTCGTTCATGGAGAACACCCACGAGTGGCACTGCGCCCCGGTCACAGAGGATCTGAAGGAGAGGGCCCTCACCGAGCTGTGCGTGCGCAAGGTACGGCAATGACCGAGATGATCGCCATGCGCGACGCCTACGGCCGGGCGCTCGTCGACCTCGGAGAGCAGAACGAGCGCGTGGTGGCGGTCGACGCCGACCTCGCCTCCTCCAGCAAGATGAACCTGTTTGCAGAGGCCTTCCCCAAGCGTTTCTTCCAGATGGGCATCGCCGAACAGAACATGACCGGCGTCGCCGCCGGCCTCGCGGCCCTGGGCTTCGTCGCCTTCACCAACTCGTTCGCCTGCTTCGCCACCTTGCGCACCACCGACCAGATCAGGGTGTCGATCGCGCAGCCGAGCTTGCCGGTCGTGATCGGCGGCGCCTACAGCGGCCTGCTGGGAGGGAAGACCGGCAAGACGCACCAGGCGATCGAAGACATCGCCGTGATGCGCGCTCTGCCGAACATGACCGTGGTGGCGCCCGGCGACGGCGTCGAGGTCCGCAAGGCGGTCTTCGCCGCCGCCGACCATGGCGGCCCCGTGTACCTGCGTATGACGCGCGACCCCAGCCCGGTGGTCTTCGACGAGGGCTACGACTTCAAGATCGGCCGCGCCGTGCTCGTGCGCGAAGGCAGCGACGTGACCGTGATCACGACCGGCCTCATGGTCGGCCGCGCCGTCGAGGCCGCCGCCCTGCTCGCCGCCGAGGGCATCTCGGTGCACCTGCTGCACGTCCCCACCGTGAAACCGCTCGACGTCGCGGCGGTCGTCGCGGCCGCCGACAAGACCGGCTTCGTCGTCACCGCCGAGGAACACAACATCATCGGCGGCCTCGGCGGCGCCGTCGCCGAGGTACTGGGCGAGCAGCGCCCCACGCCCATGAAACGGGTCGGCGTCGCCGACGTCTACGGTGAGTCGGCGCCCAACGACGACCTGCTGCAGAAGTACGGCCTCACGGCCGGCCATATCGCCCAGGCCGCCCGCTTCCTCATGGAGCGGCGGGCGGCCCACACGCAACCCTAAGCTGTAAGGAGGAGACATGGGCCTGCTGACCACCGACCAGCCGGACCTCTTTTTCGAGGACACGCCCGTTGGGCGCATGTTCAAGGAGCTGTGGGAGGCCGACGACGCGGCCATCGACGCCGTGCTCGAAGACTACGGCGTGCCCTCGCCCTGCGAGTGGGCCAAGCCGGGCAGCTACCTCCAGACCACGATCCGCGCGCAGGTCGAGAAGGAGCGCCGCCAGAACGACGTGGTGCTCATCCCGGTGGGCTGCACTGAGAACCACGGTCGCCAGACCGTCAGCGCCATGGACACCCTATTCGTGAGCCACCTCTGTGAGGCGGTTCGGCGCCAGTCGAAGAAGCACAACGGGCATGCGCCGGCGATCGCCCTGCCGCCGCTGATGTACGGCGGTCATCCCTACCATCACATCGGCATGCCCGGCACGGTCATGCTGCGCGAGTCGGTGGTGGAGGAGACGCTGGTCGACGTCATGCTCGGCCTGTGGAACGACGGCTTCCGCAAGATGATCATCGTCAACAACCACGGCCACTTGTGGATGCTCGAGACGGCGCTGCACAAGTTCCTCAAGCGCTACCAGGTCCCATCTATCGTGCGCGTCATCGACTGGCACCGCTCGGTCAAGGACTTCTTCCGCACCACCGAGCAAGGCGGCTGGTGGGACACGCCGTTCATCCACGCCGACGAGGCGGAGACCTCGCTGGGGCTGCTGCTGTTCCCCGAGATGGTCGACATGGCGGAGGCCGTCGAGACCGAGACCAAGCAGTACATGCCGCCCGGCCACTTCAACAATTCGGTCGACGGCTACCACCGTCCGCAGCGCTGGTCCGAGGCCGAAGGGCATTTCGCCATCGAGTTCTTCGGCACGCCGGAGGGCGTCGTCGGCAAGCCGACGCACGCTGAGGCATGGAAAGCAAAGCGGCCGGTGGCGGCCTTCTGCAAGTACCTCACGATGATCGTCGACGACATCCTCGCGACCTTCCCGGCCGGCACCGTTCCGCCGGTCGAGGAGACCACGTTCCGGACCGCCGCCGACATGGAGCCCTTCCTGCGCGAGCCGCTCAGCGAGGGCTGGAAGCCGATCTTCGCGCTGCCCTGGATCGGACAGCACTGAGAGGGCGGAGAACCCCGATGTCCGGCAGACGACAGCGCGGCGCGACATGACCTGGCCGGCCTGCGTCGCGACTGCATCGGGGCCCACGGGCTTCGGCCCGATGCTCTTCCCCGGGCGCGTGCGCGAGGCCGCCCTCGTGTCGCGCGAGCTGGGCTTCGAGGGTCTCGAGATCAGCATGCGCTCGCCGGCGGAGCTCGGGCGGCGTGAGCTCGAGGATCTGCTGAACGAGACAGGCCTGCGGCTCGCGGCGCTCAGCAGCGGTCGCGCCTTTCTCCAGGATGGCCTTTCGCTGACCGACCCCGACGAGGCCGGCCGCGCTCGCGCCGTGCAGCGCATCGTCGAGCTGGCGGAGCATGCGGCGGCGTTCGACGTGCCACTCATCGTCGGCCTCGTGCGCGGAAAGGCGCCGGCCGACGGCGATCTTGAAGCGGCCGTCGGCCGTTTCGTCGAGAGCATGCAGGAATGCGCCGATCGCACCGTGGCGGCGGGTGGCCGCTTCGTCGTCGAGGCGATCAACCGCTACGAGACGCCGTTGCTCAACACGGCCGCCGAGACCGTCGCCGCCGTGGAACGCATGGGCCGCCCGGCCGTCGGCGTGCTCCTCGATGTGTTCCACATGAACATCGAGGAGGCCTCGATAGGGGCGGCGGTCCGCGCCACCGGCGCGCATCTGGGCCATTTCCACATCGTCGACAGCAACCGCCGGGCGGGCGGCATGGGACACGTCGACTTCGCGGAGGTGGCCGCGGCGCTGCACGACATCCACTACCAAGGCTGGCTCTCCGCGGAGATCCTGCCGCTGCCCGACGACCGGGCGGCGGCCGAGCAGGCGCGGCGCTTCGCCGCGGCCATCAACGAGACACCGGTTCCCGGGGTCGACTGAGAGGTGCGAGACAATGGCTGACATCCCGCAGACCATGAAAGCGCTGGTCCTCAAGGGGCCGAACGATTTCGAGATCCAGGAAGTGCCGACGCCGCAGCCCAGGGGCGATGAGGTTGTCTGCCGCGTCAAGGCCGTGGCGATCTGCGGCACGGACCCCAAGATCATCGCCGGCAAGTTCCCGGGCTTCTGGCCGCCCCGCTTCCCGGCCGTCATCGGCCACGAGTGGGCCGGCGAGGTCGTAGCCGTGGCCGAGGACCTCAAGGCCTCTGAGAAGGTCGCCGCCAAGTACGCCGTCGGCACACGCGTCGCCGGCGAAGCGCACAAAGGCTGCGGCTTCTGCCTCAACTGCATGACCGGGCACTACACGGTGTGCCTCAACTACGGCGACAACGCCGCCGGCCACCGCCACTACGGCTTCACCTCACCGGGCGCCTACGCTGAGTACATCGTGACCTCGATCAAGTCGGCGACGCCGCTGCCCGAGAACCTCACCTACCAGCAGGGCGCCATGCTCGACTCCGCCGGCGTCGCCCTGCACGGCGTGCAGCGCGGGCGCGTGACCACCGGCGACACGGTGCTGGTGACCGGGCCCGGCGCCGTCGGCCAGTTCTCGTTCCAGTACTCACGCGCCTCCGGGGCCAAGTTCGTCATCGTGATCGGCCGCGGTCCGCGCCTGGCGTTCGCCGAAAGCATGGGCGCCATCGGCATCGACTACGAGAAGGTCGACGACCCGGTGGCCAAGGTCATGGAGCTCACCCGCGGCATCGGCGTCGACTGCACGCTCGAGTGCGCCGGCACGCAGCAGGCCATCGACTGGGCCATCAAGGCGACGCGCAAGGCCGGCCGCCTCGTCATGGCCGGCCTGCCCACCGACGCCATCACCGTGCCGTGGGGCCCGATGACGCTCGCCGAGCTGGACATCCTCGGCGTACGCGCCAACCCCAACACGGCCGCCCCGGCGCTGGCGCTCATGGCCAACGGCGCGGTGACCACGAAGGGCATCCACACGCACACGTTCGCGCTTACCGATTTCGCCGAGGCGCTGGCGACGTTCGTCGAGCGCCGCGAGGGCGCCATGAAGGTCGTCCTCGAGCCGTAGCACCGAGTCCGCATCCCTGACGAGAAAGGAGCCGGCGATGGCTGAAGCACCTCGCGGCAAAGTCTTCAATCAGAAGAGCGTCGAGTTCACGCAGGACCCGCCCAAGCACGAGAAGACCCGCGGCTGGCCGTTGGTCAACCCCAAGTCGTGCCCCGGCGCGCAGCTCGAGTTCCACGTCACCGAGATCATGCCCGACGGAGCCGCGCTCGACGATGTGCACCCGGATGAGGACCACGTCTTCTACGTGCTCTCCGGTCGCGCCAAGGCGCAGGTGGGCGATGAGGAGTTCGAGGTCGCCCCCGGCGACGCCCTCTACGTCCCCAAGAACACGCTGCACAACTTCAGCATCCAGGGCGGAGAGGTCTTCCGCATCGCCGTCGTCTTCGCGCCGGCCCGTGGCTTCTGGACCGCCTGAGACCGAAGCACGCGACCGGCCGAGTCCGGTCGTCACGCCGACTGCGTGAAGACGCGGGCGTCTCGCAAGATCGCGAGACGCCCGCGTCTTCGTCCCCGCTCCGATTAGCCGCGCCGGGTCGGCTGATCGTCGATGAAGAGCGGGCGCAGGTGCCGTTCGAACAGGTTGTCCGTCACGTTCCGCGCGATCGAGGTCCGGCATGCCAGCAGCAGCTCCGTGTAGCGGTCCCCCATCTCGGCGGCCACCTTGTACCCCACGTGCAAGAGCTGACGCACCTGCCGATCGTACGCAGGGTCGCGAGGGTCGTGACGTACAGCCGCGACGAACTGCGCGGCGCTCCAGCGCCGCACCGCGGCAGGCGTCGGCAGGCAGGCTGGATCGATGTCGATGACGCTCGCGTACGGCGCGCACAGCTCCTCACGGCGCTCGTAGGCCCCGACGTAGACGTCTTGCACCAGCGCCAGACCGTCCCCACCGGCCTCAGCCAGCCCGATGACCTCCTCTAGCCAGGTCGTCCCCGACGTCTTGACGTGGACCCCCGCCCCGGCCCGCCTGATAGCCTCTCTGATCGCCGGGAAGATGGAGAACTTGTCGCTCCCGGAGTGGACGCTGAGCTTGAGGTCCTCGGGCAGGCCGTAGGCGCCGACGGCATGGCGGACCACGGCGATATCGGCGGCGAACTCCGCCGCGAAGCCGGCCACGTCGCCGACGTAGTCGACCCCCTTGTTGAACCGGCCGCTGAACCTGGGGGCTATGGTCCGCACCGGGATGCCTTCATCGGCCAGGGCGGCGAGGATCACGAGCAGTCCTGCCGGCGTCTGCGGCGCGTCGGTCTCGTCCATGGAGACCTCGGTGAGAAACGTCCCCTCACCGCAGTGAGCAGCGATGAGACGGTAGAGGTCTCCTGCCGCCGCGACGGCGCCCAGATAGTGTCGCGCGACGCGTGCGGTCGTCTTGCGCGACATGGGCACGGGGGCGTCGATCCCGGCGACCTTCACGCCGGCGGTGAGCTCGCCGTGACGAGCGCAGAACGCCTCGACGGCCTCTACTGCGGCCGGCCCCCCGATCGCGCCGGCAACGTCCAGCGTGAAGAAATCGCACGGCTCGAGGAAATGCTCGACCGTGGTGGTGGTGATGTGGTCGGCGTCGACGAAGTACGCTGCCTGCCAGTCCAGCGCGCGCACCGCCGCAGCGGCCGCTGCGCGGACACTGGCCGGCTCGGAGCCGACCACCAGGTGCTCGCGGTTCGACTTGTTCCAAACGGGCGTCACGTCGACGCCCAGGCGTGCCGCCTCCACGAACGCCGCAAGCTGTGCTTCAGCCTCATGCGCAAAGCGGTCACCGATGCCGAGCGAGTACCTCCCCAGACCCTGCGCATCGGCGCCCATCAGCCCACTCCTTCCTCGCCTGCCTCATGCTGCCGCGCCTGCCGGTCCGCGGCGTGCCTGCCACCGGCGCCGCTGCGCGAGCGCCGGTGCCGAGGAACGCCGGCCGGCGTCGGCGGCACTGGGGCTCGCGCCTGTCAGTATCTCGCGCCGCTGCCCGGATTGACCAGCCTCACGCCTCATGCAGCGCTCCTACGGTCACGGGAACGCCCCGTGCGCCGCCCTACCACATGCGACAGGCTTGATTGCCTCTCGCGCAGGCCGTAGAGTGTCAGCAGGTCCAACCTACGAATCCTGCCCAATCGCGCCGCCACCCGCCGAGGGCGCGGCGAGCACTTGAGGAGAGTGACATGCCGAACATCGGCCCTCTGGAGATCGGCCTCATCGTCCTCGTGATCCTCCTGCTCTTCGGCGCCACGCGCCTGCCCAAGCTCGGCAAGTCGATGGGTCAGAGCATCCGCGGATTCAAGACGGGCCTTGGGGAAGACGCGCCCGACGACGACGAGAAGCCCTCCAAGGGCGAAGCCGCCAAGCTCGAGAAGGGCGACGAGACCGACAAGTCCTGAACCCGATCGGTACTACCCCCGACGGCCCGCCTCGGCGGACCGTCGTCGTTTAGCGGCTCAGCAGGCACACCGCGTGAGCGGCGATGCCCTCGCCGCGGCCCTCGAACCCCATCCCTTCGGTGGTCGTCGCCTTGACGCTCATCGCATCGCCAACGACCCCCAGGGCGCTCGCGAGCCCTTCCCGCATCGCGGGCCGATAGTCCGCCAGGCGAGGGCGCTCACACACGAGCGTGACGTCGGCGTTGGCGACCAGCCAGCCGCCCTCGCCCACGCGGGCGACGACCCGGCGGAGCAGCTCGATGCTCGAGATGCCGGCGAACACCGGATCCGTGTCGGGGAACAGGTCGCCGATGTCGCCGAGCCCGGCGGCGCCGAGCAGGGCGTCCATGAGCGCATGGACGCCGACGTCGGCGTCGGAGTGGCCGGCGAGACCCTGCGGGTGATCGAT
>Ga0315275_10008049_pt1 | contig 10244 bp, 9 predicted proteins | sample YL17G03_0_MG_FD_205557 | JGI IMG/M metagenome (GOLD analysis project Ga0315275, IMG submission 205557) | Sediment microbial communities from Yellowstone Lake, YNP, Wyoming, USA - YL17G03_0 | ecosystem: Environmental > Aquatic > Freshwater > Lake > Sediment | place: USA: Wyoming | collected...
ACATCCGTTGAGCCCGGCGCCAACTTCGTCGCGCGCATCCTGGACCGCGAGCTGGGGCTGCCATGACGAGGCACCTACCAGGTGCCGTGTGACACGGTTTGTGACCCAACCCCCTCAGAACACCCCGTTTCACCCTGATCGATGGGTGTCCATGGGTGTTCGGCCCAGGGGCTCTAAGTCATTGACCGTCATCCTCTTCATCGTCATTGGTCGCACTTGGTCGATCTCCGGGGCCGCTTCTGTTAACCGGAGGGTTGTAGGTTCGAGTCCTACCTGAGGAGCCAACCCCTTTCCTTCGAATCCCTAGCGTTTCGCGCGATTCCGACATCCAGATCCTGCCGCAATTACCCACAACCGGAGGGTCGGAATTTGCCGTTTGGGTTTTCCTTGGGTTCTTCCGGCGCCCGAACCGGGGAACGACGCCATCCCGCCCGGCCTCTCCGTCCCCGCTGGCCTGGTGACTGCGCCGCACGCGAACGGACGGTTGACCGACGAGCAGGGCGTCGACGAGCGCGAGCATAGGGATCGGCAAGCGTACTGACCCCAACGCCGAAGCGCAACGGGGACAAGGCGTCTCGAGTATTCGATAGGGACAGGGGGCCCGGGCGGCGTCTTATAGCGGGTGCTATGTAAACCCGCCGAGCGGCAGGCGAGCGGAGACCGCTCTAATAATGCGTCCTATAGTCCGCAGGTTCTGGTGGCGGGTCTGCTCAACCCCTCGTCCTTCGCGCCTGATGGGCGGCAGCTTGCGGTCGTTAAGGAGGCCGGCGTCCTGATCGCCACGCTGGGCGAGAGACAGGCCAAGGTGGAGCCCTGGCTTCGAACTCCTGGCACTGGGCTTTGGCCTGCGTTCTCGGCGAACGGGCGCTGGCTGGCGTACGGGTCAAACGTCTCCGGGAGCTCCGAGGTCTGGGTACAGTCGTACCCGGAACCCGGTCCCCGAACACAGGTGTCGTTCACGGCCAGCGGTTCTACGTGTCGCAGACACCCACCACGCCGCAACCGCCGCCGGTCACGCACATCAACCTGATCCTGAACTGGCCGGAAGAGCTGAAAGCCAGGGTGCCCGTCCGCTGAGTCCGCGCCATTCATCGAAGCCATCATGTGCAGAGGGCGGCGAGGTCCGATCATGACCGGGCGGTGCGCCGATCAGCCTGCGCGCCCGTCACCTCGAACTCGTCGACTCTGATGAACATCGGCCGCTCGTCGATGACGCGCGACACGATGACGCGCGCGCATGACGCGCGAGCATCGACATCGCCGGAGTTTCTGCGCTAGAATTCCCGCGGCTTCCCAACGCTCTTCTTCTTCGAGGAACAACCAGAGTGCGTGCCTTGGCTACACGCCGCCGCCGACTGCATGTCGTCACACGGCCTCGACGCGCGATGAGCGCGTACCTGGCGATCATCGTACTCCCGACGCTTGTGCTCCTCGGCCTCGGCCTGCAGTCGCTCCGCCAGCGGTACGAAGCGATGGATGCGCTGACGGAGAAGTACGCGCGCATATCGATGGAGCACCTCGCGGACACCTTCGAGCAGCGCGTTCGGGAACTGGCGGCGGACGCCCTCCACGATCCCGACCTGGCCGGCGTCCTGCCGCTCGTCGCCCGGTCCGCCGGTCCGGAGAATCAGCGGGCGATCCGGGTGATTGTCGCCCGCGTGGCCGGCCGCCATCCCGTCGCGGCGCGGCTCATCCTGCAGCAGGGTGGGACGGTGCGGTTTCCCAGCGCGATGTGGGTGGTGCCGGAGCGGGCCGACGACCTGTTCTCGGTGGCGGACCCGCGCTCGCGGGCCCTGTTCGAGGCGGCGCGCGGCGAGGAGGACCGGGCCGTGGCCGGCCGGGGGGACTTCGAGCACGCCGCCGCCGCCTATCACCGGTGCGCCGAGCTGGCCGTGCCGAAGAGGCTGAGGGCGATCGCTCTCGCAGGGGCGGCCCGCTGTTACTGGTCCGCCGGACAGTGGCCGGCGGTGGCCGGGGCGTGGCGGGAGGTGGCGGAGCAGTATGGCGACGAATACGACCTGTCCAACCGGCCATACGGCCTGGTCGCCGGCCTCCAGTTGTGTGCGCTGCGCCCACCGGCGGGTGCCCCCACGACGTGGGACAACTCCAGCGCATTGAAAGAGGATCTGGCAGCCGGGCGTTGGGAAGTCAGCGCCGAGGACGCGGCGTACTGGTGGGCCCTGCTGGGAGAGATCGAGCGGCGGCCGCGTGACGCGAACGGGCCATCGCCGGCGCGTACGCAGGCGTTGCCGGGGATGACCGGCCCGTTTCTGGACCATCTGCGGCTCGCCGCGTCGGTTGCGCGAGGGTTCGTGCCGCCGGGAACGCTGGCGGTCGGCGACGTGCGCGAGGCCGCCCTGCCCCTCGACGACCATCTCGCCCACCCCTTTCTGTACGCGTCCCTGGGGTCGGCGGCCGGGGCGTCGGGCGGCGTCACGGCCGGCCTGGTCATCGATCCCGGCTGGGCGCGAGACCTCCTGCGTTCCATGGCGCTCCGGAGCGGCGTGCCGGCTTCGCAGCTCGTGGCGGCCCGCTCCGCGGCCGTGCAGGGCCAACAGGCGCGTGGTCGGATCGTCGAGCTGCGGGGAGCGTTCACCGGCTGGGCGCTCCGCTCGTCCGAGGGCGGCGCGGCGGCTGACGCCGGGCATCGCGCCCTGTTCGTGTTCGGCGGCGTCACGACGCTGGTCCTGGGCGTGTTACTGCTCGGCGTCGCGCTGGTCGTGCGCGACACGGCGCGCCAGCGCGAACTGGCGGAACTGCGCGCGGACCTGGTCAGCGGCGTGTCGCACCAGCTCAGGACGCCACTCGCGCTCATCCGGTTGTACGGCGAGATGCTGACCGACTACCCGGACGCCTCGGAGGACGACCGCCTCGAACGCCTTCACGTCATCACGAGCGAGAGCCGGCGCCTGACGAACCTGATCGACCACGTGCTCGACTTCTCGCGCCTCGAGCGCGGCGAGCAGCCGTACGTGCTGGAGCGCGGCGATCTGGCCGCCGCCGTGCGGCCCGTGGCGGAGATCTACGCCCAGTTCCTCCGACGGCGAGGATTCACCGTGGAGGTCGACATGGGCGAGGCGCTTCCGCCCGTACGCTTCGATCCCGACGCGGTGGCCGACGGCGTCGTCAATCTCGTGGACAACGCCGAGAAGTATGCGGGCGACGGGAAGTACGTGCGCATTCGGCTCGCCGCGCGGCCGCCCGACGTCGTCTTCATCGAAGTCGCGGATCATGGCCCCGGCATTCCCGAGGCCGAGCGCGAGCGCCTCTTCGAGGCGTTCTATCGCGGGCCCCAGCGCAAGGAAAAGGGCGGCTACGGGCTCGGCCTGTTCCTGGTGCGCAGCCTGATGGAGGGCCATGGCGGCCGCGTGGAAGTCGAGAACCAGCCGGACCGGGGCAGCGTGTTCCGCCTGGTCTTTCCGGTCGATCGGAGTGTGGACCCGTGAGCAAGATCCTGATCGTCGACGACGAAGAGCAGATGGTGAAGGGCCTGGCGGCCAGCTTCGCGGCGGAGGGCTTCTCTGTCGCGACCGCCTCGCACGGCGACACCGCCGTGAACATGGTGTTGAAGGAGAACCCGGATCTGATCCTCCTTGACGTCATGCTGCCGGGCACCAGCGGCGTGGACGTGTGCCGGGAGCTGCGCCGGAAGGGCATCGAGACGCCCATCATCATGCTCACCGCCCGCGGCGCGGAAATCGACCGCGTGCTCGGCCTCGAGATCGGCGCCGACGACTACGTGACCAAGCCCTTCAGCCTGCGCGAGCTGGTGGCGCGCGTCCGCGTACGGCTGCGCCGGCAGCCGCCTCGACCGGCGGGGCCGATTGCCCGCTATCGGGTGGGCGAGGTCGAGGTCGACTTCGACACCTACCGCGCGACCCGCCACGGCCAACCGCTGGACATGACCGCGAAGGAGTTCGACCTGCTCCGGCTGCTCGTCCAGTGCCGCGGCGAGGTGGTGTCGCGCGACCGGATCCTCAACGAGGTGTGGGGCTACGACGCGATGCCCGCCACCCGCACGGTGGACACCCACATCGTCAAACTGCGGCAGAAGCTGGAGGAGGATCCAGCGCATCCGCAATACATTCTCTCGGCCTACGGCGAGGGCTATCGGTTCGTCGGGTAGGCGAGCGTCAGACGGAAATTGTTCACACTTGTTGACGTTTCGTTGATGACTCGCGTCCTCGTGCCGCGATACGGTGATGCCAGTTCCTTGTCGAGGGTTGAGTCATGCCGTCAGCGTCCCTTCCACCCGGTCGACGGCGTCTCGCGATCGGCCGGTCCAGTGCGCAGGTCGCGGAGCGTCGGTGGGCGAGCAGCCTGCTGGCGATGTGGCTGATCGTCGCGACGGTTGTGCTGGCGGCCGGGGCCGGCGCAGGCCGCCAGGCCCGCCCGCAGGAACAAACGGCCCGCACGCAGGGAGAGTTGCTGCGGGACGGCATCCACAAGATGGAGGACAACGGAGACTATCGCGGAGCCGTCCGCGACCTGGAGCTGGCGAGCCGGGGCCGGGACCGCCAGATCGCGGCGCTCGCGCTGCTCTACCTCGGCGGCGCGCAGGAGCACCTCGGCGTGGCCGAGGCGCGCGCCGCATACGAGAAGATCATCAGGGAGTTCCCCGACCAGCCTCCCATCGTCGCGCAGGCGCGGGAGCGCCTCGCGAGTTTCGGCGCGCCGCAGGTCAAGCTGGCGCCGGCGTCCGAAACCACCCGCCGGCTCTGGCGTATGACCGAGTTCCTCGCGCTCGGTCCGCCGTCTCCTGACGGCCGGCTGGTCCCGGGGGGCATTCGAAGGTCGGACCTGCAGAGCTGGGAACCGGCTGTCGGCGATGTGCGTTCCCTCGAAGTCCGTCGGCTTGCCCCGGCGGCCGCCAAGGAGAACGTTCACACGGTCGTGTTCTCGCCCGACGGTGCCCAGGTGGCGGCGATGTGGCGTCTGCCAGGCGCCCCACCCTATCGCTACGAACTGCGGGTGTACCCGGCGGCGGGGGAACAGGCCCGCACGGTGTACACGCGCGACCAGACGTTCGGGACCGGCCAACTGGCGGGCTGGACGCCAAATGGACAGTCGCTGATCGTCTACTTCGAGGGCGCGGCCGACACGGGCGAGTTCCTGGCGGTCGACATCGCCACCGGCGGTTCGACATCGATCGCCCGGATCGACGGGGTCACGGCCCTGTTCGGCAGCAAGATGGGCTACACAGCCCCTCTCTTGTCCATGTCCCGGGACGGAAGGTACGTGGCCTTTTCTGCGGCGCATTCCGGCCGGGCCGACTACGACATCGACGTTCTGGATCTGACGACCGGGCTTGTCCGCACCCTCGTCGGCGGTCCGGCCAGCGATGTCTTCCCGTTGTGGACGGCGGACGGCCGCTTGTTGTTCATGAGCGACCGGGTGGGCAAGAACGACTTGTGGCTGGTCGAGATCGAGAACGGCCGGACGCGAGGGGAGCCGCAGATGGTCAGAGCCGATTCCGCGATGCGGGTACCCGTCGGGCTGTCGGCCAGCGGGGCGCTCTACTATCGCGCAGAAGACGGCCGGATGAACGTGGCGATCTCCACGCTCGATCCGAAGAGCGGAACCGCCTCCGCGCCGACGATCGTCGGGCGGCTTCAAGGCCTCAACCGCATCCCGGACTGGTCTCCGGACGGCCGCCGGCTGGCCTACTCGTCCGACAGCGGCGTGGCGTTTTTGAGCCAAAGCTCCGTCCTCGCGATCTTCGATCCGCAGAGCGGCGACGAGCGCGTTGTTTCGGGTCAGGTACTCAGACTGGGGCCGGTTCCCCGCTGGTCGCCGGACGGCCGCTCGGTCACGCTCATGTCGGCGACCCAGGACGAAGCCAGGTTTACGCGTGTCGACGTGGAAACGGGCGCGGCTGAGACCATCGTGACGATGCAGAAGGCCGGGTCGCAAGTCACCGAGTTCGAATGGACCCCCGACGGGCGCGCGCTGGTCTATGCGCGCGGTTTCACCGCGGTGATGCGCTTCGACCTCGACAGCGGACGCGAGCAGACCCTGTACGAGGCGCCGGCGGGAGTGCGCGTGGACAAGCCCGTGTTGTCGCATGATGGCAGCCGGATAGCCGTCATCGAGATTCGAGACACGGGGCGGCAGGTCATCCTGGTCCCACTGCACGGTGGCGCGGTGCGGACGATCTTCACGCCGAAGCCCGGCGAGTGGGTGGATGTGGCGGGGTGGGGCCCAGAGGACCACGTGTTCGTGGTGACTGGACGGAGGCCTGCCGGTCCTGCCGCGCTGCTGCGCGTACCGGCTGCTGCCGGTACGCCGTTGCCGACGGGGCTCGAGGCGCCGGACATCTTGTTCCCCCGCGTCAGTCGGGATGGTCTGCGCTTCGCGTTCACGTTCGGAAGGAACTCCCAAGCGCAGTACGTCCTGGAGCACTTCCTTCCGCCGCCACCGAAAGCCGCCGTTCGCGCCCCCCAGGTGGGGCAGTGAGGCCTGCCATGCGCGCGGTCCGGCCGCAACCCCGGAGTCTTCACACTTGTTCACACTCCCCCACAAAGCTTTGCCGGAATGGTGACGATTCGGCCGCTCGGGGCTGCTATAACTGCCTGCAAACTTGGGCGATCCGGAGCATCGCCCCGTTGACGCAGGCCTTCGGCCTGCAGGAGGACGTCATGAAAAGATCGTGGTCCCCGTTGTTGAAGGTTCTGCTCGCCACGTTCGGGCTGGTCGCCGCCGCCACCGTAGGTGGTTCGGGCCTCAGTGCCCAGAACCAGAAGCAGAGCGCCCCTAAGCCGAGCTACGTGACGACCCAGTACCCCGTGCAGGTGTCGTTCGACAACACCACTGGGTACGCCATCACGCCCGATGGCAAGGGGCTCTATACGCACGGCGTCGATGGCGTCAGCGCGTACATGAAGGTCACGACCCAAGGTGGTGCCTTCATCGACGGCATGTTCGTACTCGAGATCGGAACCGTCAGAAACAAGGTCATTCGCAGGATCAACGTCAACTACGCAGGCGCAAACTGGGGTGGTGACCCGCCGACGACTTGCGATCCCGATCCCTGGGCGAACCCGTCGGGTACCCTGAGCGCCACGACGGTGCAGGTCCTGAGTTACATCCCCGTCATGGGAATCAAGACCATTGCGGGGGGAGGCGGCTTCTGGACTCCCACAGCGACGGACGCCGGCGCCGTCTTCAGATTCCGCGACCCGCTTCTCTCGATCCCAGGTTCAGGCAACTACCACGATGCGCACTGCTCGAATCTGTTCGTCATCACGCGCGATAGCGCGACCCAATGGACAGTGACGACGGACACGAACGCCGCGCAGTACTTCGATTGGCGTAACAATCCGGTTTCTGACCCCGTGGGGAGCACGGCGTCGTTCGAGAGCGGGACGTCGGGGTCCTTCGGCAACTACAATTTGCGGTTCAAGATGACGATCACCTGTCTCTCCGCTCTGAAGTGCTCGCCAGTGGGCAACTGAGGCGTCCGAGCGGGTGCTTCGCCGCGTGGGAGCCGCTGCTTCCATTCACGCGCCCGTCACCTCGAACTCGTCTCTCATCCCTCCTGGGCCGATCGTCCCAGGAGGGCGTGACAGGCGAGGTCAGCGCGGCGCGGGTCAGGGCTGCGCCGGCTTCCGCAGGTACCCGACGTAGACGCAGAGCGCGAACACCGCCACCGAGATGATGGCGCGCACGCCGAACAGCCATGGCGGAATCGTGTAGCCAAAGAGCGGGAACGGCGTCGACACGTCGTACACCCAGAGGTACGCGTTGGCGATGGTCCCCACAAACGCCGCGCCCGACCCGAACTTGCAGACCTCGCGCCAGTTGATCTTCTTCATGGCGATCTCCTTGGGCCGCGTCGTCTACTTGAGGACGAGCGCGTTGCCCACGCCCAGCTCCACGTAGTTCGCGCCGAACGCGCGATTGATCATCCCGATCTGTATGTCGCCAGTGCAGTGCGTCGCGCCGCACCTGACGACGCCCAGCGCCTGCAGGTCGGCGATGATGGCGCGCATCTCCGGCTCGCTCTTCCTGAACGCCGCCTTGATGGCGCGCAGCATCTCGACAACGCCCGGGTGCGAACAGCCCGTCAGCACGACCAGCCCGTCCCGGGTGTCGAGCACGAGGGCCTGCTCCGGGATGATGTGATCGAAGGCGCCCGACGTGTAGAGATGCGGGCAGATCAGGGCGGGCTCGTCGACGAGCAGGGGCTTCAGGCCCGACACGTCCATCTCCTGCTTGAACACGTCCGAGAACCAGCGGGGCATCAGCACCGGGGCGCCGCGCCGCGTCTACCGCTCGCTGGTCCGGTAGCGGCCGATGGGGATCGACACGCTCACCGTCGGCATCAGGAACGCGAAGGCGAAGTCGTCGCTGATGAAGACGGCGGCCACCAGGTCGGCGCGCAGGGCCAGGTGCGGCGATCGGCGTGCGCAGGTGCCGCGTCGCCGGAGGTCCGCCCGATCGGCGTGCGGACGACCGTCGTACGAGCCGCACGCGTTGCCACTGAGGAGGGTCAGCGCGAATGTCGTTGACAACTCCGGCGCAGCACCCACAATCAGCCCTGTGTCTGGGCTCGGAGGGGGCGCCCACCGCGTCCGATAGCGGGTGCTATGTCAATCTGCGAGCGGCAGGCGAGCGGAGACCCCTCTAATGAAGAGTGTTTTATCGGCCGTGCGCAGCATGGCGGATAAAACAGATTGAACGAATCCGCGGGACGTGGACGGCGCTCGCGCGAGGCTATGGGGTTTGGACGCCGCGGTCCCACGACGCATCGGGGCCACGATGGGGTGCTGGGACGGTCGAGCGCCCGGCGAGGGTCGCGATCTGACGTGTTGGATGCGCGGGACGTGCGGCGGTACGACGTGGAGCAAGAAGCGGTCGATAAACGACTCGGCGGGGAGGGTGAGGTCGCGGATGACGCCGCCGTGTTGGCGGTCTCGATAGGTGAACGACACGTGGCCGTCGGCCACCGCCGTGATCCGATGGTTCGAAATGGCCACGCGGTGGGTGCAGCGGGCGCGGGTGTGTACGAGATCCGCCTCCACACCGGCGTGGAACATCGCGTGTTCTACGTGGCAAAGTCCGGGGAGGGCATCTACGTCTTGCATGCGTTCGAGAAGCGGACACGCCAGACGCCGCAATCCGAAATCGTCCTGGCTCGTAGGCGTCTTGCCGACGTGTTGCGACGTCGCGCCCGGCAGCAGGAGGCTCCATGACCACCAAGATTCAACACTCGAGCGGCAACGTGTTTCGCGACGTGGGATTTCCGGACGACGAGGCGGAGAATCTCAAGATTCGAACCGACCTCATGGTTCGGCTCAGCAAGCTGATCGCAACCCGCGGGCTTACCCAGGCACAGGCGGCACGCCTGTTCGGAGTCACTCAGCCGCGGGTGAGCAATCTCGTCCGAGGCAAGATCGACCGGTTCAGCATCGATACGCTGGTCGCCATGCTTGGTCACGCTGGCGTCCGAGTCCAGATTGTGGTCGGTCGTGCTTCGAAGGTGGCCTAACCGTGTGCTTCACGGCGCACCCGGCAGCAGCCGTCGCCTCGACAACTGGCCAGACAATTATCGCAATTCTGAACACGCCGTGCGGGAGCTTCGTCTTCTGGGAAGCGAACAACCCGCTGGATTTCGGAGAGCGGCCCTCGACAGACAAGGGCCACGATCTGAAGTGCCTGATCGTGGACGGACAGCAGCGAATTCGAACGCTCGTTGCGGCCCTGGAGGACTGTGACGTGGAGTTCGAGCCGGACGAGTCGGAGACCAGGGAGACGAGTGATATAGAGGAGAAGGGCCCGAAGTGCTGGTGCATCAACCTGACGCGCCTCGAGGAACTGGCAGAGACGCGGGCGAGCCGCTTCACCGCATCTGCAATGTCCATCCGGGCTCCGGCCTCCTGCGTGTGTGCCACGCGCGGCTACCTCGCAAAACCTCTGACGGGGCGTCCGGCCTCCTCGTGGAGATTGAGTACCCGACGGATGCGTCAGCCCGTCGACCACACGATATCCGCGGACGTGTGGCGAGAAGGCTCCCAGAGCCGCATTGGATCGCTCATCCGCGAGTCCGGCTCTCGACCAGTACGAAGTCTCGGTCAGGAACGACAGCCGACAGAAGGTCCGCCAACTTCTGCACGCTGGGCGTCGTGCGTCCCTGCTCATAGCGTGCGTACGCGTTCAGAGACCTGGCACCCAGCTTGGCGGCGACATCGGCCAGGCTGAGCCCGGCCTTGAGCCGCGTGCGGCGAAGGAGCAGGGCCGTGAGC
>Ga0315275_10008050_pt1 | contig 10244 bp, 5 predicted proteins | sample YL17G03_0_MG_FD_205557 | JGI IMG/M metagenome (GOLD analysis project Ga0315275, IMG submission 205557) | Sediment microbial communities from Yellowstone Lake, YNP, Wyoming, USA - YL17G03_0 | ecosystem: Environmental > Aquatic > Freshwater > Lake > Sediment | place: USA: Wyoming | collected...
CCATGCAGTGCAAGAAGTTGTGCGTGTTGTTCTCCATCCTGGTCGCGGCCATGCTGGCCACGATCTCCTCCACCGCGGCGGCGCAGCCGTCGGTGGCGACGAACGGGCCCTGCCGCCTGCGGATGATACCGCGGTGCGACGGGTGCTCGTACTCCGAGTCGGCCCGGACGGCCATCATGCGCGAGGGCGGCAGCGCGGACATCACCGTATACTGCCCGCAGAAGTTGGCCGTCTCGGCCATCACCTTCCCCGGAGCGGTCCCTGTTTGGGATCCGCCTGTTCCGGAGAAGGGTCGCCCCTGGGGCGGCTGGTTTTTCCACTTTGCCCCCGTCGGGGTGAAGGGGGAGACCAGGAACTACTTTATCGTCATCGGTGGCGCAAGCTATCCGGTGACGATCGCCTTCCTCGACCGACTGGTCGAGGGAGAGGAGATGGCCCAAGTCCGGAGCGACGTCGGAGCCACGGTCGTCCGCGTGGACCGGGTGGAGCGCGAAGTCTTCCATCCGGTGACCGGCCTTCCGGCCACCCGTGAGCGGCTCGACCAGCACATCGCCCAGAGCGGCCACGGCAACCACGGCTTCCGCTTGGCCATCGGCCCCACGTTTGTGCCCCGAATTGGATGGGGCTCGAATGCCTGGGGCGTCCTGCTCAACGGGGGCAAGGGCTTCGGCAACCTGGCCCGTCCCCACTTCGAGCTGGACGCTGTCCTCGCTTTCTGGCAGGGCGACATTCCTGTTGCGCCGATGAACGGTGTGGCCTGGTCCACGCAGAACATCGGCCAGCGTGTCTTCAGCTTCGCCCTCCTCCCCAGCCTGGTTCTGCCCGCCAACCACTTCGAGTTCGTCGTCGGCGGCGGGCTCGGGGGACAGTTGATCTGGACGCCGGAGACGGAGTTGGGTCAGTCCTCCGATAGGACTGAGTGGGCCTACCACCAGTCCTTCCAGGGGGCGTTGACCTTGAACTTCGGGGCAACGCTCCGCTTCTTCATCTCCAGCTACATCATCGGCGTCGGCTTCAATCCGGCGTTCCAGATCACCCCGACCAAGCCTCTGGTGGGTGACACGAGGGTGCAGGGGCAGTGGTTCTTGCCCATCACCTTCTACATCTTGGGGATGGGGCTCTAGCTCAACATGGGGGGCGCCGTCGACGGCTAACAAAGCGGCGGCGGCGGCCCCTGAACGAAACACGGAGTACTAAGGAGGGTCTTCGATGGTGCGCGTGTGTGTGGTCCTGGCTGCGTTGCTCGCCCTTTCCGGGTGCGACAACGAGCCGGGCTTTCCCCGTTACGGAGAGGACGCAAGCGTTGCTTGCGGCGGCAAGTGCGCCAATGGCGCTACCTGCGACGTCGCGAGCGGCAAATGCGTCAGCTCCTCATCCAACCCCGACCCCTGCGGCGGGAAGTGTGGCGCGGGCACTGTCTGCGTTGATGGCGACTGTGTCTCCTCCGCCCACGACCCCTGCGAGGGCCTCTGCAGCACGGGAACGCACTGCGAAAGCGGGTACTGCGTCCCCAACGGCACTTCACTGCCCGACGGTGGAGTTGCCGACACCACCAACAACACCGACTCGTCCTCGGCCGACACGGGTCTCCCGCCCTCGAGAGAACTGTGCAACGGGATCGACGACAACGGCAACGGGCTTGTGGACGAGGGCTGGGGTGTCGGAAACCCCTGCTCCGTCGGCAAAGGCGCTTGCCTGGCGACGGGGACCATCATCTGTGACGGTCCCTACGCGACCAAGTGCAGCGCCACCCCCGGCACGCCCACGCCGGAGGTCTGCGACGGGATCGACAACGACTGTAACGGCCTCGTGGATGACGGCCTGGCGAACTGCGCGTGCGTTCCCACGGCCGAAGTCTGCGACGGTCTCGACAACGACTGCGACGGCCTGGTGGACGAGGACTTCCCTGAGTTGGGGAGTCACTGTTCCAGCGGGGTCGGCGCTTGTCACGTCTCCGGTGTGCGGGTCTGTGACCCCAGCACCGGCGGAATCAGCACGAAGTGCTCCGCCATCGCCGGCATGGCCTCGGTCGAGGTCTGCAACGGCATCGACGACGACTGTGACGGCGTGATCGATAACGGTAATCCCGGCGGAGGCTTCATGTGCTCCACCGGGAAGCCCGGCGTCTGCTCCCAGGGTACAACCCAGTGCACTGGCGGCGCGGTCGTTTGCGTTCAGAACCGACTGGCCTCTCCGGAGGTCTGTGACGGACTGGACAACGACTGCAACGGCGTCATCGACGAGGGCAACCCCGGCGGTGGTGGCAGTTGCAACACTGGGAAGCAGGGCGTCTGTAGCCAGGGCGTCCTTACCTGCACGGGCGGAGTCTTGCTCTGCCTGCAGGTCGTTCAGCCGTCGCTCGAAGTGTGCGACGGCGTTGACAATAACTGCAACGGGACGATCGATGAGGGCTGCGCATGCATCAATGGTGCGCAGCAGCAGTGCTACGATGGACCGGCCGGTACGGCGGGAGTCGGGCTCTGCAAGGCGGGAAGCCAGAACTGCGTGAACGGCCGATGGGGGCTGTGCGCGGGGCAGGTTCTTCCGTCCCTCGAGGTCTGTGACGGTCTCGACAACGACTGCAACGGCGTCATCGACAACGCCCCGAGTGATGCGAACAAGGCGTGCATCACGGGCCTCCCCGGGGTTTGCAGCCCCGGTCTCACCCAGTGCGTCGCCGGCGCACTCAGCTGCAAGCAGAACGTCCAGGCCACCCTCGGGGAGGTCTGCGACGGGCTGGACAACAACTGCGATGGTCGCATCGATGAGGGCTGCGCGTGTACGACTGGGGCGACCCAGCCGTGCTACAGCGGCCCCGTTGGTACGGCGGGTGTCGGCGTGTGCAAGGCCGGCATCTCCACCTGCGTCGCCGGCGCCTGGGGCGTGTGCGTGGGTGAGGTCCTCCCGAGCGCGGAGATCTGCGACGGGAAGGACAACGACTGCGATGGGACCGTGGACAACGGGAACCCGGGCGGCGGGGCAACCTGCAGCACGGGCAAACTCGGGGTCTGTGGGCCCGGGACGACGGCTTGCACGGCCGGCGTCCTCACGTGCGTGCAGAACGTCCTGTCGAGCGCAGAGGTTTGCGACGGCAAGGACAACAACTGTGACGGTGTCGTGGATGAGGGCTGCCAGTGCGTGAACGGGCAGACGCAGCCCTGCTACGACGGGCCTGCGGGGACCTCCGGTGTGGGTCTCTGCAAGGCGGGGAGCCAGACCTGCGTGAACGGCCGATGGGGGCTGTGCGCGGGTCAGATCCTTCCGTCACTCGAGGTGTGCGACGGCCTCGACAACGACTGCAACGGCGTCGTTGACAACAATCCGGCGGACAGCGGAAAGGCCTGCGTCACGGGCCTCCCCGGGGTTTGCAGCCCGGGTCTCACTTTGTGCGTTGCCGGCGCACTCACCTGCCACCAGAACGTTGTGGCCTCGCTTGGCGAGCTCTGCGACGGACTGGACAACAACTGCAACGGCCAGATCGATGAGGGCTGCGCGTGTACGACTGGGGCGACCCAACAGTGCTACGACGGCCCGGTCGGAACGGCCGGGATCGGGGTGTGCAAAGCGGGCACCTCGACCTGCGTGAACGGGACATGGGGTCTCTGCGCGGGGCAGGTCCTCCCGAGCGCGGAGATCTGCGACGGGAAGGACAACGACTGTGATGGGACCGTGGACAATGGGAATCCGGGTGTGGGCATGACGTGCTCCACCGGGAAGCTCGGAGTCTGCGGTCCCGGGACGACGGCGTGCACCGCCGGCGTTCTCACCTGCATCCAGAACATCCTCCCGAGCGCAGAGGTTTGCGACGGGAAGGACAACAACTGTGACGGCACGGTCGACGAGGGCTGCCAGTGCGTGAACGGCGCTGTGCAGGCCTGCTACGACGGCCCGAACGGTACGTCGGGTGTCGGCCTCTGCAAGGCTGGCACGCAGACGTGTGTCAATGGGCATTGGGGCCTCTGCGCGGGGCAGATTCTGCCTGCGCTCGAGACCTGCGATGGCCTGGACAACGACTGCAACGGCGTCATCGACAACGCCCCGAGCGATGCGAACAAGGCGTGCATCACGGGGCTCCCCGGGGTTTGCGGCCCCGGGCTCACTTTGTGCGTCGCCGGCGCACTCACCTGCCACCAGAACGTCCAGGCCACCCTCGGGGAAGTCTGCGACGGCCTGGACAACAACTGTGACGGCCGCATCGATGAGGGCTGCGCGTGTACAACTGGGGCAACCCAGCCGTGCTACAGCGGACCTGTCGGTACGGCTGGTATCGGCCAGTGCAAGGCTGGCATCACCACCTGCGTGAACGGCTCCTGGGGAGTCTGCGTGGGTGAGGTCATCCCGTCTGCGGAGATCTGCGACGGGAAGGACAACGACTGCGATGGGACCGTGGACAACGGCAACCCGGGTGGTGGCATGACCTGCTCCACCGGGAAGCTCGGGGTCTGTGGGCCCGGGACGACGGCGTGCACCGCCGGCGTCCTGGTCTGCAACCAGAATGTCCTGTCGTCCGTTGAGGTCTGCGACGGGAAGGACAACAACTGTGACGGCACGGTCGACGAGGGCTGCCAGTGTATCAACGGGCAGACGCAGGCCTGTTACGACGGGCCTGCCGGCACTGCCAACGTCGGCCTCTGTCGCGCCGGAACGCAGACGTGTGTGTCGGGCCATTGGGGTCTCTGTGCGGGGCAAGTTTTGCCCGCGCCCGAGATCTGCGACGGTCTGGACAACGACTGCAACGGGGTTGCGGACAACGGCAACCCCGGTGGCGGGCTGTCGTGCCAGACCGGCCTTCTCGGAGTTTGCAGCTCCGGGAGCACCCAGTGCGTCGTGGGGGGACTGACCTGCCGCCAGACTATCCTCCCTAGCCCTGAGGTCTGCGACGGCCTGGACAACAACTGTAACGGGTCCATAGACGAGGGTGGGGTCTGCGTCCTCCCTCCGCCTCCCCAGCAGGATGGCGGCGTCTCTGGATCGGTGCAGTTCAACCCTGCGATGCCTTGCTACAAGGTGTTGCTGGTGAGAAATAGCGCCGTGGTCCCGCAGGGCACGTCACCCAACGACAACGCCTGCCAGACCAATCCGTTCGGTGAGAACGTGCTGTCGGGGGACCGCCTGTTCGTGTGGGTGCGCAACCCGCTGGCGAACACGGCTCTCTTCACGACCGGAGTAACGCCGACCGGCTTCACGGCGCGTTGCTCGGCGTACTCCACCGCGCCGAACTGGATCCAGATGGAAACCGATTACCTTGCGACAGGGTACTCGGCCGTCACCAACTTGGCAGCGTTGCCGAGTGTGTCGCTCTCGACCAGCTGCCCGACGGCGGCTGATTACATAATCCAGTTCTGAGCGCCGGCACGGTGCTTGGAAAAACCGAATCGCGGCCAATCACGGCCAACAGCGAGCCCGACTGTAACTCGGGAAAAAGAAAGGAATCTGAAGAACTGATCCACGGCTCCGCCTAATAGCGGGGGCCCCTAGACAATTAAAGCAGTGTGACGGCTGGACTTCCGAAAGGAGCGTCCATGCCGCATCGGGTCATCCGTAAACGGGAGACCTTAAGGCCACCTTCAGCAATGAGGGTGGCCTTTCCATATGTACGCAAAAATTTTGAGCTCATTAATTTTTGTAATGCTTCACAAAATTAAACATTTTAAAAATTGAGCGTCATGCTCCGAACGATACCCGAAAAGTATTGACAAAATACTTAAAATATAGTATCGTTTGAAACCTGATTTACTCTTGATACAAAACGGGATCTTATGAACAACTCGGGGAAAAAGGCTTCATGCCTATTTTTTTCAGTTGTTTTTTGATTCTTTTCAAGCGGTAAATCAGATTGACCTTTGAAAACTCGCATAAGATTTTTGATTGAAATTTGTCAGAGCCCAAAGTGCTTGCGTTTATACCGCCGGCAGCTTGGGCCCTGACAAGAAAGGAGGAAAATGAGGGCTCTACGGCGCGCCAAAGTGCGCGAGGACCAATCCGGTCCAGACCGCGCACAAGTGTGCGCAAATAAGAGGGCCCTCGAAGAAGGGCACAAGTTCCAAGAGTTCCAGACAACGACCCAAGAGAAAGAAAGAGGAGGCCAAGGCCATGCGGTATTTCGCGATCGCGCTTGCGTTCTGCGGGCTCGCTGCCTGCGACAACGGGGGTCTCGAAAACCCCTTCAGCCGCTACGACGGCGGCGGCATCGACGTCTGCGGCAGCATCTGCGCCGCCGGCACCGTCTGCAACGTCACGCTCGAGAAGTGCACGGTGACGGGCAGCGTCGACGCCTGCAACAACCGCTGTGACGGTGGCACCGTCTGCAGCGGCGGCTACTGCATCCCCACTCCGACCGGCACGCCCTGTGACGGCCTCTGCGGCGCAGGAACGTCCTGCGTCAACGACGTCTGCACCTCGACCTCGAGCAGCTGCAACAACGCCTGCGGCGCGGGAACCACCTGCGTCAACGGCGTCTGCGTCTCGAGCTCGAGCTGCGCCAACGTCGTCTGTGGCGCGGGCACCTACTGCAGCAACGGCGTCTGCGTGGCCAACAGCTGCGCGAACGTCAGCTGCTCCGCCGGCTACACCTGCCAGAACGGCGTCTGCGTGGCGAACAACAGCTGCGTGGGCGTCGTGTGCAGCAGCGGCTACACCTGCTCCAACGGCGTGTGCGTCCTCAGCAGCGGAACCTGCGGCACCCCCGGGACCAACGGTGTCGCATCCCAGGTCTCCGTCACCTCGACGAGCAGCATCCAGATCATCGGCGAGGTGAAGACCGCGGAGGGCACGGGGTCCTTCTCGGGATCCCAGACCGTGACGCTGGAGTCCGGGGACTACGCGAACAGCGTCCTCGGCTCGGTCGTGGCGGCTCTCGCGCACGACCAGGTGACCATCGGCGGCATCGGTGCTGTCGAGTACTGGGTCACGAACACCGCCAACCTCGCCGGGCGCCACGGCCACGCTACCTCGGACGAGAGCTACATGAGCTCGTCCTCGGCGGTCGCCGACGCGCTCAACGACTTCCTGTCGTGGCGCGCCCTCGCGGTCGGCTCTCGCGGCGCCGACTTGTTCTACCTGAAGGGCTCGGCGACCCTTCTCTCCGGCCAGGTCTGGGTTGACCCCCAGCTGGCCAGCGGTCTCCGCGAGATCGCGATCCTCTTCGCCCCCCGCTGCGGAACGCAGGCGCTCAACCAGTAGCGCCAGCGTTCCGCTCTCCTCCCACCTCAATACCTCAATCAAACCTTCTTCCGGAAAGGAAAGGGGATGCATCGCTAACGCGTTGCAGTCTGCCAGTCAGACCGGCCACCACTTAAGGTCGGCCGTCTCCTTCCTTTCCGGATCCAGTAATTCTTATGCGAGTTTTCTTCCATTTTTCACTAAAACGAACACCCCGTCATATAAAAATGAAGGGCTTTTTTCGCTTAATCTTAAAGAAACTAAAACGCTTCCCCGAAATTTTCTTCGAGCCTTTTCTTAAAAACTTCCATGGTAAACGTATGGCTTTGGGTTCCTTTATTTTCAATAACGTATGTGGCGGCCAGGTTCCCGATCTGGCAGACTTTTTCCATGGGAAGCTTATTTTTCAGTCCAAAAAGAACGCCAGCGCGGAACGCGTCACCACAGCCGGTCGGATCCACCACATGCGAAGGCTGCACCGCACGGACAAAGAATATTCCCTCGCGGGATGTGATGCCCGACCCTCTGGGACCATAGGTCTCAATGACCGTCGGCACGATGTCACAAAGCTTCTCTTTTTTAATGTGGAGCATTTTTAACAGAAGCTCAATTTCATATTCGTTGGCTATAAAGCCAGTCGCACCCTGGAGGGAAGCCATGAGATCATCAGGCGACATGCTCGTGAGCTGCTGTGACGGGTCAAAAATATATGGGATTTTCATTTCCTTGCATTCCTGCGCCAGGCGGATCATACGATTTGGATCGTCGGGAGAAATGATGGCAAGACTGAAATTATTGTTTTTGTAATCGCGGAGGCTTAGGGCATTCGGAACAGCGTTCATGGCGCCGGCATGGAACATGGTGATCTGGTTCTGTTCCCTGTCAGTCATGATATAGGCGCTGGCGGTAAAATCATCCTGATAATGAAATATTGAAGTCGTATCGATTCGATGCATTTTCATCCATTTTTCATATTCGTCAAAATCTTTTCCGGCAACGCCGAAAACAACCGGGTCTTCTTCAAAAAGGCGGAGAGTATAGGCAATATTTCCGGCGCATCCGCCAAAATGAACGCTCTTTTGGGAAGCGGTAAACGCTATGCTCAGGTGTTCAAGCTGTTCCGGAAGTAACGAATCCTTAAAAAGCCCGTCATAGGCCATAACGTGGTCGTAGGCCAATGATCCGGTCACAAGAATCCTCTGAGATGAAGATGCCATAGAATTTGGGTAAGGCAGAAATAATGTTGAAGGCAAAACGGAATCTTGCCGCCTGTTATTCTAGCATCTCGCGATCGCGCTGTAAAATTTCCCCGTGCGTAAACCCGGATTTAAGAAGTTCAATCTTACGGGCGACCTGGTTGGCGCGGTATAGACTTTCAAATGTGCCCGCATCAGTCCAACTCCCTTCAATATAATTGGCTTTCATTTTCCCCTGCCGGATATATTCATTATTGACGTCGGTTATTTCAAGTTCACCGCGCAAAGAGGGTTTCAGTGATTGGATGACCTTGAAAACATCATTGTCATAGAAATAAAGCCCGGTGACTGCCAGGTCGGTCTTGGGATTTGCAGGTTTTTCCTCAATACGGATAATTCGGTCGCCATCAACTTCAGCGACGCCAAAGCGCCCAGCTTCGGCAGTTCGCTTCAGGAAGACCCGTGCGCCTTTCTGGCCCTCAAAATTTTCAGCCTGTTTAAGGAAATTATCTTCAAAAATATTGTCGCCCAGAATGACCGCAATGTTTTCACCACCGGCAAATTTTTCCGAAAGGCCTAAGGCCTGGGCAATGCCGCCGGCTTCATCCTGGATTTCATACCAGAGTCTGCATCCATAATCACGGCCCGACCCGAGAAGTTTCAAAAACCCGCCGGCATATTCCCTGCCGGTGACAATGACGATTTCATTGATGCCCGCATCCAGAAGAGTCCTGAGCGGATACAGAATCATTGGTTTATTATAGACCGGTAGCAAATGCTTATTGGTGATGTCGGTGAGGGGATTGAGCCTGCGCCCGTTCCCGCCGGCAAGTAAAACTCCTTTCATAATGTTTGAATATATTCTTGTAATGCTTCCTTCCAGGGCCGCAGGGGAGGAAGTTTCGTGTTGATAAGTGTCGAATACGCGGGCCTTCGCGCGGGTCTCGGATAGTCCTTGGAAGTGCATGGTACCATACGGACCCGGGTCTTTTTCAAGTCAAAAATGGCTTTGGCAAAATCGAACCAGGTTGTTTCTTCCTCATTTGTGACGTGGTAAATCCCGGAGGGGTATTCCATGCTTTCAAGAAGCCATTTTACCTGTCTCGCAAGATCCATGGTGAAGGTCGGTTTGCCATGCTGGTCATTCACGACTTTTAATTCATTTTTTCCTTTGGCGGCGGAAAGCATGGTATCCACAAAGTTCTTGCCGTGTTTACCGAACAGCCATGATGTCCTGATCAGGAAATATTTTCCTTCAGGCTCCATGTCGGATTTTCTATGTTCCATTTCCTCGATCAGAAGCTTTTCCCCCAATTCTTTTGAGCGGCCGTAAGCGTTAATGGGCGCGGTCGCGTCACTTTCGGTGTATCCGGAAGTCTTCTGTCCGTTAAAAACATAATCACTGCTGAACTGGATAAGGGTCGCATCAATTTCACGGCAGGCCTGCGCCAAAACACCCACAGCATAGCCATTAACCGCTTTTGCCTTTTCTTCTTCCTTTTCAGCCATGTCCACGTCCGTGTAGCCAGTGGCATTAATGACAACGGTAGGCTGGAGAGTTATAAATTTCTGGAAAACTTTTTCGCGGTCGGTGACATCAAGTTCTTTCACGCCGAGCGCCATAAAATCCTCATGGTCAAAAACCCTTTGGAGATCGTGGCCTAGCATTCCGTTTTTGCCGAGAATAAGGATACTCATAAGAGTAGTTTAAGCCTGGCACCATGCTGCAATTTCACCCGTAACTTTTTCCAACCTTACCAGTTTGCCCTCCTTTTCATTACGCAGTTTCCATTCGACACTTTGTTCTTTCAGGGTCCGGCTGCTGACGACAACACGCAAAGGAATACCAATAATATCCGCGTCATTAAATTTCTTCCCGGCTGTTTC
>Ga0315275_10008052_pt1 | contig 10243 bp, 7 predicted proteins | sample YL17G03_0_MG_FD_205557 | JGI IMG/M metagenome (GOLD analysis project Ga0315275, IMG submission 205557) | Sediment microbial communities from Yellowstone Lake, YNP, Wyoming, USA - YL17G03_0 | ecosystem: Environmental > Aquatic > Freshwater > Lake > Sediment | place: USA: Wyoming | collected...
AGGCGGTGGCGGGTACGTGCGCGTTGGTGTAGAAGTTCGAGTGGGTGTTTTCGAGGGAGTGAACGTCATTGTTGGCAGCGGTATCACGATGGCTGTATTCGTAGTTGTGGGAGCCGGTATTTCCGTAGGGGTTGAGGTTGGCGTGGATGTCTGGCTCGCAGTGGGCTGGCGGGTGGCTGGAGGCTGGGGAGTAGGCGTGCGGGTCGGAAGCTGGGCCACCGCAGTGCCCTCCCCCGGCGTGGGCCAGAGCGTCCCCACGGCCACATCCCCAATCAGGCTTCCCTCCTCCTCGATCACTTCTGTGAGCATGGCCTCGCTAACAGGTTGAATCTGTACAGACTCCCATGGTTTGTAATCGGGTTTAATATTCGAGCGAATTTGTGTTTTTACTACCGGGGTAACACCCTTAGCGGCCAGGCGGCCACAGGAGAAGAGCAGCAGGAAGATCAAGGGCAAGATGAGCAGCCAACGCGCCAGGTCTGCAAGCTGAGACCTGATATCGCTGTCCGCCGTGGGATCAGCCGTCTTGCGCCGCCAACCTTTCCATGCCATGATCCGTTAAACTTCCTTTTCTTCTATTGAAGCAGTCATGCAATCGGCAGGCAGATGGAGATCACGCTGCCCAATGGTTCCTGCCCGCTGACCCACACCTGTCCACCCATCTGGTCCATGGTGATTTTCACCATAGCCAGGCCAAAGCCCGCATCGGAACTGCCAGTCTTGGCGCCAACGAATGATTTTTCAAAGATGTGGGGTAGATCCGTCAGGCTGACAGCTGGGCCTGAGTCCTTGACCTCGATCCAAACTTGCCCAGCCTGCTTGTAGGCGTGCAGATGAATCTCGGCTCCTTCCTGGCTGCGTTGGGCGGCTCGCTTGAGCAGCTCGTGCAGCATCTGCCGGAGCTGTCCGTTATCAGCGCGCACCATAGCCAGCTCGGAGTCGATTTGCAGATTCAACTTCACCCCTGCATCTCTCATCAAATTTGAGCGCAGGCTCTGGTGAGTTTCCTCCAGGAGCTTCTTGACATCCACAAATTCCAGCTTGATCTCCGGCTTCGAGCCGATCTGGCTTTGCGCCAGCAGGCTGTCCAGCCAGTTCTGGATGCGGTCCCAGACTTTCGTCAGGCGATAAACGATACTGCTGATGCGCGGATCCTGAGCAGCCACCTCGCTCAGCTCGATCAAATCGTTGACCGCTTCTGCCAGAGGCAGTTGGATCTTACGAGCCGAGTCGGCCAGCATCTTGGTTCTGAGTTCATCCAGCCGTTTCAGATGTGTAACATCGCTCAACACCATCACCCACCCTTGCCAGGATCCATCTTTACCGCTCACGGGGGTCAAGTTCACGAGCAAGATCGTGCCATCTGACCAGGTCGTTTCAAGGATAGCCGGGATATGCCGGCCCACTACCTGCCAGTTGTTGATGATCTTGGAAAGGACCACCGGCAGCCCATCTTGAGCAGATTTTCCCACGATATTTTCGGTTTTTAGCAGGCGCAGCGCCGCCGGGTTGGAAATGGTCAGTGTGCCATTGCCATCGCCTGCCAGGACGGCGTCACCCGTGTTAGAGATCAGGGCGCGCAGCCATTCAGCTTCCGATTGAATGCGGACCTGCAGGGCGCGCTGTTCCAGGACAAGCCGGCGGTGAGCCAGGGCGCGTTCGACCACCACTGCCAGTTGGTTGAGCGATTCAAAGGGCTTTAAGATATAGTCAAAGGCCCCATCTTCGCGCAGCGCTGCAATCGCTGTTTCAAGTGTTCCAACAGCGGTCACCATCACCACTTCCAGAAGATCATCCAGCTTGTGGGTCTCTCTCAGGAGGGTTAAGCCATTCATGCCGGGCATCATCAGATCCGTCAGCATAACACAAAACTGCTCCTGGGTGCGCAGTTTTTCGATGGCTTCCAGGCCGTTGGTAGCTTCCTCAACTTCATATCCCCTCTGGCGCAGCGAAACGACGATCATGAAGAGTACATCTGGATCATCATCGACGACGATAATTCTCTCTTTTTCCATTAACCCACTCCCTGTGGCGGCGTCAGATCGATAGGCAAGATGATGGTAAAGGTTGAGCCTTTACCCACGCTGCTCTCGACCTGTATGTGCCCATTGTGGTTTGAAATAATTCCATAGCTGACGGAAAGTCCCAGGCCTGTCCCCTGGCCTTCGGGTTTGGTGGTGAAGAAGGGATCAAAAATGCGGCTCAAGTTTTCAGCCGGAATACCTATGCCGCTGTCCTGGAAGGCAACTGCAACGCTATTATCGCTGCGCACCATGCTTACCCGCAAGATGCCTTTTTCGGGCATAGCCTGGATGCCATTGTGAATAATGTTAATGAAGACTTGCTCTAACTGCTGCGAGTCGTACCACATCAGCACAAGGCGCTCGGGGAGATCTTTGATAACTTCGATATTTGCCTTGCGAGAAAGATAAGCCGTCAGCCGCAGCGAGGCCTCTACGGTCTCGCGCAGGTCCTGGAATTTCTTTTCGGGTGTTGACTGGCGGGCGAACTTGAGCAGATCGGTGACGATGGCGTTGGCTTTGACGGAGCTCTCGTGGATGACGTTCAGGTTTTGGTGCTCTTCTGGAGAAAGCTCGTTGCCCAGCATCAGCTCCGAAAGCCCTTTGATCACAGCCAGCGGGTTTTTAACATCGTGCACAATGCCGGCAGTCAACTGCCCAATTGCGGCCAGCTTCTCGGCCTGGATGAGCTGAAGCTGCATGGACTGCAGGAGGGTGTTGATAGTTGCTAGCTCTTTGTTGCGTTGAACGGTTTCCGCATATAAGCGGGCTGCTTCTTCAGTGCGCTCGCGTAATTGCAAAGTCATCTGGTCAAAGGCAGTTGCCAGTTCGCCGATTTCATCATCGCGCTGGATGCCGACGGTCTGGTTCAGGTTGCCAGAGGCCACTTCCTGCGAAACGGTGCGCAGCTTTAGAATCGGCCGGGCTATGCTCTGCGAGAGAAAATAGCCGATCACAATAATTGCCGCCGTACCGAAAGTAAAGATCAGGCTCAAGCTCATCCGGCTGGTGGTTCCTGCCGAGGTGACATATTGGCTTGAAAGCACCGCACCCAGCCAGCCCAACGGCTCATCCCTGACGATAAAGGGAGAGAAAAGTACCTTGTAATCTCGGTCGTACAGCTTCACTTTCTTCGTGACCGCAAAATCGCTGTCTTTCAAGTCTTGAGCGGCCTGTTCCAATTCCCCAAAACCTTCGTCTGGCTTCGTCAGCGTGGTTGCGATGAATTTATTGTCCTGATCGAAGAAAGCCACATCAGCCAGGGACTCATTCTTTGCCTCCCTCAGCAGTGTACCCAGATAGGTGCCGATCATCAGCACGCCCGCCGGCTCTCCAGAAGGGCCTGCAACCGGAGCTGCTGTGAAAAAGGCTGGGCCGAAGCTGGTCTCAAGCACGCCGACAAATTTATCGCCCTTTTCGTCGGGCGTTTGTTCAAGGATCTTGCGCACCGGTGCGAAGTTGGAAAAATCTTGCCCCTTGCTTTCAATATATCGGTTTTCAGCCTGGTTGAAGCCCCGGGAGAAAATTTCCTGTCCGTTCATATCCACTGCGCTGAGGATCTCCAAATGGCTGTTCACCAGCAGAGGATAGAGAAGTTTATTGAGCGCTTCTGAATCCCGGTTTCCAAATGCTTCGGGCACGCCTTGAGTGAAAACCATCGACCGGAGATTTTCCAGGTGCTTGCGTTCACGCCGGGCAATGGAATCTGCCGATACCTGGCTGGCTTCCTTGAGGCGGTTGGTAAAGCGCTCCTCAATCGAAGATGCCACCAGGCGCGTCACCACGTACGTGCCGATGATGGCAAGCAGCAAGGTCAGCAGCATATAAGGAATGATCAGCTTTCGCCGTAAACCAGAAGCAACCAGCTTCGCCCAAAACCCTCTAAATTTACGGGTTTCGGTGGCTTCCTGCTTGGTGGTTACGGCTTGGGTCTCCCCGGTTTCTAACCCCATGGTGCTTCCTATATTAAAAATTTGATAAAAACTCTCCTCAGCCAGGCTGTGGAGTTGATTAATATTATTCTAATTATAATCTAAGTTAACGGTATTCCAAAATGCAAGCGCAAGAAGATTGCAAAATTGGCAGTTTCTGCCTCATTTTGGTTAACGTAGAACCGTTGCACCCGTTACGGAGCCGCTACAGCACTAACCTTTTGCCGCTAATCTGCCCTGCACTGCCTCAGAAGTCAGCTCGCGCAGCGCGTCTGAAGCGATCCAATGGGCTGACTTTGAGTCGATTCGTTGCATGTTCTGGGCCACACAGATGGCTTTCTGGTTGAGGGCGCGGTTGCGCTTCCCGATCCCTCTCAACGCCCAATTAACAGCCTTTTTAACGAAGTTTCTCTCATCCACTGCTTCTTGAAAGATGAGCGGGAAGCAGGCCTCAAATTGATCATCCCCGGCATTTTTAGCGTGTACCGCCAGGCTCGCCATCAAGACAAAGCCCGCCCGTTTGACATACTCTTCAGGCCGTGTGCTCCACTCCTGGATTTTTTGAAAGGCAAAGGGCGTGCGGTCGAACAGGTTGCTGCACACCTGGTCACACACATCCCAGGAATCAAACTCGCTCACCCAACGCTCCATCTGCTCTTCACTGACCTGGCTGGGATCATCTATAAATGAAGCCAGGAGGCGCGCCTCATGCATACCCGAAGCCCACAATTCTTCGGCCAGGGGATGGTTTTTTCCAACCTGCCGGGCGATCTGGCGCAGCACCGGGATGGAAATGCCCAGTGTGTTGAGCGGATTAATCCCAAAATGCGCCATTCCCGCCACATTTTCGGGGTTGGCTTGTGATTTCAATAAATTTAAAATTTCTTCGGCTGAGGTTGCACTTTCATTCATATGAGATTATCGTGGATTAGCAGATCCATCTTGTAGAATCTTCGGCCTTACCTTTCTCCAGGCGTCACCTGCTGTGGTCATCTCGTAGGCGCGGCCGAGGCGCAGCAGGGTCGCCTCGGAGAAATCGGGGCCCAGAAGCTGGATGCCCGTCGGCAGGCCGGCGCTGTCGAAACCGGCGGGCAGCGAGATTCCCGGCACCCCGGCGTGGTTGGCAGGCACGGTGAACTGGTCTGCGTACTGCATCAGCACCGAGTCGCCGTATATATCGCCGATGGGGAAGGCCGTGGTGGGGGTGGTAGGGGTCAACAGGGTATCCAGGCGATATTTGCCCTGCCGGTCAAAGGCCTGGTCGAAATCCTGGCGGATCAGTGTGCGCACCTGCAGCGCCCGGCGGTAATACTGCTCGCTGTACTGCGCCGCGCTGACGTACATGCCCATCAGGATGCGCAGCTTGGGCTGCAAGCCAAAGCCCTGGGCGCGCGTCTTACGGTACATCTCCTGCAGGTCTCTGACTTTCTGTGGGGTGCGGTAACCATATTTCACGCCATCGTAGCGGTGCAGGTTCGAGGCCGCTTCCACGCGGGAAATGACGAAATAAACCGGGACCCCATAGCGGGTATGCGGCATGGGCACATCCTCCACAATGTCCGCCCCCAGCTCAGCCAATCTCCCGGCCGCCCGCAGGACGGCATTCTCGATCTCCGGTGTGATCGGCTGCTGGTGCAGCTCTCCGGTCTGGGCGTCCAGGTAGGTGATGCGGAAGTAATCAGGCGAGAGGCCCACACGCAGGCCGCGGATGCTCTCTTCCAGCTCGGCCATGTAATCAGGCACCGGGGCATTCGCAGCCGTGCTGTCATGTGGGTCAGCCCCTGCGATGACCTGCAGCATCAACGCCGCGTCCGTCACCGAACGTGCCAACGGGCCGGGACAATCCAGCGAAGACCCGAAGGCGATCAGGCCATAGCGTGAGACGCGCCCGTAGGTGGGCTTGACGCCCACCACCCCGCAAAAGGCTGCTGGCTGGCGGATGGAACCGGCCGTATCTGTGCCCAGCGAGAGCGCCCCTTCGCCCGCCGCCACTGCCGCGGCGCTGCCGCCCGAGGACCCACCCGGCACCCGGCTGGTATCCCAAGGGTTGCGCGTGGAAGGCTGGAAGGCTGAGGATTCGTTCGACGAGCCATAGGTGAACTCATCCAGGTTAACCTTGCCGAGCATTACCCCGCCGGCTGCTTCCATGCGCCTCGCCGGCGTGGCGGTGTAGGGCGCAACAAAGTTGGCCAGGATGCGCGAGGCCGCCGTGGAGGGCGTGCCCTGCACGCAATAGATATCCTTGACCGTAAAGGGCACTCCCGCCAATGGGCCGGGGTCTTCCCCCGCAGCTAGCTTTTGATCGATCTGCCGGGCCTGTTTGCGGGCACGCTCAGCCGTCAGCGTGATGAAGGCGTGCACGCTGGCCAGATCAGACGGGTCTGGTGCGCCGGATTCCAGGCTGCCTGGGCGGCCGTCGACGGCTGCGATTCGCTCCAGGGCCGATTCCAAGACTTCGCTGGCCGAAATTTCTTTCCGGCGCACTTTATGGGCGATTTCAGTTGCGTTGAGGTCGCAGATTTCCATTCTGACTTTACCCTTTTTTCGCTCGGGTCACAGGTCTATATGCGGAATGTCGGGCACAATAATATAACCGCCTTCGCTTTGGGGAGCCTGGGGCAAGATATCTGCCCCTGCCGGGTCGGGTTTCCACTCGTCGCCGCGCATGGGCGGGGTGATCTCGGGCGTATACGGCACACCGTGCGAGGTGACCGGGGTATCATTTGCCAGCGGGATCGCCTCCAGGTCGTGGATGGCTTTGAGCTGGTTGTTCAGCTCACGGCGCAGGTATTCGGCCTCTTCGGGGTTGAGCTCCAGCGCCGCCAGCTGCACCAGATGCGTGAATAGTTCAGGGGTGATTGGTTCGATCATTCGGTTTACCCTCGTTATCTTGGAAAGCGGAATTCCTGCGGTTATTATAGCCAGGGGCGGCTGTTCGAGCAAGCGGGCAAGCGGAGTTTAACCCGCACCAATTGATAGGCGTGCTATAATGGCGCATGATTTGCCTTTAATTCCCAATGTTCGAGGAAAGTCCTATGTCTTTCTCTGATCAAAGTTCCGATCCGTCCAGCCAGGGGAAGTCTTTAACTCCTGCAGCAGCTTCTCAAAACCAGGCGCCGGCGGCAGGCACATCCAGGCCGGGAAACACTCTAAATCTCTCCATTGCCATCGGGGCGTTAGCTCTGGCCTTAATTGGCCAATTCTTCTTTTCCAAGATGCCCGATAGTTTTCGCGATGGCTTGTTCTTCTTCGCTCTGGGTGTGATCCTTTTCATAATCTTGACCCTGCGGATCGAGCCTCAGCCTGAAGAGCCGTTTTATCGGAAATGGTCGAAGGCTTTGTTTTCCAGCGTGCAGCAAGCCCCGTTGATGGCTATCCAGGTTTTCGTCAGTTTTGTGTTGTCTTATACAACGGTCCGCTTCCTGGCCTCTAAGCCAGGAAATACCAGTTATTGGGATGTGTTCGCTGTCTGGGTGTTGAGCTGCCTTGTCTATGCCTCCGCCTTTGTCAAAATCCCCAAAATACGCTTTCGGGAATGGTTCCGGACGAACCGCTGGGAATTTTTACTCGTTTTGGGTTTGACCGCAGTGGCGGCTGCTCTGCGGTTTATTAACCTGGGCTTAGTTCCCAATATCGTCAGCGGGGATGAGGGCCGGATTGGTTTGATGGCCAAAGCAGCCCTCAATGGTGAGTTGCTGAACATGATGGCGACCACCTTCGGCCACAGCACACTCTATCTCTTCATCATGGCTTTCTTTGACCGCTTGTTTGGGGTTAATCCCTTCTCGTTGCGTTTTACCTCGGCGCTCGCTGGGACTTTAACCGTGCCATTTTTATATGTGTTTGCGCTCCGTTTCTTTAATCGCAGGGTGGCCTTGATCGCTGCCGCACTCCTTACCGTATCCCATTATCACGTTCATTTCAGCCGGATTATTGTTGCCGGAAGCATTCAGGATGCCTTGTTTGCTACAGTGTCCCTGTATCTGTTCCTGTCAGCGCTGGAAGAGCGCAGCCCAACGCGGATGATGCTCAGTGCTTTTGTGATGGGTTTCTCCTTTTATATTTATATGGGTGGTCGCCTGATCGTCCTGATGCTCCCCGTTTATTTGTTGATTCTGCTACTTGCCAACCGCGACCTGGTTCGAAAAAACCTTACCAATTTGGCTGTTTTTGTTGGTGGATTCCTGGTAATGACCGCGCCCATGCTGTGGTGGGCGGTAAAGCAGCCCAATGAATTTATGGCCCGCGCCAATCAGCTTGGCATCTTCCAAAGTGGGTGGATCGTTCAACAGGCTCAACTGACTGGAAAGAACCAGTATATGATTTTGTTCGACCAGCTTCGCGAAGCTTTCTTGACGGTCAATTATTTCCCCGTAGACGGTTTTTATTATTCATCCTACCCGATGCTGGATTACATCTCGGGGGCAGTTTTCATACTGGGTCTGGTCTACACCCTGCTCCATATCAAGGACCGGCGTTATCTTCTGCTCAATGGCTGGTTCTGGGCCAGTATCGTGGTCGGCGGCGCACTGTTGGTCGTGCCAGGGAAGGGCGCCTATCGCATCCTGATGATGTTCCCGGCTGTCTGCTTGTTTGTGGCGCTCGGTTGGGATAAGTTGATCGAATTTGCGGGATCTGTCTTAACAGCGAAGAAGTTCCAGGTAGCTGCTGTTCTAATAATCATCGCCGCTACAGCCGCTTTGAACATCAAGGCTTATTTCATCGATTATGCGCCAACCTGCAAATATGAAGATATCAACACCCGTTTTGCCTCCTACATGGGCTCATACCTAGGTAAATTAGGCCCCAGTTATTCGGCTTATCTGATGGGTTTCCCCAAGATTTATTATGGGATTCACCCTTCGGTCGATTATCTCAGCGGTGGAATTCCGATTACCAATATCAATGACCCTTTGGTGGCTCCTCCCACTTTCGTCGAGAAAACGCCCGCCGTCTTTTTCTTTACACCGGAACGAGAGAATGAGCTGGCCTATGTTCTGCAGGCTTTCCCGGACGGAAAGATGGATCGTATTTACGATTGTGGCAGTCCTCTCCTCACAGCCTATCACGTGCCCTAGCCGGATCGTGAGAACTGGCGATTTCCATTATGGGCCCTTTCTTAACCGTATTTGTTCCCGCCTATAATGAGCAACATAACCTTGCGCATTGTGTTGAGGTAGTGATTGCGAAGTTCGGCGCGCTGCATGTGAGCGTGGAAGTCTTGATTGTCGATGATCACAGCAGTGATGATACAGGCGCTGTTGCAGATCAGATTGCTGTTGAGCGAGAACAGGTCCGCGTGATTCATCACGAGCAGAATGGGGGAATTGGAGCGGCTTTTCATACCGCTATCCAGCACGCAACCGGCGAATGGCTGATCCTCATCCCGGCTGACCTGGCACTCGAACCGTCCGATCTGCGCCGTTACATCGAGGCCGCCCCCCAGGCCGATGTGGTCGTGGGGCTGCGCTCAGACCTCAGCGACTACAACCTGGCCCGCAAGCTCGTTCACGAGACCAATATCTTCCTGGTGCGCCGCCTGTTCGGCACGCCGCTGAGGCAGTTCCAGTACATCAGCATGTACCGCATGCAGGTGCTGCGCAGCCTCGAGGTTGAATATTGGCGCAGCGCCTTCTTCCTGGCTGAGATCCTGATCAAAGCCCGGGCACTGGATTTCCGGCTGGTCGAGGTCGAGGTGCTGTACGCCCCGCGCCTGGCTGGCCGGGCCACCGGCGCCAAGCTCAGGCTGGTATTCCTGACGCTGTGGGACCTGTTCCGTTTTTGGCTGAGGTGGGTGCGGCTGGGGCCGGAAAAGGCATCCAAACGGTTCAGACCTTGAGTAAGGTAAACTTGCTCCTTTGCCTGTCAGGGTCGCACTTGGGTATGATGAAACGGGAGTTCCTATCCTACCAGGCTCCACTGTATAGGCGCGCAACGGCGCAGATCCATCTTCAACCGTTGTCTTTTGGGCTGACCCTTCCATTTTTTTTCCATTATTCGGCTGTTGACCGGGTGGCGATTTATGCCATGTTTGGAGGCATTCGCGCGTATTGGGAGCGGATCGATCCGGGCAAATCGATTTCGAAGAATATAAAAATCCAATTACTCACCTCTAATAACCTGATGCAATCCGAACCAGTTTTACTGCTGCACGACTTTGTCTCTGACTTGCATAATTATGTAGCCATCCTGACGGCTATTGCCAATGGAGCGCGGACACCCAAGGAAATTGCCAGCATGGCAGGGCTGCCGAATTTACATGTGCCCAAGTACCTGAGCGTGCTGGCTGAG
>Ga0315275_10008053_pt1 | contig 10242 bp, 9 predicted proteins | sample YL17G03_0_MG_FD_205557 | JGI IMG/M metagenome (GOLD analysis project Ga0315275, IMG submission 205557) | Sediment microbial communities from Yellowstone Lake, YNP, Wyoming, USA - YL17G03_0 | ecosystem: Environmental > Aquatic > Freshwater > Lake > Sediment | place: USA: Wyoming | collected...
CACCAACCACCTCGACCTCGAAATGCGCCATGCGTTGACCCGGGCACTGGCAGGTTACGACGGCAGCCTGGTGCTGGTGTCGCACGATCGCGCGCTGCTGCGCACGGTGTGCGACGGCTTCCTGCTGGTCTGCGACGGCCGCGCGGCCCCGTTCGACGGCGATATCGACGATTACCTGCGCTGGCTCAGCGCGCGTCGCGAGACCGCCGCCGTCGACGCCACCGACGCGGCGCTCGCCGTGGACCGCGAGGCACGTCGCGCGAACCGCCAGAGCGCGGCAGCGCAGCGGCAGCAGCGTCTCGCGCGGCGACGACCGCTCGTCAAGGAGTCGGCGCAACTCGAGGCACGCATCGCCAGACTCGACGCCGAACAGAAGACACTGGAAGCGAAACTGGCCGACCCGCGGTTCTACTCGAGCGGACAGGCCGGCGAAATCCAGGCGGCGAGCCGCCGCTGCGGCGAACTCGCATCCCTCATCGCCGCCGACGAGGAGCGCTGGCTCGAAGTGCACGCCGCACTGGAGTCGATTGGCGCAGCGTGAGCCGTCCGCCGTGCAGCGGACGGACCGGCCCGAACTTTCAGCCGGCCCGGTCGGACAGCGACGTCAGGATGCCGGCCAGGATGCGATTCGGCGTCGGTGGGCAACCTGGCACGGCCACGTCCACCGGGATGATGTTCGAGACACGGCCGCAGCTTGCGTAGCTCTCCCCGAAGACGCCGCCGGTGCAACCGCAGTCACCGATCGCCACCACCAGCTTCGGGTCGGGAGTCGCGTCGAACGTGCGTCGCAGGGCCACCGCCATGTGTGCGGACACCGGCCCGGTGACGAGCAACAGGTCCGCGTGCCGCGGGCTTGCCACGAAACGGATGCCCAACCCTTCGATGTTGTAGAGCGGGTTGCTCAGCGCGTGGATCTCGAGCTCGCAGCCGTTGCACGAGCCGGCGTCCACCTGGCGGATACAGAGCGCGCGCCCCATGATCGCGCGGATGCGTGATTGCAACGCATCGCGTACCCGCAGCGAATCGTCGCTGTCGGGCGGCGGTTCCGTCACGATTCCCACACGATGAATCTGGCGCAGTGTCTTCAGCATGGTCAGAGATCGTGCCCGCTGTAGGACAGGTTGAACGATTTATTGATGAGCGGAAAATCCGGCACGATATTGCCGATGACCGCGTGCTCGAGCACCGGCCAGTTGAGCCACGACGGATCATGCGGATGGCAGCGCTGGATCCTGCCGCCGGCCCCTGCCGTCAGCGCCACCAGCACCGGTCCGCGCCAGCCCTCGACCAGACCGATACCCGACGCTCCGTCGCCAGCCTCTGGCATCTCGCACGCGTGCGGCCCGGCCGGCACACGCCGCACGATGGCGAGGACCAGCCGGCACGATTCGAACAACTCGTCGAATCGCACCGCCACACGCGCCGCCACGTCGCCCGCGTTGCTGCCTGCCTTGCGAGGCGCGAGGTCGTCGTACGGTGCGCAGGGCTGGTCGACCCGCAGGTCGAACGCCTGCCCGCTCGCGCGACCGGCCATGCCCGCGAGACCGAGTCGCGACGCCAGTTCCGGCGTGACGACGCCCGTATCGACAAAACGGTCCCTCACCCCCGCGTGCTCATCGAAGATCTCCCGCAGCACGCGCGCTTCCCGATCCAACACCCTGGCCGCGTCGGCAAGAGACGCGCCCGCTGGCGCGCCGAGATCCGCCGCAGTACCACCGGGGACGACGAAATCCAACAGGTAGCGCTGGCCGAACGCGCTGCTAATGGCCCGCAGCCAGTGCTCTTTCAGGCGCGAGAACTGCGCGAGACCGAAAGCGAATCCCGCATCGTTGCCGAGCGCCCCGAGGTCCCCGAGGTGGTTGGCGATGCGCTCGCTCTCGAGCGCCAGCGCGCGCAGCCACGCGGCACGCGGCGGGACGCGCACGCCCGCCGCCCCTTCCAGCGCCTGGCAGTAGGCCCAGGAAAATGCGACCGCGGAGTCGCCCGAGACCCGCGCCGCCAGACGATGCCCCTGCATCTGGTGCAACTCGGTGAACCTGCGCTCGATGCCCTTATGCGCGTACCCCAGCCGCTCCTCGAGCCGGAGGACCTTTTCCCCGACGATCGAAAAGCGGAAGTGGCCCGGCTCGATGATGCCAGCGTGGACAGGGCCCACCGGCACTTCATGTACGCCGACACCTTCGACCCGCACGAACGCATAGTTGTCCGCAGCCGGTTCCACGGCCGTGGGCGGCGGCCCCGCAGCGAGCGGCACGAAACCCGTCGGCCACGAGGCATGGCTCAGCCACGGCCGCGGGTCGGGATCCGTCGACTGCAGGCCGCTCAAGTCGTGAATCGCCCGCTGCATGCGGCTCGCGGCCGGGAAGATTCCCTCGATGCCGGGAAACGGGCCGTCCGTACTCGCCACCGGCAGGGACAGCACCAGCACGCCCGGCTCCGCGACGAACGCGGCCCGCACGACGTGCCGGCCGGCGGTGTCCGCTTCGGCCCAGAGCGAGATCAGGCGCGCCGACCCGGCGGCCAGATCGCGGACACCTTGGCGCCAGGACTCCGTCGTGACCGTCAGGCCATGCACCCCCGGTGCACCGGCGAGCGCGGAGGCCTGCGCGAACCAACGGCGCGAAGCCATCTCAATGGCCCCCAATGAGGACGGCGGCGGCGCGATACCAGTCGGCAAGGAACGGCGGGATGAACAGCCCGAGGACCAGCACGATGGCGAGGTGCGCAAAGACCGGGAGCAGCGCGGGCGAATGCGGCAACCGCTTGAGCGTGGTGTCGCCGAAGACCATCTGCTGCACGCGGCCGAAAATGGCCGCGAATGCCACGCCCAGCGCCAGCAACAGGATGGGCGTTGCCCACGGCTGCTGCTGCATGGCCGTCGTGAGAATCAGGAACTCGCTGGCAAAGACTCCGAACGGGGGCATCCCGAGGATGGCGAGCGAGCCGAGCATCAGGCCCCAGCCGATCGTCGGACTGGTCGTGATGAGCCCGCGGATGTTCTCCATCAACTGCGAGCCCGCTTTCTGACTCGCATGACCGACCGAGAAGAAGATCGCCGACTTGGTCAGCGAATGCACGGTCATGTGCAGCAGCGCCGCAAAATTGGCCACCTGCCCGCCCATGCCGAAGGCGAAGGTGACGATCCCCATGTGCTCGATGGACGAGTAAGCGAACAGCCGCTTGATGTCGCGCTGCCGCCAGAGCAGAAACGAAGCGAACACCACCGACACCAGGCCGAAACCCATCAGCATCCGCGACGGCAGGTCGGAATGCAGCGAGCCCTCGACCAGCACCTTGCAGCGCACCACGGCGTAGATCGCGACGTTGAGCAGCAGCCCGGAGAGCACGGCCGAGATGGGTGTGGGGCCCTCGGCGTGGGCGTCAGGGAGCCAGTTGTGCAGCGGCGCCAGCCCGACTTTCGTGCCGTAGCCGACCAGCAGGAAGACGAACGCCAGGCCGATCACGGTAGGCTCGAGCTGGCCCTTCACGGCGTCCAGATGCGTCCACAGCAGCGCGTTGACCCCTTCGCCGCCCAGCACGCTCTCCGCGGCGACGTACATCAGGATGGTGCCGAACAGGGCCTGGGCGATCCCGACGCCGCACAGGATGAAGTACTTCCAGCCCGCTTCCAGGCTGGCAGGCGTTCGGTACAACGTCACCAGCAGCACCGTCGAGAGCGTCGCCGCTTCCATCGCGACCCACAGCAACCCGAGATTGTTGGTCGTCAGGGCCACCAGCATCGTCGCCATGAACAGCTGGTACATGCTGTGGTACAGCCGCAGGCGACGCGGCGTCAGGCGCCCGTGCTCGAGTTCGACCCGCATGTACGGCCGTGAGAACAACGCGGTGGTGAACCCGACGAACGCAGTGAGCGTCACGAGGAACACGTTGAATGGATCGATGAAGAACTGCTCGCGCGCGAGCATCAGGTTGCCTTCCCGGATGACGCGCGCCGTCAGCGCGCATGCCGCGAGCAGGGTCGCGAGGCTGGCGAGAATGTTGAGACGCGGCGCCCAGGTGCGGGCGCCGAAGAACCCGAGGAGCACGGCACCCGCCAGGGGAAACGCGAGGAGGAGGACGAACTCCAAGTCAGGTCTCCTCCTTCAGCGATTCGAGGTGATGCAGGTCGAGGCTGTCGAACTGCTCGCGGATCTGGAAGAAGAAAACACCGAGGACCAGCATCGCCACCAGCACGTCGAGCGCCACGCCCAGCTCGACGATCATCGGCATGCCGTAAGTCGCGCTCATCGCGCCGAAGAACAGGCCATTCTCCATGGACAGGAATCCCACCACCTGCGACATGGCCTTGCTGCGCGTGATCATCGTGAGGAACGCGAGCAGCACCACCGCCACCGCGATGCCGATGGCGCTGCGGGTGGCGGTGCTGGCGATCGCGGCGATCGGCTGCGCCAGTCCGAAGGCGAATACCACCACCACGACGCCGACCAGCATCGTGCCGGCGACGTTGAGGGAAGGCTCGGTATCCCAGTAGACCTCCAGCTTGCGGATCAACCTGTGCAGCAACCAGGGCAGGAAGACGACCTTGAGACCGAGCGTGAGCGCAGCCGACAGGTACAGGTGCGATTTTCCGGTGCGCCACGCGATTACGAGGGTCGCCGCGCACAGCAGCGCACCCTGCAGCGCCAGCAGGTTGACCAGCGTGACGATGCGTCGCTGGGAGAGCATCGCGAACGAGATGAGCAGCAGCAGCGCCGCGAGCGCATTCAGGATCTGCAGGTCGAAAGGCACGCCGTTCATCGGTCAGGCTCCGAGCAGCAGGTGAACGAGCAGTCCCAGCACGGCCAGCATGAACGCGGTCGCGAGAAATTCAGGTGCCCGGAACACCCGCAGCTTGGCCGAAAAGGTCTCCACGACCGCGAGGCCCGCGCCCGCACAGAGCAACTTGAGCCCGAGGATGGGAATCGCGGCGAGCAGCGACCCGGGCCCCTCCCCCATGGCGGCTCCCCACGGCACGAACACCGCAAAGCCGATGCAGGCGTAGTTGAACAGCTTGAGCGCGGCCGCCCACTCCATCAGCGCCAGGTGGCGGGCGGAGTACTCGAGCAGCATCGCCTCGTGGATCATCGTGAGCTCGAGGTGCGTGGCCGGATTATCGACCGGGATGCGGGCGTTCTCCGCCAGCAGCACCATAGTGAATGCGACGCCGGTGAACGCCAGGCTCGGATACAGGCCGAGAGACTGCGTGGCCAGGCGCTCCGAGATCACCGGCAGCGCCGTGGTCCCCGCGATCAGCGCAGCCACGAAGATCACCATGAGCAGCGCCGGCTCGGCCAGGAAGCCGACCATCATCTCGCGCCGCGCGCCCAGCGAACCGAATGCGGTTCCGACGTCCATCGCGGCGAGCGAAAGGAACACGCGAGCCGTGGCGAACAGCCCGACCAGCGCGATCGCATCGGCCGCACTGGAAAACGGCAGGCGCGTGCTCATCGAGGGGATCACGGCCGCGGCCACCACCATCGCGCCGAACACCACGTAGGGCGCAATGCGGAACAGCGACGAGGCGTTCTCGGCGATCACCGCGTCCTTGTGAAACAGCTTGTAGATGCCGCGGTACGGCTGCAGCACGCTCGGTGCCGAGCGGTTCTGCAGCCGGGCGCGGCACTGGTTCACCCAGCCGAGGAACAGCGGCGCCGCCACCAGCGCAGCCGCCATCTCGAGCACCTGGGCCAGCATGTGCAAGGGGTTCATAGCACTAGCGCCAGCAGCGCGACGAGCGTGACGAAACTGTAGAGCAGGTAGACCGAGATGCGCCCCTGCTGCAGCCACGCGAAGCGGTCGGCGACGCGTTGCACGATGCCGCCGAGCGGCGCATACAAGGCAAGCCAGATGCGGTCGCCGACGGTCACGGCATACCTGGGTGCCCGGTCGAACGGCGTCGGCAGCTCGCGCGTCATCGCGAAGAACGGCTGAAAGATGTGCCGGATCGGCTGTCCGAATCCTTCGGCCGTATCCTGCATGTGCGCATCCAGGTTGCCGAATCCGCCGTCCCAGGGCGGGCCGCGTCGGACGCGCCGATGGTACAGAACCCGTACCATGAGAATGGCAAGCAACACCACGGCGGCCACCGCCACCAGGAACACCGTCGGCGCGTAGGACGCCTCGCGATCGGCCAGCGGCACGAGCATCCACCAGGGTGCCGCGGTGTCCGCCAGCGGCGGCATGCCGAGTTGCTGCGTCACGATACCCAGGTGCGCGACGACCTGCGCCGGCAGCAGGCCGAGCGCAAAGCAACCCGTGGCGAGCCAGATCATGCCGATGCGCTCGAGCCTGCCGGCGTCATGCGCCCCGCCGAGCGCAGCCTCGCGCGGCTGGCCGAGAAAAATGATGCCGAAGAACTTCACCATGACGTAGGCCGCGAGGGCGGCGGCCAGCACGAGCAACGCGGCCCCGAGTGGCAGCAGCATGTTGACGAACGGTTGCGGCACCTCGTGCGCGAACAGGAACGCCTGCAGCAGCAACCATTCCGACACGAAGCCGTTGAGCGGCGGCAGACCCGCGATCGCAAGCGCGCCCACCAGCGTGAGCCACGCCACCCACGGCATGCGGTGGATCAGGCCGCCGAGACGTCCGAGGTTGCGCTCACCCGTCGCGTGCAGCACGGCGCCGGTGCCGAGGAACAACAGGCTCTTCATGAACGCGTGGTTGATCGAGTGGTACAGCACCGCGATCAGCGCCAGCGCGCCGAGCCCCGCCATGCCGTTCGCCACGAACACCACCGCGAGCCCGATGCCGGCGAAGATGATGCCGATGTTCTCGACCGACGAGTAGGCGAGCAGCCGCTTCATGTCCGTCTGCACGGCGGCGAAGACCGCACCGTACAGCGCGGTCAGGAGTCCGAGCGGCAGCATCACCAGGCCCCACCATGACGCCGGGTCGCCGAGCAGGTCGAACGTCACGCGCAGCATGCCGTAGACGGCGGTCTTCAGCATCACCCCGCTCATCAGCGCCGAGACGGGGGACGGCGCCGCTGGATGCGCTTCCGGCAACCACACGTGCAGCGGCAGCAACCCGGCCTTGGCGCCGAAGCCGAACAGCGCCAGCAGGAACGCGACCGAGGCCCATGCCGGCTGCAGGTGAGCGGCGCGCATGGCGTCGAACGTAAATTGCCAGCTGCCACCCTGCAGCACGCCGAAACACAGCAGGATCGCGATTGCGCCGACGTGCGCGATCAGAAGGTACAGGAATCCGGCGCTGCGGATCTCCTGGATGCGGTGCTGGGCGGTCACGAGGAAATACGATGAGAGCGCCATGGTCTCCCACGCGACCATGAACGCGTAGGCGTCGTCGGCGAGCAGCACCAGGCCCATCGCGGCGAGGAACAGGTGGTATTGCAGGCACAGCAGGCCCGGCGGGGTGCCCTGGCCGCGGCGGAAATACCCGGCGCCGAACACAGATATGCCCGCCGAGGCGGCGCCGAGCACCGCAATGAAGACGCTGGAGAGTGCGTCGAGCCGCAGGTGGGCCGGCAGGTCCGGCAAGCCGACCAGCAACACGACCTGCTCGGGCGGCGCAGCGACGCCCCAGATCCCGACTCCGGCCAGCGCCACGCCGCAGAGCGCGCCGAGCGGGAACAACGTGCGGCCGGCGAACCGGAGGCTGCCCGGACGAATCAACCCGGCGAGACCGATGAGTAACCACGCGACCAGCAGCGCGAGGCAGGCGGCAAGCGGTGAGTCGGTGATGGCCGTCACGAGCGTCGACTTGCGGATTCCCGGAGGTCCTTCATGTCATTCACATTAAAGTGTACTCTCGTGTGCGTTCCATTATCATCTGATTAATACCCTGGCACCCCGCCACGGAGATCGCTTGGCATCCGAAGAGCGCACGGCCCGGCTCACGATCCTGATCGACCCTCGCAAGAAGGTGGTCCTCGAGAAGTTGTGCGCAGAGGAAGACGCCACGCCGTCGCAGGTCGTGCGACGACTGATCCGCCGCTACATCGAGGAGCGCACCGGCGCGCCGTGGTCACCGGAGAAGCCGCGCAGCGCGGCGCGGCAGCGTCACCCCGCGAAACGCTGAGCCGCGAAGGATCAGCTGCGGATCAGGTGCGGCCCCAGCTCCTCGAGCGAGTGGCAGCCAATCAACATCAGCGCACGCTCCATCTCGCCACGCAGCAGGATGAGCGCACGGGCGACGCCCTCCTCGCCGCCGGCCGCCAGCCCATAGAGGGCGGCCCGGCCGATCATTACCCCGTCCGCGCCGAGCGCCAGCGCCTTCAGCACGTCCGAACCGCGACGGAAGCCGCCGTCGACGAGGATCGTCGTCTGGTCGCCAACCGCAGCGGCGACAGACGGTATCAGCTCGACGCCGGACACGGTGGTATCGAGCTGTCGCCCGCCGTGATTCGACAGCACGATGCCATCTGCGCCGACTTCAACGGAGCGCCGCGCATCGTCGACGCAGAGGATGCCCTTCAGGATGAGCTGGCCCTGCCAGCGCTTGCGCAGTCGTTCCATGTCGGCCCACGCCAGCGACGGGTTGATCTGCGTGCCCATGAAGCGCACGCCCTGCAGCGCGGAGCGGCTGCCGACAGGCAGGAACTCGGTCAGGTTGGCGAACTGCGGCGCGCCGTGCGGGATCATCACCTGCTTGAGCCAGCGCGGGTGCGCCAGCACGTCGAGAATGCTGCCGAGGCTCAGTTTCATCGGTCGCCGGTAATTGCGCTGGTCCCACTCGCGGGCGCCGAGCGCCGGCACGTCGCTGGTGACGACCAGCTTGGTGCAGCCCGCCTCGGCGGCTCGATCGACCAGACGGTCGAGAGTCTTCTGATCCTTGAACGGGTAGAGCTGGAACCAGATCCTGCCGGGCAATTCCGCCCCCATCTTCACCACGTCGTAGTTCGATACCGTGCTGAGCGTGAACGGGATGCCCGCCGCCGCCGCCGCCCGCGCCAGCGCCAGATCGCCCTGCGGCCAGAGCATGCCGTTGAATCCGGTCGGCGCGATGACGAGCGGCAGGTGCAGCGACTCGCCGAGCACCTCCGCCGACATGTCGGGCACCCCCGTGCCGGCCAGCGTGCGCGGCAACCACGTGATGCGCTCGAAGACGTCGCGATTGCGCCGCAGCGTCACTTCGTCTTCGGCGCCGCCCTCGAGGTATTCGAATGCGAAGCGCGGAACCCGCCGCATCGCAACCCGCCGCAACTCCTCGATCGTGCTGGCACGGCGGAAATCGCTGCCAGCGTAGTAGCTGCGAGTCACAGCGCGCTTCTCTCGCCGCGGTGGACCATCTCAGTGATGCGGATGGCGGTGTCGAGGGCGCGCAATCCGTCTTCCCCGCTCACGACCGGCGGCGTCCCCTCGCGGATCGCGCGCAGGAACGCCTCGATCTCCATCCGGAGCGCATCGCCCTGCTCGTAGGTGCGCTCCTCGATCACGACCTGGCCGCGCGGCGCGTCCGCTCCCGGGCTGGGCTTGCGCACGACGGTGAGGATCTTCTGCTGCAGGTCGATCGAGATGTAGGCGTCGTCCTGGAACATGCGCAGCTTGCGCTCCATCTTCATGCTGACGCGGCTGGCAGTGGTGTTCGCAACGCAACCGTTCGCGTAGCGAATGCGCGCATTGGCGATGTCGAGCCCGGCCGAGAACACCGAAGCCCCGACGGCATCGATCGACGCGACCGGGGCGCCGACGAGGCTCTGGATCAGGTCGATGTCGTGGATCATCAGGTCGAGCACGACGTTCACGTCCGTGCCGCGCTCCTTGAACGGCGCGAGCCGGTGCGATTCGATGAAACGCGGCCGGCCAAGAGTGCCCGCAAGCGCGAGGATGGCGGCGTTGAAGCGCTCGAGGTGACCGACCTGCAGGACGCAGCCGGCCCGCGCCGACAGCGCGACCAGGCTGCGCGCCTCCTCGAGTGTCTGGGTGATCGGCTTCTCGACCAGCACGTGGACGCCGCGCTCGAGACACTCCCTGGCAATCGGATAGTGCAGCGGCGTCGGCGTGGCGATGCTCACCGCATCCACCTCGGCGAGGATCTCGCGATAGTCGGCGACGGCCCGGGCCCCGAGTTCGGCCGCTACGCGATTGCGCACGTCCGGATCGGCATCCGCCACGGCGACAAGCTGCGAGTCGGGCAGCACAGCGTATTTCTGTGCGTGGAAGCGCCCGAGGTAGCCGACACCGATGACAGCCGTGCGCACTTTCTGCATGGTTGGCGTTTCCGTCGTTGGCAGGCAAGCACCGAAGATGATAACCAATGCCGCCGCTTGCGGTCCGTTCG
>Ga0315275_10008054_pt1 | contig 10240 bp, 7 predicted proteins | sample YL17G03_0_MG_FD_205557 | JGI IMG/M metagenome (GOLD analysis project Ga0315275, IMG submission 205557) | Sediment microbial communities from Yellowstone Lake, YNP, Wyoming, USA - YL17G03_0 | ecosystem: Environmental > Aquatic > Freshwater > Lake > Sediment | place: USA: Wyoming | collected...
TCGTGGTCAAGGCCGAGGCGCCGCTGGTCGACACGCGCCAGAGCGCGCGGGGCACCAGCATCGCCCGCGAGCAGATCGACCTGCTGCCCAAGGGCCGCGACTTCACGTCGCTCGTCACGCAGGCGCCTGGCGCCAACAGCGAAGGGAAGTCGAACGGCCTGATGATCGACGGCGCGACGACCTCCGAGAACCGCTACATCGTCGATGGGGCCGAGACCAGTGACCTCGTGACCGGCGGGACAGGCAAGGCCGTGCTGCCGGACTTCGTCGAAGAGGTGCAGGTGAAGTCGTCGGGGTACACCGCCGAGTATGGCGGCGCGACAGGCGGCGTCATCAATGTCATCACCAAGAGCGGCACGAACGCCTTGCGTGGCAGTGCGTTGTTATACATCGAGCACTCGAGCTTCATGGGCGCCGCTCCTTCCGGCTACCAGGTCGGGAACCCGACCCTGCGCCTGAAGCTGACGAATGCCGACGAAGCGGAATTCGTCACGTACCCGAAAGACCGCTACAGCCGGATGGAGCCGGGATTCTCGCTCGGCGGGCCGCTGCTCAGCAACAAGGCCTGGTTCTTCGCGGCCTACCAGCCGACCTACGAGCAGGTCCAGCGGACGGTCACGTGGGTGGGGGACGGCAAGACGCAGGAAAGCGCCACCCGCGACCTGCCGTCGCGGTACCTCTCCCTCAACCAGACGATGCAGGTGGCGTCGTCGCTCCGCACGCGCGTGGCGTACAACGACAGCTGGCGGAAGACCGACAGCGTGGGTACGCAGAAGGGTCTCCCGGCGGCGGACGGGTCTGACGTGCCGGGTCTCGACTACAACTTCGGCACGACGCGCCCCAATGTCAGCCTGTCGGGCCAGGCCGACTGGGTCGCGAGGCCGACGCTGTTCGTCAGCGCGCGCGTCGGGTACTACCATGCGGACCAGCGCACGTACGGCATTCCGACCGGCGCCCGCTTCCTCTGGCGCACCAGCACGATCAACATGCCGGGGGTCCCGGCGGCGCTGCAGAAGACCTCCAACGCGGTGAACATGCCGAGCAACTCGGCGATTGACTTCGACAAACAGGAGCGGCTGTCATTCCAGGTCGACTCGACCTGGTACGGCCGGTTCGTCGGGGAACACGCGATCAAGGGCGGTTTCCAGGTGGACCACATTGCGAACAGCGTCAATGCCTACGAGACGGGACCGTACGCCCAGTTGTACTCCGCGACCGACGGCTCGCGGAGGTATGCCGGCATGACTGGCGCGTTCGGCTACTACCGGTTCAGGGTGGCGCTGCCGACGGGCACGAGCCGCGGCTTCAGCACGACAGGTGAGGTTGCGACGAACAACCTGGGGCTGTTCGTTCAGGACGCCTGGACGGTCAGCAACCGGATGACCGTCAACCTGGGCCTGCGCACCGAGACCGAAACGGTCGCGCCCTTCCAGCCTGGCCTCGACCTGCTGACCGGCCTCCCGGCGCAGGGGACCATCGGCATGAGCGCCATCAAGTTCGGGTTCCAGGACAAGCTGGCGCCGCGGGTCGGCCTGGCGTGGGACGTCAAGGGAGATGGCAAGTGGAAGACCTACGCCTCGTGGGGCATCTTCTACGACATCTTCAAGATGCAGCTGACGCGCGGCGCGTTCGGTGGCGATAAATGGCAGGAGTACTTCTACACCCTCGAGACACCGAACTGGACGACGCTGCTTGACCCGGTCGGGAAGGGCAACTGCCCGCCGGCGTGCCCGGCCTCGATGGGCACCCAGATCATGGGCCCGTTCGACTACCGCGCGCCGAGCGGCGTCGATCCCGGTCTCAAGCCCATGCGATCCCAGGAGATGTCGGCGGGCCTCGAGCACCAGTTGTCGGCGGTGACGGCCGTCAGCGGGCGCTACATCCGCAAGTGGCTGGACCGCGCGGTCGATGACATCGGGACGTGGAGCCCGGACGGTGAGGTCTATCTCATCGGCAACCCCGGATTCGGGATGAGAACGGTCGCGTGCGGCCCCGATCTCGGCTGCAATCCGCCCGCCGCACTGCCCAAGGCGAAGCGCATCTACGACGCGGTCGAGCTGGCGTTCACGAAGAACCTCTCGAACCGGTACTCCGCGCGTCTCAGCTATGTGTGGAGCCGCCTCTACGGGAACTACTCCGGCCTCGACCAGACCGACGAGAACGGCCGGACGTCCCCGAACACGGGCCGATTGTACGACTACCCGCTGCAGTCGTTCGACGGCAACGGCTACGAGGTCAACGGGCCGCTGGCCACCGATCGGCCGCACCAGTTGAAGGCGCAGGTCATCTACCAGTTCCCGTTCGGCAGCTCCCTCGGCATGAACGTCTACGCCGCGAGCGGCATCCCGAAGACGCGCGAGATCGCGGCCATCACCGGGAGCGCGTACCCGATGTTCTACATGGGCCGCGGCAGTGACGGCCGCATGCCGACCTACTCGCAGATCGACCTGAACGCCCAGCACGAGTTCAAACTGGGTTCGCGCTACCGCCTCCAGGTCAGCGTGAACGTCCTGAACCTGTTCGACCAGCGCGTCGCCACCAACTACTGGGCGACCGAGAACGCGAACGGCAAGTACGTCAACTTCGACGAGCCGGCGTTTTACGCGCACAAGGTAGACGTGGCCACGTTGAAGACGACAACCCCGGGGTGGAAGGCCGATCCGCGGTTCATGCAGGAAGGCGCGAGCATCGCCCCCGCGCCGGGGTACCAGATGCCGAGACAGGCTCGACTCGGCGTCAAGTTCCTCTTCTGATCGGGAAGGACCGGTCACACGCTTGCGCGGCACGAGGAGCCGCACACACCAATGCCCGCCTCCCCTGGTGGGCATTGGTGTCTTGAAATACCGTGTGTGGCAGCCGCGCGGCGTGCCGGGATCCGGTGCGACGGCGGCGGCAACGGCCGAGACGCCCGCGCGATCGAGGTCCGAGGCGGCTCGCGTCAGAGGAGCGGCAGGTCAGCGGAGACCGCTCTACTGCGTCCTATCGTCGCCGTTCGCATCCCCTGGACTGCCCGTTCAACAGGGAAGCGGATCCGGCCGCGGCGTTCGGACACGTGTTCGATCCGGTGACCGTGCTGCGGTGCGAGTAGCGAGCCGTGGGGCGTATAGAGGGCGTATGAAGCACCACATCAGCCGCACTGTCCTGATTGCCTGCACGCTCTTGTGCCTTCCGTTCACCGCGGCCACGAGCCAGGTTCCTCAGGGCGCACACAACTTCGAGGCCATCGACACAATGCGCGACAGGGACCTGCAGCCGGACAGGGTCATGGATGTCATCGGGCTGCGTCCGGGCATGGTTGTCGGTGAGGCGGGCGCGAGTTATGGCTACTTCACGTTCAAGATGAGCAACCGCGTGGGATCCGCCGGAATCGTCTACGCCAACGACATCGATCCTGACGCCCTGCAATTGATCGAGAAGCGATGCGGGCTGCAGAAGACCTCCAACATCAAGACCGTTCTGGGGGAGGTGGCGGACCCGCGCTTCCCGCGTGACAACCTGGACATGATCGTCGTCTTCGATTGTCTGTTCGAGTTCTCCAAGCCGGCCGAGTGGATGAAGAATGCGCGGACGTACCTGAAGCCCGGTGGCCGGCTGGTCATCGTCGATCCGGACCGTTCGAAGATGGCTTCCCAGCATTTCCTGTCGCGACAGCAGATTCGCGATTTCGCCCGGCAGTCGGGCTACACCGTCATAGAGGTCGCCGATGGCTTCCTGAAGACTCACATGATTGTTGTCCTCCAGCCGGCATGAGGACCCGCACCTTTCCACACGAGAGGCGTGCAAACGGTCGATCCGGGTCGCACGGCGGGCAAGAAGGTACACCGTGACCAGGGCCAGGGCACAGAGGACGCTGGCAACGCCCGCGAACGTCTGCATCGTTCCTACGCTCGTCTATTGCCGCCGCAGCGCAAGGATCGGGGGTCCACCGATGCCGCGCGACGGGCCGGCGCCCGCCAGCACACCCGCGCGGCGCAGCACCATTGCCAGGAAGGCGGCCGGCGTCGTTGTAGAAGATCCTCGCAGGATTCAGGAAGTCGGAGACGACGATGTCGGAGCGGCCGTCACGGTCGACGTCGTCGCTCGCGATCGAGAAGATCCGGCCCTCGGTGAGGAGGCGGCCTTTCGAGGCGGACTGGAGAGACGTTGGCTCGTGTTCAACCAGGCCTCGGCGGGACGCGGCCTCATCATGGTCTGGGGCGGCGCGCTCCTGTCCACCGCGAGATTGACCACGAACAGGTCCGGGAGACCATCGCGGTTCATGTCCCCGACGGCAACCTCCCAACTCCAGTCCGCACCCAGGCGGAGCGCGGAGTCGGCGAAACTGCCCCGACCATCGTTCAGCCACACTTCATCCGGGCCGATGCACGCCAGGAAGATGTCCAGGCTGCCGTCCCCGTTCATGTCGGAAACGGCCACTTTCTCCACCCCGGTGGTGCCGAGGGTGTGACCGGCCGTGAATCGCCCCTTCCCGTCGTTCAGGTAGAGCCGCGCGGCTGGTGTGCCCTGCGTCACCAGGACGACATCCAGGTCGCCGTCCCGATCGAGGTCGCCCAGGGCCAGCCCGTGCGAATGACGCGTCTCCTCGTCGAGTTGTTGCCCGCTGTCGGTGAAGCGCCCCTTGCCGTCGTTCAGCAACACGCGATTGGGACACGGGTCGGTGCTCGCATTCCGCCAGCCGCTCACGACCGCGTCGACCGCCCCGTCGCCGTTGACGTCTCCCAGTTCCACCGCGGCCGCCAGACCTGGCAGCGGTGTCTGCCCGGCCTCCTGGAAATGTCCCTTCCGGTCATTGAGATACACCCGTCCCTTCGATTCCATGTTGGCCAGGGTGACGATGGCAAACAGATCGGTCAGGCCGTCGCCGTTTACGTCCGCAAGCCTGCACTGCCAGACCATGGCTCCATCGGAATCTACCAGGGGAGAGGTGCCCGGAACGAAACGCCCTCGTCCGTCGTTCATCCACGCCATCCTGCCGACGATGACGTCCTTCGTTCCGTTGCCGTCCACGTCGTGGACCACCGGCCTTCGTGCCCAGGAGGGGCTTGTCAGACGCTGGCCGCTGTCCTCGAACCGGCCGCGGCCGTCGCCGACGTAGACCCGGCAATCCTGGCTGGTCGGCGCAGACTCGTTGACCACGAAGGCGTCGAGTGCGCCGTCACCGTTGAAGTCGGCGAGGGCAACGCCGCGACCGACCAGGTCGTTGAGTTGCTGCCCGTTGCTCGCGAAGGTGACCTGGGCGTGGCTGGCGGCGGACACCACCAGCGTGAAGAGCGTTGCCGTCAGGCACACGAATGCCCGTCTCGCCCAGGCCGGGTGCGAGCGCTCATGTTGTGCCAGCGGCCAGGCCGGATGGCGATTGAGGCGCATGCGATTCTCCTTGTTCTTCGCTGCTGTCGAACGAGGTTTTCATGGCGTGCGTTCGGACCGGCCATTAGAGCCTGTAGGAAAACAGTCAGTGACAGCGGTGTTTTCTGACAGGCTCTAACGCAGGGCCACGAGTGGATCGACGCGGCTCGCTCTGCGCGCCGGTTGGTAGGCGGCCAGCGCGCTGAAGACCCGTTGCCGATCGTGCCAGTCTGCGAAGTTTGCCAGCGACACGGACATGTTGCCTGATGAGCCTTTCGCGCGTTCGTTGAGGCCAACGAGCTGGTCGGCACTCGGGTACGGGACCGGACGCAACAGGAGCGCGTTGATGGCGCCGAATGCGGTCACGTTCAGGCCGATTCCGAGCGCCAGAATCACCACGGCCACCACGGTGAACCCGGGGGCCTTCGCCAAAGTCCTCAGCGCGTAACGCAGATCCTGCGCAATCTGGTCGGCCGCGTAACCGGTTCGTGCCTGCCGCACGCGCTCCTTGACCTGCTCCCCGCCGAGCTGGACAAGAGCGAGACGCCGAGCCTCGGCGGGTGAGCAGCCCGCCTCGATCTTCTCCTCGGTCAGCAGTTCGACCGAGGTCGTGAGTTCGTCGTCGAGTGCCCCGTCGACGACGTCCTTCCTGACGAGATTGCGGACAAGGTTCGTCACCCATCGCGTCATGCCGTTGAGCATGGCCGTCTCCCTTCAGCCAATATCCCGACCGTCCGCAGCAAGCGGACCTTCCGCCCGGCCGGGCCTCGGTCCGCGTCGCTCACGTGCGCAACCGACGCGTGACGTGTGCCGACACGCGAGGTGTTCTTTCACATGTCGCGTCCTCACGGTTTTCAAACGGACTCGATCGCCGCCGTCATGGCCTGCACCACGCGATGCCATTCGCGCTCTTCGACCTCGACCTGCGCGCGCCCGCGGTGAGTCAAGCGGTAGTACTTGGCCCGCCGGTTGTTCTCCGACGTGCGCCACTCGGCGGTGACCCAGCCCCGCTCTTCCATCCGGTGCAGCGATGGAAACAGCGACCCGAAGCTCACGCCAAAGGTGCCGTTGGTGATTTGTTCAATCCGGCGCGAGATTGCCACGCCGTGGAGCGGCTCCAGGGCCAGCGCTTTCAGGATCAGGAGCTGCAGGGTGCCGCGCAGAAGGTCGGTTCTGGCTTCGTCGGTCATCTTCTTATCGGAAGACGATAGGAACGGGCAAAAGGTTCCCACGGCAGGCGAAGACTGTCTGGCGACAGGGTTCGGCCGGGCCGACCGGAGCGAACGCAGAATCCCAACAGTCTGAAGACCCGGCCTCCCTTCAGAAACGAGCCGACCTCCACGCCGGAAAACCCCCGCGTCCGCCCGCGCGAGGACTCGACGGTTTGAGGTGAAGCTTCGCTGGCGGACCGTCCAGGAAACATGGGTGTATTGCCGAACGGGCCGGCCAGCCACCGGCAGCGCAGGACACCGCCGACGGTCATCGAAAGACCCCAGATCAGCATCTTGCGGAAGAGCTCGCGTGCGACGCCGGGGTCCGACACGGCCGCGACACACAGCGCCCCGATGGCCACGAGCAGCGCGAGGAGGGAATCGACGGCGAGGTCAGCCTCCGGGGAGGATACTCCGGAGGGCGGCGGCATTGATGGGTGGTGTTGTGCCGCGCGCCAGACAGACTCCGGAATCAGGCCGCGGCCCTCGCCGGCGCCAGTTCGCGCAGCGCCGCGACGAACAACTGCATCTCCTGCGGCGTGCCCAGGGAGACCCGCAGCCACTCGGGCATCGCGGCGAAGCGCCTGCCCACCCAGATGCGGCGATCGGTGAACCGCCGGATGAGCGGCTCCACGTCCGCCCCTATGTGCACCATCACGAAGTTCGCCTCGGACGGGATGTACCGGCGGCCGTCTTTCTCGAACTCGGCGCAGAGCCGGCGTCGCGTGTCGGTGAACAGTGCTCGCTGCCGCGTGGCGTGATCGGGGGCCGCCAAGCTGGCGCGTGCGGCCTCGAGCACGGCGGCGTTGGCGTTGCTGGGCAGCGCGTGCCGGACCATGGCGGCAATCACCGGCTCGGAGGCGACGGCGTACCCGAGGCGCAGGCCGGCCATGCCGTAGATCTTCGAGAAGGTCCTCACGACCACCAGGTTCGCGAATCGCGGGACCAGGTCCATGGCGCTCCGGTAGCGCGGGTCTTCGGCGAAGTGATGATAGGCCTCGTCGACAACGGCGATGGTCCACGGCCCCAGCCGCCGCAGGAACGGCTCGAGCTCGTCGCCCCGTACGATGGTGCCCGTCGGGTTGTTGGGGTTGCAGACATACACGAGGCCCGTGCGCTCGGTGCACGAGTCGGCCATCTTCGTCAGATCGTGGCGGAAGTCCGGCGTCAACGGGACCGTGATCGCGTCGGCCTGCATGACCTTCGCATAGCGGAGGACAGCCTCGAAGGTGGGTTCGGCGGCGACCACGCTCTTGCCCGCCGGCAGGAATGCCAGGTCCGCCATCCGCAGGATCTCGCCCGAGCCGCAGCCAAGTACCACCTGCGTCACCCCGACACCGTGATGCAGCGCGATCGCCTCCCGCATGCGATCATCAGCGGTGTCCGGGTATCTGCCATACGTGTCCAGCGAGCGACTGATCGCCTCCCGGGCGGCAGGCGACGGGCCGTACGGGTTCTCGTTCGAGTCGAGACGCGCCACTGGTGCTGGAGGGACTTCGTTGGGCGCGTGCGGCGCCACAGCGGGCACTGGCGTCTGATCTCGCGTGAACGCATCGGCGCGGCCCGCCAGCGATCCTGCCACGCCCAGGCCGACGAGTCCCGTGAAGCGCCGCCGCGACATCGCGTACTGTGGCATTGTCGTCCTCCTCTGGCCCGGGAGCTTCACCTCCCAGGCACGTGGACCGCGCCGATCATGCTCGGTAGCATACCGCACCGCCGCGTCACAGGGCATCTCTGCGCTCGCCCCAGAGTGACCAAGCGAAGGACGGCCGTCACCCTGTGTGGCTCGAACTCGGTTCAGTGGACTGTTCCGGCGTTCCCCTTCACCACGCCCGTTGCGCGCGGTAGTAGTCCAGTTCCGTGAGCAGGCGTGGGGACAGGATCGTGGAGCGGTCCGTGCGCCGCTTCCCTTGCTCGACGCGGATCATCAATCGCTCACGATCGAGGTCCTTGAGCTGGAGCCGCACGACCTCGCTGACACGGAGACCCGCGGCGTGCGTGGTCATCAGGAGCACCAGGTCCACCTCCTCGACACTGAGGATGTGCGGCAGGCGTCGCGGCTTCCGACGAGAGGGCATCGCCGTCACGAGGTCGAGCCGCTTCCCCGTGTGCGTGTAGAAGAAGCGGATCGCGGAGGCCGCCACGCTGACCGAACTCCACGCGAGATGACGCTCCTGGGTGAGGTACAGCAGGACGTTCTGGACCTGCGTGGGGTCGAGGGTGTCCGGCGATTGGTGGTGGTACTTGGCCAGGTCCGTCAAGGTGGCGAGGTACAACTTCTGGGTGGACGCCGAGAACTCTCGCAACGACATCTCGCGTACCATGCGATCACGTAACACGCCCATGGGATGCCTCCGTGCTGAAGGGACACGCGACGCTCACCATGAGCGTCACACGGAGGATACGGGAGCGGAGACGGGGAACGGGACGAGACGGGGGACGGTCCGACGGGCGTCGATCAGCAAGGGTCACTACGAAGTCGTGTGTCGCGAGAAGGAACCCGCGAAGCGGTTCGTCCAATGCGGCCTATCGTCCGGCCACTGTAGTAATGACACCCGTACTGGCGGTCACCTTTCTGACACGGCAGTAGTTCCCAATGCCACTGATATAGAGGTTTCCGGCGCCATCTAGGGCTACCTTGGCCGGCATGTTTAGTTTGGCGCTTGTGGCTAGTCCGCCGTCGCCGGGAAAGGTCGAACCGCCACCGGCAAAAGTGGTGATCACACCGGTCACTGCATCTACTCGTCGCACACGATAGTTTCCAGAATCTGTGATGTAGAGATTGCCGTCCGGGTCCAGTGCGACCCCTGCTGGATGGGACAGGCCCGCTGCGGTAGCGAGACCTCCATCACCACTGAAACTGTCGACCCCGGTTCCCGCTACGGTGGTGATCACACCCGTGGCGGCACTCACTCTTCGTACCCGATGGTTGGAGAACTCCGCGATGTAGAGATTGCCAACCCCGTCGAGCGCGACACCATATGGGTAGTCGAGCATAGCGGCGGTTGCTGGCCCTCCATCGCCGCTGTATCCGGAGGTACTCAAACCCGCTACTGTCGTGATCATTCCCGTCGTTGCGTTGACGTTTCTGACGCGGTGGTTCTGAGTGTCAGCGATGTAGAGGTTGCCCGCCCCATCCACTGCAACGTCCGACGGGGAAAAAAGCGTCGCCGTCGTCGCCAGACGGTTATCCCCGTTGTACACAGCCCCACCGGTGCCCGCTACCGTCGAGATGGCACCCGTTGATGAACTTACCTTCCGTATTCGGTTGTTCCCGCTGTCCGCAATGAAGATATTCCCTGACGAGTCGATCGCGATTCCCTTCGGATAGTAGAGCCACGATGCCGTCGCCGGTCCTCCATCTCCCCCGAAACCTCCCCAACCAGTGCCTGCCACCGTCGTGATGGTGTTCGCCGGCTGCGCCTCCGCGTGCGACGGCCATGCACTCGACAGGAACAGCATCATGAGCAGAGCCGTCGCGCGGCCCGCCGACCCCACTCGCAGGATGAACCCAAGGCACGATGAGTCGTGAGTCATCGTTCCCCTACTCCGGTTAACACTACTTTGTCATCTTCTCAGGGGCGGATTGCGCCAAAAGCTGAGCGCGAGGTTGAAGAGTTGCTCGTTGCCCACAAGATACTGCATCGCCACGATTTCCCGCATCCACGCCCGGACGGCGGGCA
>Ga0315275_10008055_pt1 | contig 10240 bp, 7 predicted proteins | sample YL17G03_0_MG_FD_205557 | JGI IMG/M metagenome (GOLD analysis project Ga0315275, IMG submission 205557) | Sediment microbial communities from Yellowstone Lake, YNP, Wyoming, USA - YL17G03_0 | ecosystem: Environmental > Aquatic > Freshwater > Lake > Sediment | place: USA: Wyoming | collected...
AGCAGGCCCGCTGCGCCATCGGCTACGCCGAGATAATCGATTATCTATCCAGCCGGCACACAATGTATGGGTCCTTGACAATGTCACCAGTCCCTGTGTTGATGGCGGCGACCCAAATGATGACCCATCAGGCGAGCCAATGCCGAACGGCGGCAGAATCGATATGGGTGCGTATGGCGGAACACCTTACGCAAGTATGAGCGAATGGCCGACGCCGCCGATGTCAACCGCGATGGTGCGGTTGACCTTGCGGACCTGGCCATATTCTGCAACGAATGGCTCTCCGCCCTTCCCTGGGCCGAATAGCCCGCCCACATCTTGTGGTATGGGGGTGGTGCTCTTAAGAAAAAGACGCCGATAAGGTATCGACGAAAATAAAACCAAAGCGTGCGCTTATCGCATAGGGAACTTCCGGCAAAGTTCTCTCACTTTGTCTTTGACCCCGTCGGCAAGCGGTTTGTCTATTCTGTATTCGGCCTCGCTCACTATTTGCATCGCCCGCAGCACCGCGTCCATCAGGCCGGATATGTCGTTCATTTCCTGTTTGCCCATCCCGTTCTTTGTAACGATGGGCGTGCCCAACCGGATGCCGCTATTAGCCATTGGGTCTTTTTTGTCGTAAGGCAGCCGAATCATATCTACGACTATGCCGCACTCCTGAAGCGCTTTTTGTGACGCTCGACCTGTCAGGCCTTCGCGAATTTTGCCGACGTTCACTAAAATCATATGGTTATCGGTGCCGCCGGTCAGCACGTTGTATCCTATGCGAACTAAATTCTCCGCCAGGGCCTTGGCGTTCTCCACTATCCTGAGCTGCCTGGCTTTGTAATCGTTTGAGAGCGCCTCCTTGAAGAAGACCGCTTTGGCCGCTATATGGTTCAGATAAGGCGTCCCCTGTGCCCCCGGAAAAGTCGCCTTGTCGATATGTTCATACAGAGGAGCTTCTGTGCCGGATAATTTCACCCGCCGGTCGTAATCTTTGCCCATCAGTATCAGGCCGCCGCGAGGGCCTCCCAGCTTATAGGTGCTCGTCGTTGTGAAGTGTGCGTAGTTGACAGGTGACGGATGAACGCCGGCTATCACCAGGCCCGAGATATGCGAAATGTCCGCCAGGAGATATGCGCCCGCCTCGTCGGCGATTTCCCTGAATTTCCTGAAGTCGATAGTCCGCGAATAGACGCTCGCTCCGCATATAATCAGCTTCGGCGAGAATTTCTGTGCCTGCTCTCTGATGGCGTCGTAATCCAGAAGGAAACTGTCTTTGTCAACATAGTAGTTTTCGATATTAAAAAATTTGCCGGTTAATGATGCCTTTGAGCCGTGTGAGAAATGCCCGCCATGGTCCAGCCCCATACTTAATATCTTATCTCCTCTCTCCAGCAGGGCGGTCAGGACAATCAGGTTGGCGCTGGTGCCGGAATGCGGCTGAACGTTCGCATATTTTGCGCCGAAGGCCTGTTTTGCCCTGGCAATAGCCACCTGTTCCATCTCGTCAATCACTTCGCAGCCGCCGTGCAGCCTGGCGCCTGGGAAACCCTCGGCTGTCTTATTTTGAAAGACCGAGCCGAGGGCCGCCAAAACCGCGCGCGAACAAAAATTCTCCGCTGCCACAAGCTGGATGGTGTTCCGCAGCCGCTCGAACTCTTGCGTTATCAAGTCATAGATTTCCCTGTCCGTTTGTTCGAGGACGCTGAAGATGCCTTCGTGGTATTCAGCGCAGCTTTCCGGGTCTTCTGCTTCGGTTGTTTCTTCGCACGGCTTGCCGACCGCGCTCTTTAGGGCGCCTGATTTTTTCTTTTTGAGTCCTGGATTGCTGTGCTTATCCAATGGCATCCCCATACCATCCCTTCGCAAAAAAGCTGCCGCTTATCCGAAAAGAATTCTTGTAAAATCGTTAAATGTCACATAGATAATAAGTGCTCCCACAAGAATCCAGCCGGCGTATGCTATTATACCTTGTGTCCGTTCGCTCAATGCCGAGCCTTTAATCTTTTCAACCAGCAAAAGCACAATCAGCCCTCCGTCAAAAGGCGGCAGGGGCAGAAAATTAAACACAGCAATTACCGCGCTTATAAGCCCGAGAATATAAACATAGTAGATTAGAGGCTGCTCAGCCACGATGCGGTAACTAAGAGCGAGAATCCCCACCGGCCCCATAAGACTTCGCGGGCTGACAAGTCCCCCAATAATGCGCTTTATTGTCACGTATGCCTGGGCCATAAACATAATGGTCTTGTCATGACCCATTACGACCGCATTGAACAACCGTGATGGCAGAGTCGCCCCTTTTGCCCTGTAGCACTTCCTCAAATCCTCGAAGGGGATATATTCCACCAGATTGGACTTGGCGCTAATTGATTCTTTCCTGCTGCCCACATTCAGGGCAACGTCGCCGGCGGTGTTCGCATCCAGCCTGTAGTCAATCGTGATTCGCTCGCCTTTATATCGCTCGATTTGCCTGACTATGTCGTAGAAGCTCGCAACCGCCGTCCCGTCAACGGCCGTTATTGTCGCACCGCGCGGAATTTCTAACTTTCCCTGCCCCCCTTCCGTATTGATGGTCTTGGCAACGACCGGATGCCCCGCGTCAAGTGCAACGCCGATACCTATCAACGCCCTGTCGCTTCCCGGCGGCCGCTTCGGCACGACAGCAACTGTCGTAATATTCTCCGCGCCCTTTTCAATTCGCAGCACCCTGACAGCCAGTTCCTTACCCTCATATTCTTCGGTTTTCTCGCGCATCTCTTTGAAAGTTGGATTCTGAATTTCCGCGATAGCAAGGATAACATCGCCGGTTTTCAAATCCGGTCGCTCATCCGTTTTTGCCTGCCCCTTGTCTGCCTTACGAAGCGGCGCAAGGACCTTTTTCTTAAGTCTGCTTAACAGAGGACCCTTTTCAGTTTCCTGTGGCACGCCTGTAACCGCGGTTACTCGCAGCCGCGGCACCATTGAGTAAATATGACCAAGCTCCGATTCGGACTTGACTTCCTGTCTATTGGCAGGACTCAAATCCAGCCGAACCCGCGATTTAATCTCCTCGACCGGGCCGGGCCCTTTGGTTCGCTCCGCCGACAATGTCACTTCGGGTGCGAAAGTCTTTGATATCATCTCCATCAGCCCCCAGTAAGTCCGCACCTCATTGCCATCCACGCTTTTGATGCGGTCGGCGGGGAGCAGGCCCGTATTCGCACATAACTGGTTGGCGTCGGCATCAGAGAGTTTCCCAATGGTAAGGCTCGTTGGCGGCAAAATGCCGAAGGCCCTTATCGCTTCGTCCGGCAGCATCTCTGCTGCGATTGCGAAATCCTCCGTGGAGCCGTTTTCGTGCCGCACTTTTAATGCGACCGCCTCGTTCGCATCCGACAGGGCCGCTGCCACGCCTATATTGCTGAAGTCGAGGTCGCCGTTTTTGCCTTCAATTTCGATTATCTCGTCGCCCGGCTTCAAACCCGCCCTCGCCGCAGGCGAATTGAGTCTCACTTCGCCTACGACAGGCGGCGGCAGGTTTATACCAACAAGGAAAACAACCATAAAAATGATAATGGCGCTGATGGCGTTGAAAGTGACCCCCGCCGCCAGAACGGCAGCCCGCACAAGCAGGGGTTTATTCATGAACGAACGCGGGTTCTTGCCGGCCTTGACTGGCCCGACGTCGTCCTGTCCCAGCAGCTTTACAAAACCCCCAAACGGAATCAGCCCGATGCGATATTCTGTCCCGCTGGTCTCTGCCTTTTTGCCGATAGCGAAGCTTAACAGCCCTTCGCCTGTCTCGCTATCCTGCTTTGGAAATAGTTCGGGCAGTACCCGGAACCGCACCCCTTTTTCTGTCCTCTGCACGCCGAATAAAATCGGCGGCATAAAAATCGAAAATGCCTCGACCTTTATATGGCACAGTTTCGAAATGACAAAATGGCCGAACTCGTGAACAATGACCACCGCTCCAAACCCGAGCAGCACCAGCACAATGTTTCCGAAGATACTGAAATTGCGGATAATCAGATAGACTGCCGCAACAAAGATTATAATCCCCAGAACCGCACGAAACCAGGTTCTCGATTGCTGTTTCTTGTCAGGCATCAAAGCATCTCCAAATGTGTCCGCTACGCCGCGTCTAAAAAATTGTGTAACGCTTTATTTACTATACGCCATCTCCAGCACTTCTCTTCTTGCCCAGGCATCCGCCTCGAGCAGTTCGTCAAGGTCCGCACCGCTCTTTGCATCGTGTTCGTTGAGACAATGTTCGACAAGCTCGATTATATTAACAAATCTGATTCTGCCCGCCAGGAATTCTTGCACTGCTGTTTCGTTTGCCGCGTTGAAGACGGCTGCCGCCGTGCCGCCTGTTTTCGCGACCTCGTGACCCAATACGAGCGCACGAAACGTCTCCGGGTTCGGTTTTTCAAATGTAAGCTTGCCTATCTGGTCGAGCCGAAGTCCTTTGGTGATGCCGGCCACACGCTCCGGATACGTCAAAGCATACTGAATCGGAAGACACATATCCGGCACCGCGAGCTGCGCTATGACCGAGCCATCTACAAATTCAACAAGCGAATGAACAATCGATTCCGGATGAATCAGCACCTCTATTTGCTCGACCGGCATGTCGAACAGCCATCTCGCCTCGATAATCTCGAACGCCTTATTCATCATCGTCGCCGAGTCAACGGTAATCTTCGGCCCCATATTCCACACGGGGTGTGAAAGGGCCTGCTCGAGCGTCACGTTTTGAATATCTTCGATAGTTGCATCCTTGAACGGCCCGCCGGAGGCGGTCAAAATAATTTTTCTCACCTGCTCGCGACTGCCCGCCTGCATCGCCTGGAATATTGCCGAATGCTCGCTGTCAACCGGCAGGATGGTGCTTTTGTTTTTCCCGGCTTCCCTCATAAGCAGTTCGCCGGCGATAACGAGCGGCTCCTTGTTTGCAATAGCAAGCCGCTTGCCGCTCCGTGCGGCCGCAAGGACCGCAGGCAAACCTGCCGCCCCAACAACCGCCGTCAGCACGATATCGACCTCTTTATGTCGCGCAATCTCCGCCAGGCTGTCCGGCCCGACCAGGACCTCAACATCCAAGCTGCCAGCTAATGCGTGGAACTGCTGGGCATAGTCGGCATTTGTAACAGCGACAAACCTTGGTTTGTATCGCTGTGCCTGCTCAGCTAATAGCTCTACGCTGCTGTGGGCGGTCAGCGCAAAGATTTCGTATTGTGTGCCTTCCCCTGCGGGCGATGAGCGACGAGCAACGAGCGACGAATTAAGCGCCTCAATTACCTGCAGCGCCTTTTTGCCGACCGAACCTGTCGAACCGAGAATAGCGACCCTTTTTGTTCTCAAAAACTGATACCTCGCCCCCACGTCTTGCTGTCGTAAGACAGCAGTGGGGGCTGCCGTGGAAACTGAAACCTAAAAACTCAAAACTGCTGTTCGAGCATCGAGTATCCATTTAAGGCAGTTACTGATGGTATGCTCGCGCTGCCGAACTGTCAAGGATAGACTCCACCGGATTTAGAATCGCCGATTGTTGATTGCCAGTCGACAATCGAAAGTCAGAAATCGGAAATCAAGTGGGAGACGATATCGTCAGCATCCTTGAATTCTGAATTCTCAATTCTTGAAAATGTGTTTTGCCATTTTGGGCTGGTGGCCGAGGATGCCGGTGAAGTGGTAGGTCAGGACCTTCTCGACCTCATTTAGCGTTCTGTCATCTGATTCAGCCAATAGTTTCAGGTTCGCTAAGCACACTGCGGCATTTTTAGATAGTGACATCTTATCCTCGAAATTTGCCTCGCAGTCCCTGCAGATAAGCCCGTTGGCGGAGCTGCTGAAAAAACTTTGAGGCCAGCCGGCGTGAAAATCGCTTTTGCAGTTTGCGCAGGCATTGAGAATTGGCCGCAATCCCGCCTCTTTCAGCAAAGCCAACTGAAACAATATAAGCAATGCCAGCATTTCTGGCTTGCTTTTGGCGTCGCCGGTATCGTGCAGAAACTGTATAAAGCTGTCGAAAAGCTCGGGATGCGGGTCGTAATCTTTTGTCATATTGTTCAATAGTTCCGCTCCAAAGAGGCAACAGTTCAGCGCAAATAAATTATTTCGCAAACCGTCAGGCGGCGGCTCCTGCTGGAATTCCGTCAGCGTTGCAAGTCTTTCTCTGTTTGACCCCGAGAAGACGATTCTGCCGTATGAAAATATCTCGATTGGCCCGTCGAATGCCGACTTCGGGCGCTTCGAGCCTTTGGCGATAGCGTCTATTTTGCCCGTTGCTTTGGTGAAAAATGTCACTATCTGCGAGGTCTCGGAATAGTCGATGGCCCGTATGCAGATAGCCGCATCCTTTGTCAGCATAGTCATTGCGCAGAATTTGAAATCTCAAATTTGAAATCGTTGAGCGCTCTTATTATACACGAAACCGTAACCGAGCCGTTGAAGGATTTTATCTTCGGTGCGGTGCATTTTTGCCGCCCGCCTTTTTGTCGAGTCGTCGAAGCCGAGATTGTGCAGCAGGCCGTGTGTTATGTACAGAGCAAGTTCCGCTTCGCCTGAATGGCCCCGCACCTTTGCTTCTCTGGCAGCCAGTTCGCCATTGACTATAATCTCGAATATCCTGGATGGGCCGGACGGGTCGTCGGACAAATCGAAGCTCAAACAATCCGAACTGCCTCTGCGATTTAGGAACCGTTTGTTTAGTATCTGGAATTGTGCATCATTGACTATCGCGATACTCACTATTATTTTCAACTCGCCGTGGCCCCCGCTGCTGTCTTGCGACAGCAAGACGTGGGGGCTGCAGACGCTCTTAACCAACCCTTTGAGTCTCTGCAATGAAATGGTTGGCCTTTGGAAATCTCTGTGAATTTGGACCACTATGTTCCGGCGATGTCTGCAGGTGCTCATATTGTCAGTCGTTTTTTCAGTCGGTTTGCCTGGATGAAGATTGCAGCTCATCAGGCAGGTCAGGCGCTTTGGGATATGCGATTCGGCCGTGGTAGTGCGCCGTCAGGCCATTCGAGACGCTCGCCTCTATCTGGCTTAACTCCCGCAGGGTCAGGTCGCATTCATCGAATTGGCTGTCCTGCAGGCGTTTCATGGCCATAGTATGCACGACCGCTTCTATCTTCATCGGCGTTATCTGGGGCAGACTCCTGACGGCCCCTTCCACCGTGTCTGCCAGCATTACAATTGCCGCCTCTTTTGTTTGCGGCTTCGGCCCGGGGTATCTGAATTCACTCTCCGGCGGTTTCTCGCCGGTCTTCAATTTCCTGGCCTGGTTGTAAAAATGCTCCACCAGCGTCGTCCCGTGGTGCGTCTCGATAAATTGCCGGAGCACGCGGGGCAGACCGTATTCTTCGGCCATTTGCGTCCCGTCTTTGACGTGGCCCACGATAATCAGTTGGCTCATCGCAGGCGAAAGCTCCTTATGCTGGCTGCTCAGGCCCATCTCATTTTCCACAAAATAGCGGGCCTTATTGATTTTGCCGATATCGTGATAATAGGCGCCGACCCTGCACAAAAGTCCGTTCCGTCCAATGGCCTCGGCGGCCGTCTCGGTAATCGAGCCTATCAACAAGCTGTGACTGAATGTCCCCGGTGCCTCCATAGCAAGTCTTCTTAGCAGCGGCTGACTGGCATCGCTGTAGTCCAGCAGCGTCATACTTGTTGCAATTCCGAAAATTTTTTCGATGAGCGGAAGCAGGCTCTGAATAAGCAGGCCCACCAGAAATGTTGCAATTGCGTGGTAACCGGCGTTGCTGAACACATACCCCGGCCGGGACTTTCCCCCCATTAGACTCAATGCCATCGCTGTTATAAATACTATCGCCATTGCGAGGACGCTTACCTCAAGCAGCTTCATCCTTGTTCGGATTTCCCTCAAAAGCAGGCAGCAGGGCATCGCGCCTGCAGCCATTGTTAGAAACAGGCTTATGTCCCTCAGTTGATACTCGTCTGTCGGTTGGGCGGTACCGACCATTGACCCTGCAGCGAAGCAGGCCAGCACGCAATAAAATGCGCTCATCCCTATTGCAAATCGCTGCTCATAAGTGACGGTCAAAATTACGGCTGCTGCGACGGCTGTAGCGGTCGCTCCGTATGTCCGATTGAACAAGAGCGAGGCGATTTTGGTTGCAGCTAATAATAAAATGAATAATCCAACCAGACCCGCAGCTCTGGCGTGGTTCTTTATCAGTCTCTTTTGATATCGCTGAATGTAGGAAGCTGCGGCAAGGCAGAGCAGCACCACTATAACGCTCGTAAGCAGCAGGTCGAGGTATCGCACCTGCTGGAAAAGCTCAAAAGAAAGAATTGGCACGCACAGGACCACAAAAAGCAGCCACAATAGAATCGAAATAATGACATCCGTGTTGGCAAGCTGCCCTACCCGCGAGAAGGTCTCACCGGCCGCATCGTTTTGCTCCCAGTTTTGCCGTGTATTTGTTTTCTTAAAAAGTCCCATTTTGCTGTGTCAGACAATTATAAAGCAGGAACATTTTGGATGCCGGCTATTTCCTGGCGGCACAGGCGGCTCTCCTCTTATAGGCCTGCACGATGTTTTGGACCAATCGATGCCGCACGATGTCGTGCTGCGTTAATTCGACGCAGCCGATGCCTTTGATTCGCCGCAGTATTTCAATCGCCTCGACCATTCCGCTCCTCTGTCCCGCCTCAAGGTCAACTTGAGTGATGTCGCCGTTTATTATCATTTTTGAACCCCGCCCGAGTCTTGTCAGCACCATAAGCATCTGCATCGGCGAGGTGTTTTGTGCTTCGTCGCAGATAATCACGGAATCGTTTAGCGTTCGCCCTCGCATAAACGCAAGCGGGATAATCTCGATGATATCCAGCTCCATCAATTTCCTCATCTGCGCAAAATCCATCATATCTTCGAGGGCGTCAAACAGCGGACGAAGATAAGGATTTACCTTTGCCTGCAAATCGCCCGGCAAAAATCCCAGCTTCTCACCTGCCTCCACAGCCGGCCGGGCGAGCATAATTCTCCTGATTTGTTTTTTCTTCAGCATTGAAACCGCAACTGCGACGGCCAGATACGTCTTGCCTGTCCCTGCCGGCCCGATACAAAATGTAAGGTCGTTGGCCAGCATTGTTTTAATGTACTTCTGCTGTCCCTTTGTGGATGGCTCAATGACCTTCTTATATGATTGGAGGATAGTGCCGGGGCCGGTCTCAACGGACTCCGTCAAGTTATTATGTGCGAGAAAGTCATTCACGTCTGCTGCAGTGAGCACGCGGTGTTTGACCAGATGTTTTTGCATTTTCTCGATGACCTCAGCGGCCCTGTTTACGCTGTCTTCTATGCCCGAAATTGTCAGGTTTGAATGGCGGGCGGTAATCTGAATGCCCAGCGACTGCCGCAAAAGGCGGAGGTGACTGTCGGCGGGCCCGAACAGCTCAAGCTGCTTATGCGGTAAATCCAGTTGTATGGTAACTTCCAAAGCTCTCCTCAATCAGCGACAGAACATAAAGAATAGATATGCAATCGGCGCCGCCACCAAAAGCGAATCAATAATGTCCAGCACTCCGCCGAACCCAGGCACCCTGTTTGCCGAGTCCTTCTGTTCAGCGTCCCGTTTTAGCATAGACTCAGCCAGGTCGCCGAGCTGGCCGATAAATGCAAAACATACGCCGAAAATTATTGCCAGCCACCATACCATTATATCACAGCTTACGGCAAATACGATTGCAACCAATACCGCCGCGGCAACCGCGCCACCCATCCCTTCCCAGGTCTTCAAAGGGCTTACTTTCGGCGAAAATTTGTGCCTGCCAAATAGCGTCCCAATTGCGTAAGCCCCTATATCTGCGGACTTTATGACAAAAATAAACATTAGCGCAGGCCACAAGCCAAAATCTATCCGAATCCCCATCGCAAAACTGCTCAATAGTCCCAGATAGCAGATGGAAAAGCAATTTGCCCCGCAGTTGGCCAGCACACATGAGATTCCATAGTATATGTACTGGTATAGGAGCACCGCCAACAGTACAAAAGTAAAAAGGAACAGAGGGCAAATCCACCCTGAAATGTCCACAAATTGGAGCCAGTACCAGCTTGTCGCAAGCAAAATCGAACCGGCTATCGCAACCGGCACAAAAATTTTCAGCCCCTTTGCCCCGGCAAGTTTGGACATTTCGAGCTGCGCAGGGAATGCTAATAACGCGATAAGTATGCAAAATAGCGACCCCTGGACCTCTCTATCGTCAGCGATTGAAGCAGTGAGAGAGCCATCCA
>Ga0315275_10008056_pt1 | contig 10240 bp, 11 predicted proteins | sample YL17G03_0_MG_FD_205557 | JGI IMG/M metagenome (GOLD analysis project Ga0315275, IMG submission 205557) | Sediment microbial communities from Yellowstone Lake, YNP, Wyoming, USA - YL17G03_0 | ecosystem: Environmental > Aquatic > Freshwater > Lake > Sediment | place: USA: Wyoming | collected...
CTTGGCTGATCCTGTGCTCGGAGGGAAGCTCCAGCTGGGTGCGGCAGTCCCGGTCGGGTATGTTTCCATCAAGGCAGGTGTTGATACGACCCTGCTCGGCTCCCGCGAGGTTACTGACAGAGATTCCAATATCGGCGATTCGCTGGCATCAGGCGCCCTTTTCTGGAATACCGGAGATTTCCACTTCAAGCTGGTAGAAACGGTGATCGCACCGACAGGCGCCTACAGCACAAGCAACCTTGCAAATGTAGGCAGAAACTACTGGGGCTTCGACACCTCCTGTGCCGCGACCTGGCTCTCTATGAAAACCGGTACGGAGATCTCGGTTATGCCTGGCATCATGTTCGATACAGAAAATACTGACACCAATTACAAAACGGGCAATGAATTTCATATGGACTTCATGCTGAACCAGTTCCTGGCAAAGAACTTCGCACTCGGGGCCCAGGGATATTATTATAAGCAGGTGACAGGAGACAGCGGCAGCGGCGCAAAGCTCGGCGACTTCAGGGGAGAATCGTACGGCTTCGGGCCGGCTCTGCTCTGGCAGCCCGGGTTCGACAATGGAAAGCTCAGCTTGATTGCCAAATGGCTCTTTGATTCCCATCATGACAACCGCATGAAGGGCGATTATGGGCAGTTGGTCATTGCCAGAAAGTTCTAAGAAGAGGGCAAAGGATATACGGTTAAATGAACGGTGTTCTAAGGGGAACATGGAGAACATGGGTAAAGGCCTGGAGATGGTTCCAGGCAGAACACATACCTGAGAACAGAAAGAAAAAAAGGAGAAATATATGAACCGATCAATAAGAATGGCAATGGTGGTAGCTTTGAGTATATCGCTGGCAATGTCGCTCACAGCCTGCGCATCGTTTTCAAAGCAGTCAGGGTTCCTGGATGGCTATTATAAGGATCTGAAGCCGGGTCCGGAAGGCGGGGTCAAGGAGCGCTGGCTGAAGCCGGGTGTTGATTTTTCGAAATATGACAAGGTGATGCTGGACGGTGTTGTTTTTTATTTTGCACCTGATTCGGATGACAAGGGCATTGACCCTGAGCAGATGAAAGAACTCTCGGATGCCTTTAACAAGGAACTGGTGAGTGCACTGAAAGACAAATACCCTATCGTAGCAGATCCCGGCCCAGGAGTCCTTCGCATCAAGATCGCCCTGACAGGGATCAAGCAGAGCAGGCCGGTTCTCAGTGGCATCACCTCGATTGTTCCCGTAGGCATAGTCATCAGCAGTGTGAAGAGAGTTTCCACAGGCTCATGGACTGGTTCAGGTGCTACAAGGGGAGAGGTGATGATGATCGATCCCGGGAATGATGAGGTGATCGGTGTTGCCGTTGACGAACAGGCGGCCGGATTCACGGACAGGTTTTCCAAGTACGGGTCAGCTGAAGAGGCCTTCAAGTTCTGGGCAGGCAGGATGAAGGTGTTCCTGGATCAGGCCCATGGTGTGAAGCAGCAGTGATCTCTATCCGGGTGATGCATTGAAGTGTCCGGAGATCATGCATGTGAGGAGCAACTGCCACCACGCAACTTGATCTCAGCGCAAAGCAACGCACTTGCGGATAAGGCAGCGCTGGATCATGGAGGAGACCATGCCCCAGCGCTGGGTTTCTGACCCGAGCTTTGAGTTCGTAACCAGTCCGGAGCCAGATGAGATTATGGCCAGGATGAAGCAGAAAGATGGAGAACAGGATGTGATGAATAGTGTCACGGTCTTCCTGAAGGAAATGCTGGAACCGTTGCCTGACTACACGTGTTCGTATATCCGCAGTATCCTGGGGAGATGAAGATGAACCAGAAAAATGTCCGAACATGGTGCGATTTCTTATCGACCATACAATCGGCTAACAAAGGCATCCAGGCGAACGGCTTACAGCAATCGTTGATTCGTATAGTTAAAAGTATAGATCACCTGGACAGATTGCGTAAAGTCACCATTATCATAGGTTTGTCGATCATACTCATGATGCTTTTGTTTCCTCCTTTTCACGTTATGTACTCACCCGGGATCGAGATACACAAGGGCTATGCCTTCGTTCTCAACTCTCCACCCATGTTTCGGGACAGGGTTGGCACGGTGAACATGAACCTGCTTTCATTACAGATAGGAACGGTTGTGATCTTGATGGGGGTTGCGCAACTGTTTTTCAAAATACACAGGAAGTAATCAAATGATAGCTGATAATCTTAAAATACCTGCACCTGCCCGTTCCAGGATGCGGGTGCGCGGAAAAATCCGACAAAAGGCCGGACAAGGAGAAAACGATGAAAAACATCCATAATTCGAACGATCCACCTGATTTCTCGCTCGTTCTGGGAGGGCCGATGTACCAGCTCCTGGTGCGTTCTCGGCTCGCTACCCCGGCTCTCGAGCTATTGAATAGGAGGATTGTCTTCATCAGCATGTTTGCCTGGCTGCCGCTCCTGCTTCTCTCGCTGGTGAATGGCAAAGCGTGGGGAGGTGTCGGGCTGCCGTTCCTGTATGACATCGAAATGCATGCCCGTTTTCTGGTGTCGCTGCCGCTGTTTATTGCCGCCGAATTGCTGGTTAACCAGCGAATGCGCCTGATCGTGGGACAGTTCACTGATCGGGACATCATCACTGAAGCGGTGCTGCCGAAATTCAAGGAGGTGATTGCCTCGGCAATGAAGCTGCGGAATTCGGTGGCCATTGAACTGATTCTTTTCATCCTTATTTTCGTCGGTGGGTATTTCCTCTGGAGTACAGTAAGCGGCATCGAAAAGATCGTGACTGGTACAGGAACTTGGTATGCCACCGTGATTAATGGCAGCACACAACTTTCTCCGGCAGGCTACTGGTACCTCTTCGTCAGCAGGCCCCTGTTTCAATTTATTTTTTTTCGCTGGTATTTCCGAATGTTCATCTGGGCTCGTTTTCTCTGGCAGAGTTCGCGGCTTGAACTCAATCTTATCCCGACGCATGCCGACCGTGCCGCCGGACTTGGGTTTCTTGGCGGGAGCAGTGCCGCCTTTGCGCCGCTGCTTATAGCGCATGGTGCGCTGCTGGCGGGACTGATGGCAAATCCGATCTTTTTTGCAGGGGCAAAACTGACAGATTTCAAGATGGAAATCGTCGGTGGCGTGGCGTTTCTTCTCCTGTTGGTGCTGGGACCGCTGCTGGTTTTTTCACCTCACCTGATGCGCGCCAAAAGGACCGGCTTGCGTGAGTATGGCATACTTGTCAGCAGGTATGTCAGGGAATTCGATCTCAAATGGGTGCGCGGAGGCGCAACTGATGATGAACCGTTCATCGGCAGCGGCGACATCCAATCACTGGCCGACCTGGGGAACAGCTTCCAGGTGATCCGCGACATTAAGCCGTTCCCGTTCGGCAAAGATACGGTCATTCAGCTAGTTGTCCTTACGATCTTGCCGAGTCTGCCACTTGTGTTGACCATGATCCCGCTGGAGGAGTTGATCACGAAACTTCTTGGGACTGTTTTTTGATGAATGTGCAGTGAACTATTTACAAGGAGGTGAGGGTTGAGTGGATTACCCCACAACAAGCTCCAAGGTCTTAAAAACAAAATGGAACGCAACAAGATGCGTTGAACATTACTTCGATAAAATACTGGCCCCAATCTCAGGCTATGAACCATTGATATCTGCAATAGATGGGTGGTTTAAGAAGGCCTGAAGAAAGATGCTTTTGATCAGAACTATTCATTTGGTTAAAGTGATGATTATTCAATATAATCTTCAGTTTCTCTTGTCCCTCTTTTCCGATGATTATGGAAAGTAATCTATGCTTCTGAGGTAATAGAAGTCTGGATTAAGAAATACAATACCGACCGACCTCACCAGAAGCTTGGCTATCACTCCCAGGTCAGTTAGTAGGAAAAATTAGCCGTGTGATTGGTATTGATTCTGGGGGTCACTACACCATGCAAACTCACTTTTATCATTATGGTCAGCATATCCAGATATGTTCAGTGAACATTTTTATCTCCGTTGGGCAAATATAGCAGCTCCAAAAGCGCCCATGAGTTGGGGGTCTATGGAGAGTTGTACAATGTCTAGTTTAATCAATTTCGTTAATGCTGCTACTAAACCAGCATTTTTTGCACATCCTCCGGTTATAGCAACCTTTTCTCTGAGCCCAACCCTCCTGAGCAGTGTATAACACCTTTGTGCAACAGACTCCTGTATCCCCAGTGCTATTTCACTCGGTGGAACCTTCTTCGCAATAAGGCTTAACACCTCTGATTCAGCAAACACGCTGCATTGCGATGTTATCGGGACTGATCTTTTCGCTTCCAGCGACAAGGCCGAAAATTCCTCAAGTTCCATTCCAAACACGCGGCTCATAGCTTCAAAAAACCTTCCTGTACCCGCAGCACACTTATCATTCATTGCAAAATCACAGAGAGAACCATCCTCGTTCAGCGATATCGCTTTGATGTCCTGGCCCCCAATGTCCACAATGCTCTTGATCTTTGGATCACAGAGAAATGCTCCCATGGCATGACAGCTCAACTCAGAGATATTCTTATCTGCAAAGGGTACCTCGGTCCGTCCATAACCGGTACCTACTAGGCAAACCAGGTCCTGTATCCTAGCTAAGCCATTGACTTTTTGAATCGCCCCCTCCAACGCTGCATTAGCGCTGTCTTCTGGATCAGTCTTACTTGGAACTATTGACCGTGCTATGATTCCCTGACTGTTCAAGATCACGGCTTTCGTTGTAGTTGATCCAACATCACATCCTCCATAATACGCCGAACTCATGTTGTTCTCCTCCTATCCTTTTTTGTACTTATATACCCCAAAACAAATTTAAGATTAAACGGCCGGCACTTTTTTCCTGAGAGGCTCAGCCTTCATCACGGTTTCCATAAACTGGTCCAATTTATTGAACACCTCATCTTTCGATACGAACCGTGTGTCCATTATGTCAATTGGGACTCTAACGACAGGAATTCCCTCTTGTCGGGCTCTTTCCCTTAACATCCCGGCCATGGCAGCCGCTGATTTACAACCAACATGATCTGACACCAGTACCAGATTGACACCCCAGTTCTTGATGATACTGAAAAGGGGATCTAAGTAATATGCGGCAGGCCCGCGAGCTATGATTGCCATGGGTGCATTCATCAGAAGTTTTCCTACGTCCCGCAGCATTGACTCTTTTGATGAAGAATCAACAAAACCAACTTCATTGTAAGCCAAGCTCTCGTGTATTACAGATACACCCCACTTCAATTCGAGATATCGATAAACATGCCAGTACACCGCCATTGGAGGATTCCATATAACAGCCCGATAACGTTCATTCGGATTCGCACCAACACCTTTCTCCATGTTTTCCTTGGCGCATTCTACTAGCGTTCTAAACATCTCCGTTGCCTCTTTCGCCCCCGACATCAAATTTGCACTTGCAAGATGAGATAACCAAATCGCCTCAGAAGCTAAAGGTGCCGGTTGCAGACGCATCATCTCCCATAACTCCATCTCAGCTTCAACCGCACGATTCCTTTCCTCAAAGATCTCTCGAAGGCGGTCCCAGTCCATTCTTCCTGGGGTATTTTCCTCAAGCCATTCAACCAACCTCATAATCTCTTTTCCAAACCACTCCTCCGCCCGGTCGCTTTTAAAATTGTTGGGAGCAGCAAGTGTGAAGAGCGGAATATCTTTCATCTTTCTATATAATAAGGATGCATTTACCTGCCCTTCACACATATTATTTCCAATGATTGCTGCCGCTTTGAACTCTTGGCCCTTAAAGAAGATTCCTTGCGCGGACTTGATAACGGAACAGCTATCAGCGGGTATGCCTGAGCTCTCAGCAAAATCTATATATTTCTCCATGCTATGCGGGTTGAGTAAAACCGATAGGATCGGCATAAACAAATCTGAATATGGGATAAGGCCCATAGCTCTACATAATTCTGAAATTCCTGCGATAGAGCCTTGAAAATAAATGACTCTATCCGGATTACTCAGAGCTTCTACGAAATACTCGACGCAAACCCCTGCCATCGTTTCAAGTGTCTTCAATATGGATTTTCTGTAAACTCCTTTTCGTCCCCTTACCGCCCTAAAAAAACTCCTTAAATCAACCGCATATAACAAATAGGGGTATTTCTTAAAATCCAATATGATCCTTGGCCCTCTCTTTGAGAGCGTCTTGACGGCACGCACATACACCTTTACAATTGTTTTCCATAATAACCACGTATCTATTATGTCTGATACGATCGATTCCTTATCCGTTGTCCTGAGATATTTCCAAAATTCAGCTGCCCTGGACTTTACTGATTCAAAGGCTGATACTATGGTATTTTCGCCAACCGAGTTAATCGATTTCATGTCTCTATCCCTCCCTTCGGGTTCACCTTATTTTCCCATGCTCTCAATAAAAGCCTGAACACGTGTTCTCAGCTGGCCTTCGCCGGTTAACCTGTATTCCCTATCAAGAAGCAGAACGTGAATCCCCGCCTCGCGAAGGTATTCCCTCATCACCACTCCATAGTAATTCATTGCGTCGCAAAATTTTAACTGCTCAATGATTACCCCATCAACACGATGTTCCTTTATCGTGCTTAAGACCGTGTTCAACCTGGTGTCGATTTTATCCATCATGCCGGGACAGGACTTTGCCATGCTGTGCCGTGCAATCCTTTCAAGAGGACCCTGTGGCCCCTCTGGAATTCTATTCAGCCCTGGGACTGAGCCGGTACAAAAGTGATCTGCAACAACAAGACATCCTACTCCTTCTATAGTTTCAATATATCCTGGATCATCTAATATGCCGCCAAGAATCATTAAACGGGCACGATAATCCTTAACTCCGTCACGCTTTTTAAGGTCATCACGAAGTGCTTCTACTGTTTTGACCAACAGGTCCTTTGGTGCAGAAAGAGATGCTATCATAAGCTTTTGAAACTCGGTGCCTGTTATTGGGGGATGATCAAGCTTTCTGAAATCCCCAATCTCTTGCATCAACGATACAAATTCATTATGCTTTACGATTGCCGTCGATAGGCTATCTTCGTTTATCTCCACATTGAAATGAGACGAGAGCTTATCGGAAAGAATCTTCAGCTCGTCTACCATCCACGAGATCGTGTTCTCGGTGCATAAATGAATGGCATCAATCACATGAACAAATGGTGGCTTTACTGCATGTTTAACGACGTCAGAACAGCGATTCATATGTTGACATGAAAAATTGAAGACCCACCCGCCAAGAAAATCATAGTGGCCATCCATCCCAAACTCCACCAAGCTTCTACAATATGAACAGACGATGGGTGGCAGATAGACATCGGCCAACTGGGTTCCAGTGATGCCAGGCGCGCGCAGCCTCAACGGGAAGAGTTTGCCAACAGAAAGCAAAACCTCCGGCACTAAACTACATGTATATCCAATGGGTATTCTGCCGGCGTCCATTGCTTCTTTCACTAAACTATTCTCGATATTATTCAGTACCCCATCTAATATGGCCTCTTGTGGTAACATCTTCATTTTACCCTCCTATTTGAGCATATTAATGACATCTATATTGTTGCCTCATTTGATCCTTTTGAATTTTCCATTCCACATACATTTCCCCGGGATTAAGAAACGTCAACGGCACCGCTAATACGATTTATGGTGTCCTCAATAAAAGCATGGTCTTCTATCTTGATGCTTATCGCCTTGTTGGGACATGCCTCAGCGCAGAAGCCGCAGCCCTTGCACTCATCGCTGATACAAGCCTTATCGTTTACCACGGCTATATTTCCGAATAAGCAAGCTTTCGTACACTCGCCGCAGCCCACGCACGTGTTGCTTTCTACACTTACCGATACTCCTTGAATCTTATGAACCATGTTCTTGAACTCGGGCCTGCCGTAACCCATATATTTAAAAATACAACAACAAGGACAACAGAAACACATTGTCATGAAGCGTTTGTGTTCCTTATTTATACCCATGCACAAAGCGTCTGCCTTGAACTTCCCTATAAATGGGACCAATCCTGCAGCTCGGGCACGGTGTAAATGAGCAATGGCTTCCTCCACGCTTACGAGTCTCCCTATCTCTGGAGGCGCATTTATTTCGGCGGTAGCCCCGCCAATCCATAAGCAACCAATATCCTGTGGATACTTGCTGCAATCATTTGCGTCCCTGTCAGGACAATAGGACATTAAAAAGCGATGGCTCGACTCCCGGATGAAATGCTCTGCTATGCTGACAGGGGCCACCGTTGTGTCAGGTGGTTCAATACTAACGTTGATAGGAATGAAAGTTAATCTGGTATTTTTGCTGTCAAAGATCAAGTCATTAGGTTTTTCCATGAAAGGAAGTTTGGTTAATTTTAAAATGGTCTTGCCTAACCGGTAGACGGTAGGATATAGAGCCGCGCTGATTCTGGGAATGCTTATTTTTCTGCCTTTGTTACCACGTATTTTCAGTGCAACCCCAATAAGAGCTATTAAAAATATTACTCGTATATTTCTTACCATCGCCTAACTCCTTTTCAATTCGTTATATGTTAAATTTGCTCCTGCACTACTGGTCCCAATTTAGGCTAAAAACTGACTAGGTATTCCTTTTGTTACGGTCCAAACTTACTCGCAATATGTTGCTCGCAAAGTTGAAGGCATACCTGCCAAAATATGCCATCCAACCGGAAGGAGGTTCTTTATATCCGGGCACCTCCTGCAGAGACCGAGCTCTCTGGGGACAAGCTCTTAAACACAGACCGCAGCCGATACAGTGAGACTGCTTGAATACTAACCTCTTATCCTTCCCATCCTCCAACAGGGTGATCGCTTTCATAGGGCATGCATCAGCACATTTACCGCAAAATTTGCACTTCGCTGTATCAACACGGGGGATGAAGTGCGGAGGCGCAATTAAGCCTGGTGCGTTAAACTGAGTTATCGTCCGCATAACGGCACAACAGCAGCTACAGCATGAGCAGCAAACATTGCCAAACTTGCTGCCATCCTGGTTCTTAAACCAGGTAACCATACCCTCACTTTCTGCAGCAGCCTTAATCTCGATGACATCTTTTTTGCTCACCTCGCGGAAGCGCCCTTGCTTTATAAACACCTCAGCTAAGCCACCCATCACAACGCAAGTTTCCATGGTCTTTGTACAGTCCCCACCGACAAGGCGCTTGGCTTGGCGGCAACAGCACGTAGCCAAGCCGAAAACCTTGTGGCGGTCCAAGGCCACTTCGAGATAATCGGAAGGGAGAGCAATTTGCGAATTCTCGATTTCCTCTCCAATAGGCAAGACGCGCACAACCCCTAAACGACTTTTGTCGCTATAGTAATCAGTTAAGAACTGCGTGTGAAATAGATCCTCGAAGAGTTCCGCACTGCGCTGGTGCCAAAGGGACATCTTTCTTGGTTCGGCTCCTATAAATAAAAGATCGAATGTTCCGGGATGAATCGGCAGCATCATATAAAATTCTTTCTTTCCCACAGCGAAGGTGACGAGGGTACATTTCTCATACGCAAGGCGGTGCAGTATCTTCTTAATATCTTCAAGCGATCTTTTGGTCTGCTTAGCGAGCCCTTCAGCTGCCCTCATCATATACGGCTTTATGTACTGCATTACCTCGGCTTCTTCCTCGGTATACAGATGTTCAATCAAAGCCACGAGCTCATCGCAAACGGGTGGCCCCAGTATAACGGGACTAGAGTAATTCCTGACCACTGTCATATGAGCCTTGGATATGCCTCGATAACTACCTTGTGTACTTAGTGAACTTCCCCGAATGTCATTCATTGTATCATCCCACTCACCTTTGTCTCATCAAGCCTCTCCGGACAATTTTCACTCAATGGATCAATCTCCTCTTCTACTTGTAGGCCTCTCGCAGCAAAAGAATTGGATGGATTACATTCATCCTTGTGATGTGCTTGATCTGGAGATTGCACCCCAGGCAGTCAGTAGCCACTAGATCCGGGGCTGTCTTGTTAATCTCTTCAATCAGCGGCTTCCCGATCTCGAGGGACATTTCACAGTTATTACGTTTTAATCCGAAGGTGCCGCCCATTCCGCAGCAACCGCTGCTGAGCGGTGTTATCGACAGCCCGGGTATTGATCCGAGCAGGTCCATCCGATAGTCAATCAGGTCATTCCCCATGGCCTTGAGATGGCAGGGGATATGGTATGAAACGCTCTTTCTGACCGGCCGGAAATCGGTGTTTAAGTCGCCTTGTCTCTTAAGGGTGTAAAGATACTCAAAGGTATCGAAGATCCTCAGCG
>Ga0315275_10008057_pt1 | contig 10239 bp, 10 predicted proteins | sample YL17G03_0_MG_FD_205557 | JGI IMG/M metagenome (GOLD analysis project Ga0315275, IMG submission 205557) | Sediment microbial communities from Yellowstone Lake, YNP, Wyoming, USA - YL17G03_0 | ecosystem: Environmental > Aquatic > Freshwater > Lake > Sediment | place: USA: Wyoming | collected...
CATCCAGCGTTGAAATGCTGGTGAATGTCCAGGAGGCAGAACGGCAGAGGCTTTCCAGGCAGATGCATGATGGTCCTGCACAGGCTCTATCCAATTTCATACTGCAAACTGAAATCGCGATGAGGCTGTTCGACGTGGATGCTGCACAGGCGCGCAACGAACTGGGCGATCTAAAAGCGGCAGCCATGAGCACATTCCAAAAAGTTCGCAATTTTATTTTCGAGTTACGCCCGATGATGCTTGATGATCTCGGTCTGGCACCAACGATCATTCGATATTCTGATATGTTTAAAGAACAGGCGGGGATCGAATTGAGTGTCACCATCACCGGCAGCGAACGGAGAATGGAGCCGTATATCGAGGTGATGGTCTTCAGGGCAATGCAGGAATTATTGAGCAATGCCGTTCATCAGAACCAGGCTAACCTTATTAAGATCCAATTGGACATGGGCGACACGTCGGTCAAATTGGCGATGGACGATAATGGCAAGGGTTTTGACACCGATGCCTTGGGGAAAGAGGCAAATCTTGGTCTGAAATTGATTAAAGAGCGAACCGAAATGCTTGGGGGCACTTACGAGATCAACAGTTCTCCTGGAAAAGGGGCTCGCGTCACCCTTTCCATCCCCGTGACCGGGAAATAACTGTTAAGTATCTGCAAAGTTCAAAATCGATTATCCGGAATGAACTGGTATATAATACAGACATCTCTGATATGGCTATCAGGGAAATTAACAAGCGAAAGGAGGTGAAATCCCATGTTATTCGCCCCAAAAGAAAGAGGCCAGGGCTTGGTCGAGTATGCGTTGATCCTTGTTTTGGTTGCTGTCGTTGTGATTGCTGTTTTGTTGATCCTCGGCCCCGTCATCGGCAACGTTTTCAGCAAGATCAACTCAAGACTGACTACCGTGTAATTGCCGTGGCTTACCAATAAAATGGTACTCTTGTGAAAACAGGGTACCATTTTTTTTATTTTCTTCTGGTAAGAAGATGGAAAAATCCGATCGAAAACTGTTATAAATCATCCTCCATGGGAAACTGCCCCACAATTTTTTCCTCCTGATCCACCAGCACAAGAACAACCACATTACACTATAATTACATGTGCCTGCTCCGGTCTCTTTGCAGTGGTGCATACTTAGGAATTTCCAGGACTACAACGCATGATAATTGAATCGATCACCCTCCAACATGTGCGGATGCCGCTCGTAGCCCCTTTTGAGACATCCTTCGGCAGGACGACAGACCGGGAATGCATCCTGATCTCGATCCAGGCTGACGGTTTGACTGGAACAGGAGAATGTGTCGCTGACCGGGATCCGGGATATTCCTATGAGACAACCGGCACAGCATGGCACATCCTGAAAGAGTTTATCTCCCCGCTCCTGGTCGGCAAGGAAGTACCCGGTGTGGATGAATTCCAGCAGCTGGTGGAACAGATCCGAGGGCATCACCTGGCGAAGGCAGGGGTGGAAATGGCTCTCTGGGATTTGCATGGTAAACGCGATAACAGGTCACTGAAGGAGATGTTGGGAGGGGTTGTAGCCCGGGTGCAGGTCGGTGTGTCGGTGGGGTTACAAAGTTCCCCCCGGGAACTGGTCGGAAAGGTCCAGGAATACATACAGGCTGGGTATGAGCGCATCAAGATCAAGATCAAACCCGGAAGGGATGTCGGCGATACCGACGCGGTTCGCAAGGCATTTCCAACCATTCGACTCCAGGTGGACGCGAACTCAGCCTACACGCTGGACACGGCGCAGGCATTAACCCCCTTGGATGAAATGAATCTTTTACTCATCGAACAACCGCTTTATGAAGATGATATCTGGGACCACCGCATCCTGCAAAGGAAGCTGCAGACTCCGATATGCCTGGATGAAAGCATTATCACACCAAGGCATGCGAGGTATGCGTTAGAAATGAACGCCTGCAAGGTTATCAACATCAAAGCTGGACGGGTGGGGGGCTTGAGCCAGGCAGTTGCCATTCACAATATGTGTCTCAAGCAGGGAGTTCCAGTGTGGTGCGGGGGGATGCTGGAGACAGGTCTGGGCCGTGCATCCAACCTTGCGCTGGCTTCCCTTCCTGGTTTCGTACTACCGGGTGACATCTCTGCCTCCAACCGTTATTATGCGGAAGATATCACGGTCGAGCGCTTCTTGTTGAATCCGGACAGCACCATTGACGTACCCACAGGTCCGGGCCTGGGTGTGGAAGTGGATTCAAAGACTCTAAAGAAATACACCCTGGCTGAAACATGCTTGAAAAAGGATTAAGGCGGAGGCATACGATTGGGTAAGGAAAAATATCTTTCACCAGTGGTGACTGTTTTCTTGTTATTATTCTTAAGTGCCTGCGGACCATTATGGGGGAATCCTGATTCAATATCTACAGATTCATTTCCTTCCAATAATGAGAGCGTCTCCAGTCTGACCCCCTTCCTGCCCGAAGGATATACTCCGGGTTCATCCAGCGCAGCAACCCAAACTTCTGCTTTATCCACCCAGACACCGGAGCCGGATTTATTATGGATCTCGCCGTCAGCCCCGGAGTATCTTCGCCAGGTGGCACTCGCTTCTGATCTACCCACGGTGAACGATGCTGAAAATGCAACAATTCGTTTGGATATTTCCCGACCCACCGATTCCCAAACCAGCTCCTGGATCTATGCCCTCGTTGTCCCTTTCCCCACCTTGATCGACAGTGTAACCCTGGTGGATGTTCAGAATGCTTGGGCAGGATCGCCTTCCGGACCATTAATAGGGAAGCCGATATGGATGAGTGAAACAACGCTTGCTGCTTTCAGCGAATCCTGGGGACCCCCGGTTGCCGACTCTTTTCGTGTATCGCCTGCAAACGAATTGGTTGACTCGGTCTGGGCGGATCCACAGGGGTGGGCGATTGTTCCATTCGAGGAACTTGAACCGCGTTGGAAAGTGCTCAGCGTGGATGGTCAATCTCCTGTGCGCAATGACTTCGATCCTGCAAGCTATCCGCTGAAGATCAATTTTAGTCTGCAACCCGCTGCATTTCCGCTAGTTCCCACAAATCGCGATCCCAACAAGCTGACCGTCCTGGCGATGACAGGCGTTACCGCGCTGGTGCGCGCCACGGCTGACCGCATGGAAAGGTACGGAGTGCTCTACCCGGGAGAGGAGATCCGCACGGAATTGCGCGCGGCAAACATCACTCACATCAGCAATGAAATATCGTTCATGGAGGGCTGCCCACGACCCGATCCATGGACAAACAGCCTTCAATTTTGCAGCGATCCATCCTACATAGCCCTGCTGGAAGATGTTGGCACCGATATCGTGGAGCTGACCGGCAACCACCTGCTTGATTATGGTCCGGATGCCACTCTCTCCACGCTGGATATGTATGATGCCCGCGGCTGGCGTTATTTTGGGGGCGGTCGCAATTTACTAGATTCACTCCAACCAGCCCTCATGGAACACAATGGGAATAAGCTTGCATTCATCGGATGCAATTATGCTGGTCCACCCAACGATTGGGCAACGGAGACACGCCCGGGTTCCGCGCCATGCGATTTTGACCAATTGACGGCAGAAATCAGCAATTTGCGCTCTTCCGGCTACCAGCCCATTGTTACGCTGCAATATAATGAATATTACCAGCCCAACCCCACGGATTATGAGCGCCGCGATTTTCTCAGGATGGCATCAGCCGGCGCGGTGATCGTCAGCGGCAGCCAGGCCCATATGCCGGCAACGATGGAGTTCTCTGGAGGCTCTTTTGTGCATTACGGTCTGGGAAATCTATTCTTCGACCAGATGTCCCATTTGATGCCAGACGGAACATTAATCACCGATACCCGCAATGTCTTTGTGGACCTGCATGCATTTTATGCGGGTCGTTATATTGGCACTGAACTTTTAACCTACATTATTGAAGATTATGCCCGGCCGCGACCCATGACTGAGAAGGAACGCGATAATTTTCTGCAAGAAATATTCAGGGTAGGTGGCTGGTAATATCTTCATAATCGGAGGCCTGGATGTATTTGTATGATATTACCCTTGCCATTTCTCCAACAATCCCCGTTTGGCCCGGTGATCCAGCAGTAACATTGGAACTGGTTTCATCGATGGATGCTGGTGCCCACGACAATGTCTCACGTTTGGGATGCAGCGTGCACACGGGCACCCACGTGGATGCCCCCCATCATTTCCTGAACGATCATCGAACCGTGGATCACCTGTCCTTGGAGGTGCTCATCGGGCAGGCGTGGGTGGTGCAGATACCCGAGGAAGTGGGATTGATAAATGCTGATATTCTGGAGAAATCACAAATCCCCCCGGGGACAGAACGCCTGCTGCTTAAAACCAGGAATTCCCTTCTCTGGCGAAGGGGAGAAAGGGAATTCAAAAAGGATTTTGTAGGAGTGTCTGCGGATGGGGCCGAGTGGCTTGTTCGTTTTGGGGTGAAACTGGTCGGGATAGACTACCTTTCGATCGCGCCCTATAAGCAGAGCGTGGCAACCCATCAGACCCTGCTTGAACCCGGGATCATCATCCTTGAGGGGGTGGACTTGAGCGCAGTACCCCCGGGCACCTACAAGTTATATTGTTTGCCTTTGAAACTGACCGACTCAGATGGTGCACCTGCGCGGGTTGTATTGATCGGATAAAAGAACCCCCGTGGAATATTCCAGCGGGGGGTTGATGTTTTAGTATCTGCGTTGACCACCACCAGTACCGGGTCCGCGGCGGCTTTTTCCACCACCAGGTCCGCCACGGCCAAAACCGCCGCCATAACCACCGCGCCTGTCACCATACCCGCCGCCAGAACCGCGATCTTCCTTCGGACGGGCAAGATTGACCTTAAGCGGTCGATTATCCAGAAGGTGTTCATTGAACATCTGGATGGCTTTTTCGGCCTCACTCTGATTGCTCATTTCGATGAACGCGAAGCCTTTGGATTGGCCTGTGTCGCGATCCTTGATCAGAGCTACCGATGCAACCGTTCCAGCCTGGGCGAAGAGCTCACGCAATTCTTCCTCCTTGGTGTTATAGGAAAGGTTGCCTACATAGATTTTCGTTTCCATTCTTCTCTCTTCTCCTTCTGAATTGAGTTGCAGGCTATGTAAAGCCGCCAGCCTTGTACAGGTTGGCGGCCGATCCACACACTGATCCTTCTGCAAGTGACCTTATTTTAGCACAAAAGCGACCTTCAGGCGCAGGATTTACTTGCTTCCAGGGGGCAATTTTATGGAATCTCGATGTCACCCTGAGGCTTCCCTGTGATGTAATTTCGTTAGCGACACTATTCCAGAATGCCGGAATGATTTAATGAGCTGGAAGGGTATAACCCCCATCGACAACAATGACCTGTCCACGGATCATATCGGCCGCGGGAGAGCACAGGAATGCCACCACTTCCGCCACATCCGCGGGTGTGACCAGGCGACCGGCGGGTGTGGCAGCGATCGCGTTTCTAATGACACTTCCATCAGCCATCCCATTGAAATGTTTCAGCGCATCCGTCTCGACGATCCCGGGTGACACGGCATTGACACTGATATTCCGGGGGGCAAGCTCCACGGCCAGGTAGCGTGTGAGACTTTCGATTGCAGCCTTGCTTGCGCCTACGACCACATAATCCTTCAGGACCCGACCAGAACCCGGGCTGGAGATGCTGATAATTTTCCCGCCACCATGCTTTTCCATCAACGGTACACAGCGTTGGGCTGCAAATAGCAGGGAGCGGGCATTGATATTCATCGTCCAATCCCAGCCTTTGGGTTTTTGCTCCAGCACCGGGCGGTTGTATCCGGAAGCCGCATTATGGATGTAGAAATTAAACCCGCCAAAAGTCTGTCCGACCTTGTCAAAGAGCCTGTTCAGATCGTCCAGGTCGCCCACATCCGCTTTCACAACCAGGGCACGTCTGCCGAGTGCTTCGATCTCCCTGGCGGTTTCTTCTGCAGGAACGCGGTTTCGAAAGTAATTTACAACTACATCCGCTCCCTGGCTCGCAAAGTGCAAGGCAATGGCGCGCCCGATCCCGCGACCGGAACCGGTGACCAGCACAATCTTATTCTCGAAGAGCCGGTTATTTGACATGCCTCATCCTTTCTCAAACATGCAAATGTGAGTATAACATGGGGGAAACCCGTATCAAGAAAAGGGGTAATCCACTGGTCAAGGTTTAAAACATGAGGAAAGGGACTAGCCAGGGAGGAATATTATCTGGCGATAATTCTTGTATAATAAAACCGATCACATGGCGGTGATGATGAATCCTTTTCGCAGAAAAATCCTTGTTGTGATCCTGGGAGGAATTTCGTTACTGGTTCTCATCTATTTGATTGCCAGCCTGGGTGGGCTCATCCTGCAACCTGCAAAGCCATTTGCATATATTGAAAATAGTAAAGATATTTCTATTGCACTCCGCCCGAATTGGAATGGGCTGATATATATATTTTATATTGTAGTTGCCTTGCTGGTTGTCCTGTTCTTTTTACTGCCACCTGACCAAAAAAAGAGATTATTAATTGGCTTGGCGCGTTTTGCAATCATCGGGCTCGTTATATATTTAATATTCTCGCAACTGGGTTCTGGCGGAACACCCGGGCCTCGACCAGAGCCTACAGATCAATTCTACAGGATGAAGACGCCCGGTCCATCAGCAACACCTGCTCCCGGTGTCACTCCCGCCGTATATACACCTCCTGGTATCCCACTGTGGACCTCTTATCTAGCGGGTTTGCTAATCCTGGTGGTTATTGCAGGTGGATGGGGCTGGATGGCATGGCGTGGCAGTAGGAAAAAAGCACCCTATCAATCCCTTGCGGAGATTGCCCGGTCTGCCTTAAGTGAAATCGATGATGGGAAGGATTGGGGGGATGCCATCCTGAATGCGTATCACCGAATGACCAATGCGGTTGCCCATTGGCGCGGCATTCACCGCCAGGCGGCTATGACCCCGGCGGAATTCGCCGCTTTTCTCACATCTGCACAACTTCCCGGTGAAGCGGTCCGGCGGTTGACATCATTATTTGAACAGGTGCGATATGGAAGTAAATCATCGACCCAGGCAGATATCAAGGAGGCTGTCGAATGCCTGACCGCCATCATGAATTACTGCCAGGAAACCAGATGAAGAAACGGTTATTTATTTTCATCCCAGTGGTATTGCTTGTGATCGCAGTCCTGGCGATACCACTCCGCAGCGTGGTGCATGATTGGATCCTGCTTCCCCTGGCAAGATTCTTCTGGTTGGTGAGAGGCTATTACGGCGCCCTTCCCCAATTTGCCTATTGGATAGCTGCATTGGGTATTGCCTTTTTGATCGTATTACTTTCCATCCACATTCCAGGATGGGAAAAGCGCGGTCAGCCCACTCGCGTTGGCTTAAAACCCGGATCGATCAGCGAGATGTCCTTCTGGATACGGCGCGGCAAGAGGAATCTTTTCCCCAAGTGGCATATTGCCCAGGTATTGGCTGGCATCGCGATTGAGATCCTTGATGGTCGCAGGGTAAAGCAGGCTCCAATCCGATCCTTGAAAGGACAAAACTGGACTCCTCCTGAGGAAGTGAAGAACTATCTTGAATCTACCCTGACAACCAATTATTCGGATCTTCCGAAGCCAGGTCCATTCAGACCAAATCAACCAACACCTTTCGATCAAGACCTCGACCCGGTGATTGATTATCTGGAATCTCTCTTGGAGAATGAAAATGACCACAATTCCTGAAATATCCAAAATTTGCCAGGGGGTGATTTCTGAAGTGGAAAAAGCGATCGTCGGCACGCGGGATGTCCTTGAGAATATCATGACATCTGTTTTAGCCGGCGGACATGTTCTGATCGAAGATTATCCCGGGCTTGGAAAAACATTAATTGCAAAATCCTTTGCCGCAGTGCTGGGATTGGATTTCAAGCGATTGCAATTCACTCCAGACCTGCTACCGGGTGATATCACCGGAGGGTATGTCTACAACCGAACGGAAAACCGGTTTGACCTGCGCCAGGGACCCATCTTTGCCAATATCATCCTGGCAGACGAAATCAACCGTGCTTCCCCGAAAACCCAATCCGCTTTGCTGGAAGCCATGCAGGAAGGACAGGTAACCCTGGAAGGAGAATCATTCCAGTTGCCGGATCCATTCGTGGTGCTGGCCACCCAGAATCCGATCGAATATGAAGGTACCTTCCCGCTCCCGGAAGCCCAGTTGGACCGTTTCATGATCAAACTAAATGTTGGTTATCAGGACGTTGCAGGTGAAAAAGAAATCCTGCATCGCCGTCATATTCGCCAGCAGGAACAGGTCTCCTTGAAGAAGGTGACAAATGCCAAAGAAATCCTTGCCATGCGCAATAAAGTGGAAACCGTTCATGTGAATGAAGACTTGGAAACCTATATTGCCACCATCATCGAGGAGACACGCCACGACCGGCATGTAGCGGTCGGATCCAGCCCGCGCGGATCCCTGGCTTTCCTGAAATTATCTCGTGCCTATGCAGCCCTTCAGGGGCGGGATTACATCCTGCCCGACGATATCAAGCGTTTTGCCAACCCGGTACTAAGTCACAGGCTCATCCTGCAACCGGAATATTGGTTGACGCGCCAGGTGGCGGAAAGGGTGATCGCGGATATCTTTGCCAAGATTCCCGTACCTGTTGCCTAGGTTGAGATTCGTAAGTAATTTCTAACCTAGTTGTCTGCATTCTAATTAATGAATCAAGTTGATCCAAGAGAACCATGAACCGAATTTTTGTCCTCGCTGTCTTGATCTTCCTGCTGTTTATCGTCGGGTTCGCCGCCATCCGGCCGGCTGTCGTGGCACTGATCTTGCCCCTGCTGTTATACCTCTTGGTGGGATTGATCTATTCGCCCGATGAGGTGAAAATCCGGGCGGAACGGTCGCTCAGCGCGGAACGGCTCAAAACTGGCGACGAGGTATTGGTCAGCCTTGATGTGACCAACCTGGGTTCAACATTGGAAGAAGTGTATCTAGAGGACCAGATCCCGGATGGGCTGGAGGTCACTCAGGGCTCTTCTCGGCGGCTGGTAGCCTTACCTGCCGGAGGAACGGTGAAATGGACCTATTCATTGAAAGGCAGACGGGGCTATTACGGTCTACGAAAGGTCCAGGCAACTGCCAGGGAACACCTGGGCCTGGCGGAAAGGGTTGTTGACCTGGCTACCGATGGTCAATTATTCATCCTTCCATCCGTATTACGGCTCCGAAGGGTGGCGATCCAACCACGACGCACTCGCATTTTTTCGGGCAACATCCCGGCGAAGCAAGGGGGCTCGGGAGTGGAATTCTTTAATGTTCGCGAATATCAACCGGGCGATTCGCCGCGCTGGATCAACTGGCGTGCAACCGCCCGACATGTTCAGAATATTTATACCAATGAGTTTGAACAGGAACGTGCTGCAGATGTCGGTCTCATATTGGATGGGCGCCAGCGGACGAATATGTTCGGGGATCGATCCATATTCGAGCATTCGGTCATGGCCGCGGCTGCCATGGCAGATACTTTCCTGAATGCCGGGAACCGGGTCGGATTGCTGTTCTACGGACGGCAGGTTACCTGGACCGCTCCAGGTTATGGAAAAATTCAATCCGAACGAATTTTGCACGAATTATCGAAGATCACACCGGGAGATACCCTGAATTTTAATGAGCTCTATGTGCCGCGCCATCTGTTCCCTTCACGTTCACAGTTGGTGGTTTTCAGCCCGCTTGTCCAGGAGGATTTTGATATCCTGACAGCCCTTCGGCTGAGAGGGTATCACCTGCTTGTCATCAGCCCCGACCCTGTGGCTTTCGAATCAGCCGGAATGGCAAGAACACCGGTCAATGAACAGGCAAGTCGCATCGTCCATATACAACGCGCTCTTCTGCTACGCCGGTTGAGGGGTTCAGGTATTCACGTCGTGAATTGGGACACATCCCAACCTTTCGAGAAGATCGCCAAGCGGGAACTGGAACAAAGGCTGGTACTGCCGCGTGGAGGAGTACTATGACCCGCCTGCTTAAATTCATCTTTCCAATACTTTCGACAGGTTTTCTCGCCTGGGGATCATTTGCCAATGGTCTTCCATGGGTTGGCATGGGAGTGATATGTTTTGGTATTCTTTGGATCGTAGGATTGGCGCTTGCGTGGAAATGGATCCCGTCCACCGGTCTGGTTATTGGTTATGGAGTGGCTGCCTGGGCCCTACTGCAAATTCCCACCAGTGGACCCGGATCAAATCTCCC
>Ga0315275_10008058_pt1 | contig 10239 bp, 7 predicted proteins | sample YL17G03_0_MG_FD_205557 | JGI IMG/M metagenome (GOLD analysis project Ga0315275, IMG submission 205557) | Sediment microbial communities from Yellowstone Lake, YNP, Wyoming, USA - YL17G03_0 | ecosystem: Environmental > Aquatic > Freshwater > Lake > Sediment | place: USA: Wyoming | collected...
GGATCTCTTTTTTGCGAGTATCTCACTCTTTCTCATGGCCTCGATTTCGTAATCGACGGCTTTGAGGTCGGGATTGTTTTGAACAATCAGGGCGTAGAGCTTCGTGAAGTCGATTGATGTCTGTTGGTATTGGAGCGGTTGCGGCCAGGGCAGATTGGCGTCGGCGGGGCGGTTGAGGATGCCGTTTAGCTCTGCGGTTATTGCGGGCCTTAGCTCTTTTAGGGACTTGAGGCGGTCTTCGAGAATGGCCAGCTCGATCTGTGCGCGGATGACGTCGGGATGCGAGCTTGTGGCGCCGGCGTACTTTGTGCGGGCGACCTCCTCGAAGTGCTTTATCAGGTCGAGACTTTCATTGCTGATTTGAATCGCTTTGGCCAGATAGCCATATTCATAGAAGGCGTGCTTGACCTGCTGGAAGAGTTCGAGTTTCTTTGCCTCATATCTTTTTTGTGCGGCGTTTGCATTTGCCGCGGCCTGGTCGGTTCGCGCCCTGATTGTCCCGAACCACGGGAACTCCTGCATCAGCTCAAACTGCTGCTCTGTGTCCATTTCTCTGATGAAATAGCCGTAGGTGAACTTAGGGTCGGGCAGTGCTTTGGCCTGGGGAACGGCTTCAATGGCGGCCTTCCAGGTCTCGAAGCTTGCCTTGAGACCGGCGTTGTTCAGGGCCGCGTATCGAAGGTAGTCTTCGAGGCGGGTCAGGTTGTTGGCGTCGGGAAGTTGGGAAGCATCGGATGCAAGAGACAGCGATACCGTGCTTAGAATCGCTAAAATGACCAGAAATGTCGGTCTTCTTTGTTTCATACTGCCCCAATCGTAACAAAGCGCCGGAAAAACAGGTTGGACCTTAACAGGATATACGACAATATACTAAGGCTGTCGCAGGAGTGTTTCAAGCATTTGTGGAAATTTTGTCTACGGGCGGACGACGTCTGCGTAGCGATGGGTGGGGCGGGGCCTGCCGGGCCGAATGGACCGGAGCTGCCGAATTTCGACTGTAACGTTTGGGGCTGACGCAATTTTGAGCGTTTGACGGACAATCGCCTCGAGTTCTTCGGGGGTCATTTCGACCCGTGCGTTCAGGACGAGATTCGCCCTGTCCGGCGATCTCTCGATGCCGCTGCGGATCGCAATGTCGCCTTTGGTGTGGGTGAGGTTTCCTGTGAGGTGGCCGGTATCGGTGCAGAGAAGGAGCTTTAGGTGGCCGACCTGGGCCTTTCGCTCCCGGAAGTCCGCTCGCAGCCTTCCGAGCAATTCCTCGCAGAAGGTTGTCCAGTTCACCTCACCGCCGGAGCTGTAAAGTTGGATGTCCGCATTGAGCCAGCCAAGCGCCGCCTCTCCCTCGGCGTAGGTGTCATAGTCAACTTCGGCGATATGGCGCCCGGACTGCTGTGTTGAAAGCACTTCATTGAGCCACGCGTCAATGCCCGCCCCGGTGAGCGCGGATACGCAACGCACGTTTGCTCCGGGCAGATGACGCGCGACCAGCGTTTCCAATTCCTGCTGCTCAGCCGGCTCAAGCAAATCCGTCTTATTTACCAGAATGAGGTCCGCCTCCTCCAACTGTTTGAGGAATATGTAAGCAGTGCTTGGATGCAGGCAGTTGTCTGTGTCCGTCAGCACCTGCTTGAGCCGGATGGGGTCTGCAAGAACAGATAAGGGGGCAAGGGCGAACCGACGTTTGAACTTGTCTTTTAGCGGCTGGAGGATGGTGGCCGACAGGTCGGTGCAGCTTCCGACGGGTTCGGCTATGAGCACATCGGGAGCGGCGCTGTCGCGCAATTTTTCCGCCGCGTCGATAAGGCCCGGAAAGTTGCAGCAGAAACAGCTACCTGCAACCTCCCGGACAATCATACCTTTGCGGAGAAGCAGCTTTGTGTCCACAAGATCCGGGGCCTGGTCGTTGGTGATAAGTGCGACGCGCTTGCCCTGTTCGGTCAGGCGGCGGGCGGATTCCCAAAGCAGGGTAGTCTTGCCCGCCCCGAGAAAGCCGCCTACGAAGGCAATATGGACCTTTTTCATAACTGGGGACCTCCTTGGTCTGTGTTCGGGGATTTGTTGGTTTGTCGGCTGCCTGGCGGGGACAGCCCCGCTGAGCAGGTACTGGTAAACGCCGGCGCCGCCGAGGGCGCCGATCAGGGGAGAGACGATATAGACTGTAAAAAAGCCTCCTCTCGGCCCGGGGATCGCCACGCTGCCCCAGCCTGCAAGGTACGCGAAGAGCCTGGGGCCGAAGTCTCTGGCGGGGTTGAGGCCGGCTTGCGTCAGGGGCGCGATGACGGATATGACTATAGAGACAGTCAGGCCGATAAACAGCGGAGACAATCGTGCCCCGGGGCCGCCGGCGTTTCTTCTGTCCGTCACGGCCAGAACGAAGAAGGCCAGAAACGCAGTTCCGAGGCCTTCTGCGAGCATAGCCTGCGCAATGCTCACGGAGCTGCTCGTCCACTTCATAGCCCCCGCGACCGCCGGATTTGGGAAGTACTCGCCGTAAACCATCGCCGAAAGCTCACTTCCGGGCCGGCCCCGCACGATGTTCCGGCTGGATTCAAAATCGCAGATCACATTGGCGAACAGGGCATACAGGACAGCAGCGGCGAGGACGGCTCCAAGTAGCTGAGAGGCAACGTACAGGGGCGCCTTTCGGGCAGGGAAGCCGCGGAAGGCCACCAGTGCGACGGTAATGGCGGGATTGATGTGGGTCCCGGATACGGTGCCTGTGGCGTAAATGGCCAGCGAGACGGCGATGCCCCAGACGACGGCCACCTGCCACAGCCCGCTTTGAGCGTTGGTCAGAACGGCTGCGTGAACCGAGCCAATCCCGAAGAACACCAGAACAAAAGTCCCAATGGTCTCCGCGCAACATTGGTGCGCCAAGGATGTTGATTTCTTCATAGCTCTTGCTCTTGCTTTGCCTCTTCCAACAGGCCGAGCAGCCCGTCGATGGCTCCGCGGTACTGCTGTAGGGTGCGTTTCCATCTTGCGAGGCATTGCCGGGCCTTGCCCGTCAACTGATATTGGCGTTTTGCCGGTCCGGTCTTCTCGTGCTCCCAGCTTGAGACAAGGAGGTCTTCGCTCTCCATAGCCTGTAATATTCGGTAAACCCCCGTATGGTCGGGCGGGCGACCGGTGAAAACCGGGGTGTCTCTGAGCTCCTCCGTGATTGCGTAGCCGTGCTTTGGTCCCTGGGTCAGCACCGCCAGGATGGCCGGGCGCAACAGCTTGGGCAACGATTTGCCCGTGCAGATGCAGTTATCGAGGTTCGACATTAGACGTTCTCCTATATGTGACTTACTCATATATATCCGACTGCGGCGGGCGGTCAACCAAAAAAACAAGATTTTTCGGCATGGTTCAATTCTGGGTGGCAGCCTCAAGCGCAGCTTGGGGATGGCAAAACTCGCAAAGCGGTCCAACCATCCCCAAATCCTTCGGATTTGAGGCGGCCACACCCTATGAAACCACAAATAATGTTACCCGGAATTTCACCTATTTGAACCATGCCGATTTTTCACGGCTTCGTGCCTCCCTCACCAACCAATTCGGTGCTGTTCAGAGGGGTGGTTGGCTCAATCCTGTGGCTGGGGCATGTGGCCGGGGCATGTGGCCGGGGCGGAGCTTTTGGGTTGATCCTGGCCGCAGGGTAGTTGCTGTTTCAGGCGGCATCAGGTATTATTGCGGCTATGAGGTGTCCATCCTGCTCAAATAGCTTGATGCGGATCAAGGTGTGGTCGTATTTCATAGAGACGTGCAGCGACTGCGGGGGGATATGGTTTGAAGCGGACAATTTCGGAGATTTTGTGCGAGGATTGGCGGCAAGTCAGAATGTCCCCGGTGATGTGGTCGAGCTGTTCAAGCGTCGAGATGTCCTGCCTCTACACAAAGTCAAAGAGAAAACCAAGGTCTGCCCGAAATGCCGCAAGGAACTTCTTAAATCCAATTATTCCTATGATTCGAATGTAATTCTAGACAAGTGCCCGGAATGCGGCGGCATCTGGGCGGACAAGGGGGAGGTCGAACGAGCTGCCAGCTATCTCAAGGGAGATCCTCGTGCCGATGCGGTTGCGAGAAGCCTTGTTGAAATTCACAGTCACCCCGAGATTGACGCGGACGACGTATATCCGGGAGACTACCTGGGGCAACTAAGGATCATCCTCCCGTGGTCCGATGACACTCCGAGGAGAAGGTTCCCGGCGGTGACGGTCTCGATTATTTCCGTTTGCACAGCAGCTTTTCTGGCGTATGTATGTCTGGACAAACCCGGGTATCTTGAGAAGTTCAAATCTGTCCCGGGCGCCGGGATTGGTACGCAGATACTCGGGTGGATGTTCCTAAGCGGCGGGCCCCTGTATTTCGCATTGAATATGCTTTTCCTGTGGCTTTTTGGCGACAATGTGGAGGACAGGTTCAGCCGATTAGGGTACTTGACGTTCTACATCTGCTGCGGGCTCTTTGCAGGTTTTGTGTATAGCATATTCAAACACGATTTATCGATTGTGACTATAGGCGTCGGCGGGGCGGTATCCGGGATTATGGGGGCCTATTTTATCTTTTATCCAGTCGCCAATGTTAGCGTTTTTGTATTCCGTAGAACTGTTGAAGTGCCCGCTGTTTTGTTTTTGGGATTATGGTTTCTGTTTCAACTGCTGTCTCCTTTTCTGTTCAAAGGAGCGCCTGTTCTGAATGCTGCGTGGCCGGCCCATGTAAGCGGATTTGTTTTCGGTATGCTGGTGGCGCTTCTGATGAAGGGCAGGGTCACGACGGCGGGATAAAGGTGCAGAGATTGTTGTCCGGATATAAGAAGGACGAGAGGGGGTTACTGCTCCGCCGGGCTTGAGGACAGACAGCGTTGTCCCCAGGTGACGGCTGAACGGCGTCAGATCTTTGCGGGGCAAGCAATGGGAGTGTATCAACTGATTGGGGTATTGCAAAGTGCGGCGAAGGGGCGTATAAATTTGTTATGGCGCAGGATGCAATGAAACGAATTGAGCAGTTGCGGGCTGAGATTCGCAAGAACGACTACCTGTACTACGTGCTCAGCCAGCCGGCAATCAGCGACCGGGAGTATGACAAGCTCTTTGCGGAGCTGAAGGCGTTGGAAGATGCGCATCCCGAATTAGCGACGGCTGATTCGCCTACTCAGCGTGTTTCGGGCCGACCGTTGGAGGGTTTTGCGACGGTCAGACACGCCGTGGCGATGCTGAGTATGGATAATACGTACAACGCCGATGAGCTTAGGGCGTTCGATGAGCGGGTTCGCAAGCAGTTGGAGGGACAGGGATACGATTACGTGGTCGAGCTGAAGATAGACGGGCTGGCCATCAGCCTGCGATACGAAGAGGGCAGGCTCGTTACGGCGGCGACGCGCGGGGATGGGAACGTCGGCGACGATGTTACTGCAAATGTGCGGACGATAAAGGCTGTACCGCTTGTATTATTGGGTGGCAGAGTACCAGCGGTGCTTGAGGTCCGCGGGGAAGTCTATATGCCGACGAGGTCTTTTGTTGAATTGAACCGGCTTAAGACAGAGGCGGGTGAGCCGGCCTTTGCGAATCCGCGAAACGCGGCGGCGGGGTCTCTGAAATTGCTCGATGCGCGAATCACCGCGGGCAGGAACCTTTCATTCTTTGCGTACGCTACCGGGCAGATGTCCGAGCCGCTGGGAGAAAACCACTATGAGACCTTAGAGGGGTTCAAGGAGCTTGGCTTGCCGGTCAACCCGCATATCCGAAGAGCACGGGACATCGACGAGGTGATAGATATTTGCTCGCAGTGGGATGACAAGCGGGTGAGACTTGACTATCAGATTGATGGTATGGTGATAAAGGTCAACAGTTTTGAGCAGCGTGACATCCTGGGCGCGACGGGCAGGGCGCCTCGATGGTGCATTTCGTACAAGTTTGCGGCTGAGCAGGCCGAGACCGTCGTTGAGTCGATCGACGTTCAGGTCGGCAAGAGCGGGATTCTGACGCCGGTGGCGAATTTGCGGCCTGTCCTGCTGGCCGGGACGACGGTCAAGCGGGCCAGCCTGCACAACTTCGACGAATTGAAGCGGCTGGACGTCCGCGAGGGCGATACGGTGGTGATAGAGAAGGCTGGTGAGATAATACCGCAGGTCGTGGAGGTGAAGAAGGAGCAAAGGCCGGCGGGGGCGGCGGCTTTCAAACCGCCTAAGAAGTGCCCCAACTGCGGCTCTGCGGTGGCCAAGGACGAGGACGGGGTCTATATCCGGTGTAAGAATCCGCTCTGCCTGGGCCAGTTGAAGGAGCGGTTGAGGTATTTCGCCGGGCGGGGGCAGATGGATATCGAGCACCTGGGTCCGGCCCTGATCGACCAGTTGATTGAGAACGGTCTTGTTGGCAATTTTGCGGACCTCTATAAATTGGAGGAAGGTCAAATAGCGGAGCTGGAGCGGATGGCGCAGAAGAGCGCCGCCAACGTGATAAAGGCGATTGAGGCAAGCAAGACTCGGCCCTTGTGGCGGCTGGTTGCGGGATTGGGTATTCGACATATTGGCGGCCAGTCGGCTCAGATTCTGGCCGAGCACTTCGGCTCGCTCGATGCCCTTATGTCCGCCGCGCAGGAGGAGCTGGCGGAGATTGACCAGACCGGGCCGACGATGGCCAAAAGCGTCTATGAGTATTTTCGGGATGCCAAAAATCGGGCGGTAATCGAGGAGCTTTTGGCTGCGGGCATCAAGCCGGAATCGCCCAAGGCCCGGCGGCTGGGCAACCTGGCGGGAAAGACGATTGTTGTGACCGGGACATTGGAGAGTATGACGCGCCAGGAGGCCGAGCAGGCAATCAGGCAGGCGGGGGCGAAGGCCTCTTCGAGCGTCAGTAAGAAGACGGATTTTGTGCTGGCGGGCGAGAACGCGGGCAGTAAACTGGACAAGGCGATGAAATTAGGGGTGAGGGTGATAGACCAGAAGGAGTTTACCAAGATGATAGAGAGGCTATAAGATGGACAATGTTGACACAAAATATATGCAAATGGCCTTGAAGCTGGCTCGGCGGGGTCTTGACAGTGTTGAGCCGAATCCGGCGGTTGGCTGCGTCATCGTAAAGGCCAATCAGATCATCGGCAAAGGCTGGCACAAGAAGTTCGGCGGGCCGCACGCGGAGATAAACGCCCTGGAGGACTGCAAGAACATCGGGGTCAACCCGCGCGGCGCGACGATGTACGTTACTCTTGAGCCTTGCTCTCACCAGGGCAAGACCGGTCCGTGCGTGCCGGCGATAATCTCAGCCGGTCTTAAAAGTGTGGTGGTTGCGACGGTCGATCCGTCGGGACATTCCAACGGCAAGGGGATCGAGCAGCTTCGGAGCGCGGGAATCAAGGTCGAGACGGGGCTGTGCCAGACCGAAGCGCGTCTGCTTAATGCTCCTTTTATGAAATTTGCGGCTGCCGGGCGGTGCTGGGTGACATTGAAGTGGGCGCAGAGCATCGACGGCAAAGTCGCCTGGGCACAGGGCGGCGAAGGCGCCAAATGGATTTCGAATGAGCTGAGCCGAAAAGATGTGCAGCGGCTGCGTCGGCGTGCGGGGGCGGTGCTTGTGGGGATCAATACGGTTCTTGCGGACAACCCTTACCTGGTTCCGCAGCCGATGAAGGGCAGAAAACCGCTCAGGGTTGTTCTGGATAGTTATCTGCGGATCAAGCTGACCTGCCGGCTGCTTCGGACTACAAAGACATGTCCCGTGCTGGTTTTTACGAAGCAGGAGACGATTCTGGAGAAGTCGGGGATCGCGGACAGGATTATCAAGAAGGGTGCGGAACTGGTTGGCTATCCGGATACGCACGGGGCTTCAAATCTGCACCACTTGCTGGACGAATTGTGTCACCGGGGGATTGGCGAAGTGCTTGTCGAAGGCGGGCCGACGGTGATAGCGTCGTTTTTGAAAGAACGGCTTGCGGACGAGATATGCGTCTATATTGCGCCGAAGATACTGGCGCAGCACGGCGGCGCGGATATCGCCGGCCGGCTCGGCGAATTGTCGGAGGCGGTTGGCCTGCACTATGTTCGCACGCAGTGCTTTGGCGACGACGTTTTCGTTAGCGGGTTCACCGACGGGGCGCTTAAAGACATCGGCGTCGGGACAGAAAGCGTCGTCTGAGGCGGCATGGTTCAAGTACGTCAGATTCCGAGTTACATTATTTCTGGCTCCATACGGTGTGGCAGCCTCAAATCCGAAGGATTTGGGGATGGTTGCACCGCTCTTGGAGCTTTGCCATCCCCGTAATTCTTGTAAGAGAACACAGCAACTTGTCATTCTGAGCGAAATGAAGTGAAGCGAAGAATCTGGCTATCGAACCGATGGGGCTCTGTTTTGCTAACCCCAGATGCTTCGTCCCTCGGGGACTCAGCATGACAACAAGAACGGTCAGTTTGAATAAGAGAGACGTTGTGAGGCTGGCGATTGAGGGGCGTGAAGTTCCCTATGTGCCCTGGCATTGCGGCTTTACGATAGAGGCGGCCCAGAAGCTGCGGGCGCATTTCGGGCGGGAGGACCTGGACGCGGTCTTAGACAATCACTTCGTCAAGTTGGGTAGTGACATAGGTATTTTCGAGGATGTTGGGCGGGATCGCTTCCGCGACGTTTTTGGAGTCTTCTGGGACCGCAGCGTGGATAAGGATATAGGGATTGTCGAGGGTCGCGTTCTGCCGGAGCCGACGCTAAAAGGGTATGAGCTGCCGGACCCGCTGGATAGGCGTTTCTTTGAGGATATTCCCGATAGACTGGCGAGATACGCCGATTGTATGCGGGTATTCAAGATTGGGTTTTCGCTCTACGAGCGGGCCTGGACGCTGCGGGGGATGGAGAACCTGCTGATGGATTTTCTGGAGCATCCCCAATTCGTGCGCGATCTTCTGCGGTCGATAGCCGACTACAACATCGCGCAGGTCAGGGAGGCCCTGAAGTACGATATCGATGCGGTCTATTTCGGGGATGACTGGGGCCAGCAGCGAGGTCTGCAGATGGGGCCGGGCCTCTGGCGGGAGTTTATCAAGCCGGAGCTGCAGAGGATGTACTCGGTAGTTCGCCGGGCGGGCAAGTACGTTTTTATTCATTCGTGCGGGAAGGTGGATGAGCTTTTTGATGACTTGATTGAGATTGGGCTGGACTGCTTTAATCCGTTTCAGCCGGAGGTTATGGACATTTTCGGCATAATGAAGAAATACAAGGGCCGCCTTGCCTTTCACGGCGGGCTATCGACCCAGCGGATTCTGCCCTACGGCTCGGTCGAGGATGTTAAGAAGGCGACTGCAAAATTGCTCGAGGCCGGCAAAAACGGCGGCTACATTTTTGCCCCTGCCCACGCCGTCGAGGGCGACGTCCCCCTCGAAAATATGCTCGCCTTTATAGACGTCCTGCACGCACAGAGCGGGTATAAAGTGCGATAGCTGCAAGGGATTAGAAACGATATATCTCTCTTCTGTGGCCTATCTTGACGATGTCGATTAGGGCATTTTCATCGTTGATTGAATAGACGATCCTGTAATCACCCTGGCGGAGGCGATGCGCGTGGTGTGCCGAGAGTCTCTGCGAGCCGGCTGGACGCGGATTTTCGGCGAGTGAGCCGATGCGCTTGACGATTCGTCGCAGATCTTTCGTGGGGATGGCTTCGAGCTCTTTGGCGGCGGATTTCTTGATGGTTATCCTATATTTTGCCATTCTTCCTGAGCTTCTTCACGACATTCTCAAACGCAAGGCTTGGCTCTTTCCTGCGGTCTTCCAAGGCTGTCAGGTCAATAGAATCTTCTGCCAGAGATACCTTGATAGCCTCTTCAACAAGCTGCGACATAGAATGTTCTGTTTCCGCCGCCTTAACGCGCAATGCTTTGTGCAGTTGCGAATCTAAATAGACAGTTGTTCTTTTCGTATGACTTTTCATATCGCTCAAACTGACCGATTTATTGCCAAAAATCAATATAAGCCACTATATGATTAAACAGTTATGAACCACAAGACCACAATGAAAATAGTCATCCCGACAACGTCGGGATTCCACAATTTTGCATTTTTCACTTTGATTTTTGCATTCTCAAACTGACTTTCGGTCAGTTTGAGATATTATTACCTCACTACCGGCATTCTAACATTATAACATTATGATGTCAACAAAATATCGTACTCAAACTGACCGGTTCCCCTTGTCATACCTGCGAAAGCAGGTATCCAGTAGTGTGGCGGCTGCATCTTCTCCCCGGCCCACCCCGTCTAAGGCGACGTCCCG
>Ga0315275_10008059_pt1 | contig 10238 bp, 6 predicted proteins | sample YL17G03_0_MG_FD_205557 | JGI IMG/M metagenome (GOLD analysis project Ga0315275, IMG submission 205557) | Sediment microbial communities from Yellowstone Lake, YNP, Wyoming, USA - YL17G03_0 | ecosystem: Environmental > Aquatic > Freshwater > Lake > Sediment | place: USA: Wyoming | collected...
CGGCCTCGAGTTCCTGGGGCGCCAGCAGCTTGCGCGCGGCCAGGCTCTCGTTCCGCTTCAGCTTCACGCGGGCGTCATCGAGAGTGACCTTGAGGCGGTCCAGATCCGCCTGCGCGCGAACCAGGTTGGCCCGGGCCTGCTCGATCTGCGTCTGGAGCAGCGACGGGTCGAGCTCCGCGACGATCTGGCCTTTCTTCACAATCGAGTTGAAGTCGGCGTACAGGGCCTTGATGTTGCCGGACACCTGCGAGCCGACCTGCACGGTCTTAACGGCCTGGAGGGTGCCGGTGGCGCCCACCGACTCGATGATGTCTCCCCGCGCCACCGCGAGCATCGAGATTCTCGCCTCTTCGGCAGGGCCCCGGTACTTGTAGTAGGCACCAACGGAGCCCGCAACGACGGCGAGCACAATGAGAGTGATGATGAGTTTCTTCATGATCTATTCACCCGACTGCGTTGGCGGAGCCGCATGGTGCATTCCGCGCTTCAGACCCGACCAGCCTTCTTCAAACAGCGTGTAGACCGTTGGCACGAATACGAGCGTAATGAGGGTGGACGTGAGCAGGCCGCCGATCACGACGCGCGCGAGCGGCGCCTGGATCTCGGACCCCTCGCCCAGCGCCAGGGCCATGGGTACCAATCCCAACATCGTCGTCAACGACGTCATCAGGATGGGGCGGAGCCGCGTGCGGCCCGCGAGCTCGACGGCCTCGCGCAGGGGTTTCCCGTCGCGCCGCCGGAGGATATTGGTGTAGTCCACCAGCAGGATCGCGTTGCTGACCACGATGCCGGCCAGCATGATGACGCCGATGTACGCCTGGAGGCTGAAGGTCGTCCGCGTCAGCAGCAGGGCGCCGACCACGCCGATGGCGGCGAGGGGCACCGAGAACATGATGATGAACGGGTCCTTCAACGACTCGTACTGCGACGCCATCACGGCATAGGTCAGGATGAGCGCCAGGATCAGCGTCATCAACAACTGGTTGTAGGCCTTCTTCTGTTCCTCGACCTCGGTGCCGAATCCGACCGAGAAGTCGCGGGGCACGCCGAGCGACGGGATGCGGGCCTGAACGGCCTTGACCGCCTCGCTGAGCGGGATTTCAATCTCGGCGCTGACACGCGTGATGCGCTCCTGGTTCCGGCGCTCGATCTGGACGGGGCCCTTCTGCGTGGTGACGCTGAGGAGGCTCTTCGCCTGGAGCACCTGGCCCTGGCCCGAGCTCAGCATCACGTTGTCGACGTCCTCGACGCGGCCACGATCCTCCTCCCGAAGGCGGACGATGATGGGGTACTCGAAGCCACGCTGCCGGAACTGGGCGGCGGTCGTGCCGGCGACGTTGGTGCGCAGTGTGCTGGCGATATCGCTCTGGCGCAGGCCGAGCAGCGCGGCCTTCGGACGGTCCACGCGGACGGCGAGCTCAGGGCGCCCCTCCTCACGGCCGATGCGGGCGGTCTTGATGCCGGGTGTCTGGTCCATCAGGGCCTTGGCGCGCATCGACAGGGCGCGGGAATCCTCCAGGTCGTGCCCGCGGATTTCGAGGGACAGACGCCCCTCGCCGCCCATGTTGAACATGCGGCTCATCTGGTTGTTGCCGCCCGACGCCCTGGGACGGGTGATGACGCCCGGCAGGCCAGTGAGCTTCACCCGAAGATCCTGGGCGATCTGCTCGTTCGACCGCGTGCGCTGACCACGCGGTACGAGACGCAGCGTGAGCGAGCCGCGATGGGCGGACCCGCCCATGAAGCCGCCGCTGCCGGCGTTGCTGATCAGAATGTCCAGCTCGGGCACGACCTCGCGAATCATCTGCTCGAGGCGCAGGATGGTGGCTTCGGTCCGCTCGATGCGCGTGCCCACGGCCAGCTCGACATCCACGGACACTTCACCCTCGTCGGTCTGGGGCATCAGCTCGAAGCCGACCCGCGGCAGCAGCACGAGCGCCAGGACGAACAGGCCCGCGCCCCCGAGCAGGACGGTAGGCCGGTGGTTCAGCGCCTTGTGGAGCACCCTCCGGTAGCCGTCGTCCATCTTCGCGAGCAGCGTCTCACTCCAGGTGAACAGACGCCCCGTGAGCCCGCGGCGCTGATCGGCAGGGACTGGGAGCTTCAGGAGCTTGGAGCAGAGCACGGGAACCAGGGTCACCGACACGAAGAGTGACATCCCGAGGGAGAACATGACCACGACCGCCAACTGCTTGAACATCACGCTCGAGATGCCGGTGAGGAAGAGCAGCGGGACGAACACGCCCATGTGGGTCAGGATCGACGCGAGAATGGCCGACCAGACCTCCTCGCTTCCGTCAATCGAGGCCCGCACACGGTCCTTGCCCAACTGCTCCATGTGGCGGTAGGAGTTCTCCAGCACGACGATGGAGGCATCGACAATCATGCCGATGCCCAGCGCGAGCCCGCCGAAGGTCATGGTGTTCAACGTGAACCCGGCGAAGTCGAGCAGGGCGAAGGTGCCGACGACGGAAATCGGAATGGACGTGCAGATGATGACCGTCGACCGGACGTCCCGCAGGAACAGGAAGATAATCAGGACGACGAACAGGGATCCCAGCCACGCCGCCTCCTGCACGCTCGCGATCGACCGCTCGATGAAGATCGAGCTGTCGTCGAGCACCAGCAGCCTGACGTTGGGAACCTCGCGGTTGATGCGCGCAATCTCGGCCTTGACGAGCTGGGCGATCGCCACCGTGTTCTCGCCCGACTGCTTCGTGACGCGCATGCGGATCGCGGGCCTGCCGTTGATGCGCGTGAACGACCGGAGGTCCTCGGTGGCGTCCTTGACCTCGGCGATGTCCCGCAAGTAGACGGGCACGTTGCCGCGCGACAGCACGACGAGATCGCGAATCTGGTCGAGGTTCTCGTACTGGCCCTGGCTGCGCAGGAGATACGTCGTGTCGCCCTCGTCGATCTCGCCGAGCGGCGTGTTCTGGTTCTCCGTGCGCAGGACGCTGACCACGCGATCCACCGACAGGTCGAGCGCCGCGATCTTCTCCTTCGATAACTCGACGTGGATCTGGCGCCGGAGGCCGCCCTCGACGCTGACGGCCGCGACGCCCGGGACCCGCTCCATCCGGGGCGACAGGATGTTCTGCGCCAGCTCGCGCAGCGTGACGCGGTCCATGTTGCCTTCGACGCCGACGCCCATGATCGGCTGGGCCGAGGCGTCGAACTTGAACAGGATCGGGGCGTCGGCATCTTCCGGGAGACGCCCGCGCACGCGGTCGACGCGGCTCCGCACATCATCAGCGGCCGCGTTGAGGTTCGTGCCCCACGCGAAGTTCAAACGCACCGTCGAACTGCCCTCCGACGATGTCGCGTTGATCTGTTCGAGGCCCGCCACGGCGCTCACGGCCTGTTCAAGCGGGCGTGTGACGAGTTCCTCCATCTCGAGGGGGCCGACGCCGCCGTAGCTGACACGGACCGTGATACTGGGGAAGGTCACGTCCGGCATCAGGTCCACGGGGAGGCGCGTGAGCGAAATGCCGCCCAGGAGGACGATGACGCCGCAGATCATGTACATCATGATCGGGCGTTGAATCGCGGTGCGTGGGATGCTCATACCTGGAGTCTCATCAGTCTCTGCGTCACCAGTCTGTCAGGCCTCTGCGCCGGTCGTCGTCACGGCGTCGTGCCGCCGGGGCGCTGGCCCCCTCGCGGGCCGCCGCCCGCCGCGCCGGTTCCCCTGGAACCGCCCTGGCCCGGGGCGCCCGGGCGGCCGCCGCCGCGCGAACTCTGCCCCGCAACCACGATCGGGTCACCGTCCCTCAGGGATGCGGCACCGAGCGTCACCACCTTGTCGCCATCCGCGAGCCCCGATGTGACCTCGACAGCCTCCTGATCCACGATCCCGGTCTGGATGGGTGTGAAGCGGGCCGTCTTCTCGGCGGCGATGAACACCCCGCGCGTACCTTCGAGATCCACGATGGCGTTGCGCGGCACGACCAGCGCATTCGGCTGGGCGGCAACGACAAAACGAACGCGCGCGTACATGCCCGGCTTCAATCGGGACGAGGGGTTCGGGACTTCCACTTCCATCTGCGCCGTGCGCGTCGCGGGATCGAGGATCGGCGCGAGCCGCGCCACGCGACCCTTGAAGACCTCGCCGGGGTACGCGTCAACCTCGACGTCGGCCGGCATGTCGGTGCCGATGCGGCGCAGGTCCTTTTCGACCAGATTCGCGACGAGGCGAACGAAGTGAATGTCCACGACCGAGATGAATGCGGAGTTCGTGCCGACGAAGGCGCCGGGATCCAGCCGTCGGCTGCCGACGAAGCCGTCGACCGGGGACAGGATGCGGGTGTTGGACAGGTTGATCTTCAACTCGTCGAGGCGCGCGAGCGATTGCGCAGCCTGGGCGTTCGCGAGGTCGGTCTGTGCCAACGCCGCGTCGTATCTGGCCTCCGCATCGTCGAGCGCCTGGCGCGCGATCAGGCTTCGCCCGAACAGGTTGCGCGACCGCTCGAGGTTGCTCAGGGCGTTCTTGAGATCCGCCGCGCGCTGCCGCACCGTCGCGTTCGAAACCTCCAGCGAGGCCTCGGTCTGACGAAGCTGCTCGCGCAGTTCACGATCTTCGACGGTGGCCAGCACCTGGCCCTTCCGGACGGCATCGCCGAGGCGAACGGCGACGGTCTCGATGCGACCGCTGACCTTCGGCACGACGTCGACGGTCACGGCCCCGATCAGATTGCCAACGACCATGACCTGTTCGGCCACGCGTGCCCGCTTGACGGTCGTGACCTCGACGGTCATGGTCGGCCGGAAGCCTCCGGCGCCTCCACCCATGGCGCCGCTTCCCCGGCCCCCTCCCATGCCGCCGCCCGGGGACGCCGCTCCGGACCCGCCGGGGCCTGAGGCGTTGCTCGAACCCGATCCGAGATAGGTCCAGAGGCCCGCGGCGCCGAGGACGACGACGATTCCGATGATCAGTGATTTACGCATACGGTGTTCGAGTCCCTCTTCGCCGTCGGCGCGTCGGCGCCGATCGTCGACACTGACGTCATCGATCAGCCGCCGATGCCCGCCGTCAACTGCACGCGGTCGAATGCCACGCGCGCCTTCTGATAGTCGAGCGCGGCCCGGAGTTCGGTGTTCTGGGCGTCGAGGAGGTCGCGCTGGGCCTGCACGACGAAGAAGTTGGTCGACATGCCCACGTCGAACTTGCTCTGCTCGTTCTCCAGGCGCTTTTCGGACAACTGCCGGGCGGCGCGGGACGCATCGAGACGCTTCAGCGTGCTCTCGACCTGGAGTGCGGCGTTGGTCACTTCGGTCGCCACTGTCAGTTCGAGCGCCCGAATCTGCGCCTGGGCCTGCTGGTACTGCAGCTTGGCGCGGGCGTAGGCCGCCTCTTGCGCGCTCTTGCCCAGCGGGTAGGAGAACGTCGCGCCGACGGTCCAGTTCGGGTACTCGAATTGGCGCATCATCGCAAAGGCGTCGGGCCACCCCCCGGGGACCGTGCCCACGACCACGCCGGCTTCGCGGATGAACTGGTTGCCGCCCAGTCCGCGCGTACCGAGGGTGGCCGTGGCGTCGAGGGCGGGCATCATCTGGTTTCGCAGGTAACGGATGGAGATGTCGCTGCTCGAGAGGTTCTTGCGGGCCGTTTCGAGATCCGTCCGCTGGCCGAGCGCATTCGTCACCGCGCCTTCGAGGTTGATCGACGTCGGCAGCACCTGCACCATGTCGATCGGGTCGACGGTGGCCCTCCAGAACGGGTCGCTCGTGTCGCTGACGAGGAGGCGTTTGAGGACCAGCTCCGCGGTGCGACGCGCCGCCTCGACCTGCGCCAGCGTCTGGCGCCGCGTGGCCGCCTCCGCCTGAGCCGAGATGATGTCCATCGGGGCCAGGGTGCCGACCTCGACCCGCACGCTGTTGTCCTCGACGAGCTTTTCGGCCAGCGTCAGGGACTGTCTTGCGGCGTCGATGGCCCGAATGGTGTAGAGGAGGTCCCAGTACGCGTTCTTGGTGTTGGCCGTCGTGTTGACGATGCGAGTCTTGAGCGTGAGATCGGTCACCTCGCGCGTGATGGTCCCCGTCATCAGGAGCTGGCGGTTGTTGTCGATCTTGAAATTCCGCAGGAGCGGCTGGGTCAGCGTGGCCGTGAGCTGCGTCGTAAACTGCGGATTCAACGTCGCGAAGGTGCTGGTCGTGTTCGTGCGCGAGTTGTTGAACGCCGCCGTGTACGACGTGCCGAACCACGGCAGGGCCTGGCTGATGTTGGCGTTGACGTTGGCCGTCTCGTTGACAACCCGCGAGCCGCCGTTGAGCAAGCTGGTCGGGAGCGGCATGCTCGAGCTCGCATTGACCGTGGACCCGAGCGTCGGCCGGTAAGCCCCCCGCGTCTGCGCAAGCGACAGGTCCTGGAGCTGCGGGTTCAAGCGCTCGACAGACAACTCGATGTTGTTCTCGATTGCCATGGCGACCGCCTGTTCGACCGTCAACTTCACGACCGGACGCGCCTCGGCCCGTTCTTCGAGCGTTCGCTGCTGCGTGGCGGCCGGGGCGGCTTGCGCCTGGGATTCGTTGAACGTCTCCCGCGCGTACTTCACCAGTTCGTCGACCCGCGCCTTCTGACTCGCGACCTGGGGCCCGCCCTGCATTTGCGCGATCGCGCCAGAAGGTACCGCGAGCACAACGGCCGCGATTCCCAGAATACGTGCAAACTTGCCAGTCCTTTTCACGAAACTCCTCCCAGGTGAGGGGGTTAGAGCCTGTCAGAAAACAAAGTTGTCACTGATTGTTTTCCTACAGGCTCTTATGGCCGGTCCGAACACACGCAATGTCAACCTCATTCATTGACAGGGCCTTATCCTGTCGCGGGTCATCTGCCGGGCGGACGTCGACCCTGTCTGCGGTCCTGTTCCCAGCGGTCGTGGATGGCCTTCATCTTATCCCGCTGTTCCAGCGTCAGGATCCGGTGCATTCGGTAAATCATCAGGGTGCGGGTCTTTGCGAGGTCGGCGCGGGAGCTTTCGACCTGATCGACCAGCCTCATGACGTCACTCTCCGGGGCCATGCCCTCGGCGATCACGTCCGAAAGACGCTTCTCGAGGCGGTCGAGGTTATCCTTCCCGATGGTCATCTTGGGCAGCAGTCCCTGGTACACGTCCTCGAGTTTCCCGGTCTGGTCCGGCGTCAGAACCAGGTCGGTCTTGAACTTCTCGGACTGCCACCACTTGAAGCCCTGGGCACCGGCCGTGGCTGGAAGGCCGACAAACAGGACCACAAACCAAATCAGGGCTCGCCAGGTAGACATGGCGGTCTTACACCTCCGCTTCGCCTAGGAACTACGACGTGCCGGGGCTAGCTGTTTACCGGGGAGGCCGGTAGGCCGTCCGCACACGCCGCGAGTCGCAGGACCACCGCTCCAACCAGATTGTCCGGGGTCGACGCGCCGGCGGTCAGACCAACCCGGAGCGGGCCTGAGGACGGGAGCCAGCCGGAGCGCCTGACCTCGGCTTTCGATTCGACCGGGCGGTGGCGAATCTCAGCCGGGGACTCCAGGCAGTCGTCATCGGCGATGTGATAGGTCGGGGCTTTCTCCGCACACATCCGGGCCAGGTTGAGGGTGTTGCTGCTGTTGTAGCCCCCGACCACCACCATGAGATCGACGGGGTGGTCCCGCAGCAGGTCCACCACGGCATCCTGGCGGTCCTGCGTGGCGCTGCAAATCGTGTCGAAGGCCCGGTAGTGGTCGTCGATGACGTCTGCCCCGTACCGATCAGCCAGCGCCGCCCGGAACCTGTCGCCGACCTCCAGCGACTCCGTCATGAGCATCGTCGTCTGGTTGGCCAGGCCGACGCGGGCGAGATCGCGGTCGGGGTCGAAGCCGGGGGACATGGCCTCTCCAAACAGCGCCAAAAACGCGTTCCGGTCTCCACCTTGCCGAATATAACGGCACACCGCCTCGGCCTCGATCCGATCCAGCACCACCAGGAACGGCCCGCTCGGTGATTTAAGCGCCTGTGACGCCGTCGCTCGAGTTTCTTCGTGATGGATCTTGCCGTGGATGATGGAGGTGAACCCATGCTCCGCGTACCGGCGAACCGCCTTCCAGACGTTCAGCACGGACCCGCACGTGGTATCGATGAGGGTGCAACCCTGGCGGTCGAACCGGGCCAGCATGCCCACCGTCACGCCAAAGGCCGGAAGGATGACGACATCGTCTGGCCCGAGGGCCGCGGCGGACTCGCCGGGATCGTCCAGGAACCGGATGCCGCTCGAGCGCAGTTTCTCGTTCACATGGGGGTTATGGATGATCTCGCCTGTCAGATACACGCGTTTGTCAGGGAACTTCCGGCGCGTCTGGTACGCGTAGTCGACGGCCCGGTCCACGCCGTAGCAGAAGCCGAACTCCCGGGCAAGATGCAGCGTCATCCGGCCGGATCGGTACGTGTAGTCCGACGCTTTGAGCTCGTCCACGAGGGCGCTGCGATAGTCCTGCGCCAACTCGGACGCGACGGCGGCCTTCAGGTCGAGGCCTTTGCGGAAGATGACCGACGGCATATCGATTCACATTGTAGCCCGGTTGGCCGCAGGGGTTCGCCCGAGCGCGGTATCCACGGGGGCCAGACCGCCGTTCATCGGCCCGACGGCTCTAATGGATGCCTGTGCTGGCGTGAAGCGTGGAAGGATCGACACCGAGGCGACGGATGGCGGCTTCCCACATCTCCGCCGGATTGGTGTCGAACACGATTTCCCTGGCGACGTCGCTGATCAGCCACGACGACTCCGTCAGTTCGCGGTCGAGCTGGTGGGCGCCCCAACCGGCGTACCCCATGAGCAGCCGGGCCTTCTCGACCGACGGGCCCTCGATCAGTTTGCGGAGCAGCTCGGCCGACGAGGACACGAAGATACCCGGACTGACCTCGTAGGCGTCCTCGCCGAGCGGTTCTTCGGGGAGGAGCAACGCGCCGCGCTGAGGCTCGACGGGGCCGCCGGCCCAGATTTCCAGCCCGCTGTCGCCGCAAAGCGGCGGCGTGAACTCGACGACGCTCGCGGCCGCCGTGCCTGTGGGGCGGTTCAGGACCAGTCCCCACGCGCCGCCGTCGCTGTGCTCGCACAGCAGAATGACGGTACGGTGGAAGTTCGGGTCGGCCAGTTGCGGCATTGACAACAGCATCGCCGGCGCGAGCTTCGGCCGGACCGGAGTCTCATCGTCCATATCGATATGATGATACGACAGAACCGCGGCGCCCGCGCGCTGCGGGGAGGCGCGAAGGCTCCCATCCGGCCGCAGGCGAATCACCGCACGCATCCGTGGCTCAGCCGAGGGCGGATGGGAACTTCGCGGCCAGGATCCGGCGCCAGAAGCACCGGCTGCTCCGAATCGCGGCTGCTAGATGTCGGTGGGCGAGTACCCGTCCGATGACGGATTCCGCAGGTAGGTGTCGATGGCCCGGGCGGCCCGGCGCCCTGCGCCCATCGCGGAGATGACCGTGGCGCCGCCCGTGACGATGTCGCCCCCCGCAAAGACACCGGCCTTCTGCGTGGCGCCGGTCCCATCATCCGCCAGGATGTTGCCCCACTTGTTGACCGGCAGATCAGGCGTCGTGTTCCGTATGAGAGGGTTGGCGCCCTGGCCGATCGCGAAGACGACCGTGTCGACGTCGAGGTCGAACTCGGAGCCCTTGAGCGGCACCGGGCTGCGCCGTCCGGACGCGTCGGGGTCGCCGAGTTCCATGCGGATGCAACGCATCGCCCGCACGCGCGAGCGTTCGTCAGCCAGGATCGCGGTTGGGGCGGCCAGCATCAGAATCTGCACGCCTTCTTCTTCCGCGTGGTCAACCTCTTCCGCGCGGGCCGGCATCTCCTGCCGGGTCCGGCGGTACACGAGGTACGCGTTCTCCGCACCGAGGCGCAAGGCCGTGCGCACCGCGTCCATCGCGGTATTGCCCCCACCGATGACGGCGACGTGCTTGCCCCTGATGGTCGGGGTGTCCGTGACGGGGAACAGGTACGCCTTCATCAGATTCGAGCGTGTCAGGTACTCATTGGCGGAATAGACGCCGATCAGGTTGATCCCCGGGATTTTCGGAAAGGTCGGAAGGCCGGCGCCGGTGGCGATGAAGACCGCCTCATATCCGAGCTCCGTGAACAGCTCATCGACGGTGAAGGTCTGGCCAATCACGTGATTCGTCTTGATCTCCACGCCGATCCGCTTCAGCCCGTCGATCTCACCTTGGACGATCGCCTTCGGGAGGCGAAACTCGGGAATGCCGTACACGAGCACG
>Ga0315275_10008061_pt1 | contig 10238 bp, 6 predicted proteins | sample YL17G03_0_MG_FD_205557 | JGI IMG/M metagenome (GOLD analysis project Ga0315275, IMG submission 205557) | Sediment microbial communities from Yellowstone Lake, YNP, Wyoming, USA - YL17G03_0 | ecosystem: Environmental > Aquatic > Freshwater > Lake > Sediment | place: USA: Wyoming | collected...
GGCCACGGCGCGGACCGCGTTCTGCGCCTTCGGAGACCCCCTCGGCGTCCGGGGCCAGCCGGCGATATGACGGAAGGGGGCCCTGCGGACGCGCCCTACTGGAACGTTACATAGACCGTACCCGTCGGTGCGCTTTCCACGCCGCCAGTCTTATAGGAGGTCAGGCTGAAGTACCAGGTCCCGGACGAGAGCCCCTCGATGGAGGCGCTGGTGATAGCCGCGCCGGCAACGTCGACGGCCTGTGCCAGGGAATTGGCTGACGTCCCGTACCGGATCTTGTACCCGGCAAGGTCTGTCAGGGCCGAGCCGTCCTCGTTCGTCGTCGGCGCCGTCCAGGCGAGCTCCGCCGTGTTGGAGGTTGCCGCGGTCACCGCAATCGTGAATGACGGCACACTGACCGATGCCGTACCGTCCGACACCGAGATCACGATGCCCGAGTAGCTGCCGACCTGAACGGACGTCGGCGTGCCGCTCAAGCGTCCGGTGGAGGTGCTGAAGCTGGCCCACGCCGGCTTGCCGCTGATCGAGAACGTCAGCGTCTGGCCGTCCGGGTCCGATACCTGCGGGAGGAACTCGTAGCTATTGCCGGCGACCACGCTAGCAGCCGGTGTCCCGCCGATCGTGGGCGCAGTGTTTGACGCCGGGAGGCCCAGCACGGTGAGGTCGAAGGCAGGCAAATCGCTGAATGCCTTGCCGTCGCTGACACTGATCAGGATGCGCGAGTAAACCGGCTTGGCCGTGCCCGGGGGGGTGCCTTCCAGCCGGCCCGTGCTCGAGCTGAATGTCGCCCATTCAGGCTGATTCTCGATGCGGAAGGTCAGCGTGTCGCCATCGGCATCCGAGGCCGAGGGCTCGAACAAGTACGCTTGGTCTACCCGCGCTGTCGTGGTCGGGGTACCGACGATCTGCGGCACGTTGTTGAGCGAGCCCGGGAGGGCAGAAGATGAGTCCGATCCGGAGGAACCCCCACCGCAAGCGGCCACGAGGCCGCAAGCGACCAGAACCGAAATCTGCTTCCACATAGGCATGCTCCGCATCACGCACCTCTCGTCCACGGCCCCGGCGGTGCGGACAGATCGGATCAGAACTGCGGGATGCTCAGACGGAGCCCACGTTATGCCCGTTGGAGCACAACGACAAGGCTGGCACTGGCAACCCCGCTATCCTGGGCGTCTGCCCTTCGGACCGGAAGCTTTGCGTCCCTGCCTTTCGGCAGGTTTGCCCTTTAATCAGGCGTGGGCGATTATTTGACAGTGCGGGCCCTAGGGCAAGCTTCGGGATGCCGAAATGAGCGGTGCGTCTGAGTACTGGGAGCCCTCTGCTTGCCCGCATCCAACGTTTTCAGCGGGTTATGCGGACGATCTGTCGTCGGACGTCGAATTCGTCAACAGGCCAGGATGCAGGGGGCCGGAATGCCTCGCCGTCCTCGGTCCGCAGGAACAGCGGGTTTGTGACCGAGGAGAAGTTCGCCGCCGTTACGTGCGCTCGCCAACGATTGACTGCGTTACCGCGCTCCCTTCGTCCAGAGCACGACCTCCACGGTCTGCATCAGGATCGACAGGTAAAAAAGCAGGCTGCGGTTCTTGACGTAGTACAGGTCGTACTGGAGCTTTTCGAGGGCGTCTTTTTCATTGGCGCCATATGGGTAGCAGAGCTGGGCCCAGCCAGTGATTCCGGGCCTCACCACATGGCGTCCGCGGTAGTAGGGAAGACTCTGCTCGAACTGCGTGACGAATTCGGGACGCTCCGGGCGCGGGCCGACGAGACTCATTTCACCGCGCAGGACATTGATCAGCTGCGGCAGTTCGTCGATGCGTGTCTTGCGGATGCAGCTGCCCACCTTCGTATTCCGCGGGTCGTTCGGGGCCGCCCACACTGCGCCGCCCTGCTCTGAGCCTACTCTCATGCTGCGGAATTTGAGCACATGGAACAGCTCACCGTAACGCCCGACACGAAGCTGGCGGAACAGCACTGGCGCGCGCCAGCCATCCTCAACGACTATGGCAAGCGCGGTCACGAGCATCACCGGGAGCGCAAGGACCAGCATTCCCAGACTCACCAGAATGTCGAAGCCCCGCAGGAGTCCCTGCTTCAGGTCGGACTGCTGGAAACCGTCGCCGAATATGATGGAGCTCGGGTTGACCGCGGCGAGACGTACCTTGCCGGCTTCACGCTCGAGGAAGGTCGACAACTCGAGGACCGCGATACCGGCGAGACGGCACTCGAGGAACTCATGCGACGGGAATGCCCGGCGCCGATCGTCCATGGCGACGACGATCTCGTCGATCTGGTTTTGCAACGACCAGTGATGCAGGTCCGGTGGACGATCGATCATGCGCTCGGCGGCGATGGTCACCTCGTCACCTTCGGCGGCGACGAACGCCACCAGCCGGACGCCGCGCAAATCCGCGCGGCGGCGCAACTCCGACAGACACGCCGCCTGCCGGCCTGCGCCGAATACCAGCGCCCGGCGCTTGAACCGGTGCTCGCCGATGACGCCGTGAAACAGTGTCCGAATCGTAAGGCTGAACAGGACTGCGATGGCGGCGCTGAGGGCCAGCGTTCCGCGGCTCATCCCCAGCTTGGGCAGGAAGAAATAGACGAGGGCCGACAATACGACGGCGTTCGTGATCGCGGTGACCACGCGAACGACGACGCCCTCAGCACTGCAGCGTTGGCGGATCGAGTACAAACCGACAGCGAATAGCGATGCCAGGCTGAAGAGCGCAAAGATAATGGCGGCCGGCAGCGCCGCGCCCGCGAGGTAGGGCGCGATCAGCAAGAACGAGGCTTCGACCAGTGCAAGGAGCACGAACGGCAACTGCAGATGCATTTTGGAGAGCCGGAATGACACAGCGAGGCCTCAGTTGCGTACGCAGTTCGCCGCCGTGTACCGTGCTTTGACGCGTAACACTCGAGATCTCCCCCTGACCGATCCACTCATCCACATGCAGCTGCAGACAATACTCATCGCCTGCCGCCGCTCTCGTGAGTGACATTATTTTTACGTCATCGAAACTCGCGCCCAATCTACGCTTACTTAAGTAACCAACGTGCAATATGTAAGCATCTGAGGTGCGATATTAAGTAACCCACAGGGAGCAGAGTAGCCGCCGTAAATGCCTCCCTGTAGCCGTGTTGACATAACCATCGAAATTTACAGACGCAGACTTCTAAACACGAACCTTGCTCGGCACTTACGGCCGTCTCAGAACACGATGTCGAAGATAATTCCGAAAGCTCTTGTAATCCCTGGTGACATTGGACCCGATATGCGCCGGTCCAGTCACGGCCCCGCCTCAGGCAGGTTCACAGCTGGCAAGACGCATTGCAGCTCTCAGTTGAGCCGCAGGGCATACACCGGCGTATCAACATGCCTGATCAGCAGCGCCACGTCGATCGAACCCCAGCTTGCGACGCGGAACCTGCCGAACGTGTGCCGCCAGTTCCCCGCGTGACGCGAGCCGGCTCTGGCATCGGCGACTGGGTCCAACCCTTCGCCCGCGCACTGCGCCCAGTGCCATTCGCCGGCCGTGAAGCCCGACGACCCCGACCCCGTTGGGGCAGCGATCATGCGGACGACGGGCCCGTCCTGCGCGGAGTAGTAGATCAACCGGTCCAGGTTCGGTGCGTATTCCAGCGTGGCGTATTCTGCGATGCGCGGTCGCATGCCACTCGAACGCAACGGCGCCGCGGGTGCCGACGGATCCGCAGGATTGATCAGACACAATGCGTCGCGGCCGTGCACCACCACCACAACGATGTCCCGCATTGGATCGATCTGCATCGCGTTGTGATTGGCGACGCCCGGGAACTTGTTTGCATGCAATCTGCCCCAGCGGCCAAATGTGCCATTCCCCGCTGCACCGTCCGGGCAATAGCCGATAAAGGCGTCGCCGCCCCCGTCGTCACCGGAATGGCCCCACAGCACTCGCCGGGACGCATCCCAGGTCGTGAAGCCGCCCGAATTCAGAATGGCCGAGGTATGTAATGCGCCGCGCCGCCACTGGAGGCGATCGAGGTTAAACATGTGCGGTATGGCAACGGCCTTGACGTTGGGCCCCAGTTCGCTGTTGCCCTTCAAGATCAGATAGTCGTTGCCGACCGCGTCGTACTGCACGTATCCGTAGGTGTGCGGCGGCAGTGGGGAGCCATCCGGATACTCGGCGTTCGGATAGAACGCACCCTCACCGTAATTCTCGGGACGGCCTTGGACGAACCCGTCTGAGATTCGCCTCCACTCCCGCGTGGCGATATCAAAAGCGTGCACGTCGGAGCCAAAGTAGTTGTGGTGGCCCCCGCCGAAGACAATCAGCGAGCCGGAGTCACCAAACCGCGTTGCGAGTACAGCACCGTTCCAGGCTTCGGTGATTGCCGGGAAACCGACCCGGCCGCTCCACGGCGCAGGGACGTACCGCCCGGTCAGCCGCCGCAGAACTGCGTAAGTTTGCCGAGCAGGATTCAGGGCTGGATCACAGGCCGGATCGCCGTCACGCAAGAAGCGTGTACCGAGCCGCGTAGCGGGCAGTCCCAGGTCCGGTCGATCACCCGACAGGCGATACCAGCGACCGATCTTCATGGCGTCAAGCCATTCCGGGGCTAACGCTGCCCTGAATGACGTTGGGCGGTCCGTCATCGGCTCTACGTCACAGAAAAAGTCATGCAACCGCCGACGCTGAGGTGAGAGAGCCGGAGGCGCCCCGGTGCTGTCGTCGGACAGATCGGCGTCATCGACGCGAGACCGGGGTCAATAGTCTTGTGGCACCTATCTGCGCGCCGGACTGGAACGGGAGAATATCCGGCTCTCAGTAGTTGTGGCGCACCGTGCGGGCCAATTCAGCTCACTGCTTCTTTCGCCGTCTGGTCAAGCCCAAGCCCGCGAGGCCGAGGCCGAGGAGCGCGAGCGTGCCGGGTTCGGGGAGCGATAGGGGTGCGGGCGTATTAAACGTGGGGCAGGAGCCGCTGAAAATAACAATCCCGCCCGGGCAGTGGATTCGGGTTGGGCGTTGTGGGCGCCCTTGTCGAGCGGTCGTCAAGGTTGGCGCAAGCAGCACCATTGCGATCAGCATGGCCGTCGAGATTTTCATTGTTGTCGCAAATCCGTTTTTTTGACAATACGACAGTGGGCATCGGGCCGGTATTTTTGGGAAGCAAAATTCTTGTGATCCGTAGGCATATGTTAACGCGTCAACGCCTTCTGTGATCAAGGCGCACCGCTATTTTTCTTGCGGCGCTGCATTATGTAAAGAATTTCGACTCGCCTGACGCGCGATAGCGACGCATGCTGCAATCGGTGGTCCGTGCTGGGCCCAGAGCGGATGGTGAGGGACCGCCACGGCGAGCGACATCTGCCCAGCCGTCCGACCGCCTTGCAAGATTTTGGCGGACCCGGCAGGCAACAGCCACGCTCCGGTCTGTGGCACCACGACAGGCCGCAGCCGACGCCGAGATTGAGCTGTCTGGCGGGTTCCAGGCACAGCGCCCATCTAGGTTAAGCCAGACACGCCGACGGCCAGCAGACTACATCCGATGGGAAACGCTTTGCGACCTCTCAGCGGACATGGTCACGGGTACGGCGGCGAGGCAGCAAACTGAAAACCCAGACACTCGGCCGGGATCCCTGCTTCCAAGCCCGGCGCATCGTCTGCTGACGAGTCGGTCGGTAGCCGCTAACTCATCAGCCATCAGCCATCCGTCGCAACACGTCCGGCGCGCCGCTGCCGTAGACGACCAGCAACGGCACCGGCAACATTCGGTAGGTTCAAATCGGGGGCCTGATTTGTCACATTCCGAAACGAATCCACCTCGAGTAACGCCCCTGCGCGGGGGCGATGCCGTATTTGTCGGTTTGGTCGGGCGCCTGAGGTCCTGCGCGGTACCGGGCCACCGCCGTGGCCGGCCAAGCCGGGCGCCATGTTGTGCAGCGGGAACGATAGAGGTTCCACCGCGGCAGGGCTATGCTCTTTCGGCCGCCTCTGCAGCGGTCGCGGCGCGGGCTCGTGGACACACACTTGAAGCGTCGCAGTGCTTAGTTGAAGCGTCCAGCGGCTAGGGCGATGCCCGCCGTTGAGGGTTAGCGTCATCATGGTCACATTACGCCGGGACGACTACCCGCGCGACCTCGTCGGGTACGGCGCACATCCACCGGAAGCCAGGTGGCCCGGCAACGCCCGGATCGCGGTGCAGTTCGTGCTTAATTACGAGGAGGGAGCCGAGAACTGCGTGCTGCACGGGGATGCGGGCAGCGAACAGTTCCTCTCAGAGCTGGTCAATCCCCCGGCCTTCGCCGACCGGCACATGAGCATGGAGAGTCTCTATGAGTACGGCTCACGGGCCGGTATCTGGCGACTGCTCAGGGAATTCGAGCGCCGTGGCCTGCCGCTGACCGTCTTTGCCGTGGGCATGGCACTCGCGCGCCACCCCGAGCTGGCGCGAACCTTCGTGGGACTTGGACACGAGATCGCGGCGCACGGCTGGCGCTGGATCTCCTACCAGACCGTGGACGAGGAGACGGAACGTAGTCATTTGGAACTGACAGTCGGTTCCATCACACGGCTGACGGGCACACCGCCGCGAGGCTGGTATACCGGGCGCGACAGCCCGAACACGCGTCGGCTGGTGGTGGATCACGGCGGATTCGAGTACGACAGCGACAGTTATGCCGACGACCTGCCTTACTGGACACGAGTGACGCGGTCCGACGGTACCGTCGTGCCACACCTCGTGGTGCCCTACGCACTTGACACGAACGACATGAGGTTCGCGCTGCCGCAGGGGCTTTCTAAGGGCGACGATTTCTTCACCTATGTGCGCGACGCGTTTGACGTGCTTTACGAGGAAGGCGCCGAGCGAGCGCGCATGCTGAGTATCGGCATGCACGCCCGGTTGCTGGGTCGCCCGGGCCGGTTCCGCGGGCTGCAGCGGCTGCTCGACTACCTCGAGGGTCACGACCGCGTCTGGATCTGCCGGCGCATCGACCTCGCGCGGCACTGGAAGGAGACACACCCGTGCAAGGCCTGAGCGAGAGGGAGGCTGGCGCACTGGCATCGGTGGCGCATTGCCGCACGAACCGGGAATGACGGTGACCCATCAGTCCCGGCAGCACGGGGGCCCCGGCGACTCCCGTCTCATCAACGATGACCTGGCGCCGGTTCCACCCAGCAAGCGAACCTGGCGGACCTATGACCTGTTCGCCATGTGGATGTCCGACGTACACAGCGTCGGTGGCTATGTGTTTGCAGCTGGGCTGTTCGCGACCGGCCTGACCGGCTGGCAGGTACTCGGTGGCATGCTGGCCGGAATCCTGCTCGTCTATTTGCTGATCAACCTGGTCGGTACGCCGAGCCAGCGACTCGGCGTGCCGTATCCGGTGATGGCTCGCATCGCATTCGGTGTCTTCGGCGCCAATCTCCCGGCGCTGATTCGCGCGGTGGTCGCGATCGTCTGGTACGGCGTGCAGACACACTTCGCTTCGCTGACGCTGAAGCTTGTGCTGCTGCGGTTTTTTCCTGGACTGCAGGTCTGGGCCGTCGACGCCGAAGGATTTGCGGGTCTCTCTTGGCTGGGCTGGGCCTGCTACCTCACAATGTGGACGCTGCAGTTGCTGGTGTTCTACCGCGGCATGGAGTCGATCCGAAAATTCACGGACTTCGCCGGACCGGCCGTCTATCTCGTCATGTTCCTGATGGCGCTGTGGGTGGCCTCGAAGCTCGGGTTCGGTCACGTCGGCCTGTCGCTCACCGACCAGCATTTGACCGGCGTGGCCGCGTTGACCGGTATGGCGAACGTGGCGGCACTGGTCGTCGGCTACTTCGCTGCGCTGCTACTGAATTTCGGCGACTTCGCGCGTTACTGCCCCGGCGAGCGCGAGATGGTCCGCGGCAACATTCTGGGCCTGCCCGTCAACTGGATGCTCTTCGCGGTCGTCACCGTCGTGGTCACGTCCGGCACCGCCAGCCTGTTCGGCCGGCCCATCATGGACCCGGTGGAAATGGTCTCGCGCCTCGACAGCCTGACCGCGGTGCTGCTCGGGTCACTAACGTTCATCGTCGCGACGGTCGGTATCAACCTCGTCGCCAATTTCGTGTCGCCGGCGTTCGACCTCGCGAATCTGGCACCCCGGCAAATCAGCTTCCGAACTGGGGGACTCATCGCGGCGGGGATCACGCTGTTCACGGTACCCTGGCATTTCGTGGGTTCGGCACAAGCCATGATCGTGTTTGTGGGCACGATCGGCGGCTTCCTGGGTCCGGTGTACGGGATCATCATTACCGACTACTACCTGGTGAAGCGGGGCAGCGTGCTAGTCGACGACCTCTACAGCACGTCACCGCAGGGCCGGTTCTGGTATGTCGGCGGCTGGAATCCGCGAGCCGTTGCCGCGCTCGCCCCGGCAGTCTGCCTGAGCGCCGTCATCTCGTTTGCGCCTTCCCTCGCCGCGCTCCGCGCGGCCAACTGGTTCCTGTCGGCCGGCGTGGCAGCAGGACTCTACTTGGCCCTGCAGCGTCGAACCGGCTGACCGGCGGGCGCGCGGCCACTGGACCGAAAGATGCACTCTCGAGTCGATGAGCCCGCGTTCCGGGAATTCTCCAAGGACGATATCGAGCAGTCCATTCCAGCGCGTTTTGGTGCGCAGGTCGCCGCCTACCCTGACCGCATCGCAGTCTCGTGCGGTGGCGCGGCACTGACCTACCGGGAACTGAACCGCCGCGCGAACGCGCTGGCGCACGCGATTCTCGATCGAAGGGGATCAGGCAACGAGGCGGTCGCATTGCTGCTTCCCCAGGGGACCGATCTCGTCACAGCGATCCTGGGCGTGCTCAAGGCCGGCAAGTTCTACCTGGGCCTGGACGCCGGCTATCCTCCCGCGCGACTCGTCGCCATGGTCGGTGACGTCCGCGCAGGGCTGGTCGTGACGTCGACGGAACACCGAGACGCGGCCGCATCGCTGGTACCATCCGGCGACGCGGTGCTGCTGGCTGGGGACTTCGTCACCGCCAAGGATCCCGGCGAACCCGCGACGCGGGTATCGCCGGGCGATCTCGCGTACGTCTTCTTCACCTCCGGCTCCACCGGCCGACCAAAGGGAGTTATCGACAGCCACCGTAACGTGCTGCACAACGTGATGCGTTACACCAACACGTTGCGCATCGGCCCGACCGACCGGATGACGCTGCTTCAGTCGGCGAGCTTCAGCGGTTCGGTGTCGAGCCTGTTCGGCGCGATCCTGAACGGCGCGTGCACATGTCCGATCGATCCGCGCTCGCAGGGTTCCGAACAGCTGTCACGCTGGCTCAAGGACGAGCGAATCACGATATATCACTCGGTGCCCGCACTGTTCCGCCGCGTGCTGACGGGCGGCGGGCACTTTCCCGACGTGAGAATCGTGCGGCTGGAGGGCGACCAGGCCGCCACGTCCGATCTGCAGCTGTTCGCGCGGCACTTTCCCGCCGGTGCGCGTCTCGTGAACGGGCTGGGCACTACCGAGACGGGGCTTGTACGGCAGTTCTTCGCCTCCGGCACCGACGACGTGCCAGGTGGCCTGCTGCCGGTGGGCTACGCCGTGCAGGACATGGAAGTCTCCATCCTGGATCCGGACCACCATCCGCTTCCGCCCGGCGAGCTCGGCGAAATCGGGGTTCGCAGCCGTTACCTCGCGGTAGGTTACTGGCAGAATCCCGCCCTGACGGCACAGCGATTCCTCGGCGATGGCACTGGCCGCGAGGCGCGCGTCTACCTGACCGGAGACCTGGGACGCCTGCGCGGCGACGGTTGTCTCGAGCACCTCGGCCGCAACGACTCGCGAATCAAGCTGCGCGGCCAGACTATCGAGCTCGTCGAGATAGAGTCGGCCCTGCGGGATTTGCCGGCAGTGAGCGAAGCCGCTGTCGTCCTGGACACGTCGCTGGAGATTTCGCGCCTGGTCGCGTACTACGTTCCGGCCACCGGCCACGCGCCCAGTGTCACCGATCTGCGTCGAGAACTCTCCCGCCGGCTGCCGGGGTTCATGGTGCCGGCCCTGTTCATGCCGCTGCGGGCGCTGCCGTACAACGAGAACGGCAAGCTCGATCGCAATGCGCTGCCGGCGCCGGGCACTCAGCGTCCCGACCTGTCTACGGTATACGCCGGACCCCGCAACCTGGTCGAGCACCAGCTGACGCGCATCTGGGAAGAGGTGCTGAAAGTGATGCCGGTCGGCGTCAACGACGATTTCTTCGAACTTGGCGGCGACTCGCTCG
>Ga0315275_10008062_pt1 | contig 10237 bp, 9 predicted proteins | sample YL17G03_0_MG_FD_205557 | JGI IMG/M metagenome (GOLD analysis project Ga0315275, IMG submission 205557) | Sediment microbial communities from Yellowstone Lake, YNP, Wyoming, USA - YL17G03_0 | ecosystem: Environmental > Aquatic > Freshwater > Lake > Sediment | place: USA: Wyoming | collected...
CCAGGTCCGCTTCGATCGGGCTTTCGCCGAGGGGCGTCAGCCAGCTCCCTCGGCCCTGGATGGCAAAGAGCGAGCCGATCTCCCTGTGCCCGGGCCCGAGGATGACGACCGTCCCGGGGACAACGGTCGACGAAAAAACAGCCCCGGCGACAGGTCCGGAATACACGTAGCCGGCGTGCGGGGAGACGACCGCGATAGCTTTCCTTGGGGCCCCCTGAGACCCCGACATCTCTCCGATGGTCCGGCGAAGCCGCTCTTCGTCGCCGGGATAGAACTGGCCCGCGACGAAGGCTTTTCTTTTCATGACAAGCTCAGAGGACCTGGCGTTTCTCCTCGAAATGGACCCCGAGTGTCCCCAGCTCCTCGAGGACGGGCCCATAGATCTCGGGATGGACCGGCACCTGGACTCCCGTCATCCGGATCTTCCCTTCGAGGATGAGGCGGGCGGCGATGGCCGCGGGCAGACCGACCGTGCGGGACATCGACGAATCCCCGCCAGGGACACCGTAATCGATGAGCGTCGAGACGATCCGCTCGTTCCGCCCCGATTCGGCCCGGGCCAAGAACTCGTGCTGAAGGACGATCATGTCCCTTTCCCCGCCGGCATAAGCGAGCTTTTCGATCATCAGGGCGGCCAGGTTGTCGAGGGCCGAGCCCTTTTCGGCCGGGAGCTTCCTTTCTTCGAACAGCCCCAGCCAGTCTAGGCCGGAGAGGATCTTCGAATCGCTATCGAGAACTAGCCGCGCGGCGACGGCGCCGCGGACCTCGCCTCCGGGCGCCGCCTGGGCCAACTCCATCATGAGGCCGCGGAACGTCCCTCCCGTACGGTCCTTCGGGGTCTCGTCGAGGAGCCCCAGTTCGACCATCTTCTTGAGGGTCGCGCACCAGCCGGGGTAGCGGAGCGTCCCCCGCAGGACCGAGCCGGCCTCGGGGATGCCGTAGGTCTCCCGATAAGGGACCGAATCCCGGTTGGGATAGCCTTCGAACTCGCCCAGGCCGGGGATGGAGATGATTTCTGGCCTGGCGAAAAGGTCGGCGGCGGGAATAGAGATGATCTGGCCGTCCTTCAGAAACCTGGCGGAATTCTTGGACGCGAGCAGGACGCCGCGCGGGCTCCAGGAGAACTTGTAGCCGAAGGGGTTGGTGTTGGCCTCGGGGGCGGGCAGGCCGCCGCAGTAGGAGGTGAAGGCGAGGATTTGGCCGCCGGAGTCATGGACCTCGTGGATGACACGCATGGCTTCCATGTGGTCGATCCCCGGGTCGAGCCCCATTTCGTTCAGCAGGACGACGCCCTTCTCCCTGGCCCGCGAGTCGAGCTCCCTCATAGCCGGGCTGACGTAGGAAGCCGTGACCATGCTCTTCCCCTGTTCGACCGCGAGGGCGGCGACGACGGGATGGAAGGTGTAGGGAACCATGCTGACGACCAGGTCGCCCCGTCCGATCGCGGCCGCGAGCGCCGTCTTATCCGAAATGTCCAGGAGTTCGGCCTGACCGCGCGGGTGACCCGCAACGAGTTTCCGGGCCCTGGCGACTTCGACGTCGGCGACGACGACCGAAAAATCCGGCTGGTCGAGAAGATATTTCACGAGCGGTCCGGCCACCAATCCAGCGCCCAGAATGAGGATCTTTTTCATGGCCTTCTCCCTGGAGCGGTGCGGTCTATCCGATGGACCGGCTGAGATAAGCGTAATCCGGGGTGAGCTTGCCCCGGTAGAGGATGACCGCCCGGCGCAAGACGTCCGGCAGGCCGCACTCGGAGAACGACCTGTCGAAATGGGCGGCGGCGACCGCCGGGACATGCTCTTTCAGCTTGCCGCTGAAATACGTCGAGGATTCGAGGGGGAGCTCCGCCGGCAAGTTGTAGACGGCCAGGACGGCCGGGCCGTTCCCTTCGAACCCCATGAGGGGCTCGTCCGCGGCCGGGTCGTAGACGTAGACGGGGTTCTCGGAGTCGGTGGCCTGGACGGTGCACTCGAAGGACCCGTTGATGTCGCAGGTGATGTCGCCAACGACCCGGAGCCTCGGCCGCGAGCCGGAACCGTAAAGCGTCTTCAGGAAACCCTTGGTGACGAATTTCGGGTATTTCGGGGTCCAGTAGACGCCGTTGACGATGGCCGTGAGATAAGGCACGTATTCCTCGACCACCGGCCTGTAATTCTCCGGGTTCGCATAATAATCCTGGAGGTCGAAGGGCCTGGCCGGGTCGACGGGCCTGACCATGTCCTCTTCCTTGAAGACGGCCTTGTAGAACGTCCGGGGCGCCTCTCCCCTTCCCTCGAAGAGTTTCGGGATGTCATCCGGCCGGACCGTTTCCATGGGCAGGATGTCGAAGATCTCCTGGGCGCCCTGGGAAACGTGGCCGTACCCGAAAAACCCGAAGACGACGGGGTCGAGCTCCTTAGGCAGCCCTTCCCGGATGACCTTCCAGGCCAGCTTCCCGACGGCCTCCTTGGCCTCGACCAAGCTCTCGTAATGGTGGGTCGGCTGGAGGACGGTGAAGGGGTTGGCCATGCCTTCGGCATCGAGGCGGCGGCCGAGCGCCCAGAGGGTGTCGACCATCCCGGCGTGCCCCGCGTAATTGCCGAAATAGAGGACCCTCCGGCCCTTTTCATCGACCATCTTTTCGTAGTCGATGACGGAACAGCCGAGGTCCATCATCCGCTCGAGCATGGGCATGTTTTGGCTCTGGCCCTTGGCGGTGTGGGAGAAAAAGACATAAACCTTATCCTTCTCGATGAGCTCGATCGGGATTTCCTTGAGGGCAAAGACGACGGAGCACCGCGACAGGTCCTCCTCGACCGGGATCCCGGACAAACGGTAGTCCGCGTCGTTGAAGACCCGGATACCCGAGGGCTGGATCCTGATGTCGATGGGGTGCCTGTCGACGAGTTCCCGAGCGTGAGATGGGATCAACGGGACCCGCTTCTCCCACCTGTTGATGTCCTCTCTCCGGATGCCGATTTTTATGGTCATAATAATTGCCTTTGGGTGACGGAATGATAGGGTAAATTATGTCACAATCGCTCGTGGCCGGTCAAATTCGGGGCTCAGGTATCGCCGACTCGGAATCCACTTATTATCCCTCGGGGTATTCCCGCTGGCGGCCGCGGAGGGGCCTCGGGGATCGTCTCCGTCCGCTGCGGTGATTCTTCACGCCTTCCCGGGCCGGATCCGATGGGAGGAGTCCGCGTATCCGGCCCAGTAAGTCTGAATCACCGCTTTATGCTTCCTTCGACGACACCCCTCTGCCCCTTATCCCACGGCCTCCTCTGGGAACACCCCTGCACGATGGGGATTCCTTCCGGCAATCCCCTCGCCCCTTAGTTTCAAGGCGAAGAGGGTTGACGAGGGAGAGACGAATCAATAAGATGAGCGGAGATGATCCGGTTCACCAACACCCTCAGCGGCCAGGTCGAGCGCTTCGCGCCGATCGATCCGGGAGTCGTCAAGCTCTACACCTGCGGGCCGACGGTCTACGACTTCCCCCATATCGGCAACTGGCGGGCCTACGTCTTCGAGGACCTGCTCAAGCGCTTCCTCCTCTTCTCCGGTTACAAGGTCACACACGTCATGAACCTGACCGACGTCGACGACAAGACGATCCGCGGCGCCAACGCCAAGGGCGTCGGCCTCGAGGAATACACCCGGCCGTTCATCGAGGCCTTCGACAGGGAACGCGACGTCCTGAACATCCTGCCCGCGGACCACTATCCCCGGGCGACCGAACATATCCGGGAGATGGTCGATATCATCAAGATCCTCCTCGAAAAGAGCTTCGCTTACAAGAAGGACGGGTCGATTTACTTCGCTATCGCCAAGTTCCCTGCCTACGGCCGGCTGTCCAAGATCAACCTCGAGGACCTCCGGCCCGGGAGCCGCGGCGACGCCGACGAGTACGAAAAGGACAGCGTCCACGACTTCGCCCTCTGGAAAGCCCCCAAGGAGGGTGAACCCGTTTGGGAGACGGAGATCGGGCCGGGCCGGCCGGGCTGGCACATCGAATGCTCGGCCATGAGCTCCAAGTACCTCGGCCGGACGTTCGATATCCACTGCGGCGGAGTGGACAACATCTTCCCGCACCACGAGAACGAGATCGCCCAGTCCGAGGCGGCAAGCGGCGTCAAGTTCGTCAACTTCTGGCTCCACTGCCACCACCTCGTCGTCGACGGCGAGAAGATGGCCAAGTCCAAGGGCAATTTCTACACCCTGGGCGATATTCTGGCTAAAGGCTATAACCCCCTAGACGTCCGCTACCTGCTGATCTCCACCCACTACCGGAAGATGCTCAACTTCACCTTCGACGCCCTGGAGCAGGCCAAGGCCGCGCGGTCGAGACTGGGAAATTTCCTCGGCGCTCTCAAGGACGTAACAAAAGAGGGGCCGGCGCGCCATGAAATTCCCGAGATGATTGCTACGGCACGGAACGGCTTTGTCGAGAGCCTCGAGGATGACCTTAATATCTCGGAGGCTCTGGGATCAATATTCGATTTCGTGACGAACGTAAATGCCCTCATCGCTCAAGATGCCATTACCATTGAAGACGCCCACAAAATCTTTGAATTCTATTCTTCTCTCGATAAAGTGCTTGCCATCAAGCCCTCCCCTGTCAGGTCGGCCGTCGGGAAAATTATAGCCCACGGCAGGGTCAGGGGGCGAGCAACTGTTACTAAAGATCAGCCTGCGGATGGGGATTCAATCTTGGAGAAAGAAGTTCTAGAAAAGATTGAGGCTCGGAATAAGGCCCGGTTAGAGAAGAATTACGCCCTGGCCGATGCCATCCGAAAAGACCTTCTCAGCCGGGGGATCCTGCTCGAGGACACCAAGAATGGTGTTCTCTGGAAAAAAGCAGAGCTTCCAAGAAACTGAGTGAACGAAAGGTCTCAGGCGAAGCCCGTGACGGACGGCAAGCGCAGCACTCAGGCCCTTGGCTTGCGGGGCGAAGAGATCGCCTGCGCCTACTTGGAGAAGAAAAAATACGCCATCGTCACCCGGCGCTTCCGCATGTTCCACGGCGAGATCGACATCATCGCCCGGGACGGCCCGACGCTTGTCTTCTTCGAAGTGAAGGCCCGGGCCGATGATTCGTTCGGCCGTCCGGAGGACGCGGTGACCCCCGGCAAGCAGCGGCAGATCCGGAAAATCGCCCAGGGCTACTTGGTGGAGAACCCCCTCGGCAACGCTGCGTGCCGTTTCGACGTCATCGCCATCCTTTTCGGTGACGGGGACGGTTATCGGCTCGAGCACTTTGTCGACGCTTTCTAAGGCCGACGAGAGCCGGATTCTTCCATCCGCGCGGCCCGATCTCTCGACGGTGGCCATAAAGGTTGGCAGGGTCCGGCCCTCAACTGCGCCTACGCTTCTGTGCGATCACCTGCGAGGGGTCGGAGGATGACAAAGCCAGTTCCCTGACCGTCTTGCCCAGGACGGGATGGCGGATTTCGGGGGCGATCTCACACAGAGGAACCAGGACGAAATTCCTTTGGGCCAGCCGGGGATGCGGGATAGCGAGGTCCGGCAGGTCGACGATGAGGTCGTCGGCGAAAAGGATGTCGATGTCGATCGTCCGGGGGCCCTTGGCCGCCGTCGGGACACGCTTCATCCGGGCCTCGACCGATTTCGCGAGCCCGAGGAGGGCTGGCGGGTCGAGAGCGGAGCGGACCTGGAGGACCCGGTTCAGGAACCAGGGCTGGTCGATCCGGTCGACGGGCTCGGTTTCATAGACCGAAGAAGCCCTGAGGACCTCGATCCCGTTCTCGCGGAGAAAGCGAACGGCCGCGGCCAGGTTTTTCGCCCTGCTCCCCAGGTTGCTCCCGAGGCTAAGGAAATAAATCACGCTTCACCTCGCCCCTATCTTAAACAAATGCGGTCCACGGTTGCAATTCGAAATAGCTTTGTTTAGTATTATCCTTCCCGCAGCAGCCGGCCGGGATAAACGGATACGGAGCGCGAACATGAGCAAGTTGATCTTCCTCGACAACGGGGCGACCTCCTTCCCCAAACCCGAAGAAGTCTACACATACATGGATTATTTCTTCCGCAATTACGGCGTCAACCCCGGGCGGTCCGGCTACGACCTGTGCATGGAGACCGGGCTGGTCGTCGAAGAAACCCGCAAGATGCTGACCGAGTTCTTCCACGGCACCGACCCCAACCGCCTCTGCTTCGGCTACAACTCGACCGACGCCCTGAACCTGATCTGCTTCGGCATGCTCCGTCCCGGCGACCACGCCATAACGACGACCCTCGAGCATAATTCCGTCCTGCGGCCACTTTACCACCTCCGCCGGGAGGGGGTTGAGGTCGATTTCGTTCCATTCGACGGGGCCGGGTTCGTCGATCCCGCGGAGATCCGCAAGAGGTTTCGGCCCAACACGCGCCTGGTGATCGTCAACCATGCCTCGAACGTCATCGGCACGGTCCAGCCCGTCGCCGCGATCGGGAAGCTCTGCCGGGAGGCGGGCATCCCCTTCGCCATCGACGCATCCCAGTCGGCGGGTAAGGTGCCCATCGACATGAACGCCCAGTTTCTCGATGTCGTGGCCTTCACCGGTCACAAGTCCCTTCTCGGCCCGACGGGCATCGGCGGACTCTACGTCCGTGAAGGCGTCGAGATCCGTCACACCCGGGCCGGAGGCACAGGCGTTCGCTCGGCCGTCCGGGCCCATCTCGACGAATACCCCTATCGGCTCGAATACGGGACGCCCAACGTCCAGGGCATCGCCGGCCTCAAAGCCGGGCTGACCTGGCTCCTGGGCAAGGGACTTGAGACCGTCCATGCTGAGGAAATGCGGCTCGCCCGGATCCTCCTTGACGGCCTTCGGGCTATCCCTCGAATCAGGCTTTACTGCCTGGACAACCTCGAGAACCACATCGCCGTCCTGGCCTTCAACATCGAGGGGATGGACGCTGCCGACGCGGGGACGATGCTGGACGTGGATTTCGGCATCGCCTGCCGGACCGGACTCCATTGCGCGCCGCTCGTCCACGAGCAGATGGGGACCGACAAGATCCACGGCACCGTCAGGTTTGGGATCGGCCCGTTCAATACCGAGGAGCATATCCAAACGGCGCTCCAGGCCGTGGGGAAGATCGCCGCGTTCAAGCCCAGGCGTTGAGTACCCGGCGGTCCGGGGCATCTTCCCTCTTTTCTTCGTGCCGGAACCTTGCTAGACGCAGCCGTCCGGCTTGGGCAGGCCGGCGACCTTGCAAGCGCCCTTGGCGGGACCCGATGGAAAAAGGTCGTAGATCTGCATGAGCGAAAAGCCCGTGGCCTGGCACATCTTCCGGACCATGGGGGCCAGGTTTTTCTCCAGGTAGTACTCGCGGATGAACTTGACGACGGCCCAATGCGCGTCGGTCAGTTCCGCGAGACCTTCCTCGGCCTTGGCCAGCAGCCTGGCCGTCGCTTCGCTCCATTCCTCGGGGTGGGCCAGGAAGCCTTCCTCATTGACCTCGACCCGTATTCCGTCGACTTCGATAACCGGCATGTCTTTCTCTCCTCGCTACGCCGGCCCAAACGGACCGGGAGGTCTATCGCGCGTTCCTTTATTTCGTACTTGCGGGAACAACCAGGGCGTTGGACACGAGTTCGAGGACCTGGACGACCCGCATGGGCAGCTTGTAATGCTTGATGACGTCGTTGAGACCGTCGACGCAGTTATGGCACATGGTGCAGACGAACTTCGCCCCCGTGGCCCGGAGCTGTTCGGCCTTGATTTTTGCCACCTCGAGGCGCAGGGGCCGGTATTCGGCCATGGACAGGAGTCCGCCGCCTCCGGTGCAGCAAAAGTTCTCCCTTCTGTTGGGAAACATCTCCCGGAAGTCGGCGCAGACGCGCCGCAGGACCTCCCTGGGTTCTTCGACGAGGTCGCCGGAGCGGGCAATGTTACAGGAGTCGTGGAAGGTCACCGCCTCGGGGTTCCGGGCCGGGTCAACGGCGAGCCGCCCTTCCTCGAGGTAGCGCTTGAGGGTAACGACCACGGATTCCGTCGGGAGCTTCTGGTCGTAATCGGCCCAGTTGTATCCTTCCCAGCGCGTCGACCGGTAGCCGTGGCCGCACTCGGAGATCACGATCCTCTTCGCCCGCAGTCTCTCCGCCGCTTCGTAGACGTTCCGGGCAACGTAGCCGCCCAGCTTGTCGTCGCCTGAAAAGAGCCCGAAATTGGTCTGGTCCCAGCCCCATTTCGGCATGGTCCAGGACTCGCCGGCCGCGTGGAAGACCTTGGCGGCGTGGGCGATCGAGCGGGGGTCGAACTTGATCTCCCGGGGGTTGATCGTGTAGAGCACGTCGCAGTCCGGCTTGTCCACGGGGATGTCGACGCTCGGTGTCCCGAGCTCGGTCCGGAGCTCGTCCCGCATCCACTCGAGCGTCTCCAGGTAGTCCTGCTCGGTGACGGCCATCTGGTTTCCCGTTTCCCACTCGTCCCGGCTGACGTTGAATACTCCTTCGGGGACGATGCCGAGCTCGGTCAGGAGCCCCCGGGTGAACCTCACGAGCAGGCCCGTATCGACGCCCATCGGGCAGTTGTAGGTGCAGCGGCGGCAGGCGCTGCAGGTACCGAAGACGATGTTCTTCAACCGGTTGAGGTCTTCATCGTCGCGGAGCGAGCCGGCCTTGACCCACCAAGGCGCGACCCGGCCCGTCCAGTCGATATGCTTCTTGAAGATCTTGCGGATTTGGTCGGCCTTCCAGACGGGCGTCATCGTCGGGTCGGCGGGCCTGGCCAGGAAGTAGTGACAGGATTCCGCACAAAGCCCGCAGTGAACACAGGCGGTCATCGAAACAGCCAGCGACCTGGTGATCCGCAGGCCGAGCAGGTCCAAGAACCTATGGACGTTATCGCCGGGCTCGTAGGTCCGGAGGCGCCCGTCTGCGAGCGAGGGCAGCCGGTCCTCTTTCGCCCGCGCCTGGCTGCGGGTGTCGAGCGGGGCGTCGACGACGCCCGAGGCGCCGCGTTTCACGCGTTTCAAGCGCGATCCTCCTTCACCGGCCCGGAGACCTGCGTCCCTGCCTTCCTTCCCCGCGAGAAAGCCCCCCTGTGGCCCATCGAGCGGCCCAGGTAAAAGCGGGTGAACGGGTAGTAGAGATAATGACAGATCTTCGAAAAAGGCACGTAGACGAGGAAAAAGGCCGTCAGCCCGAAAAAGAGGATGAGCGGCCACTCGGCCTTTTCATGCGCGTTGGGGACGGCCAGGACGCCCCCAGCGAAAAACAGGATCATGAGGACGAGGGAAAGATAGTCGTCCGCGGAGCTGACCAGGCGGAGGACGGGATTCGTCAGCCGCCGGACCAGGCGCAGCAGTCCGGCGAAGAAAGCCGAAGCCATGACCGCCTGGAAGATGATCACGACCGCCCGGATACGGAACACCCCGGGCGCATAGGGAATGATGAACGTCGCAGTTATGGCGGCAACGACACCGAGGTGGAAGACGACGAATTGGGCATAGAAGCCCGGCCGCTTGCGCGTCGATTCCATGGCCCAGGGCATGGCCACGTTCATGAGGGAATAGGCGACGCCCCCGGCCTCGCTTCCCGCCGGGAACGTCCTTTCCTTCCGGGAGCGGAAGCGGAATACCCAGATCAAGCGGACCGTATAAACGAGCGCCAGGAAGAGCAGGGCGGCGATCTGCGCTTCGTTTTCGACGAACTTCAATAGGTCGCTCATGGGCTGGTTCTTCGGCTCCCTTCGGTCCGGCTTTGGACCCTTCCCGTCATACGGCCGGAGGAGAGTCGCGGTCGCACATTATATCAGAGACCCCGGCGGCGGCAAAACACGCTTCGACAGGGTCCTGAGCCCCTTGCCTTTGAGCCAGGGAGGAGCCGTGGGGAACCGCCGCGGGTCCGCTAGGCGATCGGGAACAGCACTGTGACCGTCGTCCCTTCGCCAGGACGGCTCTTGACCGAAACTGTCCCCTGATGGGCAAGGACGATGTGCTTGACGATGGACAGACCGAGGCCCGTGCCGCCGAGCTTTTTGGACCGGGATTTATCGACGACGTAAAACCGTTCGAAGATATGGGGCAAGTGGCCGGAATCGATGCCGATGCCGGTATCCTCAACCTCGATCGCCAGCCGGCCTTCTCGCGCCGCGAGGCGGACGGTTACGGACCCCTTGTCGGTATACTTTACGGCGTTATCGACGAGGTTGAGGAGTAGGCCTTCGACCTGGAGAGGGTCGGCCCGTAGGGCGGGCAGGTCGGTAGGCGCCTCGAGGACAAGGGCGAGGCCCTTTTCGAG
>Ga0315275_10008063_pt1 | contig 10237 bp, 9 predicted proteins | sample YL17G03_0_MG_FD_205557 | JGI IMG/M metagenome (GOLD analysis project Ga0315275, IMG submission 205557) | Sediment microbial communities from Yellowstone Lake, YNP, Wyoming, USA - YL17G03_0 | ecosystem: Environmental > Aquatic > Freshwater > Lake > Sediment | place: USA: Wyoming | collected...
AGCTCGTGCGGCCGATGCGCGTGGGTCAGGAACGAGGAACGCTGTTCCACGTCCTCGATCGAACCGGCACCGGGATGGGGCGGCGCTTGTTGCGGCGGCGGATCCTCGCGCCGCTCGCCGATCGCGCCGCGATCGAGGCGCGCCTTGATGCGGTGGAACGGCTCGTGGACGACAGCCTCCTGCGAGAGGAGATCCGAGGGTGTCTGGATGATGTCCACGATCTCGAGCGGCTGGTGGGGAAGCTCGGCGCGGGCCGCGTGCGTCCGCTCGATCTTCTCCGCCTGTTGCGATCGCTCGACGTCGCCCCGCGAGTCCTGTCCCTCCTGACGCGCGACGCCGGCACAGGTGACACGCGCCTTCTGCTCGAGGTGCAGGAGCGGATGGCGGCGCCGGAGATCGGCGTTCTGGCAGCCAGATTCTCGCGGATGCTTGTGGATCAGCCGCCCATTGACGTGCGTGATGGAGGGATGATTCGCCAAGGCTACAGCGAAGACCTCGACGGCACCCGCGAGGAGGTTCGCCTGCTGCGCGACCGGCTGTCTCACCTCGAGAGCGACGAGCGTGCGCGGACGGGCATCTCTTCTCTCAAGGTTGGGTACAATCGCGTGTTCGGCTACTACTTTGAGGTGACCCGGCTGCACTTGAGCAAGGTGCCACCCGAGTACGTGAGGCGCCAGACCCTGGCCAACGCGGAGCGTTTCGTGACCGACGAACTACGCGGCTGCGAGGAGCGGATCGCGGCCATGGAGGAGCGCGCTCTCGCTCTGGAGGCGAGTCTGTTCGATGCGGCCGTCGAGGCGCTTCGTGACGCCATCCCCCTCTTGCAGTCTCTGACCGACGCGGTGTCCGAGCTCGACTTCCTGCAGTCTCTGGCGGACGTGGCTCATCGACACCGCTATGTGCGGCCCACATTCACAGACCGCCATGCAGTCGAGATCCGGGGGGGACGACACCCAGTGGTGGAGCAAATCGAGGAGTTCGTCCCGAACGATCTCTTTCTTCCCGAGGGGCGAGACCTCGTGATTCTCACCGGCCCCAACATGGCCGGGAAGTCGGTCTACTTACGCCAAGCGGCCCTGATCTCCCTCATGGCGCAGATTGGGTCATTCGTCCCGGCCGAGAGCGCTACGCTGCCCGTCGTCGACCGGGTGTTCGCTCGCGTCGGGGCGAGCGACATGCTCATGGCCGGCGTGAGCACGTTCATGATGGAGATGCTCGAGGTGGCAGCCATTCTCGAGCGGGCCAGCTCGCACAGCCTCATCATCCTGGACGAGATGGGGCGCGGGACGAGCACGTTCGACGGGGTATCGATCGCGTGGGCGGTGGCCGAGGAGTTGGCGCGCAAGGTGCGTGCCAAGACGTTGTTCGCCACGCACTACCAAGAGCTGACGTGCCTTGCGGAGGAGATCCCGAACGTCGTCAACCTGCACGTTGCGGTCAAGGAGTTGGGAAAGGACGTGGTCTTCCTCCACCGGGTGGAGCCGGGCACGGCGTCCGGGAGCTACGGCGTCCACGTGGCGCGTCTTGCCGGCCTGCCGGCGCACGTCACCGACGCGGCGGATCGCATCCTCGCCGACCTCTTGTCCGAGGCCCCGCTGTCACGCATCGGCCGCGCCGAGAAGCCGGCGGAGGCCCCTCCGCTGTTCGGCAGCGAGGATCACCCGGTCCTCAAGGCGCTTCGCAGGATGGACGTCGATCGGACGACGCCGCTCGAAGCGTTGGAGAAGCTTGCGGAATGGAGGCGCCAGCTCCGCTGATGGACAACCACGATGTCGCGTCGCGTTCCGGGCACATCCCCGTGCTTACCCAGGAGGTCGTCCAGTACCTCACGACGGGCCGCGGAGGCACGCTCGTCGACGGCACGGTCGGCCTTGGCGGACACGCTGAGGCCCTCCTGGTGGCGGACCCCGACGTGCGCGTCGTCGGCATCGACCGAGACCCCCACGCGCTCGAACGCGCGAGCGAGCGCCTTCGCTGTTTTGGAGAACGCGTCTTGCTTGTGCACGGGAACTATGCCGACATCGGCGAGCACCTGGCGCGGCTGGGTCTTGGTTCCGTCGACGGCCTGCTCCTCGATCTCGGCGTATCCTCGATGCAGCTCGACGACCCTGAGCGTGGGTTCAGCCTTCGTGCTGACGGCCCCCTTGACATGCGGATGGATCCGTCGCGCGGTCCGACGGCCGCGGAGTGGCTGGCCACGACGAGCGTTGACGACCTCGCTCGAGCGATCGGCCAGTACGGGGAGGAGAGATACGCGCGCCGCATCGCGCGAGCCATCGAGGCGGCGCGCGGGCGAAGCCCGATCCAAACGACAAGCCAGCTTGTCGAGGTCGTTCACCGCGCCGTTCCAGGGATCTACTTTGCGCAGCGCATCGACCCGGCGACGCGCACGTTCCAGGCGCTGCGCATTGCCGTCAATGGAGAACTCGCCGCGCTGGAGCAGGGGTTGCGGGAAGGGTTCCAAACGCTCGCTCTCGGCGGCGTCTTCGTCGCGATCAGCTTTCACTCCCTCGAGGATCGCATCGTGAAGACCTTCTTCCGCGAGCGCGCGGCCTCCTGCGTCTGCCCCGCCGATTTCCCCGAATGCCGCTGCGGGAAGAAGGTCGAGGCCGAGATCCTCACCCGCAAGCCCGTCATCGCCTCCGATCTCGAAATCCAGAAGAACCCGCGTGCCCGTAGCGCCAAGCTGCGAGCCGCTCGCCGGGTCGCGTAGGATCTTCTCGAGGTTGACAGTTGCAGCTGCACAATCGCTCTCATCGGTGGCCATGGCGAGAAGACGAGAGGGCGAGATTCTGGCGCAGAAAGTCTTCATGTGCCCGATCAGTCTGATTGAGGCGCTGAAAGCAGAGGCGCGGAAGACGGGCAAGAGCGAGTCGGAGATCACTCGGGAGGCGCTGAGGCAGAAACTTGCAGCGCGGCGGCCTGGAATGTAGTCTCGGGAGAAGATGAGCGACCACGGAGGAAACGCGCCCAAGGCCAGACCAGTAACGTCAGCATTCCTGGTTTGCGACAGGATCATCATAGAAGATGAGTCGCACAAGAAGGCGCTGATTGGGCTCTTCACGATTCTCCGCGCGCCTTCTTTCCCAACGCGACATGGGCCGATTGCACTGTACTATCAGGGAACAATAGAGAGCGGAGAGCATGAGTTCCATGTTGACTTCGTGCGACGTGGAGACGATTCTGTCTTGGCAAAGATCGAGGGCGTACTAATCGTCGGAGATGGGGAATCTCCGACTGAGCTGGCCGCCAATCTGCCATTCATTGATGTCCCATCAGAGGGCCGATACGAGTTCAGACTGTGGATTGATGGCGCTTACGTCCAGAGGGCGTCGTTTGCGGCAACAATGCTAGAGAAGAGAGCGAGTGACCACAATGACAACTAGCATCATGGAGAGACAGAGGGCCAGTGTGTCGATGGCTGCCGTCTGCCCAGGGGAAGGCAGGGGAGAGCTGCGCGTTCTCCCTTCACAGGGCGAGGTGGTGTGGGTGAGTGGCGCCCTGATGTTCTCTGCGTGCCCGTTGGTGTCTCCGCTTCTGCACATTTGGATTGCGTCACTCCCCGACGATCGACTTAGACTCATGGCCCCGCTCTCTATTGAGGTTACCAGGGACCAGTCTGGTTTCATCGCCGAATGCAAGAAGCTAGACGAGTTTGGATATGGTAGCGAAGTGATCGACTCCGTTGAAGACCTGCGCGAAACCATCTGCGAGCTGTTCTGGGAGTTGCAGGATGGGCGCGACCTAGCTCCGGGGCTAGTGTCGCTATCACGCACAATTCATGATCTAGTCAGGACCGCTTAGGACTGTGGCAATCTCGGTCGGCGAGTTCGATAGCGTAACTAGGAAGTTCGGGTTCGAGACGTACGATACCCATCACAAGCTGGCATGGCTCTGTCACGATGGGAAGAAGGTTGTCAGAACTAGGCGGTCGCACGTCAAGGGGCGCGATGTTCCGGCGGAACACGCGATTAGGAGCCAGCTCCACCTCTCAAGCGCGCAGTGGCGCGATGCAGTCAAGTGCACTCTGGGCAGGGAACAGTACCTCGACATCCTCGCCAAGAAGGGCCTACTATAGTCACCCGCTTCTAGGCCGAGTCGCTCATTGCCGGTCGCTATCGTAAAGGGAAGAACGTGACAGCTGTCCCTACGGCGGTCGTCGTCCTCGTCTACCCTTCGGGTGAGATGGCCTACTCTTCGAGGTTTCCAACGCAGAACCGCCCCCGGCGACTCGGTCGCTCGCGACTCAGTCGCCCGCGAACCCGCGGTGCATTCAGTCGGAGGCGCGGCCGCGGGCGCCGATTCTCGTTCGCGCCATCGCCGGACTTGGTCCTTGTGGTGTTGGCGAGCCTCGTCATCGGGGGACCCTCATTCCTTTACGTTTGGCAGGGAGCGAAGCTTCAGCAGTTGACGGCGGAGCGTGAGGCCGCGCGTGCGGAATTGACGCAGCTCGAGGAGATCAACCACTCGCTCGAACTGCAGATCGAGGAGGGATTCTCTCTGCAACGGCTGTCGCGGTACGCGATCGGCCAGTTGGGGATGGCCCCTCCGACAGAGGTTCGCTATGTACACGTCCCGAAGAGCGACCTCCCCTGAGGGGGGCACGCGTCACCGCGCCCGCTCGCTGCGCATCTTTCTTGCCATCGCTGCCGTCGTACTCCTCGCCCGCATGGTTCAGGTTCAGGTGATCGAACACGGCAGCTGGACGCGGGCGGCGGCCGCGGTTCAGGAGCGCGAGCTCGAGATGAGCCCTCGTCGTGGCGCCATCTACGACCGCGACGGCACGCTGCTTGCGTTTGACGTGAAAGCCACGGCCATCGCCATCGACAGCTACAACATGACGCGTCCGGTCGAACTCACCAAGATCCTGACCGAGGAGCTGAAGGTGCCGGCGGCCGAGGTGATGAAGCTCATCTACCGGTCGAGCTACTTCACGTGGATTGAGCGGCAAGCCAGCTTGGAAACGGCGAAGCGGATCGAAGACCGGGCCGACAAGGCGGGCGCCTACGGCCTCATCTTCCTCGATGCCTGGAAGCGGCACTATCCACAGGGGCGGCTGGCGTCCAACGTGATCGGCTTCGTCGGCGCCGACGGGGAGGGACTGGAGGGCCTCGAGCTGCAATACGACGAGGTGCTCCGCGGCATTCCCACTATCGTCCACGTCGTGCAGGGCGCCGACGGGCGGACCTACCAGTCTCGCGTTGTCGAGGACGGCGAGCCCGGGCAGGACCTTCGGCTCACTCTCGACGCCGATCTGCAGCTCCTCTGTGAGGAAGAGATCGCCAAGTGCGCCGTCGAGCACAACGCCCTCGGCGGCATCGTCATCGCCCTTGACCCCAATACCGGCGAGGTCCTGGCCATGGCGCAGGACAAGACCTACGACCTGAACGCGTTTGGGAAGTCGACCCTCGCTCAGCGGAAGAACCTGGCCGTCACCTTCATGTTCGAGCCGGGGTCGATCTTCAAGACCGTGGCCGGCCTGTCGGCGCTTGAGGCCGGGGTTGTGTCTCCGACGGACATCCTCGACGGGAAGGACGGGATCAGCGCTGGCGGGCACACAATGCACAACGCGGGGAACGTCTCCTACGGCGCGGTGACCTTCTCCAAGGTCATCGAGCAATCGATCAACACGGGCATGATCGCCGTCGCCCTCAAGCTCGAGAAGGAGCGCTTCCACCGAACGCTGTCCTCTCTCGGCTTTGGGACACTCACGGGGATTGAGCTTCCGGGAGAAGCCAAGGGAATCCTTCGCCCAGTGGAGCAATGGACGACGCTCGACCTGGCTTCCGCTTCGATCGGCCAGTCCGTGGCGGTGACGGGCATCCAACTCATTCGGGGGCTCTCCGTGATCGCGAACGGCGGATTCCTCGTGTCGCCGCACATCGTCCAGCCGACAGAGACCAAGGCGGCGCACCGCGAGGCGGCCTCCTTTCCTCGCGTGGTTGACGCCTCGGCCTGCGACACGATGCGCAGCATGATGATCGGCGTGATCGCGAAAGGGACGGGATTCAACGCCATCATCCCGGGGCTCACCCTCGCCGGGAAGACGGGCACGGCGCAGAAGGCGTTCGCCGGGCAGGGCTACGTCGACGGGAAGTACACGTCGCTCTTTGCCTGTTTCGTGCCTGGCGACAAGCCGGAGATGGTCTTCCTCGTCGTCCTCGACGAGGCGATGCCTTACGGAGGCGGAGCCACTGCCGCCCCTGTGTTCCACGACGTCATGCTGCGATGGAAGAACACGGGCCATTTCGTGCCCCCCAGCGAGCGCTGAGATCTACCGCTTGAGGCACACCGCGAGCATCGATAGATCGGCCTGCGAGACCCCGGGGACGCGCGTCGCTTGCCCGAACGAGCGTGGGCGCACGCGGGCGAGGAGCTGGCGTCCCTCGAACGACAACGCGGTCAGGGTCGCATAGTCGAGATCCTCTGGAATGAGGAGACTGTCCAGGCGCTTGAGATGATCGATATCGCGCAGGTGCTGCGCGAGGTACCCGGCGTACTTGCCGCGGATCTCGACCTCCTCTCTCACCGAGTTTGCGATGCTGTCGGAAGGCAGGAGATCCTCCAGCCGCACGTGCGGGCGAACGAGGAGCTCGAACAGGCTCGCGCCGTTTGACTCCAGGGGACGGCTGCCGCGTTCCGCGAGCCGCTTGTTGATCGGGTCGTTCGGGCCGACGCGCGTCTCCTTCAGCGTCCGCGTCAGTTCGTCGACGGCTCGCTCGCGTTCGAGGACCCGCTCGTAGAGCGCATCCGGGAGGAGGCCCATCGCGTGTCCCCTTGCGGCCAGGCGCAGGTCGGCGTTCCGCTCGCGAAGGGTGAGACGATGCTCGCAGCGCGACGGCAGCATGCGGTACGGCTCTGCCACGCCCTTGGTTACGAGATCGTCGAGGAGCACGCCGATCACGGCCTCGCCGCGCGTCAAGACGAAGGGTTTCTCCCCCTTGTGCGCGAGCGCCGCGTTGATGCCGGCCACGATCCCCTGCGCTGCGGCTTCCTCGTACCCCGTCGTTCCGATGACTTGGCCGCACAGGTAGAGCCCGGCAATACCGCGCGCCTCGAGCGTCGCGGAGAGATGGAGCGGATCCACGAAGTCGTACTCGATGTTGTAGCCGTAGCGCTCGATGTGCGCGTTCTCGAGTCCCTCGATGGAGTGGACGATGCGCTCCTGCATGTCGGGTGCGAACGCCGTGTAGATGCCCTGAAGGTACATCTCGGCCGAGTCGCGGCCCTCGGGCTCGATGAACACCTTGTGCCGGTCGCGGTCGGGGAACTTGACGATCTTGCTCTCGAGCGACGGGCAGTGACGCGGGCCGGTGCCCGTCATCAGCCCGTTGAAGATGGCGCTACGCTCCAAGTTGTCGCGGATGATGCGGTGCGTCTCGGCGTTCGTGTGCGTGACGTAGACCGGGAAGTTGTCGGGCAAGACGCGCGGCGTAGTCCAGAACGAGAACGCGAGCGGGACGTCGCTCGTCGGCTGCCGCTCGAGGCCGGTCGTGTCGATGGATCGGCGGTGGACGCGAGGGGGAGTCCCCGTTTTGAGGCGCTCCATGCGGAAGCCGAGTTCGCGCAGCGAGACGGCGAGGCCGGCCGACGGCGGCTCTCCGGCGCGCCCGGCGTCGTAGGCCACGTTACCCATGAGGATGCGGCCGCGCAGAAACGTGCCAGCCGCGACGATGATTGCGCCTCCGGCCAACTCGAGGCCTTCGCGCAGGCGGACTCCGTGCACGCGCGAGTCGCGGACGACGATCTCTTCGACCATGCCCTCGACCAGATCGAGCCCGTCGGTCGACTCGAGAAGCCGCTTCCAGGCCTGCTTGTAGGCGAAGCGATCCGTCTGGGCCCTACGCACCTGCATGGCCGGACCCTTGCTCGTGTTCAGGAGCCGGATGTGCATCATCGTTTCGTCGGTGAGTTGCGCCATGGCGCCGCCGAGAGCGTCGACCTCGCAGACGAGTTGCGACTTTCCCGGCCCTCCGATGGACGGGTTGCACGGCATCCGGCCGATCTCGGACAGATTGATCGTCACGAGAGCGGTCGAAACGCCAAGGCGAGCCGCGGCAAGCGCGGCTTCGCAGCCGGCGTGCCCGGCGCCAATGACGATCACGTCGTAGTGTCTCACGAGTCCACCGCCTGAGGATCCCGGTCCCTTCGCTCGTGGCGAAGGAGTCCGTTCCTGGCCGCATCGTGCTCTATGTGGAGCGATTCCGGTAGGGCGAAGGATACTAGAGAGCGCGGTTTCGGAAGTCCATCGTGCGAGAGGGAACGGCTGTGGGCTATACTGCCGCGGGAGGACGGAACATGCGACGCTGTCTCGTGGCGGGAAACTGGAAGATGCACAGCACGCCCGCGGAAACCGAGTCGTTCCTCGTTCGCTTCCTTCCCCTCGTGCGCTCGTCCAGTGCCGAAGTGGTTCTCTTCCCCCCGTTCACGAGTCTCGATCGCGCCGGCCGGCTCCTGCGCGGAGCGGGCGTCGGACTCGGTGCGCAGGACGTCTACTTCGAGCCCCAGGGAGCGTTCACCGGCGCTGTCTCGCCGAGCATGCTTGCCGCGTGCGGGTGTCACTACGTGCTTGTCGGGCACTCCGAACGCCGTCACGTCTTCGGAGATGGGGACGCCCTCGTGCGCCGCAAACTCGACGCGGCCATCGCCGGGGGCCTCGATCCCGTTCTCTGCGTCGGCGAGACGATCGCCGAGCGGCGGGGCGGACAGACGAGCCTCGTGCTCGAGACGCAGCTCGATGCCGGGTTGCGCGGTCACTCTCCGGAGGCGATGGCGCGCATCGTCATCGCGTACGAACCGGTCTGGGCCATCGGCACGGGAGAGACGGCGACGCCCGAGCAGGCGCAGGAGGCCTCGGCCTGGATTCGCGAGTGGGTGCGCTGCCATTGCGGCCGTGCAGCCGAGACGCTGCGCATTCTCTACGGCGGAAGCGTCAAGCTCGACAACGCGCGATCGCTTCTCGCCCTTCCGGACGTCGATGGAGCTCTCGTCGGCGGGGCGTCGCTCGACCCCGAAGGTTTCGCGGCCATCGTCGCCGCGGCGGAGGCGTGATGGCGCAGAACGGCGCGCTCCTGAGGTCGTCGATCCCGAATCAGATCACGGTCGCACGCCTCGCCAGCGTGCCGCTCCTGATGTTCCTCATCCTCTGGGACTCGCCCGTCGGGCGCGTGCTCGGCGTCATCCTCTTCTTCCTCGCGGCGGTGTCCGACGCGGTGGACGGCTACCTCGCGCGCAGCTTCAAACAGACGAGCGTGTTTGGTAAGTTCGCCGACCCGATCGCCGACAAGCTCCTCATCTCCGGCGCGCTCATCGCGCTCGTTCAGCTCGGCGAGCTCACGGCCGCGCCGGTCATGTTGATCATCGCCCGCGAGTTCCTCGTAACCGGCCTGCGCATCCTCGCCATCTCCGAAGGACAAGTCATCCCCGCGAGCCTGCTCGGGAAGCTGAAGACGATTTCGCACGTCATCCTCGTCCTCGCCATCCTCGTCGACCGCTCGTTCACCGTCGGTGCGTGGATCGGCATCGCCAGGGACGCCGCCCTCGCTCTTGCTCTTGCGCTGACCGTCGTCTCGGGCATCGAGTACTTCGTCCGCTGCCGACGGATGTTCGCGTAGGCCAGATCGGCGGGCAGCGTCGCTGCGGCCACCTTCAAGACACAAGATGCCGACACCGCGCCCCCACGGCGCGTTCACACCCAGACGGCACACTCCCTCCACTCTAGTTACGAAAGGACGTGTGCATCATGAATACACGAATGAAGAAGGTGGCTGCCGGCGCCATGATCGTGAGCCTGTTGGTTGTGGGTGTTGTCCTTCTGACCATGGCGCGAGGCGCCTTGGCGCAGGGCGCCTCCGGCATGATGAGGACGTCAGCCGCAACGAGCTGTCCGGCGACCGCGGGAGCGGCGTGCTCGATGAACGCATCGCAGTGTGCGGCCGCGACGGCAAGCGGCGCAGCTACCTCTGCGAAGACGGCGGGGACTTGTCCGGCCGCCGGCCGGCAGGGCATGGGCTCACGAGGCGTCTGCCCGATGAGCGCGGGAACGGCCGCTCCGGCGTGCCACGCGGTGCAGTCCGGCAGCGTCGGCTAGCCTAGGCTAGCCTAGGCGCACCGACTCACAACTCGGGAGCCATGACCCAGACTCCGGCGCTCTGCCGGACGGGGTCAGCAGCCGTGGGAGCAAGACGGAGAAACACTTGGGCGAGCCGCACATCAGCTCGCCCCTTTCCTTTCCGGG
>Ga0315275_10008064_pt1 | contig 10237 bp, 8 predicted proteins | sample YL17G03_0_MG_FD_205557 | JGI IMG/M metagenome (GOLD analysis project Ga0315275, IMG submission 205557) | Sediment microbial communities from Yellowstone Lake, YNP, Wyoming, USA - YL17G03_0 | ecosystem: Environmental > Aquatic > Freshwater > Lake > Sediment | place: USA: Wyoming | collected...
AACATCCCTTTTTCAGGAATAGATAAAGATAAACTTTCAGGCTTTTCATAACTTCCGTTTTTAAAAGCCGACCTGTAAATCATCAGGCTTCCGCTTTTTGCACTTCTTGTAAAATAGAGCACTTGCTCATTTGTTACAGAAGGGAAAAACTCATTATTTTCAGAACTTATTGGCTCTGCGACCATTTGCGGCTCCCTCCAACTTGTATCTGTCCGGTTCATCATCCATATTTTCTGGTAAAACCAACCCGGCTTTGCCTCTTTGCCCGGTGGGGGACGGTTTGACAGGAAAAAGAATTTTGTACCATCGGGAGATATGTGGGGCTCAAAATCGAAAAATCCTTTACCGGAAAATGGTGCAATGGCAGGCTCTGTCCATTTGTTGTCGACCAGTTTTGTGACGAAAATGCCGGTAACAGAAGCATCAGAAATGCAGAAATAGATCTCTTCCCCGTCTTTTGTCATTGCGATATCCCTGGTATACAGACCTGTACTCACAATTCCCGGTGCAAATACGACAGGGGTGGTTCCAGGAGGGGTTTGTCCAAGATATGGACCACTGATAACCGGGAATTCAGTTTTCTGCAGATGACTGCAGGCAGCAAATAGTATTACAGAAATGATAATCAGTATTTTCTTCATGTTAATTAATAATTATTTTCTTTTCCATTTTTTTTGTAAAAACAGAGAATCCCGGGACATCTTTAATAATTGATTTGTAATACTCACCTCTTGCAGGTTCAATATGCATAAAGACCAGATCTTTTGAGTGTATAAGTGAATTCATTATTTCCTGACCCTCTTTCAGGAGAAATGTCCTGTCGAGAAAAACCATATCAAAATCCCTCTCACCAAAGTGATAGGTTTCGAAATGCGATTTATCTGAAAATGAGCCATCTCCTGCATGGAACAATGAAAAACCGTCTATGTCAATAATATACCCGAAGTTTTCAACATTGCTATGTAAATCGTATTTTTCCCCGGTTGCAGAATCGGTTTCGAAAAATGAACCATGGTAGAATTTCAAAGCTCTGATATTTATCTTATTGACTGCTAACAGAGTATCGAACTGGTTTTCTGATTTGAGAAAATGAATGCGATCTATTACATCGGAATAACCGGGATTTTTTTTAAGTGCTTCATCGACCTGAGATGGACAGATTAAAACGGATTTCTTATTATTTCTGAGAAAGTTGATAACCATTGGTCCGTTAAAATGATCTGAATGGTAATGTGTTATGAGAACAACATCAATGTTGTTAAATGGTACAATCACATTAATCATCAGGTTGGAAATTGAATCATCGGGCTGATCACACCAGTTGCCCTTAATACCTCCGAAAAGGGCATCTATCAGGACTTTACCAGTTTTTGTTTCATAAAGAAATCCGTCATTTGCGACATAGGTTATAGAACATTGTTCCCTGCCTTCCTGTGACCACAGGCTTGTGGCTCCGAAGGCAAGAATAATAATAAAGCGGATCGATTTTGTTTTCATTTTCTATATTGTTTTTTGATTCTCCTATTCTCTCTTTCTCCCTTTCTCCATTTTCTTCTCAATTATTTAATTATTAATTCATTAATAAAATTTGCTGAGACCCAAAAAATATCCTCATTCCCATTCCTGTTACTTGTATAAAAAAAGTACTTGCCATCGGCTGAGATAGTTGAGCCATATTCAGAGGCAGGTGAATTAATATCATTTCCAAGATTCATTGGTTCTGACCAGGAATTATCAGATTTTTTGAAGCTGATATAAATATCTGAACCACCGTATCCTCCCGGTCTGTCTGAAGAAAATATTATCATTTTTTCATCCTGCGAAACAAAGGCATCGAATTCGCGAAACGTGCTGTTAATAGGCTCCGGAAGTTTTTCGGTGGCTGAATATTTACCATTTACGAATTTTGAACAATATATGTCATTTGTACCTTGTCCTCCACGCTGTGAATTAAAGTAAAGGTTACTGCTTTTAGTAACAATGGGGAAGTAATCTTCAAATTCAGAAACCGCTTCTTCAGCAAATTTGGTTGGTTCCCCCCATAAATCTCCGATTCTTTTGGATATCCAGAAATCGTTGTTCATCATTACCATATTACCTTTATCTACAATCCGGCCTGAGCAATAGATCATCGATTTGCCATCGGAAGTAAGGAAGAGATCCACATCATTGTATCTGCCTGAAAAATTAACAGGTGAAGGTGTGGTCCACTCATTATTTAGCATTCTTGTAACCATTATAGCTGAAGGTTTTCCGGGTATACCTCTTCGTGAAAAGTAAAATTCCTTACCATCGGCTGTGAATACTGAATTCAGTTCTCCGAATTGTGTTGATACAAACCCCGGAGCGAAAATCTGACTCATATTTCCCGGTGGAGTCTGACTGAGATATGGCCCTTTTAAAACGGGCATATCATTCTGGCTGGTCTGGGAATTAGTAATCGAAACCTGAAAAAGGATTACCAATGATACGATTACTTTTTTCATTTTATTTCTCATTTTATTTTCCGTATTATCATTCATCCAGTTTGTTATAAGGTTATCTATACGAATTATCATTTTTGTTAATACTTACTGACTTGAGTTGAATTATTTCAGGAGATTGGGCTGAAGTACAATGATCATTTGACTTTTCAAAAAAGAATCATCAGCCTCAATCAAAGAATATCCTGATTCGAAGGCGAAATCGTGTATCTGCTTTCTTGATAGAAAATCATCAGATTTTCTCTTGGAAGGATCAGGATCAACAATTACCAGTTTACCATCGGGTTTAAGATATTTTCTGGTATTCTGCATCCATTTTGCTGGATGAGCGAACTCGAATAAACAATCAAACACAACAACCATATCCAGATTCTTAACCGGGAAAAGGGGATCATCAACGGCTCCCAAAACAGTTCTGATGTTTGTGATTTTTCCTGATTTACATCTCATTTTAATCTCTTGAAGAGCTGCCGTATCTATGTCGTTAGCGTATACAAGTCCACTCTCTCCAACCCGTTTGCTTAAATTAAATGTAAAATACCCATAGCTTGCTCCGGCTTCTCCGACAATCATACCGCTTTTCAGTTTAATTACGTCCATAACTTTTCCCGGTTGTTGTTCTATGTCGCGCATTTTATCTATTGATTCCCGGTCAGATATCCCACGGTTAACCTGGGCTATGGAAGAGCCAATTGGAATACTGGTGATAAATAATACAATTAAAATATGCTTCTGTGTCCAGGTTGTTTTCATGGTTTTAAATAATTTATTGATACTCCTTTTCGATTATTTTTTTATCACTTTAGCAATAGCGGAATTGATTCCTGAAAAAAAATGAAATCTGAAAAACCTGTCAGCCGTGCAGGCTTCAGCCTTTTGCCCTCTCTCACATTACTCATGTCTCAGTGAATCAACAGGATTCGCCATCGCTGCCTTCAGTGACTGATAACCTACAACAACAATTGCAATTAATAGGGTCACAGATAGAGTTACCAGAAGTATCCCAATACCCGGATTGAAATGGTAGGCGAAACTGCTCAGCCAGTCTTTGGCTGCCCAGTATGCTAGGGGACCTGCTATCACCCCTGAAATAAGGATCCATTTTGAAAATTCCCAACTCTGCAGCCACACCATCTCTGATACAGGAGCTCCGAATATTTTACGGAGACCTATCTCCCTGGTCCGTCTTTCAGCCATGAATGATGCCAGGCCGATCAGTCCAAGACAGGCAGTGAAAAGTGCAATAACGGTAAATACAGAAAGAATGGACTCCAATTTCTTTTCGGAGATATAGAATTTGTTTATCCTCTCATTCAGTATTTCATACCTGACAGGTTTATCGGGATCCGGATTATATTCTTTCTTCGTTTTTTCAATGAACGATATGGTCTCTTGTGTTCGCGCCGGATTGATACGCAGGCATAATGACGTAGAATAAGTGAACCTGAGGATCATTGGCTCAACAGGCTTACGGAGAGTGGTTTGATGAAAATCCTTTATTATTCCTATTACATTATAGGTTTGTCTGCCGATAGTTACCTTCTTTCCAAGCGGAGAGGATATGCCCATAGCTCTCACAGCAGCCTCATTAAGAACCAGGGCTTCCGTCCTGTCAGTAGAAAATTCATCAGTGTAGAATCTTCCTAAAGCCATTTTAACCCCGAAGGTTTTAAGATAGTCGGGATCAACGTTCACCGGGAAGAACTGTATTACAGTCCCTGGTTCTTTTCCCTCCCATGAAACGTTTGAGATGCCCCTCTGGTCAATGTTAGGAGGATCGGATATAGTCATGCTTAATATATCGGGATTACTCAGGAAAATGCTTTTAGCGCTCTGATAGTCACGAAAGTATGATTCAGTTATTATAATGTTCCTGGTGTCCATTCCGAGGTCCTTTTCCCGAAGATATTTCAATTGCCTGTTAGCGATGGCCGATCCAATAATAAGAAAAAGAGTAAGGGTAAATTGAACTACAACGAGCGTCTTCCTGAGAACTGCCTGGCTCTGCCCTCCTGAGATGATCTCTCCCTTAAGAACACTTGCAGGCTTAAATGATGAAAGGAATAATGCAGGGTAGCTACCCGACAGAATACCTGTCATAAAAGTGACGGCTATAAGAATCAGAAAGAGCTTAGGTTCGAACAATCTTGAAAATTCTATATGCTTATCTGCCAGGCTATTGAAAAGCGGTAATCCGAAATATACAAGTATAAGTGCAAGCAGAAGAGCAAGGAAAGAGATAACCACTGACTCTCCAAGAAACTGTCCGATGATCTCCGACCGTCTTGCACCATTGATCTTTCTCAGACCAACCTCCTTCGAGCGGCTGGCCGAGCGGGCGGTTGAGAGATTAATGAAATTAATCATTGCCAGCAGAAGAACCCCAAAGGCTGCCAGAGTAAAAATAGTGAGTGTTGACTGGCTGCCCTGTTCAAAATTATCGAGGTCCCATCCAAAGTTCGATCTGAGATGAACATCCATCAGTGGCTGCATCCTGATTCCAGCCTTCTGCTGAGGAACATTTTCATTCAGGACTCCAGCGATTTTCGGACCGACAGAGACAGGTGAACTGTTAGGTTGCAGCTGGAGGTATGTGTAGAACATAATCATTCCCCAATCACCAGGTCGTCCATCCCACCATTCCCAGAAGTTTACGATGGGAATAATACAATCGAATTGGATATGAGAATTCCCGGGAACATCCTTAATAACTGCAGTTACAGTAAAAGTGAGACTCGGTTGAATTATTGACAGTACTTTGCCCATAGGTTCTTCTGATCCGAAATATTTACGGGCCATGCCCTCAGTCAAAACGATTGAGTTTTTGTTTTTCAGGGCGGTTTTTGGATCACCTTTAACAAAAGAGAAAGTGAATATCTCGAAAAATGTCGAGTCGGCAGTACTTAGGAAATCATTATAAAAGAATTTATCACCGTATCCTATTCTCCAGCCTTCAACACCCTGATAACGGGTGTAATTCTTAACTTCAGGTATCTTGCCGAGGATCGTTTCTGCAAGAGGATAGGGTATTCTTGCATCAAGTATCATTTCACCGTTAGCACTTGTCTCCTTTATCAACCGGTAGATTGATTCCCGATTTGTATGGAAACGATCAAAGCTCTTTTCATTCCTGACCCAGAGCATCATTATTGCACAGCAGGCCAGTCCAACGGCTAGTCCAGAGATGTTGATCAAAGTATACCCTTTTTGACCTTTGATCTTGCGGAAAGCTATCTTGAAGTAGTTCAAAAGGAGTGCCGGTAAATGTTCTGTATTATTGTTTTCCATGATTAAACTGTCGGAATGTCTTTGTACCAATATGCACAATTTAATGTCATGAATTTAAGTGTGATTAAATAAAGATAATTAAATTATAAATTTTGAGAAAAGGATTTAATAAATCTTGTTGTATCTTTTGTTCATTCGGGGTACTCAATCCTCACTCACTCACTCACACTTTTTGTCTTGCGGTCATGCAGTCATTCTGTCATGCAGTCGTGCAGTCTCAAAACTTCTGACTTCCGTCTTCGGACTTCGGTCTTTTTGTTACAACTCTCCCATTTCGGCTGTGAGGAACTTCGTCGCTTTGCTCCTCGTCTCCAGAACAAGTTTTTCGGCAAAGATGAAACCAAGGTGGAAAACCAGGGTCCTTGATAGGCGACGATGTCCTTTTTTGTTGCGAATTAGCAGTATGTTACGTAGGTTAAGAATTAATTTTCTGTAGATTTTGGACTTGGAATTCTTATTGAGATTAGATATGAAAAGTCAAGAGTAGGATTATTCTCTTTCATAATCGGAATAGATATCGATATCTTTCTTTCATTTAGTATTTCAAATATTTCATATGCTATTTCATGGAACATCAAAACAAATAGTTCATCAGCAGGTATTTGATATTCTTTACTTAATTCATGATAGTCAAATAATCCATAAATCCGATCGATGTATAACTTTTTCAGGGAATTGCATAATAAGTCGAGCTTACCTCCTTTATTATAAGTAAATAGTTTTGATACATTATTTGAATCAATTAATCCATGCTTAAGAAAAAATGCATGATCCTTTTCCGAAACGGATTTGTTCATTGCCAGGTTATAAAAAGAAGAGGTTGAAGGCAGACTGAAAAATTCGTTAAAAAGATTGTAACTCCATGAAATAGCAACCTGACTATTGTCACGAGTATTGTCAAAATTTGTACCGCACAGGAATGGATGAGAAGGATAAATAATATATGCTATGCCTGGAGGACCTTTATCGGTTTTAAATTCCAAATTATATAAACCCCACCAGCAATCGTCAATAATCCGTGACCACAAAAAATGGAAAATCATTTCTGGATTATTGTATAAACCTTTCTTCAGTATATTCAATAATGAATCGATAGAAACCTCTGCATCTGCAATTTTTTCATGAATCAGAGTTTTTAATATATTTCGCTTTTCACCAATCAATACAGGGAATAAAACCTCAAAATAATCATTATCTCTCCTTATTACTTTACTTTCTATCAAACTTGTCAGTATTAAATCGAGACTGTCAGGATATTGTTTTTTCATCTCATTGTATGAAGAACCACCAATAATTGCATTCAGAACAATACGGGCCTGAATATTTTTGTCAGGAATAGTAATCCCTTTGGGAATATGATTAATTGTACCAACATTAAAATAGACAATATTTGCCCAGTAGTCTGTTTGAGAAAAGGATTTTAAACCAACACAAATAAATATTACTAGTAATACAGATCTCATTTAACCTTATTTTAATTTCACGTAATTAACTGGTGTTTCATATACCGTCTTAAAGTTATAATAAAAGTCTTTTCCTGATCCAGACTGGTAGCACAATCTGATTTGCATTTTTCGCTTTTATAATAAAATACACTCCGGCAATCAGTACTGCCAAAATAGCTATGTAAGAGGCTTCTATGCCCCAGCTTCCACCAGTAATCCATTCTTTTCCCTGAATATCAGAGAAAATCAGACCTTTGTAGGTCGTTCCGGAATTGGGCATTCCAAAGATTCCCGACTGAAAATAATTCCAGCCTGCATGTAAACCCAGTGCCAGCCAGATTCGACGGGTATACATGAAAGCGCCAGTATAAATAATCCCACCTACAATTATGACTGAAAAAGATGTAAAAAGAGTAGAATTATCATTAGCCATATGAGCAAAGCCAAATAATACAGCCTGTATAATCAATGCTATCCAGGTCCCGAGTAATTCCTCAGTCAGCCTGAAAATGATCAGTCTGAAAATTATTTCCTCAAGTAAAGCGCCAATCATGAATTTTATGAAGAGATCAATGACAACTTTTTTATCAGGATTCCAGTCTGCGATCCTATAACTTCCAATGATAGCCAGGTGAGCTACAACAGCACCTACCAGTACAAACGAAATAAAAAAGCCTTTGCCAAACTCCTTCCAGCTTAGTTTTGAAGATATTTCGAACGCCTTCCGTTTCTCAATAAATTTTGCGTAAAGACCATAAGCTGCCAGGAAAACAAAGAAGAAAATAATTGCTTCTGCATAGGCAAAATAAAACCGAATATCTGCAGGAGCAGATAATGTTACTACACTTCTGAATACTTTGTTAAGCAGAAACACCGGACTTAAGAAAAGACATGCAATTATAATCCTTCCAAGGGGAAATTGAAAAACCTTTCCTGTCCTGCCAGCTGGATTTGCACTTGAAAATAATTGAAATGTATTAATAATCATGATATTTGGAATTTGGTTTGTTATACCTTGTCGAATAGTATATTTTCATATTGTAATTCTCTTTTACTCATTACAAAATTGAAGGATTTTTGATCAGACTACAAAGATTGGGGACACAAACCATTGAAATGTGATAATGACTTGTATTTCAGGGATGAGTATTACTTGTCACAAATATTGTGAAATGCAGATTGTCATATTTATTTTTGTATTGTGAAATGAACTCAAAGCAAAATGAACAAGAGAAAAGAGTTGGTGTATGAGATAGGATTCTGGTTATTTTTTTATATCCTGTTCTTCTTGCTTTCATTTCGTTTTCAAAAACCATTCCTGACAATAGTCGTCGGAGGCTTTGTTATTTTTCAGGCTATCATACCGGTTTATATTCATGAGATCATATTTAAAAGATATCTTTTACAGAAAAGATACTTTATTTACATTCCCCTAACTGCACTGATCGTTGGAATTTTCGGAATGTTTTTCACCTATATTCAGACAGTCTTCTTTTCAAGCGGCCGTTCTGAATCGTATGGCATGATTATTATATTTTTAATACTACATGCAGGCTATAAGTATTTTATTCGGGGAACAGATCAGCAAATCAAGCTAAAAGAAGAAGAAAACCGTCGCATAAAAGCTGAATTATTCCTTCAGGAAACTGAAACAAAACATGCAATGGCTCAATTGGATTTATTAAGATCACAAATAAATCCGCATTTTTTATTTAACTCCCTTAATAGTATCTATTCACTTATACTTAATCAGTCAGAAAAAGCAGGAGAAGCAATTCTTGAACTATCCGAACTGATGCGATACCAGATTGAAACTGCCAAAGCTAAATGGGTTCCTTTGGCAAAGGAGTGCCAGTTTATTCAGAATTACATAAATCTTGAGAAACTCCGTTTTGAAGATCACTGCAACGTTGATTTTAATATTGAGGGACAAATCAATGATTATAGAATAGCTCCGATGCTTCTGATATACTTTGTAGAGAATGCATTCAAGCATGGCATAAGTGCTGATTCTGATGAAAACAATATTCAAATTACAATATCTGTATCTCAGGGACAAATAAAGTTCTTTACATCAAACAATCTTAATAAAACCAGAAATGAAACAGAGGTACAAAAACTTAAAACGGGAATCGAAAATGTTACCAAGAGGCTTGAGTTAATATACTCAGGAAGACATTTACTTAACATCAATAAAGGATCTGAAAAATATACTGTTAGTCTAACTATCACATTATGAAAGCCAAATGTTTGATTGTTGATGATGAAGCACTCGCAAGAAATGTATTAGAAAAATACATTTCGGAGATTGAGGCACTGGAACTGGTGTTCCAATGCAATAATGCCATGGATGCCTTATCTTATCTGGCTCAGAACAGTGTGGATATTATCTTTCTCGATATAAATATGCCGGAATTAAATGGACTGGAGATGGTTAGAACCCTCCCTAATCCTCCTAAGATTATTATTTGTACTGCATATTCTGAATTTGCCCTTGAAAGCTTTGAATATGGCGTAACAGATTATCTTTTAAAACCTATAAAGTTTGAACGATTTGTTAAAGCAGTTAACCGTGTTATTCAGATGAATATTACTGATAATAAAACGATTGAAGATAACAGTTCCACTGATCCAAGGTTTCGCAGCATTTTTGTAAAAGAAAACAGCATCATTCGAAAAATCGATTTCGAAGATATATTGTATGTAGAAGCATACGGGAATTACCTGAAAATTGAAACTAAATCTCACCAGTTTGTTGTTCGAGGGACTTTAAGTGAATTCGGTATTAAACTTCCTGATAATCTATTTATCAGGGTACATAAGTCATTTATTGTTAGTATATCAAATATTAAAAAGCTCGAAGGCAATATTTTAGTTATTGGTAATAAAGAAATCCCAGTAGGCCATTTGTATAGAAATGAATTGATTAAAAAGCTAAAACTATAAAGTCTGCCAAAATATATTAATATTTTAACATTAAAAGATCTTTAATCTGGTTGTAACTTTTGACCGCCTGCCCGA
>Ga0315275_10008065_pt1 | contig 10236 bp, 9 predicted proteins | sample YL17G03_0_MG_FD_205557 | JGI IMG/M metagenome (GOLD analysis project Ga0315275, IMG submission 205557) | Sediment microbial communities from Yellowstone Lake, YNP, Wyoming, USA - YL17G03_0 | ecosystem: Environmental > Aquatic > Freshwater > Lake > Sediment | place: USA: Wyoming | collected...
GCCCACCCGGGATTGACGGTGCAGTCGGTGCACACATCCTCCTCCTGCACACCCTCGTTTCTGAACGGCTGGCCGCCGATGCTTGCCCAGACGTAGTAGTCCGGGTCGTCACCGTGGCCCTGCAATTGCTGCACACTGTCGATGACTACCGTCAGGTCGGCCTGTTGCTTGCTTTCCTCTGCGAACAGCTTGTAGAGCGCGGCAACGGCTCGTATGGAGTAGAGATAAGAGTTACTGCGGACTACCTCCAAGTCGCAGTCCCCCAGCTCGAAGCCATCCTCGCTCCTACACTGGGGGTCATCGATGAGACCACTGAAATCGGCCCAATGCAGTGGGTCGTCCGAGTCACCATCATAATCGTCAGAGGCGTAGTAGTCTCCGACCTGATTCGTTGTGTAGAACAGCCAGTCCAGCTTCGGGACCCCATCCGGAATCTCAACCGGTCCCATTTCTTGTAGCGAATCCCACTCAGATGAGCTGAGCGCCGTATGCTGGGTAGTGAACCAGTCCTCATAGGCGTCTGCGTAAGGATGCGGGTCCTCATGGACATGCGCTGGCACAGTCATATCCCCCAGAAGGTGAACAACATGCCCCAAGTAGAAGTACGCAGTGCCCGTGTCTCCGGAGTGGTACTCGCCCAGAGCCATGCCCCACAACACATGGGCCTTCTGCCAGGCATTGGGGCTAGTGCAAGAAACGGACCCGTCCATAGGATTATTCCAGTCCGGATCATCGGCATCCCAAAAATGGGTATTGGTCGTACAGGGCCAACCGATATCCCAGACGAGGTCCTCTTCGTCCTCATGCCCCGCCCCAAAGTCGACGTTACCGTAGTTGACCAGGAGCTCGTCGTTGGAGTATAGGTCAAGGGCATGTTCAGCCATGCTTTCGTGGACGCAGAAGCCGTCGTGATAACAATTCCAGTACGCTGCGACACCTTCCGGTCGCGCGCCTCCGGAAGTGAGTGCGCTCAAACCCGTGACCAGAACTGTGAAGACGATCCATTTCTTCATGATCCCCCTCCTTGCTCTTGAGAAGCATAATGCGCATGAGCGCCTACGCGGGAAAGAACGAACAATACGGCTCGGAGACGAAGTATAGACAAGGCTAAGGCTGCATCGATGAGGTATCGAGGCCCGGCATCGCGCAACCTCCTTGTCGGCGGGGTGAATCAGCGGGGACAATCAGCAGCGAGCTGTCAATGCGGGGATTATAGCACTATCCTAACGTTTGTCAACTTGCCGTTCATCCGAACGCTCACGACTGTCACCGGTCCGGACGCGGACAGGCCGTCAACTACTGACCCGGCCGTCAAATCAAAAATGCCAGGCACGAGTATCTCCGGGAGGGAATCGCTTCGCGGGTGGTTGACCGCAGAAACGTCACCCACTAGAGTGGGGCAATTGAGATCCCAAGGTCTGATGGCGACCGTTAACCTCTCCCGACTTCGCGCGTTATAACAATCGGCGCGAACCTGTCGGGTCTTCGCGACGGGAGTGTGTTGCCTGCTGGCGAGCGCCGCGAGGGAAAGCGGCGAGAATGCAGAAGGGAGGACTCGTCACGTTGGAGGTTCCACACCGCTAGGCGTCCGCCCTCTGGCGTCGTCGAGTGTCTCGGCCGAGGGCGACGCAGCAAGCGAATGCCGAAGCAATGGGAACAAGGACTTGGGAAGAGAGACAAAGAACGTCGGAAGCGTTTTACACCGGAACAAGGAGGATCCCTGAATGAAGAAGTTCACCATACTAGCAGGGTTGATGACCCTGGCCCTGTTCATCGGCGTAGCGGGCACCACCTTCCGCGCCGACAGGGCCGAGGCCCGACCCACCGACGTAATATCCTTTAGCCCGGACGTTTGCGCGTTCGTAATCGCCGACATCGACGCCTCCTCCTCCTCCTCCTGCTACAGCTTGCTCAACCCAAATAGCCTGGCGACAATCGCCGACGCCCTTGGCGGTGACGTTGACGACCCAGATACCTACGCGGACCTGGTGGACGGCAGCGCCGCCCAGGTGGGGAGTGAGAGCATTTGGAGTCAGTCTAGTATGCAGTCCATGTGGGTACTGGTGTTCGTCACCAACGACGATCCGGTGCACCTCGACGCCGACGAGGGCGTGTGGCTATCCAGCGGCACTTCCCAGAGAGACTGCGGCGCCGGCGAGCAGGACTGCAACAATGACGGAACCAAAGGCGACGGCGTTGTCGTTGACAACCTTGCCGCTGAAACCGCCGCGCCCCTTGACCTCGGTGACGCCGTTGTTACCGCCACCCAGTCCGGCATCGACGTTGAGATGGACTACACGGTAGTCGGCCCACCGGACGACATTGCCCTGACGGCCACGAAGGACACTATCCAGGAGGACTCCGGCGCCGACTGCGACCTCGGAGACTACGATGACGAGATCGGCCTCCCGGACGTCACCGGCCTGCTCGCTGAGGTCGTCGACGAGGACGACACGGCGCTAACGGGCATCCAGGTGGGTTGGGACTCGAGCGACACTGATGCCGTAGACCTGTCTATGGATGCGTCTGTGAGCATGTTCTCCAGTGGCCAGGCGTCCGCGCGGAACCTGGGCTGCGGCGGTGACGTCGGCGAGGCCACCGTTACCGCCACCGTTCTCGAATGGGTGACAGATGACGGCAGTGCGCTCCACCCAACGGACATCGACGACGAGATCGACCTCACGGTCGTCGGCGCTCCCGCGAGCATGACCCTCGCCGCCAACCCGCCGTCGATCACCTGCAACGGCGTCAACAACGCCGAGGTCAGCGCTACCCTCCTAGACAGCGCCGGCAAGCCGGTTGTCGCCGGCAACTCCGTCCGCTTTGAGGTCGTTGCCCTCGGAATAGCCACCCCCATCATCGCTAAGACCGACGCCAACGGCGTCGCCAAGAGCAAGATCACGCCACTGTCCGGCGTCACTGCCGGGGTGACGGTACTGGTAAGCGTCGTGGATGACGACTCCATCGAGGGGAACGTCCTCGTCGCCTGCCAGCCGGCTGTCCCGATAGTGCCGCCGCCAGTGACACCGCCAGTAGTAACACCACCGTTGACCGGTGACGCGGGACTACTGCCCTAGGGCAGATACCAGCCAGTAACGTAATCTGGGGGCCCTGATTGTTCGGGGCCCCCAGCACTTTCAACCAGGCGCGTGTACGGCCAACCTGTGGGGTGCCGGTATTCCATCCGTATCTGGGGGAGCGGCGAGTGGCGAACCAGGACCGCCGAATGCCGGCAGAGGAGCGCTGACCCTCTGCCTGGAAACAATGGACTGGCATGCACCGTGCCCCGAATCTGGCACACCCATGCACTGTGCTGATACTTATGGGGTGGCAAAGACGAGGGTAGCTCAGTAGTAGAGTATCTGTTCCCCAAGAAGCCTACGCCGCGCGCTCTGCTTAGAACTTCAAACTATGTCTCCCTACCCCTCCAACCCCAGATAGTCACAGGGGGCTTCTATTTGTATCCCAGCTGAGGTTGACAGCCTCAGTGACTGCACCATAGGATTCAAGGCACCCAGCAGTCTCCAAGGGAGGGCTACCCAGGACCTTGGTCCTGTTCAGGAGGTGACTACCATGGCTGAATGCAAGCAATGCCCGAAATGCACTGGAAACATGGCCCAGGGCTACCTCAAGGAGATAGGCAACTACGGCAACCCCCGCAATGTCTTTGCCCCCATCGACGAGGCCCCTTTTCCGGTGAAGGGCGTACCCACGCAAAGGCGCGAGATCATTGTCTATCGATGTGCGAACTGCGGGTTCTTGGAGTTGTACGCGCCTGAGAAGTAGAATACTGAATGAGGGTCAGGATTCCCGTTGTGTGCCACTCTGCCTCAGGGGCGCGGGCGGATGAGTTCTTGAACCCGGCGAGAACGAGAGTTCCAGTCGTCTCGGTATTCTTGGAGGAGAGCGCGGCTCTCAGGGCCCTGAGCGGCGAGCTGGTTCATCGTCTCCGTTGCTTCATGGTTAGCCTGCCGCCACCCATTCGTGGCCCTGTGCATATCGCCGTATTTGGCATTGTGGGGGCCAAGAATCTCATCCATATCTGGGAGAGCGGCGAGTGGCAAACCAGGACGGCCGAATCCCGGCAGTGGGGCGCAAACCCTCTGCCTGGAAAGCAGATGGTCGCTGGCTTGAAACGAAAGAGGCTGGGCGTTTTGCCCAGCCTTCATTAGTTTATGTGTGCGTTGGAGCGGGAAACGGGACTCGAACCCGCGACCCTCTGCTTGGGAAGCACGCTGGTTGGCTGGCCCGATCGTACCAGCAGTCAAGAAGCGACCGCCTGCAGGTCCAGCATATGGGCGTCGAAAGAGTAGTCGGCCACGTTGCGGTCCGAAAGGCCCGTCCCTCTCCCGTCGTAGCGGACCAGCTTCCTCTTCTCGGCCAGCCGCTCGTACCAGCGGCGCCAGCCGGGATCCTGCCACTCCAACTGGATATGGCTAAAGGGAAGACTCGACATCTGCACGACGGGCACGCCTTCTCCGAGCGTCCAGAAGGCGATGTTCACCCCGTCGGCGGTCTTGGCGTACTGGATGCGCGGCTCCATGGTGAGACTATTGTACACCTCGCCAAGCCTTCGGGACGAAGAGCCGTCGCAGCAGGAGGACCGCCGATGCCGCCACAGCGAAGGCAGCCCCCGCGTGCAGCGCCGCGAAGCTGATGATCACCCCGTCGAGCGAATCGCGGACGGCCATCACCTGCAGTGCCGCAACGGCGAGCGCCGCCGGCACGAAGTACCAGCCTGCGCCCTTCGAGACGAAGCCGGTCCCGTGCCGATAGAGCGGGACCGCTCGACCGGCTTGCAGACCGAGGAGCGCCCCGAACGTTAGCAGGGTGACCTGCGGCATGAACTCCAGTTCGACCTCCATTAGCCACATGTACATCGCCAGCGTCCCGGCGATCGCAGCGCCCGAGAAGAGTGTGCCGAGCATCGAGAAGCGCGCTTCGCGTCGCAGCCGAATGGCAGCGAAAAGCGCGCCGACGACCGCGATGCCGACTCCAGCATAGGCGACTGCGGTGTAGCAGTCGTCCATCTCACCCCTCGCGGGAGCCGCCACAGTGGCGGCAGAATCGGGCGTTTGCGGGGATGCCGCTGCCGCAGTGCGGGCAGAAGCCGCCGGCCGGCGCCGCAATCGGCGGCTGTGGCGGCGCGGGCGATGGTGCAAGTGCGGCGGGAGGGACGTCCGCGGCCGCGAGATCCGTGGCCATGCCGCCGACCAGCGTTTCCGCCTCGACGATGGCGGCCCGCATGCCTGCGACGGCCTCGACGCCGGCGGCCGCGGCCTGTAGCGCCGATTCGATGAGCAGCCGCACCTTCCGCGCCTCGGCGATGGCGGTCAGGAATACTTGCTTCGTGAGCCCGTCCTCAAAGGAGATCGTCGTGATCTCGGCGCGAGGCGAACCATTGAAGAGGGCACGGCAATCGGTGAGAAACGATCGGGAGGCGGAGATGCTCGCCAGCATCTCCGCGACCTGGCGGGCGATCTCCGGGTCGGCCCGCAGGCTTTCGGCGAGATCGAGGGAGAACGTGTGGCGAAGGGAGATCCTACCACGGGACGAGGCGATCTCCAGCGGCTCGGGCCGCCAGTCGAGGGCAGATTCGGCGGAAAAGCAGTCCGGCTTCTCCTCGAGCACCCGTAGCTCGATCGATTCCTCGGCGCACCAGCGCTTGACGTTCTCGATTACCTCGCTCATTGGTCGCTCCTCCCTAAGGAAGCGTGCCGCGCCGCTCCATGAGCTCGCGCACGTGCTCCCAGGCTTCCCTCGACTTCTCGGTTAGCTGCTCGCGCTGCTGCGTCGCATCAACGATCTTCTGGTTCGCCATCCACAGTTGTCCGACGACGCGCTCCTCCAGCACCCTGGTGTCGGCGAGCAGCTGCTGAAAGGCTGAGGTGTTGTAGAGGGTCCAGTTGTAGCCCGTTCCAGCGGCTTGCGTGGCCGTGAAAATCCACTTCGACTTCCAGACGGCCGCCATGAACGCCTTTACGCGTGCTACAGCCGAGGCGCCGCGAGCGACAGTACTGGCGAAGAGCCCCGCTTCGGCGGCGGTCGCGGCGGCCGCGGCGGCGGGCATCGCCGCGAGGGCCGCGGCGAGGACGGCGGCACCCCCGGCTACGTAGAACGAGTAGCCGCCGACCTGCGCCCACCAGACGTCGCGTTCGAGGTTCGCGACGGATTCCTTGATGCCGTAGAGGCTATCTTGGACGGGCTTCGCGATGTCCTTCCATTTCTTGAGCTCCTGTTCGGCTTCCTCCAGCTGCTGTGCGATCTCCTCTTCCTCCGCCCGCGCCTGAGCGATCGCCTCATCCAAGGCGTCGCGGTTCGCCTGCGTGAGTCCGTTCTCGTCGCGGAGTTCCTCCGCGCGCGGCGGCTCCGACGCTGAAGGCTCGGGCGTTCCAGGCGGCTTCCAGTCGATCGGCACCGGGCTGGCCAAGAAAGTTGAGCCAATGATGACACCGATGAGCCCGCCGGCGAGCAGCCCACCCGCCGCCGCCGTGCCCCTCGAGGGCGTGCCGCCGCTATGGTGGAGCGCCTCGCTCACGGGGTTAGATGGCGCGCCTATGCTGGGACTCGCACCGGTTTCGCCCGCCGAGGCCGTTGGCTTGGCGTCGATCGCGGCCTGCTGCTGCCGCGCCTCGTCCGCCGAGGAGACGCACCTCACGAGAAACGGGTACGAGGTGTAGCCGGGGCAACCGGGAGGGCCGAGGCCATCGGTTGTCGGCCGGCGCTCATAGACGTCGTACCACCCATCTTCGCAGAGGCTGTTGCCGGTGTAGCCGATCTTGCCGTGTGCGGGCAAGGTGCTGCGATCCTGCACGCAGCACTGCCCCGACATGCGCTCCCAGAAGAAGCCCGAAGGGCAGTTCTTGTTGTCCTGCTCCTCCGCGATGGCCAGCTTCCCCCCGATGAACCAGAAGGAGCCTGCGCCCAATGCGGAGCTCAGCGCAACCACGAGGACGCTGATCAGCAGTCTACGCAACATGTCGTCGTAAGAGTACCAGTGACCTCTGGACGACGCAATGGCCTGCCCCCCGAAAACGAGTCCGCCCTCTATGTGACTCGCATAGGCACCATATGGTGTGACAGAGCCATGCTTCCTGCCCACGGCAGCACCGTTTCCGGCGACCGTCGGCCCGACGCACCTAGTGGGGGGTGGTGAACTCACCCAGCAAGAAGAGGGCGACGAGGAGACCGACGATCAGAGGAAGAAACACAAGGACCGATCGTTCGCCGCGACGGACGATGGCGAAAGCTGCGGTTACTCCCGCAAGTACTCCTGCGAGTACCGCCGTCATGCCCGCACCTGCCAACGGCACCGTCAGCCACCCGTCATCGAAGACTTCCTCTCCTCCAATCATCTGACCAGCGGCGGCGAGACCCATGCAGACCACGAAGAGCGCCGCGAACGCGACCGCCAGGCGTACCGCCCACCAGCCGAGCCGGGTCGTGGGCAGCAGATGGAATCTCGCCTTGTGAGGGTCCGTAGTGTTGCTTGCCACGCGACCAGTATCGTTCGGGCCCTTCCTACCTGTCAACATTCGCACACTGCCTCCAGTCAAGATACAATCCGGTCGTCAGATGTCACGCGGGCAAGACCGCAGGATTCGTCCTCGCAGAGCGCCATCTGACCTTCCCCTCAGATTCGGCGAGCGACGCCGAGTGTGGGCCGAACGGATACGGCTTGTAATGCCCCACCCCGCAGGCATCCCCAGTTGGAGACAGGAAACGCGTGGAGTTGATAGCCGATGGAGCAGATTGAGAAGAAGCTCTCTGGCCCGGTCGCTGCGCTGCTGGCCCGTGAAGGGTATCCCCTTGTAATGCCTGCTCCTCCCGACAGCTATCTCGTCGGCAAAGGTGAGTTTGGCATGGAAGTATCCGGGCTGGGAAACGTTCGCTTGGTCGACATTGTCGCGGCTCGTTGGGACGGGGACCGTCACATCAAGGCTGTCGCCGTCGAATGCAAGGCAACGGTCTGGGCTGTGTACGACGGGCTTGGTCAAGCCGTCCAGTATCAGTCAGTCTTCGATGAGGTGTATTTGGCAACACCCATCGCCCTCGAGAGAGATAGTGTTGCGCGGTCGACTCTGGTCGACCTGGGGCTAGGCCACATCACCGCCGATAATGTCAGCTTCGAGACGACTAAGGACTGCTCACCGCCGACACCGCCTCCCGGCTTCGAGGATCAACCCAAACTAGGGGCAGACGCAGAGTTCGTTCCCTAGCGATTCTTGCCTGCCCAGGGGTGGGCAGTCTACGCTCGATTGAGATGTCTGGTAGACAAAAGGGAGGACGGCAGCAGGATGCAGACACTACTAAACCGATGGCCCTTGCTCTTCGTGGTGGTGCTGGCGGCGGGCATGTTACTCATGGTCGCATGTGGGGATGATGAGGACGAGGATGGCAAGACAACGCCCGGCGCCACCGTCAAGGTCACAACCAGGGCTACGGCGGGGGCTGGCGATACCACGGGGGTGACAGACACCGAGATCAAGATCGCCACCCTTCTTCCCATGAGCCAAAGCGCTGCTGCCGCCTGGGGACTTTCTCTCAGCAGGGGAATGAAGGCCTACTACGACTACATAAACGACCAGGGGGGCGTTTACGGCCGCAAGATAGAGCTCATCATCGAGGATAACCAGAGCTCCCCGCCCGTTGCCATCGAGGCCGCGCGCAAGCTGGTGGAGCAGGACAAGGTGTTCGCTATCCAAGGGAGCCTGGGAGGGGGCACCCACAGCGCTATCTGGAAATACCTCGAGGAGAAGGGCATCCCGGACATGTATGTCCTGGACGGCGACCCAAAGTGGACGGACCCCGTTGTCCGCACCCGTTTCGGCTTCCTCGTTGACTACATCACCGAGGGGCGCATCCTCGGCAAGTACATCGCCGAGAACTTCGATGGCAAGAAGCTGGGCATCATCGCCCAGAACGATGACTTCGGCAAAGAATGCAAGAAGGGCATCGAGATGGGTCTTGAGGACGAGGGCGCCGATATGGAGATCGTCACCCAGTACTATGATGAGACCCAGACTGACATCACGGCCCAGGCGCAGCGCTTGAAGAGAGAGAACGTCGATGTCATCGCCTTCGTCGGCAGACCCGTTCAGGCCGCCAACCTGTTCAAGACGGCGCGCGAGACCCTTAGCTGGGATGTCCCCGTCGTCCTCACCGGGGTCGATGCCGCTGAGGTCACCGCCGCGCTCGCGGGCTACGACAACATCGAGGGCGCCGTATCTGTGGTCTTCGGCCACCAGGCCTTCGAGACCGACAATCCGGGCGTCGCCAAGCACATCCAGCTAATGGCCAAGTACTCCCCTGACGTGAAGCCCGACAACCTGACGCTCGTTGGTGCCGCCATCTCCGAGGCCATGGTGAACGCCCTCAGGCAGGCCGGCCCGGACCTGACGCGTGAATCCTTCCTGGACGCCGCCGAGTCGGTGTGCGAGTTCGTTTGCTCCACCTGTTTGGTGCCCACAAGCACCTCCCCCACCGATCACCGACCCACAGAGGTGGAGGTCTACGTGAGGGCCACGGGGGCCACCGCGGAGACCTTCAAGTGGGAGCCCTTTGGTGAGTCCTTCGGGTTCGAGAGCACGAAGGAGTGCACGCCGCCGACGCCTCCTCCTGGCTATGAGCAGCAACCCAAATAGGAGGATAAGACAGGATGGGAGGCAGCCGTCGGTGCAGATCCCGAAGCAACCACTGAGCGCTTGCTCGAGGGAGTAGACAATAGAATCATGGAGGTGACCAGATGCGGGTGGCCTTGCCCCCAAGAACGAGTCCACCCCCAATGTTAGTGCATGGGGGTTCTGGTGCCCTCCACATACGGATGGAGTTTTGGCACCCCACACCCTGTCTGTCACGCACAGGGTCGGGTGACACTCTCTCCAGGTACGGATGGAGTTTTGCCGCCCCACGGCCGGCGATGGATGGCGACGATGTGCCTTTCCGGACAGCTACCCACCCATCGACCGCCGGACCGCCTGACAGAACTCCGTCGTCTTCGCCGTCCCGCCCTGGTCGGGTGTTAGGCTAGTGCCTTCCCGGTAGACGGCTTCGATCGCTGCGGCCAGCCGTTTGGCTACTACCTCAAAACCCAGGTAGTCCAGCATCATTGCCGCTGAGAGGAGTGTGGCGGTGGGGTTGATGATGTCCTGCCCGGCGATGTCCGGAGCCGACCCCCCTGCGCTCTCGAAATAGGCGTAGTCGTCGCCGTAGCAGCCCGACGGCGCCAGCCCCAGC
>Ga0315275_10008068_pt1 | contig 10235 bp, 9 predicted proteins | sample YL17G03_0_MG_FD_205557 | JGI IMG/M metagenome (GOLD analysis project Ga0315275, IMG submission 205557) | Sediment microbial communities from Yellowstone Lake, YNP, Wyoming, USA - YL17G03_0 | ecosystem: Environmental > Aquatic > Freshwater > Lake > Sediment | place: USA: Wyoming | collected...
AGCCCCCTTCGAATACCCAGTATCCGAACTCCCCCCGCACCGAGAGGATCCGGCCGAAAAAGCCGCTGCCGATAAGCCGCTTGAGTTTCATCAGGCCGGGCAAAAAGAGTTTGTCCTGAACGACGCCGTTCTTCACTCCCCCAGTGCGCGCCAGGCGCACGAGTTCGAGCGATTCCTCGAGGGTGCCTGCAATCGGCTTTTCGCAGTAGATGTGCTTGCCGGCGGCGATCGCGGCGCGCACGCAGGGCGCCCGCTGCGCGGTAGTCTGCGCATCGAAATAGATATCATCGCCCGGATCGGCCAGACAGCGCTCCAGGTCGGCGCTCCAGCGCTCCAGGCCGTTCGCCTCTGCCAGCGCCTGAAGTTTCTTTTGATTCCTGCCGACCAGGATGGGATCCGGAACCAGTGTATCCCCGTCGGGGATTTGAAGACCTCCCTCTTTCCGTAGCGCGAGGATGGAGCGCAGCAGGTGCTGGTTCGTGCCCATCCTGCCGGTTACTCCGTTCATGATGATGCCGATTCTCTTCTGCGCCATAATTCGCACCGCTTCCGGGGCAAAAAAATAAATCGATGTATTGGATTCGATCAGGTCCGGCCCAACGGGCTCAGAATCTCAATGCTTTGAAGACAAAAGCCGCCAAAACGCCGCCGATGATCGGGCCGATGATCGGGATCCAGCAGTATCCCCAATCCGATTTTCCTTTGCCGGCGATCGGCAGCAGGGCATGGGCCAGGCGCGGTCCGAAATCCCGCGCCGGGTTGATGGCGTAACCCGTCGGCCCCCCCAGGGCCAGACCGATTGCCCAGACCAGGAATCCGACCAGCAGGAAACTCAAGCCTTTGCTGAATACCAACGAGAGATCCAAACCGGCCGGGGTTTTCAGTTCCTGGGCATTGGCCCCGATTGCGAGGATGCCGAACACAAGCACCGCGGTTCCGATGATTTCGCTCAGCAGGTTGCCGAGAGTGTGCCGGATGGCTGGTATAGTGGAGAATACCGCGAGCTTGCTGGCGGGGTCCTCGGTCTCGCGCCAGTGCGGCAGATAGCAGAGCCATACGATGACGCCGCCCAGAAAGGCACCGGCAACCTGGGCCGCGATATAGCCGGGAACCAGGCTCCAATTGAAGGATCCGATGCACGCGAGGGCTAACGTCAGGGCAGGATTCAGGTGGGCGCCGCTGATGCGCCCGACCGAGTAGGCCGCAATGGCGACCCCGAGACCCCACCCCGTGGCGATCACGATCCAGCCCGAGGCGTACCCCTTGCTCTTGTGCAGAACAACGTTGGCTACCGCTCCTCCGCCGAATATGATCAGTATCATGGTGCCAATCAGTTCTCCCAGGTAAGGTGATACCGCCGTCGCCTGCATTCTGCCCCCCCTCTCTCATGACATGAAGAATGACCCCCGCCGCCGCCGCGCCCCCTGGATCTGCGAAGAGCGGAGACCGGCCGGGACACACAGCACTCTATTCATGCGGGCGGCGATTGCCAACAGTTTTTATTGCGGGCTCGGCGATTTTTGTCCAAAATGAGACCGCTTTCAACGGGAGATCACATTGAAGGAACCTGGGGCAGGTCCGGAAATCGAGATCCGCGAAGCATCCTATGCGGGCAGGAACCGCGACGGCGCTGCGGTCACCGTCGGCCCGATCACTTTCAAAATCAACGGCGGAGAATTTTTCTCCATCCTCGGACCGGATGATGAGAACAGGGGAATGCTCCTGAGGTTGATCGCGGGACTCGACTTCCCGGCTTCGGGTAAGGTTCTGGTTTCCGGGACTGACGTCGTTTCGGCGCAACAGAATGTGGGTTTTGTCTTCAAAGAGCCTTCGCTGTTGGAGTGGCAGACGGTTTTCCAGAATGTCCTGCTCCCGTGCGAAGTGCGCCGGCTGAACCGGCTTCAGTGCGAAGCGCAGGCCCGCCGCCTGCTCATCGCCATGGGAGTCGCCGGATATGCGGATAGAAAGCCTGCCGGTCTTTCCGTCGGATTGGCCCAAAGGGTTTCCGTTTGTCGAGCCCTGGCGCACAGCCCTTCCCTTCTACTGCTCGATAATCCCTTCCACAACCTTAGTGGGCTGGATCGTGAGCAAATGGCCACCGACCTGCAGAGACTCTGGCTGACTCCCAGGATGACGGTGGTGCTCGGAACCACCCAGATCGCCGAGGCGGTGCATCTCTCCGATCGGGTTGCCGTCATGGCGCCGGACGGCCGGATCCTGCAGACGATTTCCATCGACCTGCCACGCCCCCGCCGGATGGACAAGGCCACCACGCCCCGAATCGCGGAATACTGCAACTCCATCCGCACAGTGTTTCACGCCGGAGGAATGCTCACTTGAGTCTGAACCATTCGCACATCTCGCTACGTTGCCGCCCACGGTCGCTCCTCCAGGGCTCCTGCTCGATACCGACACAAAATGCGGAGTCCCGGAGAAAAGGCCAAAGCAGAAGCGTTTCCCGCCGCTTGCCGACGCGCGCGGCTCTGTTTTGGCCCGCTCCACCGAGCCGCGACCGTGAGGGAGCGGCGGGAGAGCATCCTCATGAACGACATTGGCTCAGCGACGGCGTCGACTTCGCCGCCCTATCCTTCGCCTGAAGGCGAGGGTCGTTCAGTTTTGTCTGGGAGCATGGCGCGGCCTGAAAGGCCGCGAGGAAACCTGGCCCGGATACGTCGGGGCCCAGCGCCCGGGAATCGGCGCGGAGCACGCGGGGCAGCCGCCATCGGCGGTCAGTTTGTAGGAAAGGATGTGGTATCCCCAACGCTCGATCAGAAGCTCCTGGCATTGCGGACATCGGGTGTTTTCGAGATCCCCTACCGAGCCGGCCAGGTTCCCGGCATAAACGTAGCGCAGGCCGACCTGGCGTCCGATCTCCGCAGCCTGGTCCAGATCATCGACTGACGTGTTGTCGGGAGCCGTCATCCTGTAGTCTTTGTGGAAGGCGGTCACATGCCACGGGATATCCGGTGAAACCCCCGCGATAAACTCCGCCAACCCGGCGAGTTCCACCAGGGAATCGTTGAACCCGGGCACGAGAAGGGTCACAATCTCTACCCAGACGCCCATTTCGTGAAGCGCCTTGATCGTTTCCAGGATCGGTTCGAGGCGTCCTCCCAACTGGCGGTACCGCTTGTCGCTGAAACTCTTCAGATCCACCTTGCAGAGATCCAGCCAGGGACGGAGATATTCCAGCACCTGCGGGGTGCCGTTGCCATTTGAGACGTATCCGGTAAGCAGTCCGGCATCCCGGGCAGCTTTGAACACCGCCACGGCCCATTCGCTGGTGATCAGGGGCTCGTTGTAGGTGCTGACGACGATCTGGGCTTTTTCCAACTCCGCCATCCTCACCAGTTTTTCCGGCGTGACTTTGATCGTAGGGGACAGCGCCTTGGGGTCGCGCAGAGCCTGCGAGGTCACCCAGTTCTGGCAGTAGCTGCAGTGGAGATCGCAGCCGAGCATGCCAAAGCTGAGAGCGATGGATCCCGGCCTGACATGGAAAAACGGTTTCTTTTCTACCGGATCGCATTGGACGCCCGCAGCATAGCCATAGGGGACGCGCAGGATGCCGTCGCGGTTGAAGCGGACCTTGCACACTCCGAGTGCCCCCTCGGGGATCGGGCAGCGATGCCCGCAGGCCAGGCACCGCACCCGCTTTCCTTCGAGCTTTTCATAGAGCTCTCCTTCAACGGTTTGATCTCCAAGAATCGTGGAGAGGGTTTCCATGTCGCGTCGGCCTCGGGTGAATCTTAGCGCAGTGGAACCGCCAATCCTAGCGTAGTGCGTCAAACAGATGGTTACGCATGAACAGGCTGCCTTAGGATAAGGAATCTGTGACGCACTAGACTAGCGTCCTCAGGTCGGTTCAGCCCAATCCCGAGGATAAACGGGCCGGCGCGAGGATGGCAGATACTGCCGTACTTTGGGACGAATAGTCAGCACTATTCCGATACCAAGCCGTGACTCATAGCCACGAGGCTCAAGCCCCGGCAAGGAACATCCTTCCGGCGCACCGACAGATTGTAGATTTTGCCAGATTCCTCTTCCGCGACCCCGCCCTGTGGTGGTAAAGTTTATGCCCATTGCAGTCAAGTCAATCCCGCGTGGATCGGTCCAGTGTCGGTTAACTTCATCGGAGGAATCCGAAGTATGCAGCGAACTCCAGTCATTGTATTTCTTGCTGTTTTGATTTTCGTTCTCGCGGGCAGCAGCACCGCATGGGCGCAGGGATATGGGCTCTATGAACAGAGCCCTTGTGCCATGGGCCGCGCCGGAGCCGGAGTTGCCGCGCCGTGCCCCGATGGATCTGCCGTTTTCTTTAATCCTGCCGGTCTGTCCTTTGAAAAGACCCAGATCGGACTTGGCGGCACCCTGGTTGGTCCCCGCGGCTATTTCAATGATATTACGACATCACAGGTCAGCACAATCAACAACCATTGGTATCCGGTCCCCAACATCTATATATCGAAGCCCATAAACAAGCGCTTTGCTGCCGCCATCGGCACCTTTGCGCCTTACGGATGGACAATCGACTGGCCCACCGACTCTCAGGGAAGATACCTCGGCTATAAGAGCCTCGTTCAGGCGCTCTACCTGCAGCCGACGCTGGCCATGAAATGGAGCAACTCGATATCGGTGGGTGCGGGAGTGGATATCACCTACTTAAAGGTCGAGCTGCGACAGCGCGTGGATCTATCGACCCAGCAGCTGCCGACGGTGCCCGGGATTCCGCCCGGCGCGACCTTCGCGTTTCTGGGAGTCAAAGCGGGAACTGATTTCGCCGACCTCCAACTCAAGGGGGATGCGTTTCATGTGGGGTACCACGTCGGCGTCCTGATCAAGATGGGCAGCCGGTTTTCGGTTGGGGTGCGCTACCTGGGAAACCAGAATGTTGCCATAAACGACGGCACCATCTCGACGACCCAGATCAGCACTTCATACACACTGCCGATCACAATTCCGGGAGTAGCTCCGGCCGGCACTCCGCTGGATACGCTGCTGAAACCGCAGTTTGCAGCGGGCGGGACTTTCAGCAACCAGAAGGCGACCACGCAGCTGCCGCTTCCGGCCCAATTGGTCGCGGGGGCTGCTTTCCAGCTCACCCCCAAGATCAAAGTGGTTGGGGACTACCAGCGCACGTATTGGAACAAGTTCGACGTTTTTCCCATCAACGGTGACTATCTGAAGAGCACCATCACCGAATCCTACCAGAATACGTGGGGCGGACGCCTGGGATTAGATTACACGCTGAATCCCAAGACGGTCATTCGTGCCGGCTTCGATTATCACAACGCTGCCGCACCGGACCAGACGGTCACACCTAATCTGCCCGAGGGTAGGCGACAGGAGTACGCGGCCGGATTCGGCCGGCAGTTGACAACCAGATTCCGAATCGACGCCGCATACATGCGTCTCCAACAGCCCGACCGCGCCGGACGCACCACAAACGGCGGCAAGACCACGCCGACTGCGGCGGACAACAACGGCAGGTACTTCTTCAACGCCAACCTTTTCGGCATATCGCTGACGATGACGTTTTAATTGAGTTTACCGTCAGACTGGACATCGCGGGGGCCTGCGCATGCATGCCCCCGCGGCATTAATGCAGCCTGCGTGGCGGTTCGAATCCGGTCACTGCCCGATCCGAGAGGGTGGGGCTGCCATCGCAGCCTTGATGTACCTCGGCGCCGGCGACCCGAAAGAGAGCATCAGGTCGTGCATCGCCTTCAGGTCGATGTTGCCGGCATGTGCGGTTTCATAGGCCTTGCGCAATCCGTTGATCTCCATGTTCCCTACATAGTAGGTGGAGAGTTGCGCTGAAGTCAGACAGGCCCTCTGCCACTTTCCCGCCGCTTCCCCTTCCTCCTGGAACCCCTCGTTCATCATTATGTCGATTGCTTCCTTCTCGGTCATGCCGGCGGTGTGGATTTTCTGATCGATCATGGCATTGATAATGAGGCGCAGGCGCATCTTCAACTGCTGCATTTTCATTTCGGGCCCGCCATAGCCCTTCTCCGCCATCAGCTGTTCGGCGTAGGTTGCCCACCCTTCGATGAACGTGCCGTTGCCGAAGATCGCGCGCACCAGCGTCGGCGCGGAAAACTTGTTGGCATGCATGAGTTGAAGATAATGACCCGGCATCGCTTCGTGAATGGTCAGGTTCCGGAGCATATGGACGTTGTACTCGCGATAGAACGAGTCAACCCGGGCTTTGGTCCAGTCCTTCGGCGTAGGGGAAATCTGGAAAAAAGTCTGGGCGTTCTTTTCCAGCGCACCGGGCGAGTCGCAGTAGGCCACGGCGACTCCGCGCATAAACTCGGGCATGACCACGACCTTTACCGGCTCTTCGGGGACGGTCATCAGCCCTTTCGCACGGACAAATTCCGTGGCCTGCTGAAGGTCTTGTCTGGCCAGATCCACGATGGTCTGGTTGGACGGGTGGTCCCCGGCAAGTCTGTCCAGGGTGCTCTTGACGACATACCGTTTGTCCGCCAGTTTCACCTTGTCGGTGACTTTCGGGAAATACTTCTTGAATAGCGGCAAGGCAGTCTCGTAAATCGACTCCTGGGTCCGCTTAAGATCGGCCATGGCGCTTTCCAGCACCTGTTCCTTTGTCAGGTCCGACTCGAGCAAATAGTAAAGCTTGCGCCGGTATTTGTCCTCACCGATGCGGAAATCGCCGCTTGACCTGGGAAGGAGTTCCTTTTCGAGCCATTTCCCGTAATCCTCCAAAGCGGCTGAGGCCTGAGCCTGGATTGGGGCAAAATCGGCTTTCAGCTCCGGCACCTGTTCCAGATACTGATTCAATTCGTCCTTGACGAGCCCGATAGTCCCCGGATTCTGTTTGATCGCGGTTTCCGTGTGGATCCTGGGCGGATTCTTCAGGTTTGCCCGGGCGGCGGCAAGGACGGCGGGAATGCCCTTGAGCCGCTCCTTCACGTTGAGCAATCTCACTTTCAGAGGGGCGAACTCGCGCGCCGTCAGCGAATAGATGGCTCCTCCAATGTTGTAGTTCAGGGGATTCCATTCATATTCCCGCAGTGTGTCGAGCTGGAAAAGAAGCCATTCGAGGTTCGTTTTAAAGGTCTGGCAGTCGATCTTGTTGACCGGGCTCAATCTGGTCGCATCGATCGCGCCGAGCGACGCAAGGCAGGATTGAGCCTGCTTCCTGTCCGCATCGATTCCAGCCACACTATAGTCATTGAGGCGGGCGTCATACCTGTGTTCCCCGAGCGTCGTGGCCCATTCCGGATGAGTCTCCAGAAACTTCCCGATAAAACTCTTCGCCAGCGTTTCGAACTTTTGGTCCTCGGTCTCGCGCGGCGCGCAACTTGAGAGGACGACGACCAGAGATACCATCAGCAGACTCCACATGGTTTTCATGAGTTCTCCTTCAATACAGAGGATTTGCGGGTTACCACAGTTTTTATCTGGGTGAGACTCGACCTTCGTATAGCGCGATCCGCGCGCTCAGTTCTGCGGCCAGCGCCAGATTAAAGTAGGCTTTCGCCTCCTCCGGGTTGAGCCCCACCGCCTTCTTCCACTCGGCGATGGCGTCGTCAATCTGGTTCTTGCACGCGAGATCCAGCGCGCGGTCGAACGACCGGAAAAAGTCGGTGGCCGAGGCATCGATCTTCACGAGTCCATCCGGCGAGACTTTGGGGAAGTTGTTGCTCATGCCGTTGTTTGATGCGACGGCGATCGGTGCCGGCCGATCCGAAACCGGCGCTGAAGAACTCGCGGGGTGATGTTGGGCCGAGAGTTGTCCAACCACAACTACCGCTGTCAGGATCGCCACGCCGACGATGATGGTCTGGGCCCAAACTCGCCTCAAAACTCCTCCGATTCCCTTTGCTGCATGCGGCTCAGGCCTGCAGGTTCATTACCGACATTCTACCATATACGGGCCGGTGACCTGGGCCGCGGCATTCCATCGCGGAACTCGAGGACTCGGGGCAGCCGCGCTTCCTGAGCCGCAACACCCTGGATTTGAATCCCGCCCACCGGCCGCATCCCGAATCCGGCGGCTGGGTCCACGGCGTCGCCTGGTCCGCCCGGCATATCTTCGCAGCCAACTGGAAACGCGGGCTCGCGATATTGGACGCGGCAGATCTGCATCATCCCCGACTGGAGCTATTGCGGATTGCGGAATGAAATCTTCCGCTGACCTTGTGTGCTATTCCGCGCGGTCTGCCCGGTTAGGCACTGGTCCCTTTGCTTTTCTTGTTCAAATTCCGCAATCCGCAATCGAAAAGGGCAACACGCCCGGGAATCAGGGGTTATCCAAATTTCGCAAATGAGCCGGCTCAGTGGCTGAGATTGAGGGGTTCCGCCATCCGGAGGGGACCCACATCATTAATGAAGCCCCCGCGCCGGCGGAGTTTCCGATTGCATAAGCAGACCGACGCCGCCCAAAGCAAAGTAGAAGCTGCCAAAACGGCCGCAAACAGGGCCGGCTTCTGCATCAGGCGCCGCTCGAGCGTGCTCATGGAATAGGCATAGGTAATGACGGTGAGCCGCTGGGTGTAGGTTTCCAGCCGGAGCCGCATCTCGATCTGCCGGCATTCCCGCGACACGAAATCCAGAATTGTGACTGTCGCCGGCGCGCGCAAACGCTGCGCCAGCAGCGCCACTCCGGCGAGACCCTCGACAGGCTGCTTCTGCCATGCCGATTTGAATCCTTCGAATTCCATGTTCACCCTCCGTAGTACCGCTGCGCAAAAATCTTTTTCAGCCGGCTGATGCGCACTCCGACGTGGTTCTCGGTAAGGCCGGTAACATCGGAGATCTCGTGATAGCTGAGGTCCTCGAGGTAAAGCAGGAATATGGCGCGATCGATCTTTTCGAGCGAGCGGAGGAATTCCTCCAAAATCATGATCTCGTTGCCCGGGCTGGACGGCGCCACCGGATCCTGGTTGGATTCCTCGAGGAGGCAGGCCGAGGGCTCGACGCGCCGGCCGTTTTTGCGGCGAAAGGTAATCGCCGTGTTCAGCGCAACCCGGTACACCCAGGTAGAAGGGGCGGACTTTCCTTCGAAGCTGCCCAGTCCCTTCCACATCTGAAGCAGAATTTCCTGGCACAGATCCCGGTGCTCGTCGCCGTGGAAAGCCAAAGATTACAAAATATCATTCACAGCGGAGAACCTCGGCGGGATCCGCCGCGGCCGCCCGGCGCGCCGGAAGATAACAAGCGGCGGCGGCAACCAGCAGGAGCGAAAATGCAGCCGCTACGAACGCAACCGGATCGAGGGGCGTCACCCCGAAAAGGAGGGCGGACATGAACCGCGTCAGCCCCGCCGCGCCGGCTATGCCCAGCATCAGCCCGGTGCCAACCAAGCTGATTCCTTCCCGGACGATCAGTCCGACGAGGTCGCGGCGGGTTGCACCGAGTGCGGCGCGCACTCCCATTTCGCGCCTCCGCTGCGCCACATTGTACGAGAGGACACCGTACAGTCCGACAGCAGCCAGCAGAACCGCCAGTCCTGCAAATGCCGTCAGCACGGCTGCGTTTTCGTCCAGCGCCGCAAATCTCCGACCTTCTTTGATACGCAAGCCCAGGGCTTCGGCGTATCCGGGTGTGACGAGGTAACTGAGAGCCTGGGCGGTCCTGGGATTGCCGTTTGTTTCCGAGGCGGGCAAAGGAAAGCCGCTGATACTCGTACTTCCGGCAAATGGAGCCATACTGCCGGCTCCGGCTGCCAGGACTCCGGGCGCGCGGCGCAAACGCTCGAGCAGCGCATCGACAAACTGGCGGTTTCGTTCTGCCGTTGCGCCCTGGCTGGAGAGGGAGAGCCGGGCGATGATTACGTTGGACGGATCGTACCCCGGATCGACCGTGAGCAGGCGCGCGAAACTGCGCAGAAGTAATCCCGCTCCGATCAGGAGCATGACGGCGAAGGCAGCCTCCGCAATCAAAAGTAATGCTCGCATGCGGGAAGTCCAGGTGCTGCGCAGGCCGCCCTCAGAGTATCGGCTTCCCCCGTGCAACGCCAGGGAGACTCCGGATCGCTGGTTGCGGAGCGTCGGCGCCAGTCCGGCGAGCAGTCCGGCGATGATCGAAGCGAGGGCGGCAAAGGCCCTGACTTTCCCGTCAATCCGTACATCCGTAAGCCGGGGAAAATCCTGGGGCGCAATGGCCGGCAGCAGTTGCGTCAGGAGCCACCCGAGCCCGAATCCGAGGGCACCTCCAAACAGCGACAAGAGCAGGGTCTCGGTCAGGATTTGCCTCACCATCCTGCT
>Ga0315275_10008069_pt1 | contig 10234 bp, 7 predicted proteins | sample YL17G03_0_MG_FD_205557 | JGI IMG/M metagenome (GOLD analysis project Ga0315275, IMG submission 205557) | Sediment microbial communities from Yellowstone Lake, YNP, Wyoming, USA - YL17G03_0 | ecosystem: Environmental > Aquatic > Freshwater > Lake > Sediment | place: USA: Wyoming | collected...
TGATGGTGTTGTCAGATGCATGGGGGTTATGACAGTCGGCACACGATGTTTCACTCAGTTTCTTTATATTGTACCCTTCAAGTGCCTGGGTGACAGGGTCATCGTAATGGGTATCGGTAATAACCATGCTGCTGGAACTGTGATAGGGGGTGATGACATTGCCATCTGCATCGAACAGTTGATGGCAGTTGGTACAGGTGTTGAACTCCGATGAACCGCTTGCATCTGCAGCCTTGAGAAACTCCGAAGGGTTATGTGCACTATGGCAGGTCCTGCACTGAACAGCGCTGATACCCTTCATATTGGGAAGAGCACCCAACGCTGCAACGAGTTCATCGTGATTTCCATTGATACTTTTATACCTTTTTGCACCTTCATCAGTGTGGCACTTGGAACAGAGGGCTGGCACCTCTGTTTTTGCCTGATCCACATACACATTTGCATCCGATCGCGCATGCGGCGAAGCGGAATAGCTTTCATAGACTGAAGAACCATTGGGATGATAGGGCAGGTGGTCCGTGGGGAAGTTCTGGTTATGGCACTGTCCGCACTGGGAGGCCGGTGGAATTGGATACGCGGGCAGCGTGGTTTGCTGTGCGACATGCAGGCTTCCGGCACCGTGGCAACTCTCACAGCCGATAACTGGTCTTTCCATCTGTGTGGGATTCGACCAGTCGACATTACCTGAAGAGTTAACAAGCGGCAGGTTGGCAATCACCTCGTTGTCGATAGCTGAGGGGCCGTGACAGGTCATACACGTGCTATCCACCATGGCAAGGGAAGGAAACCCCGTAAACTTTATGAAATCGCCCGGATAGGAAAAGCTCGAGAGAAAATCGCCATATCGGTAATGATTTCCCGTGGAATCAACATAGTCGAAGTTTCCGTGATTGCCAGGCAGCCATGCTCCGTGTTCATTTGAATGGCAGATGACACAGGTATTCATGCCTATCAATTGAGCTTCAGGAGGAGGGGGCGGTGTGGTGGGAGTGGTGATTTCAAAGGCGGTTATCTGGTTCTTCTGTTGTTTACCTTCAGCTTTGTAGTTAATGGTTACGGTAGCAATCCCAGCGGGCGCATCCTGGGGAATGGTAGCATCCCAGAAGATACTGTCGGAACCTGACGGCACCTTCTTTTTCTGCTTGGCAAGGTCCTGTGTCATTGCACCGCTGATACTTCCTTCCGCCTTGGCGGTGGCCTTCTCCTTATCGATAGTGAAATTTACTGAAATCCTTATCTCCTGGCCTGGCTGAAAGTTCCCCCCGGGGTCAGTCAGATTCGAGACGGTGATGCTGTCGAGACTCATTGGTGTTACAATTGCTGATGCGCTGTTCCATGCAAAGATGCAACACATCATTAGCAGTGCAACAAGCCACATGAACTTAACTATATTTCTATTGTACCTCATACATACCCCCTTTGGTTATTGACCAAAAAACAAAAGTACTATCCTCTTATCGTAAGGTAAAACGAGGGACTTAAGTACTTTTTTCTCCTTCCCAAGGGGGCAGGATTTTGATCAGGAGGTAAAGGATAAGGAAAGGAAGGAGGAGCAGGACCGAGGATGCCAGGAGCCCTTCTATGCCGCCAACCGTCATTTTATAAGCAGTTAATCCCCTGAAACTCTTGGAGAATAACTGTCCGCCAATCACGATATTCCATCGTGTGGTGAAGATGCCGACTTCTACAAGCAGTGCAGAAATAAGGTATGTGTATTTTCTCAATTCCGCCGGCAGATTAAACATTTTGACCGATGCTATCGCAAAGAGCGGTACAAGCATTCCAAGCAAAAGCTGAACGATAATGAGGCTTACGAATAACCTTTCAGAGATTAAGTTGGAAAGTATGTGTATGGATTCCTCTGATTCATAGATGCGCTGGATAAAGTCCAGGGCTTCAAGGGAGAAATCGATAATCATCGCATAGAATAGGAAGCTGGCAAGTTTATCCAGGCATGGCATATCAAGCTCTTTACCCCGCAGTAAGGTTGAAACCATGTAGATGATCAGAACCAGTGCAATGCCAGAGACGATGGCAGAAAAGAGAAATACGATAGGCATGAGCACGCTCGACCACCACGGATTTGCCTTGACAGAACCGAAAATGAATCCCACGTACCCGTGGAGGAGAAAAGCGGATGGGATTCCTATAATAGTAATAGTTTTTACCGCCTTTTTATCGAACTGAATTGCCTGTTCAGAAACGTCTGAAGAAAATAACGCAATAGCCTTATAGATCCACTTCTTCAAACCTTTACTTTCTTGTGCCCAGATGATGAGGTCCCTTCGATAGTCAAACCAGATCTCGAGGAGAAGGACCGCCATGAGGTACCAGGCATAGACAAAGCCGAACATTGCCATAGCGGATTGGACATTGGGCGTCATGAGGATTTCATAGAATCTCTCAGGGCGTCCGAGATGAGCTAAGAGGGGTAGAGGAGCAGCGATTAAAAAGGCGAGGGCAGTAAGGAGAGCAAGCCGGTACGTAGGCTGTACTTCCTTGACATTGAAGACCCTTTCAAGTGAGGCAAGAATGAAAGCCCCTGCTACCAACCCGGTGATGTAGGGGTAGATGACGATGAGCAGCCCCCAGTGCAATTCAATTTCATTGGGATAGATAAAGCCGATAACCCCTTTCATGAGCGGTGCAAGTTGTTCGGTAAACAAATCCACTGTTACTTTACCTCCATGTCAAGATCAGCATAGAAGACCTTGGGCTCTGTATTAAGGTATTGCTTAAGAACCCATATCTTGTTCATACGAAGAAACCGTATGAGAGGGCTGGCTTTTCCCTCTGAATCTCCGAATACCCGTGCCTGGGTTGGACAGGCCTCGACGCAAGCGGGTAGCAGTCCTTTCACTATCCTGTGGTAACAGAAGGTACACTTTTCAGCTACTCGGGTTGCTGGATGTAAAAATCGTGCACCATAAGGACATGCCTGGATACAATAGCGACAACCTATACAGTATTTAGCATCTACCAGGATTACCCCGTCGTCAGTTTTGAAGGTAGCACCCACAGGACAGACCTGGACACAGGGGGGCTTGTCACATTGATTACAGAGTTTCGGTACGTAAAAGCTCCTTATGATATTTTTTTCCTGGGTGTGATCTGCAAAACCATACCTGCCGCCATTGGGGCTCTGTACCGTTACTTCACCGCCTGAGGAGATCGCAAATTGTTCAACCCACGTTCTGAAGTAGAAAGGTTCTTCCGGGACGTTATTCTCCAGTTTGCATGCATTGACGCAACGGCCGCATCCGATACACTTATCTACCTTGATTCCCATTCCCCACCGGTGCTCACGGGGGTTGTAGCTTTTTCCATAAATTAACTCCTCTATTTTTTGTCTTTCTTCCGCACTGAGCAGGCCAGGCAATAAGAGCGCTGGTGGCAGTGAAAGCAGAGCCCACTTGATAAAATTTCTTCTTCCCGGCTGAAATTCTCTTTTATTATTTTTTTCTTTCACTCAACGTCTCCGGTAAGTGTGGATAGTGGCATTGCCAGCATAGATATCTGCCTCCGTGAATAGTCATATCAATTCTCGGAATTTCCTTTGGACTTGTTGCATCTTTGGAATGACATTCACCGCAAAACTCCCGACTGTTTGGTATCTTTGGCAGATATTCCCTCGGGCTCGTTTTATGCTTCACATCTGCTTCATGACACCTGGTGCAGGGGACATAGACGTGATACGAGAGGGCTTTTGTTCGGGCGATCTGAGTGTGACATGCCTCACACCCTTTCGGTAACTGAGGAGGTTTTGGATCATGAGGTTCATGGCAAGAGATGCATGGTTTCATGGGATTGTGAGATTCTGCAACTATTTGAGGGAAACCCGTGGGTCTTGATGGGTGATATTCATGGCATAATGGACAATATTCCCTCCCTTTAGGGATTATAGGCTTGTTATTCTCAGGGTCCTCTGTGTGCTTTGCGGCAGGCCCATGGCAAACTTCACATGATACTTCCCGGTGATACCCTCCCTTTTTTACTCCCACCAGATCTTCATGACAATCAGCGCAGGCTGTCTGGCCAGCGTACTTTATTTCCTGTGATAGGACATCCTTAATGGCGGATGGCCGGTAGTGACCAAGCTTGCCGAAGTCAGGGGGGACCAATAAATACCTGAAGGCGATGAAACTGATCACAATTGCTGTTAATGGAACTAAAAGACGCTTGATCTGCTCAGGCATGTCCTACCGAAAGTTTTATCTTCATCCAGTACATATTTAACGCGTAATATATTTGAAGCGATAGGGATTGTCAAAATTTATTTTAAGATATTGACCAGTTGACTTTTTTCTTCTATACTACACCACTTAAAAGCGATGCAAGACTGCAACAGTAATCAGTAGTTTAGCAAATTTGTCGTAAATATTTTTGAGCGTTCAGTCATTCCGAAATCCTGATAGAGGAGGCAAGATATGCAGGAGATTCCACGGAGAAAGTTTCTCAACATAATGTTAGGAGGGGTCCTGGGTACAGTTGCAAGTGCCGTTCTGTATTCGATCGTTAAGTTTATCTTACCACCTGAGATCCCTCAGGCTGTTCTATCGAACGTTGTCGCCGGCAAGGTAGGAGATTTGCAGCCGAACTCGGGCAAGATTTTCAAATTCGGAAACAAACCGGGTATCCTCATTATGACCCCTTCCGGTACCTACAAGGCATTTTCTGCCATCTGTACCCATCTGGATTGTACCGTCCAATATCGGAGTGATTTCCAGCATATCTGGTGTGCCTGTCACAATGGTCGTTTTGACCTGAACGGTAAGAATATAGCTGGCCCGCCACCATCGCCCCTTGAAGAGTACAATGTGGCCGTTGTAAAAGAAGAAATTATTGTTTCCAAAAAGGCTTAGGGAGTTTATGATTATGGAAAATACAAAAAGTAACAGAAAACCTTACTGGTTTTTCAGTCGTTACCCGATTGACGGGTTGGTTGAATTTTTCAAGAGGAAAGCCGTCCCCATCCATCGTCATACTATCTGGTATTATTTAGGAGGCACAACGCTTTTCCTTTTTGCCATTCAGGCGGTAACGGGAATTCTCCTGCTCCTGTACTATCGACCAACAGAAGAAGCTGCTTTTGCCTCGGTCCAGTTTATTATGACGAAAGTCCGTTTCGGCTGGCTGATACGTTCGGTTCACAGCTGGTCTGCCAATCTCATGGTCCTGTCATGCTTCATCCACATGTTCAGTACCTTTCTCTTGAAAGCCTATCGCAGTCCTCGTGAATTTTCCTGGATAACAGGATCCTTATTGCTATTTATCACTCTGGCGTTCGGATTTTCTGGCTATCTGCTTCCCTGGAATGAAATTTCCTATTTCGGCACCAGGGTTGCAACCGAAAGCATAGCATCGATTCCTGTCATAGGGCACTATCTCCTGGTCTTTTTCAGGGGAGGGGAGGATGTTAGCGGGGCTACCCTGACACGGTTTTTCGGTTTCCATGTAGCAGTGTTGCCATTGCTGCTTACCATGCTTCTCATTGTCCATTTGTTGATGGTTCAAGTTCAGGGGATGAGCGTACCCCCGAGCGTGGAATCACAACCCGGTCCACGCCCTAAGACTTCCCCCTTTTTCCCGAACTTTATCCTTAAAGACGCCCTGGGATGGCTTATTACCCTGGGACTTTTAGCCATGCTTGCTGCCCTTTATCCCTGGGAATTGGGCGTTAAAGCCGACCCCTTTGCTCCGGCACCGGCGGGGATAAAACCTGAATGGTATTTTCTCTTTCTTTTCCAAACATTAAAATATATCCCCGCAACGATATTTTCACTCAGCGGAGAGATGATAGCTGTTATGACCTTTTCGGTCGTTGGCATTCTCTGGGCGTTGGTGCCTTTTATTGACCGGCGTGCAAATCGCGGTTTGAAAAGCCCCGTGTTTACGATCATAGGGATTGGAGCCATCGCATATATTGTCATCATGACGATTGTTGCTTGCATGGCTTCAAAACAATAATCCTCAACATTCATTGAAAGGGTATCATGATGAAGCTTAACAGAATATGGGTTTTCGTGGTACTGTCAGTTTCCATCTTCGGTTCTTCCGTTTATGGCGAAGACAGCTGTGTCCAGTGCCATAAGACCTTAGATGGTGCTCTGAGCAGTCCGGTCAATGAGCTGGCAAATGACATCCATGCACAACGGGGGTTGTCCTGTGCAAGCTGTCATGGGGGCGACCCAGTCGCCGGCCTGAATGGTGATGCCCAGGCTGCTATGAATACAAAGAAAGGTTACCTGGGTGTTCCGGCCACAAAGGATATACCCAAATTCTGCGCCCGTTGTCATAGCGATGAAACCTACATGCGAAAATACCGGCCTAATATCGCCACAGATCAGCTCGCACAATACCAGACCTCCCAGCATGGGAAATTATTGGGAAAAGGAGATAAAAAGGTAGCCACGTGCGTCAGCTGTCATCGAGCCCACGGGATACGTTCTGCAAAGGATCCCCTCTCTGCCGTGTATCCAACCAATATTCCAAAGACGTGCGGCAGGTGCCACAGCGATTCAAAGTATATGGAAGAGTATAAAATCCCGGTTGATCAGTTTAATAAATACCGCCAGAGTGTCCATGGGATCGCCTTGCTTGAAAAAGGTAGCCGGTCAGCACCGGCCTGCAATAATTGCCACGGTAACCACGGGGCTTTCCCGCCGGAGGTGTCCTCCATATCACAGGTATGCGGTGTATGTCATCTCCACAACCTGGAACTCTTTTCAAAGAGTCCTCACAGTCGGGCTTTCAAACAGATGGGGCTTCCCGAGTGCGAGAGCTGCCACGGGAACCATGAAATTAAAAAGACAGATGATGCCATGTTGGGGACTGAATCCAAAAGTAACTGTGTGGGATGCCATGATCAAGATTCGCCAGGATATAAGGTGGCAGCAGCCATGAAAAAGATCATTCTACAGCTTCGCACAACCATAGAACAGGCCAATACACTGTTAGCGCAGGCTGAGAGGGCAGGTGTTGAAATAGGGGATACCAAGTTTGTTATTAACGATGCCTATAACGATCTCGTCAAATCCAGATCTATTGTTCATAGCTTTTCAACAGCAGAGGTTGAGAAAACAACGTCTCAGGGGCTGAAGCTGGCAGAACAGGCATTGAAAGAGGGAAAAGAAGCACTGAAGGAAGTACAGGCCCGCAGGCGGTGGCTCGTTATGGTCATGGTTATTGTTTTTGCTGCAGCAACACTGCTCTACCTGAAGATCAGAGAGATAGAGAAGAAAGGCCAGGCGTAAAGTATCGTGGTTTCCACGAAGGATGAAGCGATAGGAGAACTGAAAAAAAAGGGATAGCATGACAGAAAAGACACACGGCACAAACGGCAGCATGTACCAGCTCGTAAGGGATTTTTTAAGAGATTTTTATCACGCAGCAAAGAGGGGCGCTCGTGTCCACAAGAAGGGCATAGCTATTGCTTTCACATTCCTCTTCCTCTGTTTCTTCATTTTTCTCTTTGCCCTCTATAAGGTATCCGAGACAGCTTTCTTCTGTGGAATCTGCCACAACATGAAGGTCTACGTGGCTTCATGGAAGGTCTCAAAGCACAAAGAAGTTGGATGCATCAAATGTCACTACAAACCGGGGTTCGTCAACCACCTGAAGGGAAAATGGAGAGACGGCCAGCTCTCCATGGCCTATTTCATTACCGGAAAAGGACCAACCAAGCCGCATGCGGAGATAGATGATGCGAGCTGCCTGCAGAGCGGGTGCCATCGCAAAGAGGACCTCAAAAAAGAGGTGGTGTTTAAAAACGTGATCTTCAATCATCTCAACCATATTGATGAGATGAAGAGGGAAAAGAAGCTCCGCTGCACCACCTGCCATTCCCAGATCGTCCAGGGTGCTCATATAAAAGTGACTGTTGAAGAATGTTTTATCTGCCATTTTTACAAAACAAAGGGACAGAGAGAGTTTTTCACTGGCTGCAGGTCATGCCACTTTGAGGCAAAGGGAGATATCAGGGTCAGTCCTGCTTTTATCTTCAACCATAAGATGTATATGAACCGGGGGATAAGATGCGCGGAGTGCCACATCAACGTTGTAACAGGTGACGGACACATACGCGAGAATGTCTGTCTTGAGTGCCATAATAAGAGAGAGATATTAGAGGCAAAGTATACACCGGAATTCTTGCACAGGAATCATGTAACAGAGCATAAGGTTGAGTGTTTTATCTGCCACTCGCCGATCAAACATGAGATTCCGGAGCTCCATTACAAGAGTATTGAAACTCAGCAGTGTTCACAATGCCATCAGATGGAGGTACACAGCGACAAGATATCAATGTATCTCGGGAAGGGTGCAAAGTTTGTAGAAGAAACGCCAAACCGTATGGCGAGCATCAACATGGACTGCGGTGTGTGCCATACCAAGGGCGAAAATAAAGCGGACCTCCATGGCACGTGCAAAGAGTGCCATGGCAGCCTGACCGATGGCATGACGGACAGGTGGGAGAGAATTTTAAAAGACAGGGAAGAAGAGATACTGAAGGAGATTTTGGAACTGAAAGGTGTTCTTGACCAGAAAAGAGTTGACCGGGAGTGGAAAAAGAAATTAGACGATGCATTATACAATTACACCTTCCTGTTGAAGGGGAACGGAATCCATAACATTATATACAGCATGAAAATCGTTGAGGCAACGAAGAACATGCTCAGAGAGATACGAGCGAATTCAGAAGGGAAATTGCCGAAGTACAGCCAGTTCAAACTTTCCTGTACGGACATATGCCATGGGAATATTGGAGAACGGAAGGTACCGTTCGGGAGCGTTACTTTTCCCCATGAAATTCATAGCGAAGGCGAGGGATCCTGTCAGAATTGCCATTCACCTTACAGCAACCATGGCAAGACCGTGTATAAGGATTGCAGCAGCTGCCATCACGGTGAGGGCTCAGGAAAGGTTTCCTGCAAAGACTGTCACCGGGCGGATGAAAAGATGTTCAATGGGACTGGTGTTGCAGGCCTGGAGGTTATGAAAAGTCCTATGCACGGCAAAGTTCCATGCGCAGATTGTCACAGGAGCATAAAGGAAGGGAAGAAGGAGAGCGTGGCCAGCATAAAGAATACGTGTATTCGTTGTCATAAGAAGGGTTACGAAGCAAAGGTTGATGAATGGATGAAAACAGCAAAAGATACCTTGAAGGCATATGAGGTTGAGGTGAGCGCTTTGGAAAAGGATATTGCAGCCATAGAAGCAAGAGAGGACAGGCACTTGGTGCCCTTCAGAAAAATATCCTACGAAGCTCGTGAAGCCCTCAACTTCCTGACTGAAGGGATGACTGCCCATAATCCTGTATACAGTAAGGCGATCGGTGAGAAGATAGCCAAGAACATAGCAGCCTTGAAAAAGATGATACAGGAAAAGAAAGAAGGGAAACCCGTACTGTATTTTTCGGGATCTTAACCCAGTTAACTCCTGCTGTAGGCAAGCCTTTTTAAGCTTGACACCTTATATTTTTTTGTAGTATCACCGTGCTACAAAAGTGGGGTCATACGTAAGTGGGGTCATACGTATGTACCCTCGAAAGAGATTGAAAAAAGGTGTCGTTATGAAAAAGATACAGCGGTTCTCAGGATGGTGTGGGGCTGTATTACTCATCGTCTTATTCTGTGCTGCCTGTGTGAAGCTCGGAAATTTAACCCCGAAGATCCCGATTATTGCAGGGGCGTCCTACGTGGGAAATGACAAGTGCATTGAATGCCACGAAGAGATTGGAACTGATTTTAAAAAGAATATCCATAACCGGCTTGCTGATTTTGAATTAGGAGGGCACGTCAAAGGATGTGAGTCGTGCCATGGCGCGGGAAGCCTCCATCTGGAAAATGCCGAAGATGAAAGAGGCATCTTCCGGTTTGAAAAGCTCCCGGCTGAGGAGGCTGCTGGGATCTGCATGGCCTGCCACCGGGAGCAGTCAATCGCCTGGGCAGGGAGCGCTCACTCTTCGCATGACGCTGGTTGTTTAAGCTGTCATAAAGTACATCAATCCAAAGAAAAAAAATTACTCAAAACGCAAGAGACAGAAGCCTGCTATACCTGTCATCGGGAAAAAGAAGCCCAGATGAACTTCCCCTCACACCATCCCATACGGGAAGGGAGGATGAAGTGCAGCGGTTGCCACAATCCCCATGACCCTGAAAAGGAATATGTTTCGCAGGGCACGGTAAACGACCTGTGCTACAACTGCCATGCAGAATATCAAGGTCCTTTCGTCTAT
>Ga0315275_10008070_pt1 | contig 10233 bp, 7 predicted proteins | sample YL17G03_0_MG_FD_205557 | JGI IMG/M metagenome (GOLD analysis project Ga0315275, IMG submission 205557) | Sediment microbial communities from Yellowstone Lake, YNP, Wyoming, USA - YL17G03_0 | ecosystem: Environmental > Aquatic > Freshwater > Lake > Sediment | place: USA: Wyoming | collected...
AAACTTCGCCGTAAACCGGAGAACATTAACAGTATCCTCCACTGCAGGTGGGTCGGTATCGAGTCCTGGCGAGGGTCAATTCCAATATGAGCATGGAACTTCTGTGCCAATTACAGCGGCTGCTCAGACTAATTATCACTTTGTGAACTGGACGGGAAGTGCTGTAGATGCAGGTAAAGTCACTGAACCTAATGCAGCGAGTACATCAGTTGCCGTAGATGCAGACTATACACTAAAGGCAAACTTCGCCGTAAACCGGAGAACATTAACAGTATCCTCCGCTGCAGGTGGGTCGGTATCGAGTCCTGGCGAGGGTCAATTCCAATATGAGCATGGAACTTCTGTGCCAATTACAGCGGCTGCTCAGGCCAATTACCACTTTGTCAGCTGGGCAGGCACGGCAGTGGATGCAGGCAAGGTTGCTGATTCCAACTCTGCGAATACCACAGTTGCCGTAGATGCAGACTATACACTAAAGGCAAACTTCGCCGTAAACCGGAGAACGTTAACAGTATCCTCCGCTGCAGGTGGGTCGGTATCGAGTCCTGGCGAGGGTCAATTCCAATATGAGCATGGAACTTCTGTGCCAATTACAGCGGCTGCTCAGGCCAATTACCACTTTGTCAGCTGGGCAGGCACGGCAGTGGATGCAGGCAAGGTTGCTGATTCCAACTCTGCGAATACCACAGTTACCGCAGATGCAGACTATACGCTTCAGGCAAATTTTGCGACATCGCTTACGGTGCTGTATGTTGATGATAATGCGCCGGCAGACCTGGGGCCTAATAACCCTGGTGTTAGCGACCCCAACGAGGATGGAAGTACCAGTCACCCATTTGATACAATTCAGGAAGCCATCAATGTTGCTGTCGATGGAGTGGCTGTAGTAGTTCGCAAAGGCATTTACTACGAGAACGTAAACTTGGCGGGCAAGAACATTGCTATTACTAACGAGAATGCTAACGACCCGAATGCAGTCAGAGATACTATAATTGATGGAAATGATGCCGGAACAGTTGTCGCCTTTGTCAATGGAGAGGATGCTAATTGTGTGCTTGCAGGTTTCACTCTAAGAGGAGGTCTTGCTGAGCGAGGAGGCGGTATTTGTTGCTACCGCAGCAGCCCCACTATTTCCAATTGTGGTATTACTGGAAGCAGGGCATATGATGGTGGCGGATTGCATTGCCAGGAAGCCAGCCCGATTTTAACTAACTGTGTCTTCAGCGGGAACCTGGCCTTTAAGGGCGGAGGCGCCTATAACATCGATAGCAACAGCCCTCCGGCTTTAATCAATTGTACATTCAGCGGAAACCTGGCAAGCAGCGGCGGTGGGATTTACAGCTACCATAGCAGCTCGGTTCTTCACAACTGTATCCTCTGGGGCAACGCTGATAATGGCGGTGTAGATGAGTCCGCCCAGATAGATGTCAACGATGGAACCGCTTCGATTAATTTCTGCTGTGTCCAGGGTTGGACAGGAGCTTTTTGCGGAACAGGTAACTTCGGCGACGATCCGTGCTTTGCCGCTTTAGGGTATTGGAATGATAGCGGTACACCTGCCGATGGAAATGATGACTTTTGGGTGGATGGCGACTACCATTTAAGGTCGCAATGGGGCAGATGGGACCCTAACATAAACGACTGGGTCTATGATGCGGTGACAAGTCTATGCATCGATACCGGAGACCCCAATTCAGGTTGGAGAGCAGAACTGTGGCCCAATGGTAACCGCATAAATATAGGCGCCTATGGCGGGACATATCAGGCCAGTATGAATGGCTGCCCCGGTGATTTCAATATCGATGACATCGTGAATTTTGAGGACTTTTGCCTGTTTGCACGCAAATGGCGTCTTAAAGGCGATTTCTTTGAGGATTTGGACCTTGATGACTCGGTTGACACTGATGACCTTGGTCTATTTGCCGAGACCTGGTTGTGGCGGCGAAAGTAAATACATAAGGTGTGAACGGGCCAAAATGGGTAGCATCAAGAATCTTTCGCATATTTGTCGGAGCATGTAGAAAAGCGGTACTCGTTTATTGCTGAATGGTCGCTTATAAAAAGATGCGGAGATATGAAATCAAAGTTTACTGTGAGCATAGAGCTCACCGAACGCTGTTTCATACGGGTTCTGCCTAAGCTGTCGCAGACTTTTGATCCCAAGTTTTGCCGTATTCACTCGCCTCCTGAAGGCCATAAAAGGCGTTTCGCAGCAGCTAAATCTTAACCCCTACGAACTAAAGAATACCATCTGCTGGAAAGTTCAAAAGACAATCAGCCAGACCTCATCTGCCACACGGTGATTAGAATCGCCGGGTGTCCGCTGGCCACTTCACGTAGTCAAAGTGTACTTGACTCGAGGGAGATTTCAGGTATCCTGGAGGTCAGTAGCTTTTGGGGGCCCAAAGAGCGTTGAAATGTTTTATTTGTAAAGTATATTTTTACTATCGGAGAAACCATGAGGCCCCAGTATATGTCTCGCCGTACCTTTTTGAAATCCATCGGTCTGGCCACCGCTGTGGTAATGATTCCTGTCAAGCTGAAGGCAGCCAATACTAAATGTCCCAACATTGTTGTGATCTATGCCGACGATCTTGGCTATGGTGACGTCAGTTGCTACGGCGCATCAGAAATCAAGACGCCGAACATCGACAGACTTGCATCTCAGGGCTTGCGCTTCACGAATGCCCATTCACCCTCGGCGACCTGTACACCTTCGCGTTATGCCATGCTGACCGGTGAGTACGCCTGGCGCCGGAAAGGCACTGGCATTGCGCCTGGCGATGCCCGAATGATCATCCAGCCAGGGCAGACGACGTTGCCATTGGTCATGCAAAGGGCCGGCTACACAACCGGCGTCGTCGGCAAATGGCACCTCGGGCTAGGGGCGCACGGTCGTGAGCTCGACTGGAACGGTGAAATCACACCTGGCCCGCTCGATATCGGCTTCGATTACTGCTTCCTGATTCCCGCCACTGGCGACCGTGTGCCGTGTGTATACGTGGAAAACCGTCGTGTTGTCGGGCTGGATCCGGACGATCCTATCCAAGTCAGCTTCGGCAAACCGATCGGCTACGAACCGACAGGCAAAGACCATCCGGAATTGCTCAGGATGCACCCCAGCCACGGACACAACCAGACGATAGTCAATGGCATTAGCCGGATAGGTTACATGAGTGGGGGAAAAGCCGCACGGTGGGTGGACGAAGACATGGCCGATGTGATCGCCGGCAAGGCGAAGGACTTTATAGAGAAACACAAGGACCAGCGGTTCTTCCTATACTTCTCTACACACGACATCCACGTGCCCCGCGTGCCGCATTCACGTTTCGCCGGCAAGAGCAGCCTCGGTCCTCGCGGCGATGTGATTTTGCAGCTCGATTGGTGTACAGGAGAGATTCTAAAGACCTTGGACCGTCTGAACCTTACTGAGAATACCATGGTGATATTCACCAGCGACAACGGTCCCGTTGTAGATGATGGTTACAAAGACCTGGCCGTGGAGAAACTAAACGGGCACAAACCGGCCGGGCCGTTGCGTGGTGGCAAGTACAGCGCGTTCGATGCCGGTACGCGCGTGCCGTTCGTTGTGCGCTGGCCCGAGCGGGTGGAACCGGGTTTGTCTGATGCGCTTGTTTGTCAGATTGATTTTATGGCGTCCCTTGCAGCGCTGGCAGGCCATAGACTTGCTCCTGATGATGCACCGGACAGCTTCGATGTCCTCGGCACGCTGCTGGGTCGTGTCCATACCGGCCGGGACCATCTGGTTGAGCACGCCGGCACTCTTTCCTTGATCAAAGGAGCCTTCAAGTATATTGAGCCGAGCAGGGGGCCGAGAATAAACAACAACGTCAACATCGAACTCGGCAATAATCCCAATCCCCAACTTTATAATATTAAGAATGACATCAGCGAGAAACACAACCTTGCAGGGGAACACCCGGAGATTGTGAAGGAGTTGGCCACTTTGCTCAAGAAGATCAGAGACGACGGACGTACGCGGCCATACTGATAATCTCAAAGCTTCAACTTTAAATATGAAGACGACAAGAATTCTTTATTGTAGGCTATAGAATAAAGCCACACCAAAGTTGTCGAACTACTTTGTAAGCATGGCGATAAGTAATAGTCAGGATATAACAAAGATTTCATAGACCGAACATACCAGCTACTCAAGCCCAGTGTGTTCGCATGAAAGGTCCCCAGAATAGGATCTTAGCTGTAACTGTCCCAAATTCTGTGGTTGAGATGTAAAAAAATAGGCCTCTTTGCCGATGTTAATGAAAAACATAAGCAAGGAGGCCAAAAATGATCAACTACCTTATACCATCGGTTGGCTCAACGCTCAAACTTGAGAGACGATGCCCACACTGTTATCGACCGAATGGAAACATTCACTCTGGGATTCGGTATCGAACCATAAGTGATACAAAAGTTAATGCTGTGCGTCAGCGTCGGATGAAATGCCCCTGGTGTAATACGGATCATAAAAATTAAATGCGCTTTACATCATCAATATGTATGTTTGGGAATGGTCAATATGTCATTCCCGCGAAGGCGGGAATCCAGATTCCCGTCTGGACATTATGCCAATGGCAAATTATGCCGAGCGCAAAAATTTATTATGATTGGTATAAGACAACCTGGACAATTCGCTCCGATGGGGTAGCTGATGGCCGACAAAGAAGCGACAGGATTATCTCACTTGGAGTATTCTTGTATATGTTGGGCCTTAGTTTACGAGGCGTAGAAAAGTTTTTTGGGTGTCTGGGCTGGAAGGGGTCCAAAAGCAGTATAGAAAGAGATGTAGCTATAGCTGGGTGGAAGGCAAGAACTCTTCATCTTCAGGGGCCACGGTTACGTATGCGGATTTTAGGTGTTGATGGCACCGGTGCCAGGATGGCTGGCCGGAAGGCTGGTGTGTTGTTCTTTGTAGATGTAGAGCGTGGAAAGCTTGTCTGCGTAGAACCGGTTAATGAAATGGATGCCAAAAAGGTGCGTCAGCACACGCTTAGGGTAATGCGTGAGGTTGAAGCAGAGCAGTTACGCACAGATGAGTTACACATATACGATGGAATTGTTGACCAGATTTTCCACAAGGTATGCCTGGCTCATTGGCGTAAAAGTAAATGTAAACGGGCATATGAGCTTCATAATGAACTTAAGAGGGAGGGTCTGCAATTTGAGTCGGAGAATATGATGGAGTTGTTGGAGCTACTGCGTCAGGAGCCAAGGCAAGCTGCGCTACCGGAGAAGGTAGAACGGCTGGTTCGCCGTTACATTAACTGCCATAAGGGCACTTTATTTAAGGTCAATCAGCTATTACAGCATATCGAGAGGAGCTGGGAAATTGTCAGTAGCGATGAGGGTGACCGCACTAACAATGCTACTGAGCGTCTAATTGGGCTGGATTATAAGATACGGGCTAATACGCTTTTACGTTAGTTCATTCATATTTAAGGGATTTTGCAAGTATTGTCGATATTGTTGAGGGAAGTGTGGTATGTAGGCCACGCTGGCAGTTTTTGAACCTTCAGTGGTAGGCAGGCCATTATGCACGTCTCTGCTCACAACAATATCGAACAGCTTCATTACAAGCTTCGGCTAAAGGAATACTTGCCAATTCGCGACCACCTCCGGGCGGTTATAGGCGCGATGGAAGGCAAGGCGGCTTCTGATATTGGCAGACAACTTGGTTATACGATGCGGTGGGTACAAAAATGGGTTGGGCGGTATAACCAGATAGGACTTGAGGGGTTGTACGATTTGCCTCGCAGTGGCCAGCCGACGAAATTGAAGGCCGAAGACCGGCAGAAATTTAGGCTGCGAGTAGAAGCCGGTGCAGCTGCAAAGGATAAGGTTTGTGCATTACGTGGGCATGATTTTCAGCAGATTCTCATACAGGAGTTTAAGGCTGATTACAGTCTTGGCGGGGTTTACGGTCTATTGCACAGGTTGGGTTATAGTTGCCTGAGGCCACGACCGCGTCATCGCAAGAATGATCCTGAGGCGATGGACAAGTGGAAGGCCGAGGCCCCCCTTTTGTTGAACAAGTCGGACGGCAACACCCGGACAAGCAGGTCCATCTCTGGTGCCAGGATGAAAGCCGTTTTGGGCAACAAGGCACATTAACCAGTGTTTGGGATATGCGGGGCTCACGTCCTACACGGTTCAAGCAGACAGAATACGAATGGGTTTACTTGTTCGGTGCGGTTTGCCCTGCCCCCGCTCCTGTCTTCCGAAGGAAGCTGCGGGGGTGTGGGGCCTGATGTCCATGTGGTACTGGTGCTTGACAGGGCCGGCTGGCACGTTGCCAAGAGGCTGAGGATACCTGAGAATATTACGTTGTTGTACCTGCCGCCATATTCACCGGAGTTGAACCCGATGGAGAGATTGTGGTGGTGGATGAAGCAACATAATCTAAGCAACCGTATTTACGCTGACTATGAGGCCTTGTTTAATGCCAGTTGCGAGGCGTGGAATCAACTCAATCCGCAACGGCTTATGTCTATCTGCCGAGCAAGCTGGGTAATATGAACGAATTAACAAAAATCCGTATAAGTTTTTCTTTATCAATGATTTACTAAAAACATAAAAAACGTAAACATTTTATATATCCGTTCGCTGTTGTAAGAACATGTGGGTCAATTGTACGTTGCTTGTTCAAGCATAGATAAAATTGCCCTTGAAGTTGCCCTCAAAATGCATCACGAGATAGTAAAAAATCGTATAGAAATAGTAAATCAACGAGAGATTTTAAATCCTTGCTATCATTTGAATTAAGCTGTAAAATCAGTTTATTGAGTATCTTACAAAGAAAAGGCAAATCGAATCCCGGCCTCTCCGTTTTTCCACGCGTTTTATTGACCGGTATGCTGATTTCCACCTTCACTTCCTGTTGGACTGGGAGAGGCCGCTGCCACGATACCTTCCGGTATGAACATTGTTTTCACCAGAGATATACCTTCGCATCCGGTGACGGTGCGGAGGAATTAACTCGCACGCTATTTTTTGTTGATTTGTCGTTCCGGTTTTCGGTAGAATCTCATAAGTTTTTTAGTCGGCTTCTGAACGAGGACATTTGCAGGTCGATGCAAGGAGCTTTATTGAACCGGCGCTAAGTTTTTTGACGGACACGTTGTAGAAGACGAAGAAGGTATCTTATGCGGCTGATTTTGGTTGACAGGTCCGAGGAGATTAGAAGAAATTTTTATCCCATCGCATTGAGCCGCCCACTGTGGGAACTGCGATGCGGTATAAGCTCGCTTGGCGAAAAGCTCATAGCCAAAACAGACACCGGCGACGTGGCTTACTTTGTGCCTGATTATATGGCCGAAGCATATCGTGCGAAAGTGATGCATCCAGTCAATGACCTTTCTGTCTTAAAAGGAGATGACGTGCTCATTGTGGACCCGCTGGTCAAGGCGCAGGATTTTAACATTTCGACCGGCGGGAAAAGCGAAGTCGGTATAGACCAGGATGGACGGACACTTTACGCCCGCATCATTAAGCGTGACCTTGATGGCATTTCGGTCAATGACGTTGTCGGGTTATTAGAGGCAGCAAGAAGAAAATTCCCCAATGTCCCCTGCACTTTTCGCAGGCGGCAGTATATCTGGGAGCTGATACTGGCGAACCCTGAGCAGCTTACAGAGGACTTCGCCGCAATCGGGCGAAGCGGTATTGAAGGGACAATCGAGAAGCCAAACGCTATCCGCGGCAGCAGCAAATATGTATATATCGCACCGGGCGCGGTTGTGCACCCTATGGTGACCATTGATACTACCGCCGGGCCGGTCTATGTGGATGAAGGCGCTGAGATACAGCCCTTCAGCCGGATTGAAGGGCCCTGCTATATCGGGAAGCGGTCGGTTCTGCTCGGCGCAAAGTGCCGCGAAGGCAACTCCATCGGGCCTTTGTGCAGGGTCGGCGGAGAACTCGAAGGGTCAATAATTCACGGCCACTCCAACAAATATCATGACGGCTTCATCGGCCACAGTTACGTCGGCGAATGGGTCAATCTCGGCGCACTCACGACCAATAGCGACCTTAAGAACGATTATTCAATCGTTTCAGTAATGCTGGACGGGAGGCGGTCTATCTCCACCGGCTCACAAAAGGTAGGGTCTTTGATAGGAGACCACGCGAAAACATCCATCGGGACATTGTTGAATACAGGTTCGTATCTGGGTGCAATGGCTGTTATTATGGCAACGGGCAAGCTGCTCCCAAAATTTATCCCATCTTTTGCGTGGTTTATAGAAGGCATCGTGACAAAAGGTTTCGGCAAAAAAAGGTTGTACGAGACCGCTCAGGTCGTAATGGGCCGGCGCGGGTGCAAATGGACTGCGGCGGAAGAATCCATGTGGGAGGCCGTCTATGCGATGACGGCTGAGGAACGAGAAAAGGCAATTAAAAAAGGCCGCAGAACTCTGGCCGCTAATAAAGAATAGGAGGTCAAAAAGTGGCAACAGTGGAACAACGAGTCAGGTCGATAACTGCAAAGGTCTTAAAACTTGACCCCAGCGAAATCCGATTGGAGGACAATTTCACAGAGGACCTCGGGGCGGAAAGCGTGCAGTCCATCGAGCTTGTGGCAATGTTTGAAGAAGAATTCGGCATCGAGATGAATGAAGATGCCGCCCTTGCGGTGCAGACGGTCGGCGAGGCGGTTGAGTTTATCACCAACGTCTGCCGAGAGCAAGACGTGAACGTGGAGCAATAGACTTCGCTGCGGCGCAAATGGTGAAAGGGTCGCAATGGACAAGGCAAGAAGACAGCATAAGCTGGTTGACGCAGTCAGACCGAATCTGCTGGAAGAGGTGTTTCCTTATGATTTGCCGCCGGTGATTCGGTTTGACGGCCCGGTTGTTGAGCATATTGACGGCAGGCCTGTGGAGTTCGATTTCGCATCGCTCAAGAACAGGGACATTCATATAACGGACACCACCTTCCGCGATGGTCAGCAGGCCAGTCCACCGTACAAGGTTGAGCATACGGTCCGCATATACGACCTGATGTCCCGGCTGGGCGGTCCCAACGGAGTCATCCGCCAGACGGAGTTTTTCCTTTATACCAAAAATGACCGCGAGGCGCTGGACCGCTGCCGTGCGCTCGGCCACAAGTTTCCTGAGTGCACAGGCTGGATTCGGGCGGTCAAGGGGGACTTCCGGCTCGTAAAGGAGGCGGGACTGAAAGAGACGGGAATGCTGACAAGCTGCTCCGACTACCATATCTTTCAGAAGCTGAAGTTCCGCAGCAGAAAAGAATGTATGGACAGCTATTGTGACGTGGTGAATGCGGCATTTGAGGCGGGCGTCCGGCCGCGATGTCACCTTGAAGACCTGACTCGCGCGGACATCGAAGGATTTGTCCTGCCGTTTGTGGACCGGCTGATGGAGATGAGCTCGCGCGTGCCGAAAGAGCTGTCCGTCAAGATTCGGCTGTGCGATACAATGGGTTTCGGCGTGAGCTTTCCGGGCGCCGAACTTCCAAGAAGTATTCCCAAGCTTATATATAAACTCAATAAAGAGTGCGGCGTGCCGAGCGAGCGGCTGGAGTGGCACGGTCACAACGATTTTCACAAGGTGCACGTCAACGCGGCGACGGCGTGGCTGTATGGGTGCGACGCGGCCAACACGACGTTGTTCGGTTTCGGCGAGCGGACAGGCAACCCGCCGCTGGAAGGAGCCATCTTCGAGTATATAGCGCTCAAAGGAAATTTGAACGGCATTGACACAATGGCAATTACGGAACTGGCTGATTATATGCACACTATCCAGCCGGCAGGCGGGCCGATTCCTGACAATTACCCGTTCGTCGGCAGGGCCTTTAACACCACGCGGGCAGGTATCCACGCAGGCGGCTTGCGCCAGGATGAGCGGATATACAATATCTTTGACACCACAAAGCTGCTCGGGCGTCCGCCTCGCGTTGCAATTACCGATAAGAGCGGCGCCGATGGCGTGGCACACTGGGTCAATGAGTTTTTCGGCCTAAAAGGCGACGACCGAATCAACAAAATCAGGGTCCACAAGCTGGCCCGCTGGGTCGTTGACCAGTACGAGAATGATGGGCGACTCACCGCAATCAGCGACCAGGAGCTCGAAGCAAAGGTCAAAGAATTTTTCCCTGACTATTGGGAAAAATACAAGGCCGCTCGACCATAGTTTTGAAATGGCGTGCTGAGCACACCCAACCCTGAATTAAAAGCCCTGTGTTCCCGTACAGGGC
>Ga0315275_10008071_pt1 | contig 10232 bp, 8 predicted proteins | sample YL17G03_0_MG_FD_205557 | JGI IMG/M metagenome (GOLD analysis project Ga0315275, IMG submission 205557) | Sediment microbial communities from Yellowstone Lake, YNP, Wyoming, USA - YL17G03_0 | ecosystem: Environmental > Aquatic > Freshwater > Lake > Sediment | place: USA: Wyoming | collected...
TGAAGGAGTCGACGTCCCGGCAGGCCCACGTAGCTCAGTCGGTAGAGCACATCCTTGGTAAGGATGAGGTCACCAGTTCAATCCTGGTCGTGGGCTCCATTTCAGTGGAGGCGGTTTAAGGATGAGAGAGATAATCACACTTGCGTGCAGCCAGTGCAAACAGAGGAACTACTCGACGACGAAAAACAAAAAAGAGGACAAGGACCGTCTTGAATTGAAGAAGTACTGCCGGTTCTGCCGGGTCCACACGCTTCATAAGGAAACGAAGTAACACTCAATGGCAGACACACAGGCCAGTAGCTCTAATGGCTAGAGCACCGGTCTCCAAATCCGGGTGTTGGGGGTTCGAGTCCCTCCTGGCCTGCCATTTTATTCTGGTTCCGGGGATATGGATAAAGCAAAAGAAATCATCGAGAAGATAGAACAGTTTCTTAAGGAAGCGTGGGTTGAGCTGAAGAAGGTTACCTGGCCGACGCCCAAGCAGGCGCTCGTGTCCACGTCGGTCGTCATCATCGTGACGCTCATCGTGTCCGCGTTTCTCGGACTGGTGGATTTCGGCCTCACCAAGCTCATTCGCATGATCCTGGGTTAGGACTATGGCTTTTCACTGGTACGTCATTCATACCTATTCGGGGTTTGAAAACAGGGTGAAGCTCTCGCTCCAGGAGAGGATTACCTCCTCGGGGATGCAGGATTTATTTTTCGATATCCTGATACCGGAAGAGGATGTGGTGGAGCTGAAAAAGGGCGAGAAGAAAACCTCGAAGCGTAAATTCTTCCCGGGATACATCCTGGTGAAAATGGAAATGAACGACGATACCTGGCACCTCGTGAAGAATACGCCGAAGGTGACCGGCTTCATCGGGGTCAGCGACCGGCCTACTCCGATACCCGATCAGGATGTGACGGTACTGCAGACGCGCATCGATGAAGGGACGCTGAAACCGAAACCGAAGTTCGAATTCGAAGTGGGCGATCACGTGAGGGTCATCGACGGGCCCTTTACCAATTTCGACGGTGTGGTGGATGAAGTGAAGCCCGAGAAAGGAAAGCTCCGGGTGATTGTGAGTATTTTCGGAAGGTCCACGCCCGTGGAGCTCGATTTCATCCAGGTGGTCCAGAATTAGGGGCGCCGCGTACGGGCTCATGTATCGTAACGGAAGAATTGACGTGAGAAGGGGATTCCAATGGCAAAGAAAGTAATCGCGAGTATCAAGCTGCAGATTCAGGCGGGGAAGGCGACGCCGTCTCCCCCCATCGGACCGGCGCTCGGTCAGCATGGCGTGAATATAATGGAATTCTGCAAAGCATACAACGCGCTCACCCAGAACCAGGAAGGCACCATCATTCCCGTGGTGATTACCGTGTATGCCGACAAGTCATTTACATTCGTCACCAAGACGCCGCCCACCTCGGTGCTGATCAAGCAGGCGGCGAAGATCGCGAAAGGTTCGAGCATCCCCAATCGCGATAAAGTGGGCACCATCACCTCGAAACAGCTCAAAGAGATTGCCGAGGTGAAATATAACGATCTCAATGCGGTGAACATGGAAGGCGCGATACGGATTGTGGAAGGTACGGCGCGCTCCATGGGCATCGATATTGTCGATTAACGGAAAGCGGAGACAGGTCACAATGGGCAAGCGGGGCAAGAAATATCTGGAAGTCAGGGCAAAGGTTGAGCCGGCGAAACGGTACACGCTGCACGAGGCGGTGGAGATTCTGGTGTCCACCGGGCGGGCGAAATTCGATGAAACCATCGATACGGCGATACGGTTGGGCGTAAATCCCAAGCACGCCGACCAGATGGTGCGGGGCAGCGTGGTGCTTCCCCACGGCCTCGGGAAGAAAGTGCGGGTGCTGGTATTTGCGAAGGGCGACAAGGAAAAGGAAGCCCAGGAAGCCGGTGCGGATTTTGTGGGGTCCGACGACCTTATTGAAAAGATAAAGGGCGGGTGGCTCGATTTCGACAGGGTCGTTGCCACTCCCGATGTGATGGGCAGTGTGGGAAAACTGGGAAAGATACTGGGGCCCCGCGGTTTGATGCCGAATCCCAAGGTGGGAACGGTAACGTTCGACGTGAAGAACGCCGTGAAAGAACTGAAGGCGGGCAAGGTGGAATTCCGGGTGGAAAAGGCCGGCATCATCCATACGCCGGTTGGAAAGGTCTCCTTCGGTGTCGATAAACTGACGGATAATATTCTTTCGCTGATCGACGTGGTAGTGAAGCTCAAACCTGCATCAAGTAAAGGGACATACCTCAAAACCATTTCTCTCTCCACGACCATGGGGCCTGGTATTAAAGTCGATACAGTGGATATTAGAAACTCATTACGTGCAGGATAGGTAACCGTAAAAAAAGCGATACGTCAGAGACCGCAGGTACAGTTGTTTAATCGAGTTTCAACTCGGCCTGCCGAGACGGTGAAGGCGTTTCATTGTTCTTCCTGTGTGGCAGGCTGACTTTCGAGTTATGTACAATGTGCAGGGAACGAAATTAACCGAGTGAAAGGAGGCCGTAGGTTGGATCGAGCGACAAAGGAACGGATTGTTGCCGAACTTCATGAGAAGCTGCAAAAGACGAAATTGGTGGTCCTCGCCGATTATCAGGGGATGAACGTGGCGCAGATGACGGAGTTGCGCTCGGCGCTCCGCAAATCCCGCTGCGAGGTGAAGGTGATCAAGAATAACCTGATGAAGATCGCCATCCGTGAAACCGATTTTGTCCTGCTCGATGAGCACATCAAGGAGCCGCGGGCACTCATCATGAATTTCGGGAATGCGGTTGAATCGACGAAAGCGCTGGTCGACTATGCCCGGAAGAACGACAAGCTGAAAATCGTGACGGGCGTTCTCGACGGCAAACTGCTCTCGAAGGACCAGTTAAAGACGCTGTCCGAACTGCCGGGCAGAGAAGTGCTTCTGTCAAAACTTCTCTCCGTGATGGTGGGTGTACAGACCCAGTTCGTCACGGTGCTCAGCGCGGTACCGAGAAGTTTCGTCCAGGTGCTTGAGTCGTACCGTTTGAAAAAAGAAAACGCCAACTAAAACATACAGGAAGGATAGAGAAATGACAGCGAAAATCACGAAGGAAGACGTAATCAAGTTTATCGAAGAAATGTCCGTTATCGAGCTCTCGGAGCTGGTAAAGGAACTGGAGCAGCGGTTTGGTGTATCCGCGGCGGCACCGGTGGCGGTGGCGGCGGCAGTGGCGGGCGGTGCGGCGGCAGCGCCGGCCGAAGAAAAAACGGAATTTGATGTCATTCTGACCGGCTACGGTGCTGAGAAAATCCAGGTTATCAAAGTCGCCCGCGCGGTGACCGGCCTCGGACTGAAGGAAGCGAAGGACCTCGTTGAGGGCGTGCCGAAACCCGTTAAGGAAGGCGTGTCCAAGACGGAAGCCCAGGAAATCAAGGCGAAGCTCGAGGCAGTAGGCGCCACGGTAGAGGTCCGATAACACCGGGTTTCCATATCGTGCACGGCAGTCACGGCAACTATAAGGAACACTATGAGTGTAACATTCAGAAGAAATTTTGGTCGTATCAAGAAAATCGTTGAGATACCCAATCTCATCGAAATTCAGAAACGGTCCTACTCGAAGTTTCTGCAGGCCGAGGTCGATTCCGACAAGAGGAAGAACTACGGCCTGCAGGGCGCGTTCAAAAGCGTCTTTCCGATTATGGATTTTGCCGGGAAGTGCTCACTCGAGTTCGTGAGCTACAAGATCGGCACGCCCCGGTACGACATGAAGGAATGCACCGAAAAGGGCATGACCTACAATGCGCCCCTGCGGATTGTGGTCAGGCTCGTCGTCTTCGAGGGCGGGCGCGGCGGTGAGCAGAGAGTCATCCGGGATATCAAGGAACAGGAAATTTATTTCGGAGAGATTCCGCTCATGACCGGCAACGGGACCTTTATCATCAACGGGACCGAACGGGTGATCGTGAGCCAGCTCCACCGGTCGCCGGGCATATTCTTTGATCACGACAAGGGAAAAACCCACGCCAGCGGGAAGCTCATCTATTCCGCCCGGGTCATTCCCATCAGGGGGTCCTGGCTGGATCTTGAGTTCGATCCCAAAGACCTGATTTACGCCCGCATCGACCGGCGCCGGAAAATGCCCGTCACCATCCTGCTCAAGGCGATGGGCTTCACCGCCGAGGACCTGTTCCGCTATTTCTACAACATTGAGAGCGTGATCTTCAAAAACGGCAAGTACTATCTCGCCGTTGACGACGCCCTCGTGGGTGAAAAGGCGCCCGAGGACATCAAGGAGCGCAAGTCCGGCGATTCCCTCATCAAGAAGGGCCGCAAAATCAGCAAGGCCCACCTCAAGAAAATGATGGAAACGGGCATCGACAACGTGGAAGTGAAGGAGGAGTATCTTATCGGCAAGGTGCTTGCCGCGAACGTCATCGATCCGGATACGAAGGAAGTGCTCATCAAATGCAACGAAGTCGTCACCGAGGACATGCTCCGGATGCTGCAGGAGAAACAGATTTCCTCCATCAAACTTATTCAACTCGATGAAGAGGGGACGAACGCCTACATCCGGAACACAATGCTTTCCGACCGTGTGGAGACCCGGGGTGATGCCATCATCGATATTTACCGGAGGCTGCGGCCGAGCAACCCGCCCACTCCCGAGACGGCGGAGAAATTTTTCATCAGCCTCTTTTTCAACAATGATACGTATGACCTCTCCGACGTGGGGCGGGCGAAAATCAACTACAAGCTGCGCCTGAAGGACGTGTCCACGGACATCTGCATCCTCCGCAGGGAAGACGTGATGGAGGCGGTGAAGTATCTCATCAATCTCAGGAACAACGTCACCGAGTACAGCGTGGACGATATCGATCACCTGGGCAACAGGCGGATACGTTCCGTGGGTGAACTCACAGAAAACCAGTACCGCATCGGCCTCGTCCGGATGGAGCGCGCCATCAAGGAGAAGATGAGCCTCCTCGACGTGGAGACCATGATGCCCCATGATCTCGTCAACGCAAAGCCCGTCACGGCGGTGGTGAACGAGTTTTTCGGAAGCAGCCAGCTCTCGCAGTTCATGGACCAGACGAATCCCCTTTCGGAAATCACGCACAAACGGCGCCTCTCGGCCCTCGGGCCCGGGGGTCTCACCCGCGAGCGCGCGGGATTCGAGGTGCGTGACGTTCATAACACCCATTACGGCCGTGTCTGTCCCGTGGAAACCCCTGAAGGTCCCAATATCGGCCTTATCCTGTCGCTCAGCACCTATGCGCGGGTGAACGAGTTCGGCTTTATCGAGACCCCGTCGGTGGTGGTCGGGAACGGAAAAGTCACCGACGAAATCCTCTACCTCACGGCAATCGAAGAAGAGGATCATGTCATCGCCCAGGCCGACAGCCCTATCGATTCTCACGGCAGGTTCACAGAGAAACTGGTCACCGCCAAGAAGGGCGGCGACTATGTGACCGTCGATCCCAGGGAAATAACCCTGATGGACGTGTCGCCCGACCAGCTCGTGAGCGTGGCGGCGGGGCTTATCCCCTTCCTGGAGCATGACGACGCCAACCGCGCCCTCATGGGCTCTAACATGCAGCGCCAGTCCGTACCCCTCCTGAAGCCCGAGGCGCCCCTCGTGGGTACCGGCATGGAGGCGGTGGTGGCGCGGGACTCCGGCGCCGTCATCGTGGCGGAGCGGTCCGGCGTCGTGGAGGACGTTGACGCGTCGCGAATCGTCATCAAGTGCGACGAGTCCGATCAGGACAAGTTCGGCACCGGCGTTGACATCTATAATCTCACGAAGTACCGTCGCTCGAACCAGAACACCTGTTTCAACCACAAGCCGGTGGTCAGTCGGAGTGACCGCGTACGGCGCGGTGATATAATCGCCGACGGCCCCTCCACCGATAACGGGGAGCTCGCGCTCGGCAGAAACGTGCTCGTCGCGTTCATGTCCTGGGGCGGCTACAATTACGAAGATTCGATTCTGGTGAGCGAGCGCATCGTCAAAGAAGATATATACACCTCCGTGCACATCGAAGAATTCGAGACTGTCGCGCGTGACACCAAACTCGGCAAGGAAGAAATCACGAAGGATATCCCCAACGTGGGCGAGGAGGCACTGCGCAATCTCGACGAGTCCGGGATCGTGCGGATGGGCGTCTCGGTGAAGGCGGGCGATGTTCTCGTCGGCAAGGTCACTCCCAAGGGTGAAACACAGCTCTCGCCCGAGGAAAAACTGCTCCGCGCCATATTCGGCGAGAAGGCCGGCGACGTGAGGGATACGTCGCTCCGTGTTCCCCCCGGCGTCGAGGGTATCATCATCGACGCCAAGGTCTTCAGCCGCAAGGGTGCGGACAAGGACAGCCGGTCGCAGATGCTCGAGGAAGAGGAAATCAGCCGCCTCCACAAGGACCGGGACGATGAAATCAAAATCGTCACGGACAGCGTGAAAAAGAAAATCGCGGGGATGCTCTCGGGAAAGAAAGTGGCGTCCCGTCTGATGGACAACAAAAAGAAAAAGATTCTTTGTAAAAAAGGGGAAACGCTCAATGCGGACCTCCTCGGTTCCATCCCCTTCAGTTTCTGGAAGGATATCGCCCTCGACGACTACAAGACGGAAGAAAAGGTAAAGACGCTGCTTTCCAACCTCACGCGGAAAGTGGAGGTCATCGAGACCTTCTTCGATGAAAAGATTGCAAAGGTGAAGATGGGCGACGAGCTTCCGCCGGGCGTCATCAAGCTCGTGAAGGTCTACATCGCCATCAAGAGGAAACTCTCCGTGGGCGACAAGATGGCGGGCAGGCACGGCAACAAGGGCGTGCTCTCGCGAATCCTTCCCGAGGAAGACATGCCCTTCTTCGAGGACGGTGCCCATGTCGATATCATTCTGAACCCCCTGGGCGTCCCCTCGCGAATGAACGTGGGGCAGATTCTGGAAACCCACCTCGGCTGGGCGGCGAAGGACCTGGGAGAAAAAATCCAATCCCTCCTCGATAAAACTTTCAGCGTCAGGACGGCCAGAGAAGAACTGAAGAAACTCTACGGGAGCCCCGAATTTGAGAAATACATAGACGGCGCGGGAGAGGCGGAAATAAGGCGCTTTGTGCAGCGGCTGAAAAACGGCATCGCCGTGGCGTCCCCCGTGTTTGACGGCGCCACCGAGAAGGAAATAAAGTCGCTCCTCAAAAGGGCGAAGCTGCCCGAGAGGGGGCAGGTGACGCTCTATGACGGCCGGACCGGCGAGCCTTTTGACCAGTCGGTGACCGTGGGCATGATTTACATTATGAAGCTCCACCATCTCGTGGATGACAAGATTCACGCCAGGTCCATCGGCCCCTATTCGCTCGTGACCCAGCAGCCTCTGGGCGGCAAGGCCCAGTTCGGCGGACAGCGGCTGGGCGAGATGGAAGTGTGGGCCATCGAGGCCTACGGAGCGGCCTACTCGCTCCAGGAGTTCCTCACGGTGAAGTCCGATGACGTGGCGGGCCGGACAAGGATGTATGAAACGATTGTGAAGGGCGATCCCGTACTGGAACCCGGGCTGCCGGAGTCCTTTAACGTGCTCATCAAGGAATTGCAGGGTCTCGGCATTGATGTGGAACTGGTTGAAGAGGGATGAGCCGGCTCCTTCCGGATATGCAATACCGTACGTGAAGAGAGGTATCACACGTGGAAGACATATACGGTTTTTTTGAAAAACCAAAAGATCCGATTCGATTCAACGCCATCAGGGTATCACTGGCCTCACCGGACAAGGTCATTTCCTGGTCTCACGGCGAGGTCAAGAAGCCCGAGACGATTAATTACCGGACGTTCAAACCGGAGAGGGACGGACTCTTCTGCGCGAAGATATTCGGGCCGGTGAAGGATTACGAGTGCCTCTGCGGCCGCTACAAGCGCATGAAGCACCGGGGCATGGTCTGCGAGAAGTGCGGGGTGGAAGTCATCCAGTCGAAGGTGCGCAGGGTGAGAATGGGACATATTGTACTCGCCGCGCCGGTCGCCCACATCTGGTTTCTCAAAAGCCTCCCCAGCCGCATCGGTACGGTGCTTGATCTCACCCTCAAACAGCTCGAAAAAGTGCTCTACTTTGAATCGTGGATTGTCGTCGATCCCCGAAAGACGCCGCTGAAGAAAAAGGACCTCATGACCGAGGAGGAATTCCAGGAAGCGCGGGACACCTACGGAGTCGACAGCTTCAAGGCGGGCATCGGCGCCGAGGCGGTGAGGGAACTTCTCGAACAGATAGACCTGGAAGAACTCGACGGGGAGCTCCGTGCGGAGCTGGGCGACGCGAAATCGGAGACGAAAAAGAAAAAAATCGCCAAACGGCTGAAAATCATCGAAGCGTTGAGAAAATCGGGCAACCGGCCGGAATGGATGGTACTCACCATGCTGCCCGTGATACCGCCCGACCTGCGCCCCCTGGTGCCGCTCGACGGCGGGCGCTTCGCCACTTCCGACCTCAACGATCTCTACCGGCGGGTCATCAACAGAAACAACCGCCTGAAACGCCTTCTCGAACTGAACGCGCCGGAGATTATCATCCGGAATGAAAAGCGGATGCTCCAGGAATCGGTGGACGTGCTCTTCGACAACGGCCGGAGAGGACGTGCGGTGACGGGCTCCAACAAGAGGCCGCTCCGGTCGCTGTCGGACATGCTCAAGGGCAAACAGGGCCGGTTCAGGCAGAACCTGCTGGGAAAGCGCGTCGATTACTCCGGCAGGTCCGTCATCACCGTCGGTCCCGACCTCAGGCTCCATCAGTGCGGCCTTCCCAAGAAGATGGCCCTGGAGCTCTTCAAGCCCTTTATCTATAACCGCCTCGAAGTCAAGGGTTTCGTCACCACCGTGAAAAGCGCCAAGAAGATGGTGGAACGGGAAGACCCGCAGGTGTGGGATGCCCTGGACGAGGTGGTGCGCGAGTATCCCGTGCTGCTGAACCGGGCGCCGACGCTCCACCGGCTCGGCATCCAGGCCTTTGAGCCGGTGCTCATCGAAGGGAAGGCCATTCAGCTTCATCCGCTGGTCTGTGCCGCCTTCAATGCCGACTTCGACGGCGACCAGATGGCCGTGCATGTGCCGCTCTCCATCGAGGCCCGGGTCGAGGCCCGGTGCCTTATGATGTCGACGAACAATATTCTCTCGCCGGCATCCGGAAAGCCCATCATCATCCCCAGCCAGGATATCGTCCTCGGACTTTACTACATGACGAGGTCGAAGGAATTCGCCAGGGGACACGACATGCTGTTTGCCGATCCAGGCGAAGTGCGCTGTGCCTATGACGCCCGGGAAGTGGATCTTCACGCGAAGATAAAAGTGCGCATCAACGGCGAGCGGTTCGATACCACCGTGGGGAGAGTGCTGCTCTACGACATCGTTCCCGCCGAGACGCCGTTTTCCTTTGTGAACAAGGTGATGAACAAGAAAGAACTGGCCAATCTTATCGATTACAGTTACCGCACCTTCGGCGCGAAAGCGACGGTCATACTTTCGGACCGGCTGAAGGACCTCGGTTTCAGATACGCCACGTCGTCGGGCATATCCATCTGCATTGACGACATGGTGATCCCGAAACGGAAAGAAGAAATCGTCAAGAGGTCCAAGACGGACGTCATGGACATCCACCGGCAGTACATGGACGGCGTCATCACCGACGGCGAGCGCTACAACAAGGTCATCGATGTGTGGGCCCGCGCCGGGGAGGAAGTGGCCAACGAAATGCTCCGTGAAATCGGGACAGAATACGTGGAAAGCCCCGAGGGCGAAGAGGTGAAGACGGAAGCCTTCAACTCGATTTACATGATGGCCGATTCCGGCGCCCGCGGAAGCGCCGCCCAGATACGCCAGTTGGCCGGTATGCGCGGCCTTATGGCGAAGCCCTCCGGTGAAATCATCGAAACGCCCATCACGGCGAACTTCAGGGAGGGGCTCTCGGTGCTCCAGTACTTCATTTCGACCCACGGCGCCCGCAAGGGTCTTGCCGATACGGCGTTGAAAACGGCCAATTCAGGGTACCTCACTCGGAGGCTCGTGGACGTTGCCCAGGACTGCATCATCACCGAAGACGACTGCGGCACCATCGACGGCATCTACGTTTATGCACTCGTGGAAGGCGGCGAAATCATCGAAACTGCCGGTGAGCGTGTGCTTGGAAGGGTGACCCTTGAAGACATCAAGGATCCCTTCACCGGCGAGGTGCTCGTGAAGGCGAACCAGGGAATCGATGAGGCACTCGCGGAGAAAAT
>Ga0315275_10008073_pt1 | contig 10231 bp, 11 predicted proteins | sample YL17G03_0_MG_FD_205557 | JGI IMG/M metagenome (GOLD analysis project Ga0315275, IMG submission 205557) | Sediment microbial communities from Yellowstone Lake, YNP, Wyoming, USA - YL17G03_0 | ecosystem: Environmental > Aquatic > Freshwater > Lake > Sediment | place: USA: Wyoming | collected...
ATCCCGAGCCGAGAAAGTATGTCCTGGCACAAGGCGACGCCCTCGCCGAGCCTCACCCTGTCTTCCGGATGTAGGGTCTTCTGGATCCCACGGGAGGAAATGCTCCCTTCGGGGCGATCGGCCAGCTTGATCATGAGGCTCATGATGTCCCCGGAGGGATGGGACCACCGCCTGTTGAAAAAGAAGCTCAGGAAATCGAAGTAGGGAGAGATGATATAGCCGTCTTTTTCAACGACAAAGGGCATGGAGAGTTCTTTGTCCAGGCCGGAATTTTTCCATTCTGCGGCCACGCAGAGGACCGGGTCCACAAACAGCCGGGGCTCACAAGGGATCCCCGATCTCTCGAGAATAAGCGGGGTTCCCAGCCCTCCTGCGGCCAGGATGATCAGGTCGGCGGCCAGATTTTTTTTCCGCCGGCCGAGCCGGACCTCGACGCCACTGGCTGTACCGTTTTCGATAATGACTCGGGTCACGCAGCCGCCGCTGATCAGCCTGACGCCTCTGGCCATGGCTGAATCCAGATATCGCCGGCTGTCCCATTTGACTCCGTCCGGACAGCCCAGGACACAGCGGCCGCAATGCCGGCAGCGCGCATAATCACCCATCTTCGGCGTCGGCCGCGGAGAGAGCCCAAGGTCGCGGCAGATATCGAACAGCCTCCGGGTGACCGGACGCCAATGCTTCTCATGCTCGACGGAGATAGGGATCTCCCGCCCGATCGCGTCGAACTCCTCGTCCAGGCAAATGCCCAAATTCTTGAGGTCTCCGTCCAGCCGCAGGGCGTTCCCCGTGGAGATCGTGGTCGTGCCTCCGTGTCCGTGCCCCCGGACCAAGACCATATTTTTCGTCTTGAGGATCCTCATAGCGGGAAATAGCAAGCTGATCTCCCGCTCATCAAACAGGAGGCCAAACTTCTTCCATTTTGCCACCGCTGAAACGTTGCCCGAAAAGGGCCGGAACTCATGTCCAGCTTCGACGACCGTCACGTCGAACGAGCCTTGGAGCTCGTTGGCCACGGTCGCGCCGCCGGCGCCGCTTCCGACGATGATTGCCGTCTTCATGGTGGACCGTCCTCTAAGACAAGCCGAGCTCGGCAGCAGTCGTGGCCCTCGGTTATCCTTTGGGTGAACTCGAGTTTCCCACCCCCCGATATCCCTGCGGCGGCGCCCGCGTCGAGAGCGGAGATCAGCCGGCAGACGCGGCCCGTGTAAAACCGGCTGAAGGCACAATCGCGGATGATCACCTGGCCGTCGGGCCGGCCCTCGAAAGATATGCCCAGAATCTTGTACAGAATCCGGCTCAGCCGGATAACTTCATCGAGGGAGCGGACCCGGAGCCTCCCCCGCAGTTTCGCCCCCAGATCTCTGGCGTTCCGGAAGAGCCGGCGCTCGACTTCGCTCTGGTCCCGCTTCTCTGCCCAGAGCCTCTCGGACTCTTCTTTCGTAAAGCAAGCGTAGGCTTGGAGCAGGCGGCGAGTCGAAAAGCCCCTGGTGGGCGGCATCGCGACGCCGAACGCCCGGGCCGTGGCCGAAAAAAGATCACGGAGGACTTTCTTCCTGACCGGGGCCGGGGCATAGAAGTCCAGCATCGCCAGGGCCAGCTTCATCAGCTTCCGTCTCTCCGAAGCCTCGATATCCACCAGACGCCGGCGGCGATCAGCCCGTCGACGCAGAAGTTGACGAGATATATCAGGAACGGCCGGTGAAAAACAAAAAATATGAGCGCGAGGAGCGACGTTACCAGTTTCCCCTGGGCGAGGAGCAAAGGGAACGTCCTGTTTTCAGGATGCCTGAACATTAGCCAGGCCAGAAGGGAAACCATATACATGTACCCGGAGGCGAGAATGAGAAAGAAAGGGCGGCCCACTGGCGGCGCCTCCAGCAAGCCCAAAGGACCGGACAAATGGTTAAAAAAAGAGAGAACGCCATCAGGGATGGCCAGGAAGAGTGCTCCCACGACCACGAACCCTGCCGTCATGGCCAGCGCTGCGGCACGATAGAGCTTCATGGTGGTTTTTCAGCTATAGAAGATTTCGAAAAATTTCGCCAAAGGCCCGAACTTGACTTCGGCCAGCAACTCTTCCGATTCGGCCTTTCCAAGAGGAATCTGTCCGCGGCCGTGTTTCTGGAGCAGAGGATAGTTCCGGTTTATGAAGCAGCTTTCTTCAGAAGGGAAGTGCCGCCGCATGTCCGCATAAATGTCCCCGACCGGGCGCTCCATCACGTTGCCGAAGGTCATCGGGACAAAAACACAGGGGCTGACTTCGCCGAAAGCGTCCACATAGACCATCTTGCGGCCGGCGTTGCAGCCGAAATGCTCGCGTCCTTCAAAATGGCCGAGGTAGTTGACGGTGATTCCCCGGTCCTGGTTATAACGGTCCTGCAGGGCGACCAACTTTTTCCGCTCCGCTTCGGTAATCACTAAATCACTTTTCCAGAATCCCTGGACCGAAGGCTTGGCCTCGCTGAGCCAGACCTCATGGACACCCAAACCGGTTAGGAAGGAGAGCAGGTCTTCGACTTCATCCCGGACGATCATGTCCCTGGACAGGACGGCCGAGACGCCGACGTGAAGACCGTCGGTCTTCTTGAATAACTCGATCGCCCGGAGCGCCTCCAGGTATGCCCCCGGAATCCCCCGTGCCCTGTCATGGTCTTCTTCTCTCCAGTGGTCGAGGCTGACCGAGACGGAAAAAAGGCCGGCCTTCTTCAAGTCGGAAGCGAGTCGCGGGGTCAGGGTTGAACCGGTCGTGAAGAGCTTAACCGCACAGTCTTCGCCGGCGCTTTCGACAATCTCCAGGAGGTCCTTGTTAAGGAGAGGTTCTCCTCCTGTGAGACCCAGCCAAAAAACTCCCAGCTCCTTCAACTCATGAATAGCACGCTTGATAATGGCCGTATCCATGACTTGCCCGGTACGGCCTTTGTTATAGCAGTAGGCGCAGCGCTGGGGGCAGGCGTTGGTCACGCCGATCTGCGCATGCGACGGCCCATCCGTCCTGCGCAGGAGGTGCTCATCGATAAAGCGTTTGTAGGCGGGGCTGTTTATCGGAGGAAGATGCGAATGGATGATCAGGTTCCCTCCGACGTCGCGGACCCGGAACCTTCTCAGGTACCGGAGAAGAAACCAGTTGATCCGGGGACCCGCCTTGAGGACCTGGGCGTTCCGGGTGATCGCCTGCCATAGAGCGGCCTGTTCGCGGAGCTTCGCCATGCACTGTATTATACCATCAAACCGATTCAGATGATGGGTGCGCTTCCCTCAAGCAACTTTTATCGCTGCTGAACCGTATATAGGGATGAGGGAATGGGCGGTGGAGGGAGGATCAGATGAAAGCAAAAACAAAAATCGTCATCCTCTTGGCGGCCATGGCCCTTACTTTTCTGGAATTCAACTTCATCACCTGCTCGGGCAGCTTCTGTAAGCTCCTCAGGTCGGGTCAGGAGTGGACTGTGCTAGCTGCGGCCGGTTGCCAGGGTCAGCCCGACGCTGTGGTCACAGCCTCAGCCAAGCTTTGAAACGATGGCCGAGCAAGAAACCCATTATGGCGGCGGGCTGGCCTGAGGGGGCCAGTCGGCGCGCCTCGAGCGCATCTCTCAGCTTGGACTGAGGACGTCCTCCGCCCTATCTACTCCAGATAGATCAAGCTCCACTCAGCCCCCGGATCATTCAAGAAAGGGGCAGGTCTTTTCTCCTTGAGAGGGTTTGACTTTTCGCCTGGCGCACCGAATAATAATGGACCCCTCGGGACGTTCTTGAGCGTTAAGAGCGGAGATAATGAGCTTCGAACAGTTGATCGGCCGGTACGGGCTCTATCTCACGACCTATGTGGTCAGTGTAATCAGCGGGTTTGTGCCGGTCGTCAACCTCGAAGTTTACTTGGTTTGGGTGGCGGCGGTGACTCCCGGCTCCCAAGCCCTGGCCATCACCGTCCTGGCGACGGTCGGCCAGATGACAGCCAAGACACTCATGTACCTGGCCGGCGCCGGCATCCTCAAGATCTCCGTCAAGAAACCTGGAAAAAAGCTCCAGGCCGTCCAGATGAGGATGGCCCAGTGGCAGCACCGTATGGGGCTGTTCATGTTTATCAGCGCCTTTCTGGGAGTCCCCCCTTTTTATGTGGTGAGCATCGCTTCGGGGATCTGCCGAGTTCCTCTCCCGGTTTTCGTCATCTGGGGCCTGATTGGACGGTTGCTCCGTTTCGCCATAGCCGTCTTCTTCCCGCACCTCATCAAAGGGATATTCGGCTGAGGGAGCGGATGGGCTGATGAGCTTTACTCTTTTGGTCGATTCCGATGAATTCGCGGCCCAATTCTTCCAGGATATCTCGTCGGCCCGGAGCCGAGTCTTCGTCCAGGCGATGACCTTCGACGCCGACCGGTCCGGCCGCCGCGTCGCCCAAGCTCTCGAGGACGCCGTGGCCCCTGACCGGCGCGTCCTCATCGATGAAGTCTCCCGATACATCGTCAGTGACCGGTTCATCTACTCTCCCGGCAACTGGCGGGACCCCGACCTGCGGCGGGAATGGCGGGCCACACGGAACCTGGACGCAGATTTCCGACGTGAGGGCGTGGGCGTCAAAATCACCAACCCGTATGGCCGCTTCTGGCACCGGTTTTTCGCCCGGAACCACAAGAAACTGGCGGTCATCGACGGACGGATCTCCTACCTCGGCGGCATCAACTTCAGCGACCACAACTTCGCCTGGCACGACATGATGCTCCGGGTCGACGACCCAAACATTGCGGCATTCCTGGAAGAGGATTTCCTGTCCACCTGGGAGGGTCGGAACCAGTCCGCTTTCCGGTCGTTCCCGGGCATCGATCTCTACCTCCTGGATGGCTGCTCCAACGCCCGGGCATTCGAACTCATCCTTGACGTCATCCGCGGCGCCCGCCAGGACATTTTCATCGAAAGCACCTACTTCGCCCTGCCCTTCTTTGACCGGCTGCGCGAGATCGGGCCGGGCCGGCCCCCGACGGTTCTCCTGACCTCCGAGGTCAACAACTGGCCGCAGTTTCGACACTACCTTCCCTGGGAGGCCCGGCGCTCGGGGATTGACCTCCGTCTTTACCCGGGCCGGCTGACCCACATCAAGGCCATCCTCGTGGACGGCCACGAGCTGATCATGGGCTCGGCTAACTTCGACTTCTTTAGCTACTCCATCTACCAGGAGATCGTCGCCGTTGTCCGCGACGCGGCGATCATCGCCGCATTCAAGGAAAGGGTGGTTGTCCCCGACCTGGAGAGATCGGTCTCTTATCAAGGCCTCGTTCGTCCGGTCCGCGGCCGGATTCAGGCCCTCTCCTTCCGGGCCTTAGTCCGGTTGAACCGCTGGTTAACGCGGACCTAGACCTCAAATTCCCTTCGGCTAGGCTTTTATTTCAACCGTTCTAGTATACCGACGGTGGCGGTCGCGCCGATGCGCGCGCAGCCCAGCTTCCGGACCTCCAACGCGCGCTCCAGCGTCCTGATCCCGCCGGCCGCCTTGAGCTTCACGGCCGGGGCGGTGTGCTCCCTCATCAATTTGAGGTCCCGGTCCTCGGCGCCGCCGGTCGCAAATCCCGTGGAGGTCTTGACGAAATCGACTCCCACCTCGGACGAGATCCGGCAGGCAGCAATCTTCTCCTCGTCCTCAAGGTAGCAGTTCTCAAAGATAACCTTGACGATAACGCTCTTGGCATGAGCAGCGGTCGTGAGCGCTTCGAGGTCGGCTTTGACATAGTCATAGTCTCTGGACTTGAGCTTGCCGATGTTGAGGACGACGTCGAGCTCCCGGGCTCCATTCCGGATGGCCTCCTCGGCCTCGAAGACTTTTGCGGCCGTGGTCGTCGTTCCATGGGGAAAGCCGATGACGGTCGTCACCCGGACCGGGCTTTGACAAAGGATATCGGCGGCGCGCCGGACATCGCTCGGCCGGACGCAGACCGTCGCCACTCTGTACTCATGGGCGATCCGGCAACCCTCCTCGATCTCTGTGTCGGTCAAGTTTGGCTTAAGCAAAGAATGATCGATCATCCCGGCGATTTCTTCATAGGTCACCATGTCTGTTCCTCCTTAGAGTCTATGCCCAGGCGCGAAGGCAGGGCCTCAGGCCGGACGGCCCGTTTTGACGGAGGGACGCCGCTCCGGGCAGGGAATCCCGGTCAATCGACGGCGCACTGTTTTTGCTCGTAGCCGCAGGCCGTAAAGAAAATCGCCCGGTCGAAAAAGAGGGCGACGCGGTTGTTGAGTTCGATGGCCTGGTAGAGGTCATAAGTGGTGTCCAGGAGCCCCTCGTCCATGACCTTGCGCCAGAGATTTCGCCGAATGAGGATGAGCGCCTGGATGACTTCCGAGAGAGCGAATCCTTCCCGCCGGCGCGCTGCGCCCAAAGCTGTGTAATCCTTGGCTACATCTTCTTTGGAGGTCTCATGAGAGATCCATTTTCCGAGCTGGCTGAAAACGCGGAAAGCCCTCTCGTAGATGGCGGCCTGATCAAAATGCTGATAGGTAAGCATGCTGGTCTCCTTGCGGATATCGGCCAGCCAGGAGTTGGTGAGTTCGGCGGCATTGCGCTCGATGAGGTCGACGAGTTTCTGGGAGACCGGTGTGAGATGAAACGAAGTTTTCTTCTCCTCGGTGCTCATGTCCCCTCCTCCTCAAGCCAACCTTTAGCACAGCCTCCCCTCAAAGTCAATCGGCGCAGACTCTCTTCGGGGAGCTCTCTTCACGGACAGACGATGGCCCGGATAACGCCGTTGCGGTAGCTGGCAGCGAGTTCGAAGGCCTGCCGGGCGTCCTCCAGCGCGAACCTATGCGTGGCCATGAAACGCACGTCCGCCTGCTTGTTTCGGATGAGGTCGATGGCTTCCCGAACACAAAATCTCTGCCGGCGCACGTTGTGGAGAGAAAGCTCCTTACGGCGGAGGGCGTGGATATCGAAAGAAATGCGATCTCCGGTGGGGATTCCGATGATGAGGAGGCGACCGCCGGGCTTGAGAAGCTCGATCGCCTGGGAGAAAGCGGACTGGTCGCCGCAGCATTCATAGACTGCGTCGAATCCGTCGGGTGCGAGGCTTCTCATCCGGGCGACTAGGTCTTCCCGGTCGGGATTCCCCGCCCAGGACGCCCCGGCCTTACGGGCGACTTCTACTCGGCTATCGATTTTATCGGTCACGTAGACCGCGCGCACGCCGGCGGCCCGGCCGGCCAGCAGCACGCTCAGGCCGATCGGGCCGGCGCCGAGGACGCCGACCGTATCGGGCACGGGTTCGCCGGTTAGCTTGAGACTGTGGACGGCGATGGATAGGGGCTCGACGAGAACTCCCTCTTCCAGGGTCATCCCGGCAGGTAGCAAGAAGCAGTTCTCTTCCGGCATGACGATGCGTTCGCAGAGGGCGCCGGGAAGCTGGTTGGGTGTCCCGAGGTAAAGGAGGCAGCGGCAAGTGTTCGGCCGTCCGGCCAGGCATTGATCGCAGGCGCCACAGACGATCGCCGGGTCGACGGCGACCCGATCGCCCGGCATCAATCGGCGGACCGAGGGGCCGACCTGTTCGACCGTACCAGAGCACTCGTGACCGACGATAAAAGGATAGCGGACGATTTGGTCGCCGATCCCTCCCTCCAAATAATAATGAAGGTCCGAGCCGCAGATCCCGACCGCGCCGACGCGGATCAGGACTTCGTTGTCTTTGGTAAGTTCGGGCTCAGGGATTTCCCGAATTTCTATCTTCCTTATTCCCGTAAGGAGAGCTGCTTTCATCGCCCTGGCTTCTCGTTTCTATCGGCCCGCCCCTCTCAGGGACAGGAAAATCGGAAAAATTTTCTCCGTCGCCGGTCAGAAAGGGTTTTCGGTTGGGTAGAGCAGGCCCGCCGGCCGGTTGGAATAGACCTCCTCGACACCCAGCATCCGCACGGCGGAGAAGAGCGGCCTCCCGGCGTGCTGGAAAGCGACGGCCGTGTGATGAGGGAACCGCTTCTCGATCAGGACATGGCGGTAGAACCGTCCCATCTCCTTGATCCCGAAGACGCCGATGCTGCCGAATGACTTGGGGTCGATATCGAGCACTTCCCCTTCGGCGGCATAGGCACGGAGCAAGGTTTCGGCCGTGGACTGGAGCCGGAAGATGGTGATGCCGCCCGGCCGGATGCGGCCTTCCATGGTGCCGCGGGTGATGTCCGGCTCCTTGTCGCCCTCCATCAGCCGGTGCATGATGAGTTGGTACTTGAGCGCGCTCCCGACCAGGCAGACAGATGGAGTGTTGCCGCAATGAAAGCCCATGAACAGGTCGGTCGGATTGTAGGAGCCGACCCGCTTCCGGGCCGCCTCATACATATCCCGGGGTACGGAGTTATTGACGTCGAGGAGGGTGGCCGGGAGCTCGGTCGCGCAGGTCGCCATGTACTCGCTCAGCGCGCCGTAGATGTCCACTTCGCAGGAGACCGGAATCCCGCGCGCGGCCAGGCGTGAGTTGATGTAGCAGGGAACGAACCCGAAGTACTTTTCAAAGGCCGGCCAGCACTTGTTGGCGAAAACGCCGAACTCCGATGCTCCCAGATGGGTTTCCATGAACTTCGTCAGGGCGACCTCGTACTGGGCGAGCTTTTCGAGAAGGTCGGGGTAAGCTAACCCTTGCCCAAGCTCTTTGGCCATGTCCCGGGCGACGGTCTTGATCCTCGGGTTGCCCTTGGCTCCGAGAAAGATATCGTAGAGGTCGAGCTCGCTGTTCTCCATGACCTCGACGCCGATGTCATAGAGGGGCTTGATAGGAGCATTGCAGGCGAGAAAGTCCTGCGGCCGCGGCCCGAAAGCGAAGATCTTGAGCTTCCGGAGGCCCAGGATGATTCGGGCAACCGGCAGGAAACCCGCGATCATAGCGGCGACTTCAACGGCATTCCCCACAGGGTACTCGGGGATATAGGGGTGGAGGCGCCTTAACCCGATGTTGTAGCTCGCGTTGAGCATCCCGCAGAGGGCGTCCCCGCGGCCATTGATCAGGTCTTCGCCTGTTTCCTCGGCGGCGGCGGCGAACATAACCGGCCCATCGAATTTCTGGGCCAGCAGGGTTGTCGGCCCTTCCGGACCGAAATTTCCGAGAAAGATGACCAGCGCGTTGACGCCCTTATCGCGCAGCTCCTGCTCGGCAGCCAGCACATGGGCCTCGTTCTCGACCACGGTCTGGATTTCGAGGACCGGGATCTTCCTTGCCCGGCACTCTTTGACCACCTGAATCCGCCTCTTCCTCGACAACTCCACTGGGAAGCAGTCGCGGCTGACGGCGATGATGCCCAGTTTTAACTTCGGGATATTCTTCATCTCTTTTCTCCTTTTTTCTGACCATAATAGGCTCCAGGGCCGTGCTTCCTCTGGAAGTGCTTGTCTTGGAGATATAGTGGCAAACGCGGACGCAAGGGATACAAAAGCAGAGTCCCCAGGGCCATTTTGGCGATCTTCTCCATGGCCAGGCAATTCTCGATCGCTTCCCCGGACGTCCTGCCCCAAGTAAATGGACCGTGTCCGGCCACCAGTACACCAGGCGTCTCGAGGGATTTTATCTTTCTGAAGCGTTCCCTGATCACTTTGCCCGTGTTGAGCTCGTAGTCTTTCTCGACCTCCTCGCGCTTAAGGAAGCGCGTGACCGGCACCGGCCCATTGAAGAAGTCGGCGTGAGTCGTCCCTAAGCAGGGGATCTCTCTGCAGGCTTGGGCATACATAGTCGCGTATTCGCTGTGGGCATGGGTTATGCCGCCGATCGCCGGGAAAGCCCGATAGAGTTCGAGGTGGGTCGGTGCGTCCGAGGACGGACTGAGCCGGCCTTCAACCCGATTTCCGGCGAGATCCACCAGCACGATGTCCGAAGGCTTCATTTCCCCGTAGGAAATGCCGCTGGGCTTGATCGCCATGATCCCCTTTTTCCTGTCCAGCCCGCTGGCGTTGCCGAAGGTAAGTGTTACCAACCCGAACCGCACCAGGTCCAGGTTCGCCCGCCAGACTTCCTTTTTGAGCTCGCTGAGCATCAGCCGACCTTTCTTTCGCGTTCGCGGATGACCAGGAGGTCCTTCATCAAATTATAGATTCTCCCTGACCAAGTCCTGGTGCCAAAAGCGTCATGGAGCTGGGAATAAAGCTTGTATATTTCTTTATAAACCGCATGGCTCGCCCGGTCCGGCCGGAAGGTCTGGGCCTTGATTCCGCACATGGCCGCCTGGGCCTGGACGAAATCATCATACCCTCCTTTAGCCTTCCCGGCAA
>Ga0315275_10008074_pt1 | contig 10231 bp, 10 predicted proteins | sample YL17G03_0_MG_FD_205557 | JGI IMG/M metagenome (GOLD analysis project Ga0315275, IMG submission 205557) | Sediment microbial communities from Yellowstone Lake, YNP, Wyoming, USA - YL17G03_0 | ecosystem: Environmental > Aquatic > Freshwater > Lake > Sediment | place: USA: Wyoming | collected...
CGGCCAACGGCTTCATGCCGACCCCGTTGAGCTTCCCCCGCCGCCGCCTCGCGTCGAGCCACAACCGGATCAGCTGAATCTCCAATTTCTTTACGGCATGGTGGCTGCGCTGTCTCTCGCAATCCTGTTCCCACCATGGGAAACCCCAGCGTCACAGGCGCCCGAATTCCTCGGCCTGCATTTCATCTTGACCCCACCGACGCCGGAATCCGTGGTGAGCCGACTCCTGCTGACGATCGAACTCGTCACCATCGCCATCGCCGGACTCTACGGTTCATTTTTCTTCAGACAAAAACCCTGAATCGACAAACGAGATTTCTCATTTTGTCCTGATTCTGCATGCGCAGCCTAGCAGGCGATCACAATGTCCACCCTTCTCACCCACCCAGCTCCAGCGCACCAAGATTCGCCTTCAGTTCCTCTTAGAGGTGGCTGGGATGATCCCCACTGAACGCATCGACCGGCACATTCTGATCGTGCGCGGTCTGCGAGCACAGGAATCACCTCAGTTACCCCGCTATTTTTCAGCAGCCGCTCGAATCAGTCGAGGGCGAGAGTCAAACACTTCGCCGATCCGCCTGACTTCATGAATTCGTCGAGCGGGACAGGGTGGGGGCAATAGCCACGCGCATCGAGGAGCTGTTCGGTACGAGGACAACCGGCTGGGAGCACGACCTGTTTGCCGACGCAGACGGCATTACAGGCAAACTTCAACGCCTCATCTTCTGGGACGGCCAACCTCTGCTCCGGCGCAATCCGCTCGGCAATCGCTGCTTGTCCATACCGGTCGAACGCGGTGGGATAATACAATAGGTCGCCACCACTCAAGGGGCAGAAGCATGTATCCAGATGATAGAACCGGCTGTCTATCAGATCGAGTGGAAGAACCTCTTGGGTAAACCACTCGCTGAGGATCGGGAACGCCCGAATATCCGACCGCTGCCCGTAGCCACCGAACCACTCATCGGGAAAGCCGAGCAGGTCACCGGCCCCTTCAAAGGCTAGTCCTTCCTCCAACGTGAAGATGTCGTACCCATGTGTGCGAAACCAGTCCTCAAAATACACCTCTTCCTTCTGCCGTTCGGCATAGCGAAAACGGCTCAGCACCGCTTTGCGACCCCTTACGACCCCGGCATTGGCCGTGAAGACTAGATCCGGCAGGCCTGGAATCGGCTGCATCCGTTCCAACCGCACGCCCACTTCCTGCTCCAATACCCGCATAAGGTTATGCCACTGACGGACGGCCTGATCCGAATTGACGGCGTTCGAACGGCGCATCCATGGATTAATCTCGTATTCGATGCCGAAATAGTCCGGCGAGCAGACCAGCAAACGACTCATGACTTCCACCCCAACCCGCGCGCCAGCTCGCACAGAAACGACGCGGCGTCCATGACCAGCCCGACTGCCTGAAAACTTCCTCGATCTGCAAGTTTCGTCGGCACGGCCGGATTGACATCGACGCAGACGGAGGGGATCGTGGCAGGCAATAAATTACCCGTTGCCACAGCATGCAACGTCGAGGCGACGAGTAAGGCCAGTCCGATACCGGGGATTGCCGCACGCATGGCGTCCTGGGCTTCTACCGAATCCGTGATCACGCCGGGCAGCGGGCCGTCATCACGGATCGTGCCGGCCATGATGACGAGAGCACCACGCCTGACGCAGGCTGCCATAATTCCGGTCTTGATAACTCCAGACCTGACTGCGGCTTCGATGCTGCCGATGGCCCTGATCCGATTAATGGTTCGCAGATGGTGCTCATGCCCATGCGGCACAACGCGACCAGCCACATGCCCATAGCCGAGGGACGTCCCGTAAAGATCGACTTCCATATCATGAGCTGGCAGCGCATTCCCGCAGAACAAGATATGGATGAATTCTTCCTCGATAAGCCATGTCAGCGCCTCACGCCCTCCGGCGTGAACAATCGCCGGGCCTCCCGCCAACAACACCTTGCTGCCAACTTTCCCCTCTCGGAACTCTGTTCGCAACTGCATGAGGCGCTTGGCGATATCGCCGATAATATGCCCATGAGGCCGCTCGGCCGAAACCTGCGACTCCATGAAGCTGAACACATCCCGGTCACGCGGCCGTTGCAACGGGATCACCCGCACGCCCTCACGACCAGTCACAATCAAATCGCCTCGCTTCACCTGTCCCATTGGAACAGTCCGCGCAGTCAGGCGAACAGGGTCTACGCAAATTCCCACGTCCATCTCGATCCCCTCTACCTCCACCCACTGGTCAAGCACTCGTACCTGGGTAGATAAATGGGTTGTCGCGTAGAACTCGTCGGGGAAAATGCCGTCCGCCGGCGCAGCAGTCAGGCGGCAATCCCGCTCACTCTCGACCGACGCACCGTGGGGTTGAATGGCATGGAGAATCTCGCTGAGCAGCTTCGCAGACGAGGCCTGTACGATGATCCTGGTGCGCGACGGCTCCTCGCGCATCTTACCGATCTGCACGTCCTGGAGATCGAACGTCCCGCCCATCATCAGAATCGTGTCCAGGACCTTCGCCAGGATCAGCGAGTCGATAATGTGCCCTTGCAGAATGACGGTTTCTTGGTCTTGCATCATGGGCCAGACTCCAACCGGATAGGTTCTAGACAAATTCTACCACCCAGCTTCAACCGCTGCAGATCAGACCCTGACTGTGCTCCTAGACTCGCTTCCTCCCAAGCGTGGCCACTCACTTTCAGTTCCTCTCAGGCGTAAATGGGGTGATCCTCGCGCAGGCTGCTCAAAATGACCGTCCAACAAGGCCGCAGGTGAGAAGAAACCGGAGGCGTAGCCTCTTGGCTACGTTGAGGGTTCGTTCGAGCCGAGAACGAAGCTAACGGGCATTTTCAGCAGCCTGCGAGTCGGTTTTCATGAGTTCGCGGAGAACGTTGGTCGCATAGGCACCGGGGGGAAGTGAAAAGGAGAGAGTGAGCACAGTACCCTCTAAGCTCCAGTCCAAATCGGCAAGGGAAGTCCGGAGCGAACGCCGTTCACCGCGAAACCCGCAGGCCTTCGCGGCTTCAGTGAGGCTCTCTGGCGTGGCCCCACTCTCAGAAACCACGGCCCGTTCGATCTCGCCCTGTTCTCCGCTGGCCCACGAGACGCGCGACCCGAAGAGGATGCCGGTGGGACTGATCTCGAACCGGTCGGCCCTGGGCTGTTCCGCCGCAGCATCCTCGACCAGAAAACAGGCGCCATTCTCCATTTTCATGGCCCAGTCTCCATCCAGGATGCGATCAATCCGATCCAGTCGTCTTGCCAACATGTCATTGAAGAAGTGCGACTGATAGGCATTGAGATACCACATGCGCTTGGACCGGCTCAGCTTGTTTCGGCGGGCAGGGTCCGCCAGTAATTCAGCTCCGGTCTGGTAGTTCTGCCCGCTCCGTCCCTGCCGTTGCGGGCCGAAATAGTTCGGCACCCCGCGCCGCACCAGCATGCCCGTGACCAGGGACACCGTCTCGCGGGCGTGGGGGGCGACAGCCCGAATCACCAACCGGAAGTGATTGCCCGCATGGTGCCCTGGACGCAACCGATTGCGATGCCAGCCCAGCACCTCTACGGACAATAGCTGCTCGTCCAATTTCAGTCGCTCCAGCCGGTCAGACGTGACGCCTAGAAGCGAGACCATCTGCGTGGTTACGGCCCTGGCGTCTTTGAGGCCTGCCACACCGATCGCTTGCGCTTTTACCCCCAAGACCGAAGATAGTCGCAGGACGAGATCCGGGGTCGAGAGCAGGCGTTTTCTGATCTTGATGTAGAGATGCTCACCCTCTCCACAAGGGAGATAGAGCGGACGTTCCTCGACCTGGAAGTCTTCCGGAAGAGTCCGCATCTGTCCGCCGATGCCCGGCAGGGCATCGGTCAAAAACGGCATAGTCATCGTGCAACAGGCCCCTTCTTTATTTGCGCGTATTCGCCCTCGCCTCTCGATCAATCTTGATGAGGGGTGCGAGCACTCGCATGCTATACTTTCCCTATGTCTTTTCGACCAGCCCCAGACCAAACGATCTGTTCCGAAGATCATCCCCTGATAGCCCAACGGCCTGAATCCCGCCTGTTAACTGCGGGGATAGTCCTCACCGTTCTGATGTGCATTCTCTTTCCAGGGGACTTGTCAGGCAGAGAGAATACGATTTTCCAACAGTTCACCCAGCACATCGGCCGGCAGATCCACAGAGACAAACAGGCCTTTGCGCAAGCAAACAACTGTGTCTCATGGTTTTATCATAAGGCAAAAACCACGCCTCCCCCGGCCGCGCAGGGAATCAGCTGGAACGCCGCTCCCGCATCCCAGCGAGAAGTGGATTGCCCCCGCTCCTATCCAGGAGGAATGGATGAAGCGCGAGACGATTTTTCCAAGACACAATCATTACTCTCCGTCAGCCTGACCTTCTATGAATTCGCCTTGGTCGCAGACCGGAACGATGACGCGCTCTACAGTCCCGCCGAGCTTCAAGATTTATTCCGCGCGCTCTCTCTCTCCTACGATGACAGGGGTCTGACCCAGAAGCAGGTCACAGCACTCACGGAGCGATTCGACAGCTGGTGCCGCAGCCGCAATATGGACGCCTTGATGCAAGGCATGAGCGATCTCTATGAGCGGGGCTATCGCGTGACCCCCTCCGATCGCGCAGAGCTGGATCGGGTGATGGGATGACGGGGCGCACACGATCCTGGCCGGATCGAGCCCGTTCCTTCATTGGACATTCTCTGAGTGAGCCGCTCTACCGGCTCTTCAGTCTCGTTCCCCACTGGGAAATCGGACTCTCCACCCACGAGATTTCCCAGCTCACCTATGTGCACGGGCCCTTGGCTGGTCGGCGGGCTGTCCATCTGAGCGATCTGCATCTCGACCGTTATCAGTCACGGCATGATCTCATCGTCACTGCCACCGGAGAACTCCAACCTGACTGGATCTTTATCACCGGCGACCTGCTCAACGTGCCGGAGGGACTGCCACATGTGTTTCGATTTCTCGCCGGCTTGCGCGAGATTGCGCCGGTCTTCGTCACCTTAGGCAATCATGATCACTACAGTGGTGTGCCGATCGATCAATATTGCGAACTCGCCGATCGCCACAAGATCACCCTCTTGATCAATCAGGCCACTTTCATTCCCACGGACTGCGGCGAGATCGCCATTGTCGGCGTCGACGATCCCTCGCTCCATCGAGCCGACTTGAGCTGCCTGCCACCGCGCGCACAGAATCGCTTCACCATTTTGCTGGCCCATGCGCCAAACATTCTCGATCAGCTGGAAGACCACCACTCCGTCGATCTGATCCTCTGCGGACATAGCCACGGAGGCCAGTGGCGCATCCCAGGCGTGCCGACGTTCTGGCTCCCGCCGGGCTGCAACGGACGGATCGAGGGGCATCACGGAGCGCCTGGCCGCCGGCTGTATATCAATCGTGGGCTCGGATGGTCGTTTCTTCCCCTACGCTGGAACTGTACGCCAGAGATTGCCTACATTGAATGGATCCACGAAGAGGAACAGCCAGACCGATCATGACTGCTTGATCCGCTCCAACGCCTCCCTGGATCGACTCCTGACGGTTTGATCCCAATCCTCCTCCATGACTGTCATCAATTTCTCCTTCGCCTCACTGGCGCGCAATCGGCCCAATCCCAACGCCGCGCTGGAACGGACATAAGCGTGGTCATCTTCCAGCGCCTTCAGCAGCAAGGGAACGACTGTCGCATCGTTCAAGACGCCAAGGTGACTGGCCGCCATCCCTCGAATCCGATGCTGCTTATCACCCAGCGCCCGCTGCAAAGTCGTCGCGAAGAGGTCGCGCAACGCAGGCGCAACAGATTCCAACCCTTTGACGCGGTACCCATTCATTTCAATCAGTGCAAAGGCAATCTCCAGCTTCTTCTCCCGAACTGTGGCCCGTTCAAACGCGGCCAATAACTTCGCACGTTCTCCCCGTTGTGCCCTGCGACGGTTGATCGCCCGGACCAGCATGAAAAACCCTGCTGCGACCACCAGACCAGCGAACGCCATAGGGATAGCTTGATCGATCACATAGTCCTGAGTATCGAGCGACAGACGCTTCCACACCCAAACGCCGATAATGACGAGGCCGACGAGGACCACAATGGCAGTCAGATTGGCCTGGCCTGATTCGTTTCGTCGCATAGGACCTGCATCATAAGGAGGCAGGCGTTGCGACGTCAACGGAAGAGCGGGATGGGCAGCCTGGTCGATCCTCGATTGCGCGCGTCGAACGAACACCTTCCTCAATGTGACCATTCCAAGCTTGCTTATTATCTCTCAGGAATGGGGGCTGATTGATCTCCCACTGCGCGCGTCCAACGAGGGGAGTCCGCGACCGCGGGTTTCGCGAGCACAGGAGATCAACAGCCTCCTTTCCCTCCCTCTCTTGACCCTTCGTTCAAGTGCGGACTATTCTCTCGGTATGGAGTTGCCGGATCTCAAGGATGATCCCTATCTGAAAGTACTGCGACCGCTCGTCGAGGCCTATCTGGCCTTCGACATGACCGCGAGCCGTCATATCAGGTCCTTGCGCTTAACCCCCTCACAGTTTGACATTATTGCGACGTTGGGCAACACGGACGGTTTGACTTGTTCCGAACTCTCGGCCCACACCCTGGTCACCAAAGGCACCTTAACAGGCGTCCTCAATCGACTCGCGGCGAAGGGTCTCATTCGAAGGGACTCCGTGAAAGGCGACCGCCGCTGCGTACAAATTCGATTGACGGAGAAGGGCGACGCGATGTTCCGCAATACATTTGCGGCACATATCGCCTTCATCAGGCCGTTCTTCGAAAAGGCACTGAACCAGAAAGACGCCGATATAGCCTGCACGCTGCTGCTGCGCTTAAGGGACAGTTTTCGGGCATCTCACGACTAATCACAGTATTCAGAACTTCATGCGTTTGACCATTCTCGGCTCCGGCACGAACGTACACCCTACACGAGCAGCCTCAGGCTATCTCGTCCGCACCGACCATACGATACTGTTGGACTTTGGCCCACGTACGTTGGTGAATTTACTAAAAACCGGCATGAACCGGCATCGGATCACCCACATTCTCTTCTCCCACTACCACGCCGATCATTTTTCAGACTTCATTACCTATTTCTTCGATGCGATGATCTTTACGAAATACCAAGGTGGAACGCGGCCGCCGCTCACGGTGATCGGCCCTCACGGGACCAAGAATTTCTTCCGAGCCCTCTTCGCTACCTTACCAGGCTTCACACACGCACCGTTCGCGGTTCAGTTCAAAGAAGTGGCTGATCGCGCGTTTGCGATCGGAAAGACGACCGTGATTCCCCGAACTGTGACCCACACGCAAAACCTCCATTGCCTGGGGTATCGAATCGAATATGGCGGTAAAGCCCTGGCGTATTCCGGCGATTCGCAATACTGCGACAGCCTCGTGCGCCTCTGTGGGGATGTCGATCTCGCGGTGCTGGACTGTTCTTTCCCGGCTAGTCGGCCGAACCCGGTCCATCTGCATGCCGGTCAATGTGGGCAGGTGGCTAGAGAGGCCGGAGTCGGCCAACTCGTCTTATCTCACTTCTATCCGATCACCGAGCGGTACAATGTGCGGGACCAGGCAGGGGAAGCATTCGGGGGAAAGATTGTGGTCGGACAGGATTTGATGACGATCAAATTGTGAGCGCGTCAGGCGAGACGTGCGCGACTGGTGCAACTCGAATTTCCGAACACTTCAGTCTTCGGACCGTCTCACCAGTCCCGCTTTTCTCGCAAGTCACGCGAGTCTCGCGCGAATATCGGTTAGAGTCCACCTTCGCGGTTATCGCACCCAAGGATCTCAATAAATTTCGTCAGGCGGGCCTTCTTGATGGGGTCGTCGAGCTTGGCATAGATGGCCAAGAGGTTCTTGATCATGCGGAAGAGGATCGCGCGCACCGGACTCTGCTGGAGATATTTCTCGTCAAATCCATAGCCGGCTTCCGTGAGAAACCGTTGGCAATTCTTCTCGGTCAGCAGCGCCCCACCGTTGAAACAATCGACGAAGACCTTGTAGCGGTCCGATTCGTACTTCACTAAGAAATGACCCGGCATCCCGATCCCATGAACTGGAAGACCCAGCCGCTTCCCGACGAGAAGGTACACCGTCGACAGGCTGATCGGAATGCCAGTTCGTCGATCGATCACGCAATTGAGGTAACTATTCTCTAACTCATAATAATTCTTCGTGTTGCCTTTGAACCCCTGTTCCGTAAAAAGGTACCGGTTCAACGTCTTGATCGTTTCCTCGCCAGACGCCCGCGGACCGATCCGATCCTGCACCTCCTGCGCCATCTCATCGAGCTGCCGGGCATACGAGGCGACCGTGAGGGAGGGATAGGCATAGCGGGCGATCAGGAAGGCGCCCCGCTCGAGATCCATCGAACCATCAGGCCGCGCCGCCAGCTGCGTGAGTTCATACTCGAGATCTCCGCCGCGGATTTCTTCAAGCACCGAGACAAGACGGTCAGCCATTTCCGGCTGTTCGATTTCCGCTTCCTGAAGAAGGGGAACGGCTGAGGGACCGATGTCGATGAGTTTGGCGCTAATGGTCCTGACGATCTTCTCGTCCTCATCGGCCAGCAGTCGGATCAGGGCCCGGATTTGACTCTCATTTACCATCATGGTGGGACTCCCGGAAAGCCCGCCCATTAGCCCATCGCCCGACGGAACGCTTTGGCACTCCCGTAGAGACAGAGGGCGTCAAAAATCACCATAACGACCACCACCATCCCGACGTGAGGGAGCGCCTCGGACCAACCGGAGAGGATCAACGGCCTTACTGCGTCGATCGCCCAGGTCATCGGATTGAAGCGCGCCAAAAATCCCATCCACCCGGGCATCGCAGCCAAAGGCACCAACGCCGAGCTCAAGAAAATCATCGGGAGCGAGAGGAAACCCAGGACCGAAAAGAAGTCGCCGTGACTTTTCACGGAAAAAGCCATCGCCATGGAAATCGCCGTGAGACCGACGCCAAAGAGCATCCCGATCATCAAGATCGCCGCGACGCCGAGAAGCCCCGTCGCCGGCTGGACGCCGAACAGAAAGGCCACCCCGAGGATCACGAGCACTTGGAGCGAGGTGATCGTCATCACAAAGATGAAGCGGCTCAGGATCACGGAGCTCCGATGGATCGGCGTGGTCATCAACCGCTCCAGAAACCCGTTCTCCTTGTCGAAGAGTAGATCGACGCCACCGGCGAGTCCATTGTTGAGCACCGTCATGACGACCACGCCGGCCGTCAGGAAGCTAATGTAGTTCGGAGCCTGCGTCACCTGCACATCCGCGGCCCGCTGGAACAGGTTACCAAAGAAGATCAACCAGAACAGCATCGGCTGCACGAGCGTGAACAACATGCTGAATTTCTCACGGCTGAGCCGCCGGACCCACCGCATCGTCAATGCATGAATTTCTTGCCAGTACTGTGCCACCGTATCTCCTTATGCTGTCTATACTGTCTGAATGTCTTGAACCGATTCGGTCATGGACCGCCCCGTATGGGCGATGAACACGTCATCCAGCCGCGGCCGGTGGTACTCGATAAACTCCAGACGGCAATCCAATCGATTGGCAGACTCAAGGATCGCAGGCAGGGCCTTCTCGGGAGAATCGACTCGGATATCCAGGCCGGTCGGCGTCGCTTTGACCGTTCGCATCGCCGGTTGTCCCGTCAACGCAGACACCAACGTGGGGATCTTATTCTGGTCCTTCAACGTCAACGACACGATATCGCCGCCCAACCCAACCTTCAGCTCAGCCGGCGATCCAAGCGTCTTGATCTTGCCTCCGTCGATGATGGCTAACCGATCGCAGAGCTGGTCCGCCTCATCCAAATAATTCGTCGTCATCACGATCGTCATGCCACGCGCCTTCAACATCCGCACGTAGTCCCAAATTCGGAGCCGACTCTGCACATCCAAACCCAAGGTCGGCTCGTCGAGAAACAAGATCTTGGGGTCCGGCAAGAGACCGCAGGCAATATCGAGCTTCCGCTTCATCCCCCCAGAGTACGTTTTGGCCGGACGATCGGCCGCCTCTTCCAGTTCCACGAGCTTCAGCAACTCGGCGATGCGCTTCGTGGCTTCAGCTTTCGATAAATGGTACAACGCGCCAAGGAGTTCGAGGTGTTCTCGACCGGTGAGAAAGCGATCGATGGCCCGCTCTTGAGGCACGTAGCCTATCAGTTGCCGGACAACATCCGCCTCGCGAACCGTAT
>Ga0315275_10008076_pt1 | contig 10229 bp, 11 predicted proteins | sample YL17G03_0_MG_FD_205557 | JGI IMG/M metagenome (GOLD analysis project Ga0315275, IMG submission 205557) | Sediment microbial communities from Yellowstone Lake, YNP, Wyoming, USA - YL17G03_0 | ecosystem: Environmental > Aquatic > Freshwater > Lake > Sediment | place: USA: Wyoming | collected...
ACTGCCCAATTATGTCTGGTAGATTATCTTTTTAATAAACAAGGACTTTTGGAAAAAACAATAAAAGCAATTAAAGATGGAGCTACAAAAAAAGATGATGCTATTTTCTTTAGAGAATGGCTTGCTTGGGAAGAGGCAATAAGATTACAAAAGCCAGAAATGTATAATGCTCAGCACCAAAAAATGACTCAAAGATTTAAGGAATTTGTTCCAGAAGAAAAAATGCAACAATATTTAGATTTAAGTAAAGAAGTTGTAAATATTTGTCGTCAAAGGATGAATGAGGCTATTGTTTCTGGAGAGATTCTTCAATAGTCATTTTTAACCTATCTACTCAATCTCGACAATCTTTATAAACTCCAACCGCATCGACAAATCAAGATAAAATAACTAAACAAAAAAGCTAGTTACTAGCGGATAACAAGATCCTATCCTGCACGGTGCGGGCGTTCTTTTAGAAGGTTTTAAGAATAATCATAGATTTATTAAAATAAATGGAAGTGGTTAAACAAATATATTTTCCAACAAGAACTGCTTGGAGAAATTGGCTTAAGAAAAACTCCCTTTCCAAAAGGAAAATTGCAGTAATTGTTTATAAGAAACATACTGGAAAAAGTTCTCCTAATCACAAAGAGTTGATGGAAGAAGCAATATGTTTTGGATGGATTGATACTACAATTAAAAGATTTGACCATAACAGATATCTTCGATATTTTGTAAGAAGAAACAACAATAGCAAATGGAGCAAGAACACTTTGAAATATGCTCAAGATTTAATAAAAAAAGGAAAAATGAGCAGAGAAGGGATTAAAAAATATAAAGAAGGTCTTGCAAGAAAACCACATGACGAAGGAATTTCAAAAAATCCGCGTGTTCCAAAATATTTAAGAGAAGAACTAGAAAAAGATAGTGTGGCAAAGGAGAATTTTAAGAAAATTCCGCCTTCATATAAAAGAACGCTTCTAAGATGGCTTCTACGTGCTAAATTAGAAGAAACAAAAAAGAAGAGGACAAAGATTATTATTAAAAGTTTAAAGAATAAGGAGAAACTCTTTCCAGCAGCATAAAAAACAGATTTCGGAAGTTTTAAAAATCAAACTTTTTTATTATTTATGGAGGCGATTCGTCTCAAGCGAATTCTTGGGGAAATAAGAGAGAGAAATAAATAACAAAAAATAAAAATGAAAACTAGAATATCTAGAGAAGCAAGAAGCATAGTCGCAGCAATTCTTTCAGAGACAGAGGCAGCAGGAATATATGATATTAATAAAGTAAGAGAACAATATCAGGCCTTGAGAGAGAGGGGAATTCTGCCTGTTCCAGCTGCATTGCTGACTGTGAAAATAGTCAAGTTAGGAAGTGAGAGAGAAAGAACTCACATTCTTGAATCTTTTGACATTTTTAAGACCAAAGCAGAAGGAGATGAATATGTCGCAGCTTTTTTAGCAAGAGCGAGAGCAAATGCAAGGCCAGAGGACTTGATAGGAGAGGCATGGCCAGGAGAGAGATTATGGAATATTCATCAAAAAATCGATAGAGATATTTATTTTTAAATAATAATAATTAATCCTAAAAAAATAATAAAATAATAAAATAAATAAAAATCAAAATGAAAACAAAAGCAAAAATCAAACCATTTATTAGTTTCGCATCAGGAAATCACAATTTAAATTTATCAGGTGTGATTTCCATAACAAATGGAATGATTTACGGAGTGAGCGCGAGTCCTGGTGTTTCAGCTGTTCATGGAAATGTTTATGGTATTAATTTTGGAGGATTATGCGGAGCTGTTAATGGCGGGGCAATTGGAAATCCAGAACACGGAGTTCATGGAGTTAATTCAGGTTTGGGTTTTGCATTTTCACTTGGAAATATTTATGGGGCAAGTTTAGGCGGATTAATGTCATTGAATCATCTTGGAAAAGTTCATGGTGTTAGTGCAAGCGCAGGAATTACATACGCAGACAGTATTGATGGTGTTAGTTTGGGGGGTGTTTTTTCCCTCGCTAAAAATGCAAGAGGTGTTAGTGCAGGAATTTTAGGAGAGATAACTGAAAGTTTTAAAGATTATAAAGTAAAAGATATTATTCCTAAATTCACAAGATATCTTCCGAGATTTATACAGGAGATAGATATTCCCTCACTGCATTTTGGAATTGTCACAAGAACAGGAAATGTGAAGAATAGTGCTGTTTTTGGAATTGTGAATTATATTGAACAGCAGAGAGATGAAGATTATATTTCATTCGGATTCTGGAATGTTGTAAAGAAAAGCAATGGAGAGTATTCGCGTCTGCCTCTTTGCAATGCAAGAGTAAGATTAGACGGAATTTTGAGTCATAAGAAGTTGGAGGAGAGGGTTGAGGGGGGAGGAAATTATTCCACAGGTAGTTGTGGCAAGTGTGCCTTTATCTTAGAAAGGTTTTTAATCTCAACACTATAGAATGTTTTATGAGAACAGGCGATTATCAAAATGCAGAGTATGATAGAAGACTTGCAGAGTTCAAAGCTCTAAAAGCACAGATGAAACAGGAAAAACAGGTGCAGCAAGGGCAGGGACAGGCAAAACCAACACAGCAAAGTTCTAATTCAAGTTCTGTAGTAAAAAGATATTGATGAAAAATAATAGATATAAGATTTTTTCTTATTGATTTAATTTGGAATTTCTAACCTTAGTTTCTTTGCCAAAATAGCAAATTATCAATTACTTCACATCTTAATTTGCCTTCTTTTTTTAATAAACTTAGATAAGCTAAACCCACAGTATTCATTAAATAATACTGTTGAATTCCTTTTATAAAAATTTGATAATGGTTGCATAAATCTCTTAAAATTTCTTCTGAACTTTTTCTTGTTTCAGTTATATCCAAAACCTTTTTTTCAATCCCGTCTATAACATTTAGATTAATATCTGCAAGTTCAGCTAAAGAAGATCTCGGTTCAGCATGTGAAGGAACATAAAATTTAAAGGGAGACTCTCTAAGAAATTTTAATGTTTTTTTAGCCTGTTCTATATCTGTGAAAAAAGGTATCTTGTGCTTATTAATTACTTCTTCTGAAAAAATAGAATCAGAACAGAAAAGAACAAAATCTATTCCTATCCCAATTTGATTTGGCGAGTGTCCTGGCAATGGGACTATGCCTAACTCCAAACCCTCAATAACTATTTTTGATTCTTCTTTTTTAATAACATAATCTATTTCCGATGGCTGTGCCATTAAAAATTTGTTTTGCAAATCCTTTAACGGGCTGGCTCCTGAAAATAAATAAAGAGGTTCAAGATAAGGAAAGGTTATTATTGCTGATTCTATTTCTGGAGCATAAATTCTTGCTTTTGTTTTATCTTTCAGGTATCTGTTCCCCCCACAATGATCTGCATGAGAATGAGTATTAATAATTGCAACCAATGGCAGCAGATTATTCTCTTCTAAAATTTTTATTATTCTTTTTGCAGAATCTTCATCTACTCCGGAATCAATTATAACGCATCCTTTTTCAGATTTAATAATTCCTATATTGCAGTTTCCAGATATATAATTAATTCTATCTGTAACTGATTTTAATTCCATTTTATACTAAGACATAACAGTGAGACATTTGAGGTTCTTGTTTACCTTCAATTAATTGCAATTTTAAACTGCCTTCTTCTACTGTCTCTGGTTTTGAATTTAGTGTTTCCACATAAACTTTGACTTTATCATTTAATAAATACTTTTCGGTTCCACAACCTGGAGCTTGATAAGTACGTGAATTCCATTGGGCTTTGCAAACGCATCCTCCCCCACATGATGGAAGGAGCAAATGATTTCTGCAGGCAGGAATTTCTAGAGGATTTCTTTTTAAAACATCCCCATAAATGGATGTTTTATTTAAGTTTCCATCATTGTCTATCTTTCCTACAGAATGTTCCTTTAAACCAACCAACTCCCAGCATTTGTAAACTTCCCAGAATGGATCAACAATATAAGAACCATCTGCAATACTGCTACAAGGCAGGGGTTGAACTCTGGGTCTTATATCTAATGGGAATCCTCTTTTATGGGCTTTTCTCCATAATTCTGGAATTATTTTGAATAATTTCAAATCTGGAAGAGTGTGGTTTTCAAATGAGGAACAGGCTTCTGTAAATGCAGTTATATAACAAAAATCAGGATAAACATGATCTAGTCCTCTTTTTTGCAATTCGTCTAGTAAATTTTCCATTGTCGGATAAGTTTCATCAGTTAAACTTATTCTAATATGGGGTTCTATCTGTGTTCCATAAGTCATTGCTAAAACTTTTGTTATATCTTCAAAAGAACCTTTTTTTGTTATCTTATCATATCTGTATTTGTTATGCATTTCTGGGTCCCCATCTACAGGAATTTGCAATCTTGTTTTAAAGGAGGACATCCATTCAACAGCAGATTGATCTATTAAACTTCCATTGCTTAAGACATGTAACTTAAAGGAAATTCCATTGGATTGAGCCCATTTAGAAACATCTTCAGTTAAATTTACTCCCATTTCTCTTGCTCCTGGCAAAAAGGGTTCTCCCCCATAAAGTACAAGTTCCAATGTTTTGGGCTGTCTTTCAAGGGTTGTTTTCTTAATAAATTTTTTAGTTGCTTCAAAAAGTTCTTCACTCATATATCTATATCCATGTATCTGTTGTCCTTTTTCTCCTCTTCCCTGGTAACAGTAAGGACATTCAAAATTACAGTCATAAGTCAAAAGAACATTAAATTCAACCTTTTCTTTTCCAGCTTTCCAGAGTTCATGAAGTTTTTTATATTCTTCAAGTTCATCAAAATCATTTGGAACAATAATCCCTTGTTTTTCTAATCCAGAAAGCAGTTTAGTGGGAAGAGAGCCTAATCTTTCCCTCTCTGCTACAGTTACAAAAGAACCAAGATCATTACTTACTCTGGATATGGAACCTGTAAAAGTGTTATACAATAAAGAACTCTCCCCATTCCTTATTAAAAGATTAAATTTTGAGTTTTTCATTTTAAACTTTGGTATCCTGGCCTTCTCCCCATTTAATTTCAAAATTGCATTCTGGGCATAGATATCTCATGTTTTCTATATCTGGCTTCATGGTGATTTCCTTACTCCTTTCTGCACATTTTGGACATCGCATATTTAGATTAAGTTCAGCTTGTATATATACCATGTTTTAGACAAGTCATTGAATGGTTCAGAATTTCACTGAAACAGGAGTAATTTACTCATAAATTTTTCCTGAAACAGAGCCAAATTAAGATTTGAAACACTGAAACAGAAAAATATAAATACTCTTTCTGTCTCAAATATTGATGGAAGAAATCAAACAAAAGATACTTAAGGTATTTGAAGAAAGAGGAAATGAAATTTCAACAGGCGATATTCTAATCCATTTGTATCCTGAATTAAAAGAAAAACAAGACAAGAAAGACAAGGAATCCAAGAGAATGATTGCACAAATACACAGGAAGCTTCTTTACCATATAAATGAACTTGTAAGGGATGATATTATAAGATTTTCAAGATTTGGAGACAAGGGACTAAAATATTTTGCTTTAAATCTCATGGATGGGGAAGAAATCTCCCAATTTTCAGGCTATAAGAAAAAATTAAGTGTATCAAGACCAATAATGCCCACCTTACCAATAGAAGGTTATGAAAGCCAGGGAATAATCAGCAAATACTCTCCCTTGACATGGATAGACAAGATAAATTCAATTATAATAAGATGCAACAGGATATCTGAACTAAAAGAACTGGAGAGAATTTTTGAGAAATCATTCAATCTGGTAAATGACTGCCTTTGCCTGGAAAATTTTGATAATCTGATAAACAAATTAGAAATTGAAGATCTTCATGAATTCCTAAAAAGGATAAATTCTGAATGCACTTATTGCAAAAAAACAATCAGCTGCATAATAAATTTGAAGGATATAAACAAAGAAAAAATGAATAAGCTTATAGAATCAGCAATAAATGATATGAATACAATCAATTTTATATTCAATCTGGATAATGAAGAACTGCAGGAAAATGCAGGAGTTTTAAGCAATATAATCTCCTGCTACATAAAGAACAAGAAAATTCTGTATGTAAAAAATAAAAGACTGCAAAAATCAGCTTATTTTATTGGTTCAGCAGGGCCTTACTGCCTTGTTGACAGTGAAGCTGCTGGAAAGGAAAACTGTCTTTCTGTTGCATGCTCTCAGTCTTCGCTAATTGTTGATGTGGAAAAGTTTTTTTCATTATATGGGCTTGACTCTGAAAAATTCTCCCAGTTAATGATAAATATATCCAAGTCTTTCCTGTCTGCTAATGCAATACAAAGAAAAAAATCAGCAGAATATTTTAAAGATATCTTAAGTTTTGACAAAAAAAATGATAAAGAATTTATGGAATTTTCAAGAAATTACATAAGAATCTGGAATTTTGGGCTTTTGCAACCAGGAATAGACCCAAATTTGCTTATGAACATGATAAATGAAGCAAAAAAGAAAATAGACAACTTTGCTGTCGCAGAAGAAACAATATACAAATCATGCGGGATGCCTTTCAGATTTAAAATTGCATTTTCTTGTGCATTTGAAAATTCTGTTGAAAAAATGAGTTCTGCAAAATATTCAAAAGTAGAGATTGATAATTTTGAGGATTTGTACAAGAATAAGATAAAAAAAGAAATCCTGGAAAAAGAGAATGTGAGTAGTATTTTTAATGGGGGAAATGATGTAACCTTTCATAGAAGAGGTTTTTTTGATTATTCTGATATTTTAAGAGAGATGTCCTTTATAATGAACACCTACAAGTTTCCGCTTTTTTCATTCAACTTTAAAAATCTTGGAGGTAATATGAGGCTTTCCTCTTTTGTATAAAATGGAAATAAATGGAAAAAATGCAGAAGAAGTCTGGAAAAAAATGCTTGAGGAAGTTATGAAAAACGGGGTGCAGTTCACAGACAGAAGAGGAAGAGTATGCAAAGAAATACTGAATATTACAACAACAATAGAAAACCCTACAGGAATAACCAAACCCATTGAACTCTTAAGCAGTTTTAAAAAATGGGTCTATCCTTCATTTGAAGAAATGAAATCAAGCATTCTGGAAAAAGAAGACAATCCCTCTTATTACTACCATTATGGCTCGAGAGCCTTTAATTATTCTGGAATAGACCAAGTTAATAATTATATCATCCCTCTTCTTAAGAAAGATCAGACTTCAAAGAGAGGAATAGTTGTATTTTATGGTCCTGAAAAGGATACCCTTCCAATAAAAAAAGAAACTCCTGGAATGGTAATGATTAATTTTAATATAAGGAATAAAAAACTGCATACCACAGCAGTGATAAGAAGCAATGATTTATTTTATGGATGGCCATGTAATGTTGTGCAGATTTATTTTCTGGCAGAGTATATCTCAAAAGAGCTGAACTGCCCTATTGGAACAATAAATACAATTTCTATATCTGCCCATATTTTTGAAGATCAATTTGAAGACATAGAAAAAGTATTGGAATAAGATCTAAATATCAAAAATTAATCCTCACATTCTTCAGCCTTGACTTTCCACAGGGATTCGTAGTCTGCTTTTCTTTTCTTGCTGCATTCTGGGCAGTATTTTCTCTCGAATTTTGCCGAATATTTTTGAATGAACTCTTTTCCGCACTCCTTGCACTTCTTTTTCTTTCCTGTTTCGTGATAAAATTCAAATATTCCAGAATTCTTTTGTTTTGCTGATTTCATGACTCTATTAATGAAAATGGGTTTAAAAATTTTAGTTTTTAGTATTAAATTGCATTTCATAAGGTAAAAATATAAAAACAGGCTAATCTCATGATAAATATGGAAGATAACAAGGAGATAGCTAATGCTATAAGAGAATTAACCAGTGTTTTAAATAAAGGAATACATAAAATAGAAGAGAGATTAAGTGCAATAGAACATCAAATTAATATGATTGAGTAATATAATTTTGAAAACTTCGGAAACTGGAAACCTTTAAAATTCTTCAAATTTTGGGGGTATTCCAAAACAGAACCCAAGTTTTGGAAACCTTTAAAAGTTGCTTCTTCTTTTAAATTAAATAAAAAGATGGAACTAAAATTTTTTGGGGCAGCCAAGGAAGTCACTGGCTCATGCTACAGCTTGATAACTAAAGAGGAAAAAATTTTAATTGATTGCGGGATGTTTCAGGGAGGGAAGGAGATGGAAAGAATGAACTATGAGAATTTTGATTTCAATCCCAAGGATTATGATGTCTTAATTCTAACACATGCGCATTTGGATCATTGCGGCAGAATACCAAAATTATTAAAATATGGGTTTAAGGGAAAAATTTATGCAACAAAAGCGACAAGAGATCTGACTTTGGTAATTTTGCTTGATGCAGCAAAAATAGCTGCGGAAGATACTTATCATGAAAATAAAAGAAGAGTGAAAGAAGGTCTGCCTGAAAGAAAGCCAATATACAATGAAATAGATGTAAAAAATGCAATGAAGCTGTTTGTTATAGTTGAATTTGGAGAGGATGTGAAGATATCAAAGAATATAACTGCAAGATTTACAGATGCAGGGCATATTTTGGGTTCAGCTTGCGTTCAGATGAGTATAAAAGATGGAAGGGAAAAGAAGTTGATGGCTTTCTCAGGTGACTTGGGGCAAGCAAATGCTGTTCTTGTAAAAAACACTGTTCCAATAAAAAAAGCAGAATATGTTTTGATTGAGTCAACATATGGGGACAGGCTGCATCCTCCTGTTGAAGAAAGGCAGAGAGAACTTGTGAGGATTATTAATGAGAGTTATAAAAGAGGAGGAAAATTATTCATTCCTTCATTTGCAATTGAAAGGTCGCAGGAGATAATTTATTCTATTGGGGGGTTTATGAAAGAAGGGCTTATACCAAAAATGAATGTATATCTTGATTCTCCTATGGCAATAAAAGCCACAGAAGTCTTCTCAAAATATCCCGAAGAGTTTAATGAAAAAGTTAGAGAGAGTATTAAAAAAAATAGAGATCCTTTCAATTTTCCTGGATTAATTAAAACATTGAGTGTTGAGCAGTCAAAAACAATTAATGAAATCAGCGGGCCTTGCATAGTTATTGCTGGAAATGGGATGTGCAGTGCAGGAAGAATAAAGCACCATATAAGGAATGGAATTGAAAATCCAAAAAATGCAATTTTATTTATAGGATATCAAGTTGAGGGGTCTTTAGGATATTGGATTAAGAAGGGGGAAAAAAGAGTCAGGTTATTGGGAGTAGAAGTAGAAGTTAAAGCAAAAGTGGAGTCTATAGATGGATTTTCAGCTCATGCAGATTATATTGGATTAATAAGCTGGCTTGAAAACTTTAATCCCAAACCCAAAAAAATTTTTGTTGTTCATGGGAATGAAGAGCAGAGTGCTGCTTTTTCAAAAAGGATAAACAAACAGAAGTTTGTTTCAGTTGTCCCTTCTTTAGGAGATAGTTTTAATTTATAGTATATAATCGATATGATAAAAACGGATTTTATTAATGTACAATAATCTCAACGCTTTTCACTAGCATTTTGAGCTTAGGCAGTGTAAGTTAGAGAATAATCTTTGATAAGACTTGTTAGTTATTAATTGATTAAATAGTTAATATTATTATTGCGCGAGCAACAAATTGTCCGAAGGACTTAGAAGTCATTCATTCTGTAGAATGGATTAATTTATAAATTCCATTTAATTTACAAACATTTAAAAGCACATTTTTTCTTTTAAAATTAGGACAAATAATAAAGAACCATTCTGATTACGTTGTAAGTGATTACAATTCCTGTAATCATAATGAAGAGATTATCTTTTTAGATAATCAATTATTAAACAAATAGAAAATGCCAGAGAAATTTAGAAAACTCGGATTAAAAGAAGAGTTTCTGAAAGCAATCCGTGAACACGGATTTACAGAGCCTACAGAAATTCAGGAGAAAACAATTCCCCTAGCCTTGGCTGGGAAGGATATAATTGGAGGAAGTGCAACTGGAAGCGGGAAAACACTTGCATTTGGGGCAGGAATTCTGGAAAATGCTGAGCATGGAAAAGGAATACAATCTTTGATTTTAGTGCCTACAAGAGAGCTGGCTGAACAAGTATCTCGTTCGTTGATTATGTTTTCTAAATTTAAGAATCTGAAAATTAGTGCTGTTTATGGGGGTGTTTCAATAAATCCGCAGATAGATGATTTGACTGACTCTGAGATTGTAGTTGGGACACCTGGAAGGATTTTAG
>Ga0315275_10008078_pt1 | contig 10228 bp, 7 predicted proteins | sample YL17G03_0_MG_FD_205557 | JGI IMG/M metagenome (GOLD analysis project Ga0315275, IMG submission 205557) | Sediment microbial communities from Yellowstone Lake, YNP, Wyoming, USA - YL17G03_0 | ecosystem: Environmental > Aquatic > Freshwater > Lake > Sediment | place: USA: Wyoming | collected...
CTTGTTTTCATGGCAGACAAGACTGGGCCGGGCGCATGGAACTTCTTCCTCTACAAGATCTTTGCCGACCCGTTCAACACGTCAGGCCTGGTAATCGACCCTTCGATGCATAAGGGTTTCATATTCGAAGTCCACGATCTCATAAAAAAGCGCCGCATCCTGTTCAAATGCCCTGAAGAGATCTACAGCCTGCTCGCTTATATCGGCGCTCCATCGCGGTACGTGATCAAACACGTGTTCATGCGGGACGGCGATATCGCTGCTTCGACAAGCACCCAGCGGCTGAACATGATAGCAGGCAGGTATGTTGGCAAGGACGACCCGGTCATGATCGTTCGTGCCCAGAGTGGTTTTCCTGCCGTTGGAGAAGTAATCGAACCTTTCTGCACCCCGGTACTCGTTGCAGGCTGGATGCGGGGATCCCATCACGGCCCGCTTATGCCAGTCGGACTTTGCGATGCCAATTGCACCCGGTTTGACGGCCCACCGCGCGTAATCTGTTTCGGTTTCCAGATTTGCAATGGCAGCCTTGTTGGGCCGGCAGATATGTTCGATGATCCGGCATTCGATCGTGTCAGGAGCCGTTGCAATGAACTAGCTGATAGTATTCGTGCACAGGGGCCATTCGAACCTCACCGGCTCTCACTTGAGGAGATGGAATACACCACTCTTCCGGGTGTTGAAAAGGAACTTGCAAAGCGCTGGGAGCCTCTACCCCCATAATAACTTTTTTCCCCACAGGTCTGGGGGCTAGTCTGATTTTTTTGAGCATATTTTTTAAAATTTTTTAAAAGCAGGGTTCTTCCAGACTATGATGATGAGCAAACTTTAATTATCTTACATCCCAAATTAGGGCAGATGGTTAACGGAATTGTTTTGCCGATAAAAAAAGTGTTTGGACTTGTAGATTCAAAAATATCTGTCGAGATCAAAGACGAAGGCCGGAAACTGCAGGGGCGTCTCGTCGCTGTGGATGAGTACCTGAATATCCACATGGACGAAACCATTGAGTTTATCGATAACCAGCGGGGAAGAAGCCTTGGTACTGTGGTGATCAGGGGCAATAATATCCTTACCATTGCACCGCTTATCTGACCAGAGAAAAGGTGGACACCATGGTAGATCCTGTTGATGAAGCACTGAAACTGATTCAGTCGAAACCTGAAGGCATTCTCCAGAGCGAGCTCTGGAAAGAACTGGGCGTGGATAGCCGTAAATGTTCACGGATTGTCAAAAAACTTGAGGAGGGCGGACTCATTGATAGGACCGAGTTCAAAAAAGATGGGATCAAGACGTTCCTTCTGCGTGCCAAACAGATGCCGGTGAATCCCACTCACCTGCTTGCGGGGGATGAGTTGATCCCCTGTATCAGCTGTGAACTTGAGTGTATCGTTGAGGAATGTCATCCCCTCATGGACTGGATGTACCAGCTGGCGATTGTCCAGCATACTGAATAAAATATTTTTATCTTGTCACCGGTTCATCAATTTGTTTCGCTATGCCCACTACGTATCCTGAAAAATAATCACCCAGTTTAATATGACCAACTACAAGCTTCCCCTGATATTCCAGTGCCTCATTTTTTTGATACCTCTGAATATCTATATGTGGGGCGACTGGCTACTGGTCAATGTGCAATGGGCGCTCTTCCGGTATCAACAATCTCCGTATGGAAACAGTTTAATTCTCGGTTACAAGGATATTCTGTATATTTATTTTGGCCAAAACACGGGATTATATAACATTGCAGCAGCATCCTTGTGGACGATCGGGAGTATTATTCTCCTTATAGGGCTCTGTATCACGATTTTTGCTTACAAAGAGGAAAAATCTTCGCTCATCAGAATAGCCTCTTATTTCACGATTTGCGGTGGAATATTTCTCGGTTTATCAGCACTGTGTCGTTTTTATTCAGGGTTTGCCATTCCTGTTGGTGTCCCCATCATTCTTATCATTGGATGGTGGATGTATCGCGGGATGAATGAGCCTGATGAAATTGAACATGAACCAGAGGAGGAGAAATCGTCCGGACCTGAATGAATTTTTTCAACAATGCTGGATTTTAAAGGACATTTTTTTGATTCACTTTCTCCGTACTTTTGTCTGAATCGTTCCATTCTCGGACAACTATTTATCGCACAACCATCCACCTCATATGAGTGAATAGCACACAATTTCCCTAAAAAGAGATTCACAATGATTTCTGTTTTATTTGTCGATGACAATACCGATCTTTTCGGACAGATCCGCTCATTTTTAGAAAAGGCCGGAGATATCAAACTCGACAACGCCCATTCAATAAAACAGGCGATAGAAAAAATCAAAGGCCGGACCTATGATGTGATCGTCTCCTACGAGCAGATACCCGAAGTGAACGGGATTGAATTCATGTCTGACATGAATGGGATCGAATTTTTACAGTATCTCAAATCATTGGGTAATACAACACCAATTATCCTGCTCTGCCGAAGAGGCAACAACAAGATCGCTGTTGAGGAAGTCACCATAGGTGCTGAGATCAGCTTACCTAAAAGCGGCGATATCCGCCCGTATCTTCTGGAAATGGTCACGGTGATCAAACAGACCATGCTCCGCAGAAAAGCGGAACGGGAGATCAAGGTGCAGAACGAACAGCTTACCGCCATCCTTTCCGCCACACCGCTGGGCATATTTCAGGTACGCAACCATCTCATGACATGGGTAAACCAGCAATTCCCAGAAATGCTCGGATATGAAGAATCATATCTGGTTGGAAAAGAGATGCAGAGTATTTTTAAAACACCCGAAGACTTCGAGCAGGTGTGCCATGAGCTCCTGATCAAGCGCAACTCCCAGGGTTTAGGGCGGACAGAATGCAACCTTCTGAAAAAAAATAATTCAACTCTTGCATGCCAGCTGCAGGTGCAGATGGTTGACCAGCGCGACATCGGTAAGGGCGGGACCTTTGTTGTAACTGACATATCGGAAAGGAGAAAAATTGCTGATGCGCTCAAAGAGAGCGAGGCAAAGTACCGGGAAGTCCTCCAGAATACCCAGAGCATCATCATCAGGATGGATACATCAGGGAATATCACCTTCTTTAACCATTTTGCACTCTCGTTCTTTGATTATACCAGTGACGAAGTGATTGGGAAGAATGTAATTGGCACCATCGTCCCCCAAAAAGCCCGATCCGGTCATGATCTCTCCATGATGGCAAATGATCTCGGGTTTAATGCTGAAGGCTATGCCGTCAACGTAAGCGAGAATGTACGTCGCAACGGCGATCGGGTCTGGATCGCATGGATCAATAAGGCAATCCGCGATGAACAGGGCCATATTATTGAAATCCTGTGTATCGGCAACGATATTACCGATCGAAGGCGGAACGGGGAGGTTCGTATCAGTACTGACACGTGGAAGGACATCGTGATTGCAGAAACCGATGTAAAAGAGGAAGTCTTTGATGCGGTCTTCCACATATGCACTGAAATATCGATCGAGGGGAGGGAAGGAAAATCAGTGGGTACAACATTTCTGCTCGGAGATGCCGATAATGTCATGGCAAAATCGCGGCAGATATCACTGAATGCATTTGAGGGGCAGAAACCTGAATCCCGCAGTATCACAAATCAGGATATCAAGGAAAACATCAAGGAATTTGCCCAGCTTGACGGGGCTTTTGTCATTGACGGTGACGGGTATATCCGGGCGCAGAGTCGTTACATTACGGTTGATACCAGTAATGTTACCCTCCCAAAGGGCATGGGGACCCGTCACAACTCAGTTGCGGCAATGACTCAGGTCACCAATACCGTTGGGATCGTTGTATCCCAAAGTGGCGGGGGAATCACCATCTTTAAAAATGGATTAATCCTCAAAAAAATTACTCTCTGATTGCCTGCACTTTACTGATTTTTTTATGGGCCGCATCTTTTTCCATGATATTCTTCCCAGCAGATGTGACGACAGATATTTCCTACTGCTTTGAACGCATCCTCAAGATCCGGGAAATTCGGGATCCCTGAATCCCGGAGTATGCGGAGGGGCGTCTTCATGGAATCCCCGCCGATCATACACCCCACGATCATCTTGTGGGTGCTTTTTGAAAACCGTACCAGTTCATTTGCAACGCGTACCGGGTCTGATATTGCTGATGGCACAGCAATGACAAATGCGATATCCCAGGCATCCTGGTTTTTTATCATGACGTCAAATGTTTTAGCAAACCGGTCAGCCGATGCATCCCCTACCATGTCAACCGGGTTGCGCCGGTTCCAGTCAGCGGGTAAGATTGTGTCCAGTTCCGCAAGTATCGCTGGTGGGAAATCCACCAGTTCTATACCGAACTGTTCTGCATAATCTGATGACAAGACAGCAAATCCCCCGGCATTACTGATTACAATGGCTCGGATACCTTTGGGATAACCTTCAGATGACAGAAGTTCGGCTGTCTGAAATGCTTCACGCATGGATCGTACGGGTATGATTCCGGACTCCCAGAATGCTGCCAGATATACTTCAAAACTGCCCGCCAGAGATCCGGTATGGGACGCTGCGGTCATCCGCCCGATCCGGGATGAACCCGACTTGATAGCGACAATAGGTTTTTTTGCTGTGATCCTGCGGGCAATCTCCATGAACCGTTTGCCATTTCTGATTTCCTCAATGTACAGGATAATCGCCCGGGTATGGGGGTCATCTCCGGCATACACTAAAAAATCCTCAAAACTGAGATCTGCCTGGTTACCAATACTGATTACTGCAGAAAAACCGATCTCTTCGGGCAGACTCCAGTCAACAATGGTGGAAATGATAGCTCCGCTCTGCGAGATGAAGGCAATTTTGCCGGGTTTTGGAGATATCGGGTCAAATGTGGTGTTAATACCCTGGTGAGGAAGCATGAGGCCCAGGCAGTTCGGGCCCATGATCCGTAGGTTATAGTGTCGTGCGATTGTGAGTACCTGCTGTTCAAGCTCCTCACCAGCTTTTCCGGACTCCCGGAATCCGGATGAAACGATGATGACCAGAGGAATGCCTTTTTCCCCGGCTTCCTGAACGATTTTTGGTACAAAACGCGCCGGAACAACCACAACGGCAATATCGATATGATCAGGAACTGATGCAAGTTCAGGGTACACCGTACGCCCGAGAATTGTCTGGTGTTTTGGATTTATGGGGTAAAGTTTCCCGGGAAAAGCGAGAAGGTTGCGCATGACAGCATACCCGACCTTATTGGGTTCAGGAGTTGCTCCGATGAGTGCAATAGACCTGGCGTTCAGGATCTCTGGCAGCAGAGCGGGTTGCTGCTGTACGGATACCCCATTAAGGGTATCTGTCATGAAGATCCGGGCATCTACAACACAGGCTCCTTTTTCGTATAAAAACACCGGATTGAGATCAAATTCCACTATAGCGGGACTGGTGATAAAAAAACGTGCCACCCGATCAATCAGAGAAATAAGCCCTTCCTTATCGCGTGCCGGTTCGTTACGAAATCCCTTGATCAAAGGATACGCCTGCAATTCCTGGAGCATACCATTGATATCCTGAGTAGTGACCGGAAGCACCCGGATTGATATGTCCCGGATAAGTTCAACAAGCGTTCCCCCCATGCCGACGGTAATTACCTTTCCAAAGGTTGGATCCGTCCTTCCACCGACAAGGATCTCAAGCCCCTTTTCTTTCTGTTGTTCGATAATAAAACCAGAAATGATCGCGGAGGGATCGAAGGTTTTCACACTATGCGAGATCGTATCAAATGCTTTTTCTGCATCTGAACTTGAGCGGATTCCCGTAAGAACGCCTCCCGCATCGCTTTTATGGATTACCTGAGGAGACATGACCTTCATAACCAGCGGGTACCCTACCTGGTCCGCAGCTTTAGCTACTTCCTGCCGGGTCCGGACTTCAGAAAACTCAGGTACCGGTAAACCGTGGTTTTTCAGCAATGCAAATCCTTCCGCCTCTGAAAGCATCCTGCGAGTCATGGTATTAGTTCCCGTGTAGGTATAGCCGGCTCTTACGTTATGAGGGTTTTTAAAATAAACGAAAGTAACGGCTCTGGTGAAACGGGCATGAACCTATACGTTTATACCCAAACCATGAAAATCGTCCCAATACGGAGGACTCCTGGATCAGGGCCTATCCGAGGCACGGCGGGCAGGGGGATTTTTTTGAATAGGATTTCTGCTCCATGCTCAATAACAAGCTAAACGCTCACGGGAGTTTCACCCCCGCCGCTCTGGCTCCCCCCAAACGCGATAACCCCGAACAGGAAATACGCCATCTCGTATAACACCCTGCGTTATGGGGAACAGGCACTTTCCCCTCCGTCATCGTACCAATGCTTGGTATTTCATATCATTGGTAAAGGAATTCCACAGAGCCAGATTAACTACGCATATCTCTACGGGTTGCTGGACTTCAGGCACCAAGCCAGATAAATAAGGTCTGATCCAATCTCAATCTCATAATTCTCTAACGGACGATTCCATTTAGAGCAATCGCCCACGGAAAGACTATTGCCAGAAATCACTCGTCTGTCCCGTAGTGCCTCTTCGTCGTTTCAAAAAATCCACAATAATGACGGTGTTCATATCAGAAAGGCAACCTGCCTGTCAACTTTCAGGCTCTGTCACCGGGGCAAGGATTATTGTCGAAAATGCCTCCAAACAATAAGCATAAAGTTAATAGTATTCTATCACCATCAGTAATAACAATGCATATTCCCACCCCGGACGAGCTCCGTGCACGCCGTGCAGCACTTGGCATGAAACAGACGGAACTTGCCAAGCGCGCCGGCATCAGCCAGTCAATGGTCGCACGGATTGAAGCGGGAAATGTCGATCCCCGGATAAGTACCTTATCCAAAATCATTGGGGTTCTGAACAGTGCAGAGCCCAAAAAGATCATTGCAGCACAGATAATGCATACACCCGTTCTTTGTGTCCAGCCTCAGGATGCGATTACCCGTGCGGTTGAGATCTTTGAAAAGAATAATATCTCGCAGCTACCGGTAATCGAACGGGGAGTTCCGGTAGGATGTATTTCTGAAACTGTGATCGTGAAGGCGATTGAACAACAGCGACTGCATAAGACACACCTCTTTTTTGTCCGCGACTTTATGGAACCGGGATTTCCTACCGTTCCTCCTGATATGGATGTGGAGACGGTGATAAATATCCTGCAGCAGAACCATGCCGTACTCGTTGTCGAGGGCAGGATGGTAAGGGGTGTGATTACGAAACATGACCTTATCTCATTAATTGTATAATTTCAGGAGATTGTACATCCCAGGTGCAGAAGCCATAGGTTGTGTGTTTATTATCGCAGAAAAATCCGAAGAAATCGGCAGTATAGCTGTATCATCGGGAGTGACGGGGTAGCGTTTGATGGGATTATTGGAATCTGGATCCTCTGCATACAATAACAAAAAAGGGTAATGTACCAATCCAGCCCCTAAATTTTTTTATTCTTACGACGACATTTTCGAAAAAATTTTGTAACAAAACACAAAATGAAAAAAGTGACTATGATTTTCAGGTAACCTTTTTCGTGTTGATGGCTCCTGCATTCAGTTCTGCCGCATTGTGGGGATCGCCACAGCGGCGGGGGCGGAGGCTTTACCAAAGCCCCCAGGAGCGAGATTACTCTTGAGGGGGATATTATATACAGAAGATTTTATGAAAAAATTGGGGGCTATTATAGCACTTTACCCATAAAATATAAAAAAATCTGTCAGGAAAAAAAGAGGCGCTTTTCAGGTCAGAGTTTTGAGACCAGATCCCGGAGCACCTCAGCGGGCTCTTTTGCCTTTACGACACTGGATGCGAGCAGCACACCATCGGTACCGAGATCCACGGCTATCTTCACACACTCCCCGGACTGGATGCCAGCACCCGTGAGTACCTTAACCTTAGGATTTATTGCATGTACAGCTGCAACAGAGCGCCTGATAATGTCCGGGTTGGCTTTTGATACCGAGACCCCGCTCCCGATCAGTTCCGGCGGTTCAATCGCTACATATTCCGGAGCAAGTGCTGCTGCACCGGCACTTGCGGATTCATTATTCGAGCAGACAACCGAAATGAGTTTTTGTGCCTGCAAAGCCCTGACTGATGCTTCGATCTCGGCAAGTGTCAGGCGTCTCTCGGAATGGTTGATAAGTGATCCTGCAGCTCCAGCCATCCTGAGTGCTTCAACCGTAATATGCCCGGTATGAGCACCGGGTTCAAAACCGTCAACATGCTGTGCATACACCGGGATAGCGAAGTGGTGACAGATCGGGTGGAGATCCATATAGGACGGCGCAATTCCGATAGTTACCCCGCTTTCGTGCGCAACGAGCTGTGCAGCATTCGCGATCATATGACCGCGGTTGCCCATTCCTTCTTTGAAGGTCTTTAAGTTTACCAGGATTAAGGGTGAAGACATAGTAACTCCTCATTTTTACTCATGCTTTGGTCTTTGATACACCATTTCGGTTCAATTGTGATGAATATTTTGCCATGATAAAAGTACAAAATCAATTACGATTCTTTCAGCCCGCGGATGAAGTTACCGGCAGTAATTCCTCCGATAGCAAGGCGTTTCACCGCATCTTTCAACTGGGAAAACTTGTGATCATCAATCCGGACTCCTTTTTTTGCCAGGAGGATTGCCTCCCGATACAGACGGATCATTTCCCTGGTATAGGAACCAGTCCTGCCGCGTGCGTCAATCACCACTTCATTGATACCAATCTGCATGAGTGACGGGAGATGATCTATAAGGCAAATCTCTGCAGAATTGTAAATATGCGAACGGCATTCACCATCGATGCGAACGGGGAACATATGCCCGGTCACATCCATGATGCCAAAGAACGCGGTAGTATCCGTATTACCCCCTTTTCCGTTGCAGAGTAACCGGGGCTGGAGAATGCAGTCCTCTGAAACCATCGCTTCACTACTTCCCTGCACGATAAGGGCAAACGAAGGTGAGCATCCACCCAGCCGGGCCGCATGGATCAGCAGCCTGATCTCATCACGCGATAGTTCCGGGGAGAGGGTAACCGATCCAAAACGGGAAGAAAGGTGCCGGACTGCTTCATGGTTGAAAATATTGAGTCCAATCGATCCAAAAAGAACTGGTGAAGGATGACTATACATGAGAGCATGAGCTGTGCCGCAGTTTTCCACCATAACGTCGGTGATAGCCGGACTCAACGTCTTCGACACGAGGGGAAGGACTGAATCCAGGTAGTTGTTGCTGGTGATGCGGGGAAATTTGAGTACGAAGCGGATACCTGCATCACGGCATAATCCGGATGCAGTGATAATCTGGGATTCAAAAGAGGGAAATCCGGCAGGGATCCTGCAGTTGCCCCCAGTTGGAGTGAACACGGGTTCAAAATAGATGGTATCGCATCCGGCTTCCACAGCCATCTTCACAGACAGAAGTGAATCGGTATAGACACCAAGAACCAGGGAAGATGAGGGGGCGTTGTCTCCGGGGGTTGCTGGTCGGATACTTACCTCTGGTTTCAAAACATTCCATCGCAGCTGTGCCTGTTCAACGCTTTGTTCAGGTGGAACAGAGTGTGCAACCATCATCTCTTCAGCTTGGGCAAGAAATTCTCTCCGCACGCGGTTCAGTCCTGCAAGGGGGGTAAATAATTCACCGGAATACTCAAGGGAAAAATTCCGAATCACAAACGGGGTCCCGCCGGTTTTTTTCAGCTGCTGTTCCACCTGCTCCCGGGTTAACGGATGTGAACGTGCAGGCACCAGGCAAAAATCAGAGCGGTACATCAGGTGTATTGCTCGTCCTTTTCTGGTATTTACCAGTCCTTCAAGCACCAGATTGCCAATGGTATCAATCCTGACATCAAGATCTACCGGAACATGGTGCTGTAACCCGACTGGCGGATGAGCAGTTATCTGCCGTGCACGCATTTCAAGATCTGTTGAAGAGGTGATGAATACTCCAGAACCAGGTTCAACCGGGTGCGGAACCTTAATTACAATTTCCCCGTCTTTTTGCACAGGGACCGTATTGAGGGAAAAACCAAACTCATGCCGGGGATGTTGTGGATGGGCGAAGAGAAGCCCGTCACCCGGACAGGGGATACCTGATCCATTCGACCGGACCGTTACGGTTTTTGATTTTTCGTCATACCGGCTCACACAACCGATGGAAATGCCCCGGTTGTCCGAAGCATCCCTTCCCATGATAGCGGCAGAGTGTTTTCCAAAAAGATAGCCTG
>Ga0315275_10008079_pt1 | contig 10227 bp, 25 predicted proteins | sample YL17G03_0_MG_FD_205557 | JGI IMG/M metagenome (GOLD analysis project Ga0315275, IMG submission 205557) | Sediment microbial communities from Yellowstone Lake, YNP, Wyoming, USA - YL17G03_0 | ecosystem: Environmental > Aquatic > Freshwater > Lake > Sediment | place: USA: Wyoming | collected...
CCCTGACTACTCTGATGGATACGATCCGGTATGCCAAAGATACTTACCACCTGACGCCGTACCTGCCCAGCTTTCAGTCCACACCAGCACCTGCGAAAACGCCCCAGGAAGCCCCGGAACAGGCCGCGACAAGTATTACCCCGAATCCGGCAGCAAAGCCCGCTACCGTAGCCGCCCCTGATGCTGTTTCAGCCCCTTCCGGCGGCGCGTCCGACAAAGTTTATCACTGTACCCGTATGGAAGTGACCCCGCTGCCCGAAGACCGGGCAACCGTGAAGTTCTTCGATGCAAACTCAGGTCTTCAGTATGCAGTCCTGTCGGTCACAAACTGGCCGGTCGCAAACGTACTGAAACTTATGCCTGATACCGGAGAATGGATAGTAGAGCAGTTTCGGGTAGCTAACAAGTTCCTGGTTAATTGGATGGTCTATTTCGAGAATTCCAAGAAGACCAATGCGAAAGGTATCCCGCTAAAAGACGTAACCCGTATTGAGTTGGTGAAGTGAGGATAAAATGGATAAAGAAACTATGCTAAACGAAATGATCAAAGTTATCCGTTTTCAACTATATAACGGTGATCTGGATGAAGTATCTAAAGATCAACACACCTTTCATCACAACGACGAAAACCCCAGGATCACCGTGAAGGTCGAGAAGAATTCCCGCGGCGTAAACTGGGAAGTATCGATCAGCAATGCCACCGACCCAGACATCGCCCTGAACCTGCTCCGTGAGACCGAAACCAGGATCAAGGCAATGTACGAGCCGAAACCGGATCCAGAACCAGAAGAAGAAGAACCGTTACCATTACCGTTCTGAACCTTACCAAGCAATTGCGGCTGGAGCGTGTAAACCTGTGGCGTACACCGTAAGATTCCTCCTAGCGAGGCAGGTAACGGATCCCTGTGTCGCTCAGCCGTTTGCAAACCTGCCCGCTATGCTTTGACCGTGATCGGTAGCACGGATAACAACAGCCGAAAGGATGGAAGCTCGGCGGGCAGGACTGAAACGATAATAACCAGAACTCATATTCACGGAAAGAGAGAGCTGAAATGTGCCAAGGATTTGGAGTTGTGATTGACAAAGATATTAACCTCTGGTTCTCGGAGCCAGACACAGATGGAAATTGCTCGCACAGTATCATCATTGAGCGGCTTGGGTGGCGCGAAAATGAAGATCCTCATCTGCGCAGTTTCGTGCGCGTAGAATTTGCGGACTGGACGCCGGAATCATTTACGTTTGACGAAACCACAACATTGCCTGGGTGGTGTGAAAACAACAAACAGGAAATACAAAATAAGTGCGTGGCTTTACTCGAAAAATGCGCCCCGGCTTGGGCGGAGTACGAGAAAGTCTGCGACCAGGCTTCGGCGGAGTACGAGAAAGTCCGCGCCCCGGCTTATGCGGAGTACGAGAAAGTCCGCGCCCCGGCTTGGGCGGAGTACGAGAAAGTCCGCTACCCGGCTTGGGCGGAGTACGAGAAAGTCCGCTACCCGGCTTGGGCGGAGTACGAGAAAGTCTGCGACCAGGCAAGGGCGGACACGATCACCAGGCTAAAAATGATTAGCGGTTACGTTGGATGTAAGGAAGTCTGCCGGACACCGAAACCGGCGGTATCTAAAATATAATAACCAGAAACCATATTCGCAGAAAGAGAGAGAAACGATGACAACTACGATAACAAGCATCATAACGGCGCTGGTACTGTTCCTGCTCATCTGGATCATACTCCGGCTGGCGGAGAAGACCGGGGGAGGTTGGTGAGATGCAACCCTATTACATTACCGAAACTATTGAGATTGAAATAACCGAATGCGCTCATTGTGGTATTCAATTTGGAGCCCCGAAGAATTGGATGAATGCTGCTCGAAAAGATAAACGGGATATCTATTGTCCCAATGGGCATACTCTATCATTCAACGATCCCCAATGGGCACGGGAATTGAAGGCCGCAAAGGAAAGCGCAAAATGGTGGCGAGATGAGGCAGAACGCACGGCGCGAAGTTTAACTGCCACCCGCGGCGTTGTTACCAAGATCAAAAACCGAATTGCAAATGGCGTTTGCCCTTGTTGCCACCGGCAGTTTGTAAATTTACAACGGCACATGACCGGGCAACATCCGGAGTTCAAGGAAGTGGAGTTAAAAGATGAATAACCAACCGATAGAGACCAATCCCCGTTCATTCGACGGATGCACCATACTATTCTATTTTCTGATCGGCTTCTGGCTGTTCGTCTGTTTCGTGGGTAGCCTGGTATTGAATGTAATTAAAGGAATAATCAAATGATCCGTAAACCGACCAACCAAAAGCAGTACGCCTTCAACCGCCAGATGACGGCGAAAGAGCGATACCGAAAAGAGAATGACATCGTGTTCCAGCGGCTTGCCTTGCTCCTGGTATTCGTGATCCTGGTCACGTTGTGCCTGGGAGCTGGCTGGCTGTGGCTGATTGCCTGAGGAGGCGAAAGATGAGTAAAATAAATATTGTTTTATTCGAGGTCCACCGGCAGGAAGCACTGACTACAATTTCCGAACTTCCTTATCCTCTCTCAATAAATCGGGCAATACAAGATTATGGTGAGTTGCTTCGGAAATGGGTCAAAGTCCAGACGGTGCTGACGGCGGCGAAGAGAGTAAGACAAACGCCGTTCTATAAAAGAGTGGCATTAATAGATGCGGTCACAAACCTGAATAATACCGTCCGTGACCTTGAAGAAATGGAGTCGAAAGATGAAACTCAATAAATTCACGCCCCGCAGATTTCCATGCCCAGGTCGCTGTGGCCGGATGATCCGGCACGGTCACACAGGCAAGACGTTCACCTTCCAGAAGACAGTCAATTTATGCCGCAAGTGCGCCCGCCGCAAGCTCCTGGCCGCCGCCAAGTTGCAGAGACGGCAGAGGCCGGAACCATCTTCGCCGATGGCAGGAGAGTGAGGAGAGAATGGATAACGAGCAGATAATAGAAGAATTTTTGGAAAACCTGGCAATATTCTCCGCCCGCGAGACAGAAAATTGTATTATATGCCAACTCCCGGTAAAGGTTCTAAAGCAGATAGGTAGATGTGTTTATGCTTATCCTTGTGGTTGTCGATTATGGCAAGGAAAGATACCAGAAGCATGGAAAAAGCCACCTTCGCCGATGGCAGGAGAGCGAGAGGATGAAAAGACAATGTATCAATCCAGATTGTTTATGGAAGGGTGACGAATCAGACTGTTTAGGGAAATTCTGCCCCTTATGCCATGAAGTTACGGAGCGATTGGAATACCTTGACCCATACACAAGAGAAACGCTAAAGGCACTGAACACGATGCTCGAAAACATAAAATGGCATAACGAGAATGAAGATTCGTCATCGCCGGTGGCAGGAGAGAAGAGATGATCCCTGAAGCGTTACCATGTCCACTTTGTGAAAGTACAAACTTATCATATTATCTCAGTGTATCAAGAGAAGCATTGTCCTGTGTTTGTTGCTTGGATTGTAAATACTACAATACGGTACAGGGATGGAATAAGGGTGATGATCCGAATGGCTGGGACAGTAAATTTATTAAACGTATTCGCCAGTTAGAAGACAGAATAATTGCGAATAGAAAAAGAAAATGGTCGCTGCTTTTATTGCGGTAAACCTTGTCTGGAATGTGTGTGCGAAGAGGATATTGACTCTTGACAAATAACATAACCTGATATATAATGAATATATGAAAACAGCAAACATTTGCCCCACAAGAGAAGCAGCCGAACAATATATAGCCCGGATGGAACTGACCACCGCCAAGATAGTCGAATACAATGCGGACAGATCAGACCCCCGCTGGATACATAAGGTATTTGCCGTCCAGGTTACCAGGCAAGAATACTTTGAAAAAGTCTACTATAAATAAGGAGCGTGACCCATGAAACTATTAAAAATTTTCGTTGATCCAAAAATGCCTAATGAGGATGATAAAGCTTATACTATTTGGTCTGACCTTCCCAAGAAGAAAATAGAAGACATTGCAGGAGTAGAATGGGTTGTTCAAACAAGCGAACATTGCTTTCGAGTTCTTGTTGATCCTCGTTATGATGAAGAGGATGTGGTAAACGAAATCGTTCTTTTAGCAGAAAAGGAATGAACCATGAACCCGAAACTTCCCATTGAATTTCTTAAGTACCTGGAGGATCCCCTAGAGGGGATCACTGCCTACCTGCTACTCCGAAACGATAATCTAGAGACGATGACGGCAGCAATTGAGATTGCCCGCGTCGCATACTCGGAAGAGTTCTCGTCGGATATTATCAGTTTACTGGCTTGTGCCGCAGTCCCTGACCCGATAACGCCGGAAAGTACTACCAATATCGCTGTAGTTACCGCCGTACGCTCTGCGTTCGATGAGGCCCGGCGGAAACTACTATTCGACCTGAAGGAAGGTGGATATGTGTAAAAAATTTGAGTTTATTGTGGAAAAAATGTCCGATGAGGATGCCAATGTTCTCTGGGATAGAATCATTGAGTTCGTCGAAGATCGTGGACTCTATATGGGTGGCGTTTCTATGCCTTGCGATATTGATACTGAGGAGGTGACAGATGGATAAAAATCGAATTATTCATGTCTCAATAGATCAAGAAATCAATTCACAAGTGGATTTTGACAATCTGGATGAGGCTATATATTTGTTTTTTACAGCATTAGGAATCGAAGTGGTTATTACCTCAGAGGATGAGGAAGTCCCAGAGGTGAACAATGGCTAAGAAATCAGGTGGTTATTATATTTCGGTTGCAGAAAAAAATGGTTTCCGAACTGAGTGGGGCAAGGGCGATCATTGTAAAATATATCCGCCCAATGGTGGCAGGCCGATGATTTGTCCAGAGAACCTGAAGGGAAATGGTACAGAATATGCTATCCGAAAGTTCCTTATAAAGTTCGGGGTTGTCCTGTGTATAGCCTGGGCATTAAGCGGGCTATTATAATGACCATCGCCGCCCTGGTCGCTGTCACAACCGCAGTATTTATGTTCTGTCGTTTCTGCGGCAAGCGCACCCGGCACACAGTCAGCCAGTCCAGCCGCATGTATCGAGATTACAAGTGCGAGAGCTGCAGGATCATAACCAAGTTCAAGATCAAGTAGAAAGAGAGAGAAAGATGAAAACGGTTTGGCTGATTACTACTCTGATACTTTGGGGATATGCTATGGTACAGGCAGTGTATTACAAGCAATTTGACCAGGCTGCATTTTATATGTCGTACGCCACCTTAACTTTGGTTTTTAGCACACAGGAGAAAAAATGAACGGCGAAGAGGTTCTACTCGAAGTAAAAGTCACCTTTACTCACCTGCGGGCGATCAATCTGCCCGGATACCGACCCAAACCGCGCCGAGACCGGATGCCGGAAGACTCTGACCTGGAACAGTACAGCCGCAAACGACACCCGTTCCCGGCCAGTACCTTCGGCGGGAAGACGATTGCCACTCTGAAGGAGAAAGAGACCGGTCAGGTTCTGGCTCAGGGTGTGTCATTTTGTAGCCTCGGTGACACATTCTGCTACAAGACCGGTCGCGAGATTGCTCTGGCGCGGGCGATGCAGAGTTACTTGAGACGCCAGGCGACGGCCTGACACCAATGCCCTGCTGTGACCGCGACTGGATCGCCCGTAAAAAGGCTTGACGGCATGAGCGGGGCAGAACCTTACCAAGAAATTGCGGCTGGTGTGTGTAGAAATCTATCGGGCTTAAGCACCGAAACGATACCGAGCCAGCCGTTTGCAACCTGCCCCGCCTTGTCGCATGACACGGGGCCGCAGAGCATAGCAAGGATGGGAAACAGGAGTCATGACCTTTAGTACCTGAAACGGGATTGCATGATCCATATATGCACAGCTAGGCGGGGCAGATAAAGGAGAGTAGAGATGAAATTTGAAACGGTATTACATGCCACAATAGAAACAGTTGGTGAGGCCGGAGTTATATTCAATCCACGTTTTGCTCGCTTTTATGAATGGCTACTCCGCCATGATGAGAAGCAGCGCGAAGAGATTACCCGCCTCCAGGCGCAGGTGGCCAGCATGGAGCGCATCATGGAGCGGGAGACGGAGAAGAACACCAAAGCACTAAATCCATACACAAAGGAGTAACATGGAAAAAACATATCTAGGCGACGGTTTGTACGCAGAATGTGACGGTTATATGCTCCGACTCATGGCGAATAACCCATCAACACCCGACAATGAGGTATTTATGGAGGATTGGGTTTTCCAGGCTTTGCTTGATTTTGCTAGAAGGATTGGCTGGCTAAAAGACAAGGCAGACCAGCCATGACAAAACTTATCTGCTTCCTGTTCCACCGGCGGTACTGGTTCGCTATCCCAGGTTACCGCAACGGTTCAAGACAATGCGGCAAGTGCTTTCGGGTAATGTGGTAGAGTCGATTGTGACCCCACGATAGCAGTGGGACTGCACCTTAAAATGTCCTGGTGGATGAGTCGTGGTGGTCCACTGCGATCTAAGCCAGGACAAAGGAATTAACGAATAAACCCTGCTGGCATTATCGCCTTGCAGGGTCTACCGACGACCATCTGGCCGCCCACCTCCGCTTGATTGCGGATTGGATAAATTGTACCACGAAGGAGTTGTAAAAATGGGTGAACTACTGCTGCTCGGTATCCTCTGCATCCTGATCAAGGCGTTACAAAATATCCGCGCCCTGGGTGGCGAGGCTGGCAAGATCGCCTCCGATGCCATCGAGAAAGAGAAAGCCGGGATGGATATTTACTGCGACTGGAAAAGTAAAAACTAATTAGCGGGTGTTGGTTTCAGAAGCGTCCCAGGTCACGAGAGCAGCATGGGACGTTTCATTTTCCGTAACGAGTTTGTAACGAGTTGCTAAAAACACTTGACATTTATTATATTATGATATATAATAATTATATGAAAACAAACCGAGCATCACTCCTGAGTACGAGAGTTAGAAAAGCAACCATGAATGAGGATTTTGGCGAAGTTTATTATATCGCCGGATGCGTTGATGGTGAAGAAAAACTACTCTCCTGGTCGAGTAACTACCCAACCAGGAATGATTTCAGTCACATGGATACATGCCTGGAAAGATATGCCGAGAATAATTATCCATCCTGGAAATGGGAAAGATGAGGAGAAACCAAATGAACGAAACAATCGCAACCCTCGAAACAATGAAACCCACTGAACTTGCACAGTTTTATGTCCTGGCGGTGAGATACCCAAATTTTTTCGTAGTTACGCCTTACGAAATTCAGGTTGCGCTTGAGGCCAATGTTGGCGATGAAGAAGCTATCCAGATGATTAAATATGTTTGCATGACCCATAACCTAAGTTGATCCCCTGGTCTTTTCATTTCTCGGCAAGCCGCACAGTCACAGGATCGGTGCGCCTTACAATTCTCCATGCCTCAACCGTAATACCCCTGGGTGTTCTCCGCTTCCCAACGCTGATGACCAAACCATCTGCTAGCCATTTAGCAAGAAGGTCTTTGGCTGTCCTGTTATCAACACCGGTTTCCCGCTCGATCATCGCCAGTGACTTCTCGCCATCAGCTAAAGGCGGCGCAATCTCTCTCTGATATAAGGCTGCCCATTCGTCAATTGCATCGATAGGATCATTATTTTTTTTCATCGGTAATCTATCATCTTTGTACCTTTTCTGGAATTGCAAGTTCGACATAGCGGTTGTACATTTGAAATATCATCGGCTCCGCCCTTTGATAAAGGAACAACATGATCCATTGCTAATTCTCCTCTGTGTGGGCCGGGTCCAATACATTGATTTTCGTATTCTAATAAAATGCTTTCCCATTCTTCTTTAGTTACTCCATTGCCAGGTGCATCCATCTTACGTGCTCTATATTTTCTATAATGCTCGCGTTTCTCTTCTCTATGGGTGGCATCCCACTGCCGAATTAATTCTTTGTGTTCTTTTTCGTGCTCACGATGCCATTTGGAACATTTAAATGGGTTTGCTTTGTATCGTTCCCGTGCCTTTGCTCTTGAGATATCCTTATGCGTATCATAATATTTTTTATATATCGACCTGGCAGCATCCTTATTCTCGGCAACCCATTGTCTACTTCGTTTATCAAATTCTTCAATATGATCCACAAAATATTGATGGGAGCGAATACTTGTGCATGCTTTACAATGAGATCGAAGATAACCGCGTTCTCTTTTATAAAACTCGGAAACCGGTTTACTTTCTCCGCACCTGGTACACAATTTGTGTGTTAAAATAACCATGTCGAATCTCCTTTTTAGGTTCGGCCTTGCTCCCAGATGTTTGTCCATCGTGGGAGCATTTTTTATTATACCATATTTATAATGCCCTTTTTATTGTAGCACGTAAATCAGCCGCCCACAGAAAATCAAATACATTGGCGTTGAGTCTTACATCTTTCTGGCAATGATCAACAATGTTTTGGAGAGCTTCAACACGGTCTCGTTTATTTCCCCATACACTTTCCCACCATTCAACAGGATATATCTTTGTTTTAAGTTGGTTGATCCCGCCAAAGTCAGCAACCATGTCCAGCCCAGCACAAGGTTTTCCAAAACCGTTCGGCCTTGTAAGAAATTTACACCTACGAAAAGACTTGTATGTGTCATATAAGGCTGGATAAATATTCCAATCAATCCCTCTACGGAATGCCCTGGATTTCAGGAATGGCCAATCGAAATGCTCTATTCCGTGCCCGATCAAAATATGATACTTCTGGAATTCTAGTTTTACTGCTTCAAGAAGTGCCTTCTCCTCCCTCTCTAAAAAGCCGAAGTCATTATCTGCTTCGAAATCATACATTCCGATATGATAGGTGCGGGTGCGCTTAGTTTGCATCGGCCTGATGCAGACGCAAATTATAATTCCCGATCCGACCGCGCCAAGACTGGTTGTCTCTATATCAAAGGTCGCGCTCTGCAATGTTCACCTTCCCTCTTTTCTTTATAATGTTCTGACTGCATAAGTTTATATGATCCACGGTGCTTTCCATTTTGGCGTCCAGCCCATCGCGACCATGTGGCTTTTTACTTCATCGAAATAGACCGGGTAGAAATCGTGATGATCCACACCCACGTTCATCGCGAAGCCGGGCAGTACGAAATCCTTGCGATGCGTGTGACCATAAAGCGACCAGGCCCCGAAATGTAGCTTATCCCAAACCGCAAAAGGGAAGTGGCACATAACGATGCAGACACCGTTGATCTTCTCGGATACAACCGGCGGCAAGTACTCCACATTCGGCAGGTCGGGTTTGTTCGCCAGCCAGCGTTTGTCGTGGTGGAAATCGGGCACGACAAACTTGATCTTACCATGCAGCCTGGACAGATAGACTCCAGCATCATCGCCCAGGGTGAAGTCACCAAGATGGTAGACAATATCAGCCTTTGATACTACCGTATTCCAGCGCTTGATTAGTTCTTCGTCCATCTCCTCAACCGAAGAGAAAGGACGCGAACAATATTGAATCACATTGGCATGGGAAAAATGGTGATCCGAAGAAAAGAAGATCAATTTACAACGCCTTCAGCTCATCCAGTGACCCGGCGAACAGATCCATGTCCAGTGCTCTTCCGGCCCCTACTGGACCCCCGTACCTCTGAGCAACTGCCCGGTCAGTGTACTGCCAGAACGACCACTGCCGCGGATGCCAGGGCAACGGCACGAGCGGCGCGCCCGTCCGGTATCCGGCAATCCACAACCGCCAGCCGTCGGAGTCTCTTGCATCCGCCATCATAGTTGTCCAGTAATCCCAATTGGTATAAATGATCGGTTGGCGATGGGTCAGGACTTCCACACGCAACAGCATTCGAGACAACGCAGGCCACATCTGCCCTGCCTTGACCGCGGCGAATTTCTTCTCTTCTACGTCCACGAATAGCGGCAGGTCAGTCTCACCCGTGCCACGCACAGCCCACTCTGCCTGCATTACCGGGTCAAGTCCGGGTAGATACCAGTGGAAAGCCCCTGTGACCAGCACAGCAGCTTTTGCGTCTCTCAGATGGGTGTCATAGGTGGAGTCTTTCCCGGTGAGGCCGGTTGTGCTTTTCAGGATAGCGAACTTGATCCCCTGTTCCGCCGCCTTCTGGAAGTTGAAGAACGTCAGAACACGTAACCGCTTTGCACTGTCCCACAGGTCGTTCCAAAAACTGCAATCCATTCCCTGAACAAAGTCGCACATACGCCCTCCAGGTGAGAGACTAATCACTTAGTATCTCACAAC
>Ga0315275_10008081_pt1 | contig 10227 bp, 4 predicted proteins | sample YL17G03_0_MG_FD_205557 | JGI IMG/M metagenome (GOLD analysis project Ga0315275, IMG submission 205557) | Sediment microbial communities from Yellowstone Lake, YNP, Wyoming, USA - YL17G03_0 | ecosystem: Environmental > Aquatic > Freshwater > Lake > Sediment | place: USA: Wyoming | collected...
AGTCGCCGGCGTGCAGCACCATTGTTTGATAAGCCGCATCGGCGGTATAAGCCGAAACCATCTGGCCGGCGACGCTGTTATGCCAGCTTCCGTTGGTTCGCGTATCTCCATACATAAAGAATTTTACATTTGTCGCATCTGCGGCTGGAGCTGCAAGGAAACTGCCTGTGCGTACATTTGAGCCTGCTATAACCCTGTAATAATACTTCGTGCCCGGTGTAAGGCCGGTGATGGTATATTTATGCTGATGTCCGTCGGTGCCGGTGCTGTACTCGGTCGTATTGACGCTTCCGAGTGAATAACTCGTATCGGTGCCCCATGCAATAGTACAACCAGTAGTAACATCTATCTGCCACAGAACGGTCATCTGCGTATTGATGCCCGGATATATCAGGTAAGGTCCCTTTCGCATATTGACCGTGACAGTACCTATGGTTGTGAAATTCCACACATCGCCTGTAACGGTGTTAGGGCCGTTGACTTCATTAATTCGCCAATAATAAACCGTACTGTTGGCAAGTGGACCGGGAGGAGTATATGTTGTACCCGGCTGATTGATTCGGAATGTTCCCGGGCTTGTGGTTCCAAAATAAACATCGTGCGATGCAGCGCCTGCGCCAGCCGACCAAGTCAGGGTTGGATTTACAGCCACGCCTGAAGCGCCGCTGACAGGACTCGGGCTAAACGCCTTGCCTGACTGAGTGGTAAAGCTCCATACATCGCCTTTGACCGTATTAGGTCCGTTCACTTCGTCGATACGCCAGTAGTAAGTCGTGTTAAGGGCAAGCGTGCCCGGATTGAAACTATTCGTATCATAATTGCCTTTGAATACAGGGCCGGCACTATTCATCCAGTCCTGTGAAAGCAGGGTATAATCGAACATATCTACAATATCATCGTCGTTGACGCCTGCATAAGGCTCTGTGCCGGCAGGGTCTAACAGCCAGTATTCTGTTAATCGCAATATATCATTCCAATCGACGATGTTGTTTCCAATCAAATCGCCGAGTAATCTATTTGCGCCGTTGACATCGCTAAAAGCGGTGCCGAAATATACATCGTGCGATGCTGCGCCCGAGCCGGCCGTCCACGACAGTGTCGCAGTTATCGATGCACCGGTTGCGCTATTCGCAGGGCTTGGACCTGTAGCTTTTGCAGGAGGCTGGGGTGTTGTTCCAATAAGTTCTATCTCCGCTAATTGTACTGAATTAGCAGTTCCGCCCCTGACCTTTGTAATCTCCAGACGGTAAATGTTATATCCGGTGCTATTGGTGAACTGGAATGAACGCTTCTGAAAACGAGATGTAAAGAGCTCACCGGTTCTCGTATCCAGGGTGACCCAACTCGCCCCGTTGTCATTGGAGCCCAGGATATTCCAGTTGTTCGGGTCCCTTTCGTTATAATCGTTAGCTGATGTAATCGTATACTCCGTAACGATGGACCTTTTGTCAGCAGCATACCGATACTGTATCCAACTGTAAGTCGGCGAAAGGTCAAGCCACTTGGTAGCTGTATTATTATCAAAAGCCTTAGCCATGCCTTCATTAGGCAGGTTTTCACCTCTTGCGCTGATAGTACCTGTACCATCATCAGTGGTGTCTGAGAGCGCAGAAACGTTAGCAGCCAAAGAAAGCAAAACTACTGAAATTAACACAGTTGCGTTTTTAATCACAGACCACCTCACTAAGTTTTTCATTAATAATCGTATCAATAACCACAATACCGGCTTCAAGTTAACACACAGCCGGTTATTTTATACCGTAACAAGAACGATATTATATTATTCCATTATCGGCTTGGTCTGGCCTGATTTACGGGTATCTCGCCGCGGAGAGCCCGGCAGGCCTGGCCGACGAGCCATAGATATTCGTCGCTCGGCAGCGTAAAGCCGTCCATATTGTAAGTTACAAACATATCAACACCGCCCGGCCGAGGAGGATTGTTGCTGACTTTGAAAATGGCTGTTCCTTCATCTACTTCGTCAAACATAGCCACGTAAATCATATTTGCGCCAACATTAGCGAGATTTGCATATAGCTGGTTCCAGAGATATTGGCCGCCATAACGGGGATATTGATTAAATTTTGTGGGATCCTTTTTAAGATTGGACCAGCTGAACCCCGGCCATATCACAGGCAGATACTCCTTGTTGTTAGTGTTGCACCATGCCTTCTCGGATACGCCATTTGAGGTTATCCAGCTAATGCAGTTACTGTTAGTGTATCTTCCGACAGTCCAAGGGCTGATAATATCTACCAGCAGCAGAGTTCGCTGTTCTATGCTCGTTCGCCAGTCATTGTCAACGCCTAACATTATTGTGCAGCCGCCATAGACAGGGTCATTCTTGAAGAAATTCATAAGGTCATAACTTTCCTGACCCTCATACGCGCGTTCAAAGCCAAAGCCCCATAATGAAACGACAGGCTTGCCATTGTGGAACATATAACCGTGGTCGTTAGGGTCTTTGCCGATATGCATTGTATCTACAAGGTATTTCCAGTCGTCTATGACCTTTGAAGTTTCGCCCGCATTAAGGCCGGACAAATCATACATAACCGCATATTTTCTATCGTACATATTCGCACCGTCTCTGCAATGAGACAGAACGGCATTTCGGTGATAGAATGCCGCACTGCCCGGAGTCACTTCGGTTGCAAAACGCTGCAGATATACGCCGTCGATGCCGTACTGCTGCATCCACTGAAAATGACGAAGCACTGTATTGCGTTTGTACGGACTGAAGACATAGTAGTCATTGCCGTCATAAAATGCACTTGCGAGGAATTTTTCATCTGCGCCCATTTCATTCATATCAGGCCACATATCTACAGTGCAGGTAGTCGGGGTAAAGCTGCCGCTGCCCCAGTGCACCCAGCCTCTGCCGGCGCCATCGGTCGGCGTATTGAACCAGCCCTGATAGCCGCACATAATTTTGCCGATGAGGGAATGATTGCTGTCGACCGCAGTAGTCGTAAAAGACCACACGTTGCCTTCTCTGTTTTCTGAGCCGCAAATCTCATCAATACGCCAGTAATATGTGGCAGCTGCGTTAAAATCGCAGGGGTCGTCATAACTGGGATCAGCAGTGTTGCCCTTGAAATATGAACTTGCCTGACACATCCAGTTTTTCGCCAGCAGGGTGTAATCGAAAAAGTCCACAATATCATCATCGTTGACGCCCGCATAAGGCACAGAACCTGTGGGGTCCTGCAGCCAGTAATTTGTAAGAATAAGAAGGTCGTTGTAGTCAACCCGTCCATTTTTATCGAGGTCGCCTTCGGGGCGTTCTGCGTTTGTGATGTCGGACAGGCTTGTGCCTAAATATACGTCATGTGAAGTTGCGCCGTAGCCTGCTGTCCAGCTCAAAACTTTATTCCGAGCCACATTCGCAGCTCCATTAGCAGGGTCAGGGTTTTTGGCCAGCCCGGAAACTGTCGTAAAGCTCCAGAGGTCGCCTGTAACGGTGTTAGTGCCGTTTACTTCATCAATACGCCAATAATAAGTGGTATTGAAGTCGAGCACATCGAGGTCAAAAGTGGTTGCGGTCCGATTACCCTGAAACGTGCCGGGACTTGTCGTGCCGAAATAGACATTATGCGAGACGGCTCCGGTACCCGCAGTCCAGCTAAGATTCGCATCAGGCGCTACATCCACAGCATTGTTGGCGGGATTTGGATTTTTTGCTTTAGATGGGCCGGTAGTTGCCATTACTGTGGTTTTTCCGGGATTGGTAATATTATAATCAACCGATACAGTGCCCGTGCCGCCGAAAGCTGTAATCCAGCCGCTACCGACATAACCGTCGATGGTTGACTTTACGCTGCCGTTTACAATCAGCGTGCCGTTGGTAATATCCATCGTGGCACTGGTGCCGGACTCCCTCATTGAAAAATTGGCAGCATTGATTGTACCGCCGTCCAAATGCACCGTGGCTATGCCGCCTGCCGCAAAAGCCAAGCCGAATTTGCCGGGCACATTTATAGTACCGCCGTTCATTGTCAAAGTGCCGTTGCCGTTATATCCAATCCAGAGATGGCCGTCGCCCGCTGTTGTTTGCCCGAGATTTACAGTGCCGCCGTTCATTGTAAAGCTGCCGGCCTTGCCGCTTGTATCGATGCCTATCATAAGCCAGTTGCCGGAACTCAAAGTGCCGCCGTTCATTGTCAAAGATGCAGTACCGCTGCTCATTCCAACGCGTATCTGGGTGCCGGCTGCGGCGGTAGGAGAGTTAATGATAGGACCTGATGATAATGCAATGTTAACAACATCGCTTATGGTTGGAAGGCCATCTGGACTCCAGTTTGTAGCGTTAGACCAGAGGTTATCTCCCCCGCCGTTATCCCATGATACAGCAAAGACATTAGCAGCCAGCGACAATAAAACTGCACAAACTGTCCCAGCTGCTGCTTTATTCACGAGTCACCTCACAGAAGTAACTAACATTAGATGCACTAAAAATTCTCGCAAGCACGGCCTTATTCAAGATTTTACTACTTTCCAAATCTGGTTACTTCACAGGCTAAAGCTTGAATTATGGCCACTCTGAGTAGTTCAGCCAGTTTTTCGCCATTATGGCAAAATCCTCGAAATCGACAACACAGTCATTGTTAAGGTCGCACAATGGTTTGTCTATACATCTTGTCGGGTTAAGTCTGATGTCGTCGAAATAAACAGTTCCCGCTCCGCCTGCAGCAGGGTCGTCCCTGTCGCCGAAACCGATATAGAACTTCTTGATATCAGCCAGGTTAATACCGCTAAAGTCTGTCAGCTCGATTCTCCAGACCTGCCAGTCTGAAAATTTAATGGTATTGGGGTCGCTGTTTACAACCACAGCGACGGGATGGCTGTTATTGTCTTCGAGAGCTGCATACATCTGCTCTGCAGCATTGCCTGCATCGCCCTTGTACCAGATATCAATCGCTACAACGTCGCCTATAGTCCAGTCGTAGTCAATATCATCAGTTTGTGCTTCTGAATAATTCGGTGCGCCGCTGTTATTGTAATCAAACTTCATCGTTTTAGCCTTGTCGTGGCCGCCGGTTGTGGCAAGCGATAAAGCTCCGCCGGTTCCGGCATTGGACCAGGAAAGCAGCAGTGTGTCGGTATCCGCATACTTTTCAAAATCGTCAACAAGAGCGTAATTGGCAACCGCGAACTGCCACAAATCGCCTTTGTAAACATTCAGCTCGTTGACTTCATCGATGCGCCAGTAATATCTTTTGCCTAATTCGAGGCCTCTCGGCTCGTAACTGTTTTCATCGTAAGGCTGCGAACCTTTATAAATACCGGAAGTCGATTGATTCGCATCCCGAACAGCATTTGCATCTGTCCCAAAATATACATCATGTGTTGCGACGTCGATGCCGGACATCCAGCCGAGCACGACGTATGGAGGAACATCCGAGGTATTATTAGTCGGATATGGGTATTTCGTCTTGTAGAGGTTAGGTTTACCTGTTACGATCGTTTTTGCGTCGACCGCATTGAAGTCTACAACTACATCGCCCAAACCGTCATAAGCGACAATATAGCCGTCAGTTATATATCCATTTACAACTACAATCTGGTAGCCGTTTAATACGAGCTTACCGCCGGTTATATCGAGTTTTCCAAGGCAGCCTGTCGGCGAGGACATGACAAAGGCTCCTGCCACATTAATGGTACCGCCGTCGAGGTTTACATAGCCCTTGGCTTTGGTGCCGCCGGAGTCGTTGTTGGCGATGCCTAACTTGCCGCCGATATTAAACGTGCCGCCGTTCATATTTAAGGTGCCTATTCCATTGAAGCCGACAAATACGCGGTCGGCGGTAGTTACAGTGCCGCCATCCATCGTAAATGTTCCTACATCGTCAGCGCCATAGGCCAATATTGTCCATGTATCACCCGGTGCAGTACCTACGGTAAGAGTTCCACCTGTCATAAACAACTCTCCTGCTTTGGTGGTGCTCACGTCTGAAATGGCTAAGTGATTCACCACCGCAGCCGTGTTGGCATCAATGAGCGGGCCGGGCAACAGGTTGAGTTTGGCCTTATCGTCAATAGTAGGCAGAGCCCCACCTGTCCAGTTGGCTGGCGTCCGCCAGAGACCGTCGCCGCCGCCATTGGTCCACATAAAGTCCGCGGCTGATGCACTACCTGCCAGAGCTGTTAGCAGAACAAAAACTATCACTGTAAATAATTTATTAAAAAATAATTTATTAAACATGACTAACCTCCGAAAATATTTATATTTTCCTTGCATAACAAAAGCATTACTCTGTTTGTTTTTTAGTCCTTAAAAGGAGACTAAATTAATCTAAATATTCGCCATTTATTACGGCCATATACCACTTTCAAGCCAGTATGCCATCATGATAGCAACGTCTTTGAAGTCCACAGTTCCATCGCCGTTAAAATCACCTTCTAGCGAAAATATGTCGTCGAAGTGGACGTATCTATGAGTGATGTGGTCCGGATACACATCCACAATACGGAAACCTTGCGGAGTGGAAGGCGAACCCAGCGAGCAGTTGCAGGAACTGGTCGTAATAATTTCCAAATCATCGTCACGAACATACGAATTATAATGGGCATGTCCTGAAAATACAGCCTTTACGCCATACGTATGGAAAAGGTCCAGAAGCTGCTTACGGATACCAGTACCGTCGCCAAGCGGCATATTGAACGTCTGGTCAGCCTCAGCAGTGCTGACAAGACACAGCGAAGTGTGCATAAACACCATTATGTTGTTATAGCCGCTTGCGCCGGCAAGAGTCGCCGTCAGCCAGGTCATCTCTTCGGTGGCCTTGTTTGGATCCGTGAAGCCCGTTGGGCTTTTCAGCACCATTGAGTCAAGGACAATAAAGAGGTTATCGCCGTAGGAGAAAGCGTACCACGGGTTGTTGTTGTCGGCAGGATAGCCAAAACGCGTCTTCCATAATGCATAAGAAGTTAAATCTGGCGTGTCGCCGATGTCATGGTTGCCGGGGAGATTGTAAAGCGAAATACTCGGCTTGAGTTCCTCAGCATAGGATTTATACAGGTCAACCTGGCTCTCATTGCTCCTGTTATCCACAAGGTCTCCGGTAACAACCAAAAAGTTAGGCTCAATAATATTGACCTTGGTCACCGCCACCCCCCACATGTAATCCATATTGCCGCATTGAGTCCAGCCAATCTGCGGGTCGGTTGCCTGAACAAACGTGAAGTCCGGTTCTTTCTGATCAACATAGAAATTATCAATCACAGTGCCGTCAGGCTTTACGGTCTCAACGAACATCGAATTGCCGTCGATGGCAATTTTGCAGTAGTGGAGCGTTTTGTTATAGATAACTATATTTGGCTGTCCGTCTACAGGAGTGTAAAGCGGAGCGCCGCCTCCGGCGGCGGTTATATGATGAACGCCGTTTACAACCGCGCGGGAATAGTAATGGTTATGGCCGGCAAAAACAATCTGCACACCGTACTGCTCGCAGAGCGGCTGAATGCGTTCTTGAACATAGGTATCATTGGGGTGACTACCGGCGGCGGTCCAGCCCGGCTGGTGCAGCACGATAAATTTCCACTTTTTGGTACTGGCGCTTAAGTCGCTCACCAGCCAGTTATACTGATCGGAACCGGGAGCGTAATTTGTAAATTGGTCAACAATCGCGACATGCACCGGACCGTAGTCGAACGACCAGTAGCGTGCTGCAACATAAGGATACGGCCAGTATTTTGTATAATTAGTGGCGGTGCCTTCATGATTGCCCATAGTGCCCTGAATAGGCAGAGTTGCCTCCATCTCCAATTGTTGTGGATGTGAACGGTTGAAGAATTCATTAGCCCAGTTGTTTTCCGTGTCCTCATTATTCCAGTCGCCGGTGTGCAGCAGCACAGTTTGAAAATCAGGGTCGCCGGCGATGGTCGAATTTATTCCAGCGCAGACTTTGTTGTGGTCGGCAGGATATGATCTCGTATCGCCATAGGCGAAGAATTTTAAACTTGTCGCATCTGCAGCCGGAGCTGCCCGGAAGGAACTGGTGCTTATAACAGAACCTTCCGTCGTAACTTTATAATAATATTTCGCACCGGGGGTGAGGCCGGTAATAGTATATTTGTGCTGATGGTCGGCTCCATATTCTGTCGTGGCAGTAGAGCCGTCTGTACAATCCGGGTCAAGGCCCCAGGCAAGTGTACAGCCCTGCGTAACCGTAAGCTGCCAGAGCACGATCATTTCCGTGTTATTGCCGTCATAAATCAGGTATGGGCCTTTCTTGAGTGCGACCTGAGTTGTAAAGCTCCAGATGGTGCCTGTATAGACATAGTTGGCGTCCGCTTGAACCTCGTCGATTCGCCAGTAATAAGTCGTGTTAGCCGCAAGGTTGCTCACCGGAGTATATGTTGTTGCAGTCTGATTGCCTTTGAACTCGGTTTCATCAGGCGTCGAATCAGTGCCGAAATAGACATCGTGCGATGCTGCGCCTACGCCGGTGGTCCAGCTTACAGAGGTATTTACAAGGACATTGTTTGCGTCGTTTGCCGGGTTCGGATTATAAGCTAATGCGGAAACAGTAGCGAAATTCCAGATATCGCCGGTAACGATATTGGGGCCGTTGACTTCATCTATTCGCCAGTAATATGTGGTATCTGACTCAAGCTGACACGGGTCGAAAGTAGTTTCCGTCTGATTGCCTTTGAACTCGGTTTCATCAGGCGTCGAATCAGTGCCGAAATAAACGTCATGCGAGTTTGCTTCAGGCATGCCTACCCATGACAAATCAGCCAGTATGCTGACGCTGGTGGCATTATTGACCGGCGAAGGGGCTCCGGCCTTTGTGGGAGCAACTGCCCATACAGTGGTTTTGCCGGAATTGGTAACATTATAATCCTTCATTACCACGCCTGCGCCGCTATAGGCTTTTATCCAGCCGTCATTGACACATGTAGTAACGTATGCTGTGACATTGCCGTCAATAACCAGTGTGCCGGTAGATGTAATATTGATTGTTCCGTTGGCGCCAGAAGTCTGCCTCATAGTCAGTAAGTTGCAATCGATTGTTCCGCCTGAAAGGTTTACAGTTCCAGTACTGCTGGCATCGCGAGCGACGAAGAAAGTGGCGGCGACATCAATTGTACCGCCGCTCATATTGAGAGTCGCAGCGCCTGCCCGGCCGCAGTATAAAAACCCTGAAGCGCCGGTAATAGTGATTGTGCCGCTGCTGACGGTCAGAGTTGCGCTCTCGGTTGAGGTATAAGCCATATCGAAATAGTTATTCGCAGTAATAGAGCCGCCGCTCATAGTTAAACTGCCATTAGTGCCTCGGAGGAAAACCCTATTGATAGTGGCGCTCCGGCCTGCGCTAAATACCGGTCCTGATGCTATCGGAATAGTGGCGTCATCAGTAGATGAAGGGCCAATATGACCGCTCCAGTTGGTAGCGACGGTCCAGTTGCCATCTGCGGCTCCGTCATCCCAGGTTCTGTTTACTGCCGAGGATATTGCCGTCAAAGTCAGCAGCAGGATGATAGAAACCAATAGACTGTATTTTTTAGACATGATATTTCTCCTAAAAGGTCTGTTGATTATATTAAGCATATCAAAAACATACGTTTTTTTGCACATAACAATTTTCCTAATCTCTTTCCCCGTCAAATATTTTTTGCAGGGTTTTCAAGGCCATATTCCTGAAGAAAAGAACTATTTATAGATAATAGCTTTTTAGGCATACCGTTTTCTACTATCTCAGGATACAGCATCCATTCCTAATCCCGAGGGATCCAAAGATTACTAAAATCTCAAGGCAGGCCTTTATAAAAAAAGGCCTGCCCTAAGTAAGTTGAAAAGTTTCGCTAACTTATTTGCGTTTGCGTCGTCTAAGTAAGCTCAAAGCGCCAATGCTGAGCAGGCAGATTGTCGCCGGTTCTGGAACATAAATCGTTGTCTTGCCGGCGTTGCTGATATTGTAGTCGTACAGGATTTCATAGTCATTTCCGTTGCCCATAAGCCAGCCTTTTGAGATGTAGGAGGCAACGTTAACAGTCCTGTCGCCGTTGATAATCACCTTGCCGTTGCCGGTGATGTTCATATAGGCGGTTCCAGAGGTAGCACCCGACGCCATTGAAAAATTGTTGGCGTAAATGGTGCCGCCATCAAGATAGACGTATCCGCTCGCCTTGTACCTGGCGATGGCGAAGTTGGCGGTGGCATTAATGGTGCCGTCGGTCATCCTCAAGACGCCGGTTAATGTGTTTGGGCAATTTGAATAA